>DehalE1_100085_pt1 | contig 14648 bp, 12 predicted proteins | sample DehspE1_FD_43922 | JGI IMG/M metagenome (IMG submission 43922) | reverse complement strand
GGGTGGCGAGGGTTACTCGTCGAAGGCGGCCGCGAAGGCAGGCATCGAGTCGGTCAAGAAGAACGCCGCCGACGCAGAGGTCGTCGAGGTTTAGGCAGCAACGACGCAGGGTCGGGAGGTGCGGCCGTCCCGGCCCTGCGTCTGTTCGTCAGCCGGTACAAGCGTGGCCGTACACCGAAAGATGCACCGGAAGCGCGCGCTTGTCGAAATCGAACAAGGCTTGAGGAGCCGCTAGCGAGGTGATCAGATATTCGGATCGCACCCACAGATCGAGGACATGAGCCGACGCCGCGATCGCACGAAGAGGTGGTGCGGCCATTCACCTCGACTCCGCGCTTCGCTGGTTTTGCATGACTCTCGAGCCCCACGACTTGCTCACCCGGCAGCAGGTTGTTGCTCCCCATCGGGCAATGAACGAGCACGACTTGGTGTGCAATCGCGGTCGCGATCTCGTCGACAGATGCGTCCGTATCGACGTCGGCCCAGGCTCGCCCTTCCATCACCTCAACGAGGAGCTCCACCGGAGCTGGGGTAGGGAGGTCCGCACCTCTTTCCGCCGAACCATAGACGCGCGGATGGGCGACGCCACGCTGGCTTAGGATGCTCAAGACCTGCTACCGACATAGGTTGAGGAGGTCGAGCGGCGCGAAGTCTCTGGTCACAAGCTCATGATGCGCGCTGGCCCACACTCCCGACCAGACTGCTGTCGGGGCCGACTGGGAGCATTCGCTTGTGACCACCAAGCGTTCGGACTTCGGCTCCTTGGCTGACCGGACGGGCGGAGCCCGCAACCCCAAACCTGATCGGCTATTACCGACGGGCGCGCACGTGTGGGTCCGGGCTGAGCAGGCCGAGGTGCCTGGGTTGTTGGCTGCCTGGCATCAAACCGCAGACGGCTGGTGGGGCCGCGTCGTCACCGTCACCGATGGGCAACCCGCCGAAAGCCTCATCCGGGCCGACCTGCTCAGGAAGACCTAGCCCCACGTGCTGTCTGCTGTTGGCCGGCAGGCGCGTGTGGTACCTGCCCGGGGGATCGAGATACACCGAGTCGTCAAGTTCGGGCTACCGTCCAACACTTCTCCCCTGCCGTGGCTGAGGCGCCCGGCTCGCGTGCACCGAACGAGTGCTAGCAGTGACGGTCTCCCACCGCGACGGCCGTCGTGAACGGTCCCCTAGGTTGGTGCTCTGCACCTCATCGACCATATGCGTTGCGTCCTCGAGAGCCCGGTTGGCGCGATGGACTGCTTGGATCAGTTTCGGCCCGTAGCTCGTGCCGGGGTCGAGCACCCAGTCAGTTCGGTGGGTTCCTGGATGTCGGGTGAGGTAGGCGGGTCCGAGCGCCTGTACGACGATCCAGAGTTCTCCGCCCTGAACGACCCGGACTAGTGCGGATTCGTGGGAATTGCCGACTTCGGTGGCCCGGAGTAACGCGGATTGTAAAGACTCCTGCCGTGAACGGTGGTCCATCGTGGAAAGGCGTTCGGGGGCGAGGGCTTCGTCAAGGTCTTGGGAGCGGTGCCGCAGTTCAGTCGCGTGTCCACCGAGCCGGACTTCCGTGGGCCAATCGGCGGCCTGCCGCCAGTGCTGACGGGCTGAGGTGAGCGCGGCTTCCACCACCCGACCAGTCGACTTGGCGTCCTGGGATGTGAAGGCTGTGGCGGCCGCGTAACAGAGCTGGGCAATGCTGGACGCGGTGCGCTGGAAGGCGTAACCGGTGGTGCGAGTGCGGCTGCTCAGTATATCGATGGCGCTGGCCGCCCAAGCGGCGGCGACTTCATCGAGGCCGCGGGGCCGTGGCCCGAGGGCAAGTTGCCCTAGCGGCGTGCTCAGGGGCCGCCAGGGCACGTAGGAGGCGGCCTCGGTCGCCTCGGCGAGGGCGCGGATCAAATCCCTGCTCGGGGTCGACGTGTTCGTGGCATGCATTGCCGTGAGCGTGACCGTCGCGGCGTCGTGTAGGCCGCTGAGCACGCACGAGCGCAGCTGTGCCCGGTCTGAGTGGCCAGCCAGCGCTGCGAACTCGGGGTGGGAGTTGACCGTGTCAGCGAGCACGCCCAGGGTGTAGCCCATCGCGGTGATGGGTGCGTTGTCGTGGGCCTCTGTGAGCTCGGCTTCGTCGAGGACGTCTCGCAGGATTGGCACCAGCTCGGGCGGAGTACCGACCGTCTGGAGAATGCGCATGGAGTTCCGGGCGAGTCGATGCCAGCCGAGCATGGACGGGTCGGGGGCGTTGTACTGCTGTAGCGCGACCTCGCGGGTGCGCTCGCGGAGCGCGGCAAGCAGGGCGTCAACGGTTGCCATGGTCGTCCGCTTCAGCCAGCAGGCTTCGCACCCTGGGCCACACGCTGGAGGGCACGAGGGGTGCTGCTTGAATCAGGTGCCTGATCGCAATGACTAGCGACTGTGAGGCCGTGTCGACTGCCGACACGTAGGTTGGCTCGACCTCGAGGTCGCCTAGGACCTCCTCGAGGTCGAGGATCTGCGCGGCGAGGACCAGGGCCCGACCACTCGGATCGTCGGCACTCAGTAGCTGATGCGATGCCTGGCGGAGGTGACCCAAAGCCTGCGCGAGTTCAGCTTCCATGTCCCACCCGGCAGACGGCGCCCCATCGCCGGCACCCGATCGGCTGCATGTGAGCTACCTGACCAGTCCGAGTGTCCCGCGGTCGCGATGTCGAGATGCAGGGCTCGCGATCTCCGTGTGCGGAGGGTTGTGAGCAGCGACGGTCTCCCAGACCTCAAGCCCCCGCGAGGCCCCCACCGGGTCGGCGGGTGGGGCAGCCGTGGTCTGGTCGATGGCCGGTTGGGTGTGCGACAGGATTCGATGGGTTGCGGAGATCACCCGGTCGCCGGTTTCCCTGACAACCTGATCGATACTTCGTGGCTGCGCGTCTCTACCGGCTGCCTCCAGGGCCCAGCCGGCGACGTAGTTGAACGTGTACTGGCGCGAGTCCAGGCCGTGAGCCTGAGTGACTAGGTAAGCGACCGATTCCGCCACAACCTCCGCGACTCCGCGACACTGCCGTGAGCCGTAGGCAGCCATTTCGACGGCATCCATGGTGAATACATGGGCAGCCTCGTGGCAGAGGGACTTCACAGACTGGGCGCCGTCCACATCGGCTCGCACCCGGACCTCTTTGGCGGTGAAGTCGGTCAAGCCGTTGGCGCCACCACAGTCACCGCGGGTCACGGTGAACCCTTCGCCGGCGATGACCTCAACAAGAGAGTCCCAGAGGCCAGGTGGCGCCTCCCCTGTCAACAGTGTCGGTTGTGGCCGTTGGATCTGGGGCGACGGTTCGACCTGGGAGGCGTCGAACACGCTGGCCAGTTTCACGCCCACAACCTGCCGACGGGTTGCTTGCCGGCCGTTCGCGTCCAGGATGGGATTGCCGTTGGCATCTTCGAGTGGAACGTTGCGGGTGACGGGTGCGAACACCTTGATCGCCTGCTCCCCGCGCCGTACCTGGTGCCCCTTGGTCTGCCACGCCCGATAGCCGGCGACCAGTGTCGCGTCCGGCTTCGCCATCAGGATCAAGCACGTGTTCGAGAACGAGTACTGGTGGAAGCTCCCGGCGAACCTCAACCACTGTTGCCAGACGTCACGATCATCAAACGTGGCGAGCTTCGCTGCCAGTTCGCGATGCATCTGTTCGACGGCTTCTCTCCGGATCGAGTCAGCCGCCTCCTGATCGTGCGGCCCGTGTCCGCGGATCTGCTCGACATCGCCTGTCATCCCGGCTTCTCCGTTCCCTCGCCTAACCCACTAAGCCGATGGGGAAGTGACGATCCGGACAGGATTCGATAATTCTTGGCCTCGAATTTAGCCGTCCGGTTTCACGGAGTCGGCCGTGTTGTCGACTCTCGCCGCGGAAGGGTGGCGGCGCAGGTCATACAGGCGTCGGCCGATGAAGTCGCGGCGGGAGTTGTTCTCGATCACGAGGCCTGGCATGTCAGCCATGTATCGCTCAGCGAGCTTTGGAACGCGGGTGTTGGTGACGATGTCGACGTGGACCCGGTCAGCTTCGTTCGCGAGATGGTGGAAGACGCTGCGACGGAAGCGCGCAGCGAGGCCGTGTCCTCGCCTGAGGGCGTGGTGGTCTGAGAGAAGCCAGGCGCCGCGATCATCGGGGTGAACGAGCTGGGTGGCGGTGTGGTCGAAGTATCCGACAACCCAGGCTTGCCTTGTCCAGCGATGAAGACTCCAGAGTGTGGAGATCGGCACACAGAGCAGAGACGCCACGAACACGATCGTCCCGAGGACGACAGCGTCGCCCACTAGTAGCCGTGAACTGAACAGCCGGCCGATCACGAGCTGGAATCCCGCGACGAGCACCGAGACACCAACGATGTACAGGAAGAGCGCTGGATCCATATGACGGAACGAAACCGACAGGAGCATGCGGACCGTTCTGGAGGTGAGTGGCTCGGTTCCCCGCAACGGGCCAGGCTGTGGGGAGACAGACGGCGCGCCGGTCGCGACTCTTGGCATGGGACGACTCTGCACGCCTACATCGCTTCGGGCCAAGGGCGTGGACGGCGGACGGCCGTGCTCATCGGACTCGTGGTCGAACGCCGGCTTCGTCCTGCCGAGGGCGGGAGGTCCGGTGGCAAGTGGGGACTGTCGGCTTTCATCGTGTCGGCAAGGTCCTCCCTGTAGCGCGGCTCATCGATAACCGGGCCGGATCGAAGCCGTCTGACATCACCCGTTCAAGGCCGAGATTCCACAGCGCGATCTGCCAGCGCCGGCGTGCGCGCGGTGCGAGGCCACTGACCAATGCGAGGAGGGCCACACTGATGAGGCCGGACCACCGTCGGGCGTACCAGTTGTCGATCATGGCCATTCCGAACACGATCCACCGGGCTCTCCATGCGAGCGACAGGAGCGGTGTCTGGATCACAGATTCCCGGATGGCTGAAGTCAAGATCGTCACAATGTGCCAAGGCACGCAGTAAGCATCCATCGAGGCCACCAGTGCCGACCCTGTGACCGGCTGCCGCCCCGATGCAAGACTCACTACCGCGCAAACCTGCTCGTCGGCCAGCCGCCCCGCGGCCATTCGACCGAGCAAACCGATGCTGACCACTAGGTCACGCCGGGTCGGCATGATCGCATCGTCCTCGCCGGTCCGGCGGCCGACCCAGATGGTTGGCTGGTGGCGTCCACGCGACCAGACGATTTGCACGATCGCGGCCTGCACGCGCTCTCGCTCGAATGGCGTCGCGGGCCGGGCGCCGAATCGCCACCAGAGTCCAGCTCGAGTGTTCCGACTGAGCACCCACACGGCACCCGCGACAAGGAACGTCGCTGCAGTGGTCAGCGAAAGCCCGGCGACCACGATCCACACGATGCTGCTCAACACCAGCCCGGCGATCTGTGCCTGCAGCCATACGCCCCTCCAGCCCATGATCACTCCCCCACCGCCGGGACAAAGAGCTTCTGCAGCCTGGCGACCTCTCGGCCATCCAGCTCGCCACCACACCAATCGACGATCTCGGCGGTGGTCAGCCCTTCCTCCAACATCTTGTGAATGGCTGCGGCGGCAACATCCTCTGCCTCCGCGACGGCCGCGGACCGGCCGGCGAGCGCTGTCAGGACCGTAACGGCATGGGTCGAGATCTGCTTCTCGCGAGCTTCCCGCTCGCGCTGCTTGACCAGCAGCGCCTCATTCACCCTGCGTCTCGCCTCCTGGCGGATGTTCTGCTCGTTGCCACTCATCGGTGTCCGGCTCCCTTCGCTTCATGGTTCTCAACCCACTAAGCCGATGAGCGACCCCCGATTCGGACAAACTTCCCGCACGAATCTCACCTCCGCCGCAACATCGTGCTCTCGCCACCATGTCCCCCCTCGGCAAGATGCCGATCTCTTGTGGCACACACCTCTTGCATTCGCTCCCCGGCCGAGCGGCGCTCCAGGGTGACGCGATCTCGAAACTCTCGGCAGATCGTTCGCCCGATCTGTCCGAATCGGGGGTCGCTCATCGGCTTAGTGGGTTGTGACGATGAGCCTGCACCGCATCACCGCCGGGTCCGGGTATGACTACCTGACCCGCCAGGTGGCCGCCATGGACAGCACCGAGAAGGGCCACACCGGCCTGGCCTCCTATTACACCGAGAAGGGCGAATCGCCCGGCCGCTGGGTGGGCTCGGGCATGGCGGGGATCGACGGTCTGGCCGCCGGCGACGAGGTCACGGCCGAGCAGATGCAGGCTCTGTTCGGTGCCGGGCTGCACCCGTTGGCCCAGCAGCGCAGCGCCGCGCTGGCCGGCACGGATGCCTCTGAGGCCGACTTCCTGGCTGCAACCCGGCTGGGGCAGCCGTTCAAGGTCTACAACGACGACGTGAGCCCGTTCCGGATCGAGGTCGCCCGCCGCCTGGAGTTGCTCAACAAGTCGCGAGGTCTCCCCCGCAAGTCGCCGAACTCGATCGAGGATCGTGCCCGTGTCCGGTCCGAGGTTGCGCTGGACATGTTCCGCGAACGGTACGGGCGCAGCCCGCTCGACCAGCGCGAGTTAGCCGGTCACATCGCCAAACTTTCCCGGCAGAAGACCACAGCTGTGGCCGGTTTCGACCTCACCTTCTCCCCGGTCAAGAGCGTCTCAACCCTGTGGGCACTGTCCGACACGGCCACCGCAGCCGCGGTCGAACGGGCGCACAACGCGGCCGTCGCCGACGCATTGGAGTTCATCGAGCGCACCGCCCTGTTCACCCGCACCGGCACAAACGGCGTGCGTCAGGTCGACGTCCGCGGTCTGATCGGAACCGCGTTCACCCATCGCGACTCCCGCGCCGGCGACCCCGACCTGCACACCCATGTGGCGGTAGCGAACAAGGTCCAGACCCTCACCGACGGCCGCTGGCTCTCCATCGACGGACGGGTGTTGTTCAAGGCAATCGTCGTCGCATCCGAGACCTACAACACCGCCCTCGAACAGCACCTGGCAGCCACGCTCGGGCTGCGCTTCGTGGAGCGGCCTAATCCGGACCGGCGCAAGCTGCCGGTACGCGAGGTCGTCGGCGTCGACCCGGCACTCAACGCCCGCTGGTCCCAACGACGCCAAACCATCGAGTCGCGCCGACGCGTCCTGGCCGCCGCGTTCCAGCGGCATCACGGCCGGCCACCCACCCCCGTCGAGGCGATCGCTCTCGCCCAGCAGGCCACCTTGGAAACCCGCGAAGCCAAGCACGAACCACGCAGCCTCGACGAACAGCGCGCCGCTTGGCACACCCAAGCCATCGAAGTGCTCGGCGGCACGTGGCAGATCAAGGCGATGGTCCATAAGGCACTGCACCCCGTGAGTGGTCAGCCCGAGGAGCTGGATCAGGAGTGGTTCGATGCCACGGTCACCTCGATGCTGGCCAGGATGGAGACCACCCGCTCCACCTGGCAGGACTGGCACCTGCGCGCAGAAGCCCAACGCCAAGTCCGCGCCGCGCAAGTACCCAAGGAACAAAGCCAGGGGTGGATTGATGAACTCGTCGCAGCAGCAGCCGCCCGCATGTTGACAGTCACCCGATCCACCGACGGGGTCACCGAACCCGAGCCGCTGCGTCGAGCCAACGGCGACAGCGTGTACACCGTCGCGGGCTCCCAACTGTTCACATCCCAACGGATCCTGGAAGCCGAACAGCGACTGGTGGACGCCGCAGGCCTGCGTGACGGCATGGTCGCCGCGCCCACCGCTATCGATCTGGCCCTCCTGGAAACCGACGCGAACCGGGTGATGCTCAACCCCGGCCAGGTGCTGCTGGTACGTGAAATGGCTTCTTCAGGCGCACGGCTGCAGCTCGCGATCGCACCCGCAGGGTCGGGCAAGACCACCGCGATGGACGCCCTGTCGCGAGCCTGGACCGCCTCCGGCGGCAACGTGATCGGCCTGGCCCCTTCCGCCGCGGCCGCCGCCCAGCTCGGCGAACAGATGCAGGGCCACCACGACACCCTCGCCAAACTGGTCTGGGACCTTACCCCCGGGCACCGCGACCTCGAGACCTGGGAACCGCGGATCGGGCGGCGCACCCTGGTGATCATCGACGAGGCTGGCATGGCCGACACCGTCTCCCTCGACACGGCCGTCGGCTTCATCCTGAGCCGCGGCGGCAGCGTCCGGCTCATCGGCGACGACCAGCAGCTGGCCGCGATCGGCGCCGGAGGAGTGCTGCGCGATATCCAGTCCTGCCACAGTGCCCTCCGTCTGACCGAACTGGTCCGGTTCAGCGACCCAGCCGAAGGGTCCGCCTCGCTCGCCCTGCGAGAAGGCCACACCGAAGCGCTCGGGTTCTACCTCGACACCCACCGCATCCACGTCGGCGACGAGGCCACCATGGCCGACGAACTGTTCGACGCCTGGTGCGCCGACACCGAACGCGGCCTGGACGCGATCATGCTCGCACCCACCCGCGAACAGGTCGCCGAACTCAACCAGCGCGCCCGCGACCAGCGGCTCGCCGGCACCGTACCCGACCGGGCGGTCGACCTCGCCGACGGCAACCAGGCCAGCGTCGACGACGTGATCATTACCCGGCAGAACAACCGGCTCCTGCGAGTTGCCGCGAACGATTGGGTCAAGAACGGCGACCGATGGACCGTCGTTGCCCTCGATCCCGCCAGCGGCATTCGTGCCCGCCACACCCAATCCGGTCGGCTCGTCACCCTGCCGAGCAAATACATCGCCAAGCAGGTCGAACTCGGCTACGCATCCACAACCCATACCGCCCAAGGCATCACCGCCGACGCCATGCACGGGCTGCTCACCGGCACCGAATCACGCCAGCAGGCCTACACCATGCTCACCCGTGGGCGGCACACCAACTCCGCCTACGTGGTCGTGGTCGGCGACGGAGATCCGCACACCGCGATCCGGCCCGAGCTGCTCAACCCGCTCACGCCCACCGACATCCTGGAAGCCATCCTGGCCCGCGACGAATCGCCGGTCTCGGCGACCACCCAACTCCGCGACGCTGCCGACCCGGCACGTCTCCTTCACCAGGCCGCCGCCCGGTACAGCGACGCGGTCGGCTTCGCCGCGGCCCATATCGCCGGCGACGTCGGGATCCGTGGCCTCGAACGCCGTGTCGAAGAAGCACTGCCCAAGATCACCGCAGCCCCCGCGTGGCCGGGTCTACGGGCCGAACTGCTTCTGACCGAGGCCGACGGACACGACCCGATCGAAGCACTCGCCCGCGCCACCGCCGACCCGATCAGCACTGCCAACGACCCGGCCGCAGTCCTCACCTGGCGCGTCGCAGACCACCGCAACCTTGCCAGCAGCGGCCCGTTGCCGTGGCTGCCCGGGATTCCGACCGAACTCGCGCAGCATCCGCTGTGGAACGAATACCTCACCGCACGCCAACAACTCATCCGCGACCTCACCGACCAAGTCCGCGACCAGCCCGCCGTCCCGGCGTGGGCCGCCCAGCAAGCTGCCACTCCCCCGGCCGGCCTCATCCGCGACGTCGAAGTGTGGCGTGCGGCTAACGGCATCCCTGCCAGCGACCTTCGGCCCACCGGGGAACGCCAGCACGGCCCCGCTGCTCGCTACCAACAGCGACTCGACCAACGCCTCGAAATCAGCCAGTCCGCAGCACTCGACGAGTGGCGCGACACCCTCGCCGCGATCTCACCCACCGTGCTCACCGACCAGTTCGCCCCCGCCCTCGCCCGACGACTCTCACAACTATCCAGCAGCGGCATCGCTGCCAGCCGCCTGCTTAACGGAGCAGCCGCGCAAGGTCCCCTCCCCGATGACCACGCCGCCGCCGCCCTGTGGTGGCGGATGGCCCGCCACCTCGAACCCGCAATCGCAGAAGGCGCCGACACCACCCACCAGCTCACCACCGAATGGCTCGACCAGTTCACCCACGCCATCGGCCAGCACACCACCGACAAGCTGACATCAAGCCCCTTATGGCCAGCACTGGTGACGACCATCGAACGCGGACTGCAACGCGGCTGGCACCTCGAGAACCTCCTGGACGACGCTCGACGAACACCCATCGACGGCCAGATCGACCCCTGCCAGGCATGGGTATGGAGACTCTCCCTGCTTACCGATCCCGCACCAGCCGGCGACGACACCCACTACTCCGTCGAGGACGAACCACCCGAGGACCTCTGGGACGGCCACGTGCCAACGGAGCCGAACATGATCACAGATGCGGATCACGGAACGATCCTCAGGGAGACGCCCGACACCGACCAAGGCTTGGAACTCGACCTCGACACCGATCAGGCACTCGCCGTTGAGGCATTGGTGCGTCGGAGCCTGCCCGAGCCTGCGCCGACGGAAGCCGAGGTGCGGCATTGGCTGGACCGCCGAGACACTTGGCACGACAGCCCGCCGCGAGACCAGCTCGTTCGGGTCAACGACCTCGCCCTCGCCTTCTATGAGCGCCGCCTCACAGAAGGCTGGGCACACCACTACATCGCAGACCGGTTCGGACAGGACCTCGCCGGCACCGCCTACCGACCCGGCTACGCCCCCGACGGCTGGACCGGACTCGTCCAACACCTGCGCCTCCACGGCGTCAGCGACGCCGACATGCTGGCCGCCGGCGTCGCCCTGCGCGCCAGCACCGGCCGGCTCATCGACAGGTTCCGTGACCGGGCCATGTTCCCAATCACCGATCCCAACAACGCCGCTGTGCTCGGGTTCGTTGGCCGACGCAACCCCGCCCAGAGGGACGAGGACCAACGCGGCCCCAAGTACCTCAACACCGCCGAAACTGCACTGTTCAGCAAGGGCGAGCAGCTGTTCGTCGCCGGGCAGCTGGGGCCAGACACCGTTCCCGTCATCACCGAAGGCCCATTCGACGCCCTTGCGGTGACCATCGCCACCTGCGGCAGCCACATTGGCGTTGCTGCCCTGGGCACGAGCCTCACCGTCCAACAGGTCCTGCAGCTACGCGGACGACAGCGGCCGATCGTTGCGACCGACCCCGACCTCGCCGGACGTGTTGCCGCGGAACGCGACTATTGGCTTCTCACCTCCCAAGGCCACGATCCGTCACTCGCGGACCTCCCCGATGGTCTCGACCCGGCCGACCTGATCGCGTCGGGGCGAGCGGGCGAACTCGCCGCCGCGCTCAACTCCGCGCGTCCACTCGCCGAGACCCTCATCGACGAGCGGCTCGACCACCTGGCTGCCAACCAGGCCGCTATCGAGGCTGTCGGCGTCCTGGCCGCCCAGCCACCCGAACAATGGACAGCTGGCGCCGAATACATCTCCGACCGGGCCGGTGTACCGTCCAGCGTCATTCGCTCGGCCCTGGTCGGGATGTCCCGCCATTGGAACGCCGACCGCCGCCGTGCCGCCGAGCACCACCTCGCCCAAACCAGCGAGGTCAAGCAGCGGCTCGCCGCCGCAGCACGTGACTCGGCAGCAGCCGGGCTGCCCGAGCAGCCGGACGGCACAACGCGATGGGGCCGCAGTCGGAAAGACGCGCCACCTGCTCCGGGCCGGCCAGCAAGCGTCGACCGTTGACCTCCGACACCCAGCGCGGACAATTGAGCCTCTGCCCCTAGGAGAACTGTTGACGACCATCCTCCTGATCGGCCTCGTCGCCACCGCGGTGGGCTTTGTGCTCGGGCAGTGGACACGTCGCACCCTGGCCGACCTCGGCTACCGAACCGATGAGGAGCAAGAACTCCCACCCCCCGGCCCCCGGCACTGGATCACCTGGACCTCAGCCCTTGCGGTCGGCAGCATCGCAACCTGGATAGCCGGCACTAACTCCTGGCCGCTCGCACCCGTCCTCCTCCCACTCACACTCGCTGGACCAGCGCTTGCCGCCATCGACCTAGACGTGATGCGGCTACCCAACAACATCCTCGGCCCGGTCGCGATCATCACCTTCACCGGTCTGGCGTCCACAATCACCACCGAAGGTAGACCCGACACAGCGCTCAGAGGAGCGGGGGGCGCGCTCATCGCCGGTGGAGCGTTCTGGCTATTGAGCCTGATCACCCGCGGCGGGATCGGCTTCGGGGACGTCAAGCTCGCCGCCGTGACCGGTGTCAGCGTCGGAGCCATCAGCCTGGCCGCAGTGTGGTGGGCTCTACTCGTCGGCTCCCTCACTGCCCTAATCTGGGCGAAGGTGGTCCGTAGGTCAGGACCATTTCCTTACGGTCCTTGGCTCATGCTCGGCGGCTGCGTCGCCGTCCTGGCAGCCCCGTGACATGCACGTCGAATCGGAGACGGCCAGAAGTCAGTGATGCACTGGCAACGCATCTTGACGTTGCCGAGAGCATGGACGACCCAGCTAGTAGAGCTTGCTCGCGGAACCAGCGAACAGCTGCTTCGCGTCCGAACCGGCTAGAACCGCCGCCCGCACGTCTGCCCGGTGGAGTTCGAGCACCCGCAGTGGGTCACCCTCGGCAACCTTCGCCACAGCGTCAATACGGTTGAATCGGCCGTCGTACCGCTCCGCATAGATGGCGAGAGCATGCAGCTTCGGGATGGCGTCGGCAAGGTAGTGCCCATGCGGATCGACGATGCTGACCCCGATGGAGCCGTCTGCGTTGTTCTCGAAGATGATGAAGTCGGGCTGCACCGACTTCCACGCCCCACCTGCGTCCTTGTACGCGATCTGGAGGGCAGCCGCGCCCGATCCTGGGTTTCGATACCAACCGGCGACGCTGTTCCGAGCAGGGTTCAACTCCGTCTGGATGACGGTGGTCTCCCACGACGTCGACTTCGGCTCCGGCATCGTGCCGTCCGCCTCCGAGTAGACGTGCAGGTTCAGCTTCGGCAACGGCGTCAGGTTGGCGTCCACCGATTCGACAGTGACCGTCTTCGGTAGCTGGATGCTGGTCTCCTGGGGCGTGCCGGCCTCCGCACGGATCTTCTCGTAGCGGGCCCGCTTCGCCTCGCCAAGAGTCGGCAGAACCGTCCTGAGGTCGTCGAACCACTCCTCCACCTGATCGTCGGCCGCCGTCTCAACCCGCTGCAAGATCGTTGTCCCCTTGCCGGTATCGATAAGGGGCAGCGCAGCGATTCGGGCTTTGATCGCATCCTGATCGAAGTTCAGGTCGCTCGCAATCGCAGTGGCGAACTTGCCTTGCAGCCACTTGTTCACGACCTTCACGGACAACTGACGGTTCACCAGCCGCGTGGCATCGTTAATCGCCAAGCTGTCGGCGTCGGATTCGACTTCGGCCTCGTCGATGCCACCCTCAGCTAGGTCGACGGTGTAACGGTTGAGGTCAGCTGTGCGGATGCTGGCAGCCACCTTGTTGACCTTGGGAGTGTGTTCAGCGATGAACCCGTCGATGACACCGCAAAGCCGTGCCACTGACGATTCGTCCGGCCTTTCTGCGAGGCCGTCGCCAGCGAGCACAGCGGCCATCTCGAGCATCCGCTTGATCGGCTTCGGAGCCGTGGCTGGCTTTGGCAGGGACGGCAGGCTCGCCAGGATTCCCTTCAAGTCCTGCGGCACGAGCGGGCTCCATGTCAGGTCGACCGGTTTGAGCATCACGGTTGGGCCGGTAACAGCGCCGCCCGAGCCGATACCCATGATGTCGTCGGCCACATCCTTCGCGGCCTTCCGGTCGAACAGCGGCAGGTAGACGCTGGCCGAGTTCAGGTGGTCGTCGCTGGTGGTGCGGGCGAGCGGAGTGCGGACCATGCGGCCGAGCAGCTGCGTGATGTAGGTGCGGTCCTTTGCCGGCCGCAGACTGACGAGCACTTCGGCACGCGGGCAGTCCCAGCCTGTCGACACTGCATCTTTCGCGATCAGGACGCGGATCTCGGGGTCGTCCTGCACAGTCTCGGGGCTCACCTTCGGGATGGTGTATTCGCCAAGGTGGAGAGTCTCGCGATCGCCGAGGACGTGCCCGACCTGTTGGGTGTCGAACCCGGGCAGGTGCTGCCGGATGGTGTCCAGAATGAGTTTGATTTGCCTGTCCTCAGGGTCAGTCTTGTTGTCTTCCTTGTTCGGGATTTGGACGACGACCAAGGGACGCACCGCGGGCGTGACGGCTTCGGTGGCGCAATAGTCGGCCCACCGGTCGGTCATGGCGGCCAGCTCGATGACCGCCTCCCGGATGAGGGTGGTGGTGAAGTCGCCGGTCTCGTTCGGGAACACCATCTGCAAGCTCGACTTGAGCAGGCCGGACTTCTGCACGTCGGCCGCCTTGACTTCAACTGCCGGCCGGATGGTCCGCTGCTTCGTCTTCGCCATGGCGTTCGTGAATCGTTCCGGTGTGGCGGACAAGCCGAACACGATCGGGGCAGCGGCACGACCGTTGTCCCCGTCGATGACCTTCCGCACCAAGGTGAGACGCTCGGACTCGGCATCCCTGGTCGGCGGCTTCATCCCTTCGTGCGCTTCGTCGAGGATGACGTACAGGGTGCGCTGCGGATCGCGAATCGTGTTGTCGAGGACTTCCCAGAACGTGGTGGTCCTGGCGTTGGACTTCTTCACGAGCAGGCTGGTGACGGCCAGCTTGCTCGTGTTGATGAAGTACACGTTGCCTGGGTCGAGCCTGTCTTGAGTGAAGTTGTTGTCGACCACGTGCAGGGTCCCGACGGGCACGCGGTCGGCCGTCGCGATGATCCTGTTCGGGTCTGCTGCACGGATAGGTGACAGTGGTTAGTCACGCAGCCTGATTGGCTGTCGTGGTCATGATGGTCTCGTACTCGATGGGGGTCAATCGG
>DehalE1_100079_pt1 | contig 14939 bp, 7 predicted proteins | sample DehspE1_FD_43922 | JGI IMG/M metagenome (IMG submission 43922) | reverse complement strand
TGCCGGGCCGGTGAGCCGTGCACCCGTCCCGCCGGTCCCCCTCTCGCGTCCGCCCGCAACGGTCCGTCCGTGGGAGCGTCCCGGCTTCGTGGCGAAGGTGCTCGCGCTCGTCGGGGCGGCCGTGACCCTGATCGGGGTGGGCTTCCTGCTGGTCCTGGCCGCGCAGTACGGGCTCTTCGGGCCCGGCGCGCGCACGATCTCTGCGGCACTGCTGGGCGTCGCCCTGGTTGTCCTGGCCTTCGTCGTGCGGCGACGCGACCCCCGCAACGTCGGCGCGCCGATCCTGGCGGCGACCGGCGTCGCGGCCGGGTTCCTCGCCGTGGTGACGGCTACCGCGATCTACCACTGGCTACCGCCGCTCGTCGGTGCCGGACTCACCGCCTTCATCGGCCTGGGCGGCATGTGGCTCGCCCGCAGCTGGGCCAACCAGTGGGTGGCGCTCACCTCCGTGCTCGGCAGCCTGGGCCTGGCCGCCTGGGTGGGATCGGCCGAGCCGGTCGCGACCGTCGGCCTGATGGTGCTGATGACCGGCGTGACGCTGTGGTTCGAGCGGGGCACTGACTGGAGGCTCTTCCCGTTCGCGCGCGTCCTGCCGACGGTGTTCCTGCTGTTGCAGATCATCAGGGGCCCGGACGCGCTCAGCGGCGCCGAGGCATGGTGGATCGCCGGGCTGTCTGTCGTCGTCGCCCTGCTCGGGCTGCTCAGCGCCGTGATCGCCCCGACGGATCCTCCCGCCGGGCAGACGATCGCGCTGGGGTTGCTCCTGCCGATGGTGATTCCGGCCGCCATGATCCCGTTCGTGTTGCAGAACCCGATGGCTGCGGCAGTCCCGCTGGGCGTCGTTGCGGTCGCGTTCGGCGTTGCCGGGTTCGTGCCGAGGGTCGACGCCCGGGTGCGCTGGGCCCTGGTGCCGATCGGAGCACTGTTCATCCTGCTGGCTGTCTTCACGATCACCGAGCAGCGCTACATCGGCGTGCTGACGCTGGCGATGGGGACCGCGTACCTCGCCGTCGCGTCCCGCACACGCTCGGCGGTCAACTTCATCGTCGGCGGCGCGCTCGCCGCCGCCGGCCTGATCGCGTGGGTCCCGCAGCTGGCCACCCTGGTGAGCCAGCGGGCGGCCGAGGCGGCCGGGCCCGAACAGATCCTGCAGTCGCTGGTGGGCATCGCAGCCATCGTGCTCGCGTTCCTCGCCGCCAGGCGCTGGATCGCTGCGACCGAGCCGTGGATGACCTACCTGGCCTGGGCGCTCGCGATCCTGATGGGGTCGGTCGCGGTGATCATCATGGGTACGTGGATCGGCGGGCACGCAGGCAACCCCGCCGCCGGCTACCAGACCGGCCAGGCCCTGGTCACGAGTGCCTGGATGGTGCTGTGCGCGGTCTTCCTCCGCCGCGGGCTGGCCGCCCGGCAGAACGAGGACGTGTGGCTCCGCCTGGCGCTGGCGATCTCGACGCTCGCCGTCGCCAAGCTGTTTCTGCTCGACCTGGGGGTGCTGGACGCGATCGCGCGCGTCGGCGCGTTCCTCGCGGTCGGCCTGCTGCTGCTCTTCGTGGGCACCCGCTACGCCCGCGCGTGGGAACGCGCCCACGGTGACGGAGCTGTGGACGCGGGGCCACCGGCAGCCCCGGGGGCATCCTCACCCGCCTCACCCGCGATCGCGACGGACGCGCCCGAACCCGCGTCCGCAGCGCCGCAGCCACCGGACCCGGGGGCCCGATAGCTGTACCCGGACAGGACTCACGGCCAGGCGAGCGACCACGCACCTCGCCTCACTCGGGCAGCCGCGCGGCTGCGGCGTCCTCGACCTCCTCGCGGGAGAGGCCGAGCAGGAACAGGACGGCGTCGAGGTAGGGCAGGCTGAGCGCGGTGTCGGCGGACGCCCGCACCGCCGGCTTGGCGTTGAACGCGATCCCGAGCCCGGACGCGGCGAGCATGTCGAGGTCGTTCGCGCCGTCCCCGATCGCGACCGTCCGCGCGAGCGGTAGCCGTTCCAGGCCCGCCCATTCGCGCAGCTTGGCCGCCTTGGCCGCCCGGTCCACCACGGGCCCGACGAGGCCGCCGGTCAGCCGGCCGTCAGCGACCTCGAGACGGTTCGCGTGCGCGTAGGTGATCCCCATCTCGGCGGCGAGCGGCCCGACGATCTCGATGAAGCCGCCGGAGACCACACCGATCGACAGGCCGAGGTCCTTCAGCGTCTCCACGAGCGTGCGGGCACCCGGGGTCAGCCGGATCTCGGCACGCACCTCGTCGACGACCTCTACCGGGAGCCCTGCGAGCAGTCGCACGCGCTCACGCAGGCTCTGCTCGAAGTCCAGTTCGCCACGCATCGCCCGCTCAGTGATGTCGCGTACCTCGGCCTCGCAGCGCTGCCTGGCGGCGAGCAACTCGATCACCTCGTCACGGATCAGGGTGGAGTCGACGTCCATCACCACGAGGCGCCGGCCGCGCCGGCCGATGCCCGCAGGGGAGACGGAGACGTCGAACCCGCCCTCCGCGGCACTCCGGGCCAGGGCGGGACGCAGCACGCCCGCGTCCACCCGCGAGATCCACAACTCGAGGCTGGTCAGCGGCGTGCGCGACAGCCTCCGGGAGCGGTCGATGTTGCCGCCCAGTTCGGCGATCACCCTCGTGACCAGGGCGACGTGTCTGGTGAGCAACGGTTGGCCGAGGACGGTCACGATCGCCCGGTTGCGGCGCGGCGGGTTGTCGCCGATGCCCTCCGACATCGTGATCGCCAGCCCGAGCCGGGCGCAGGTGCCGGCCAGCCGGTCCTCCAGCGCGGCGAATCCCGCCGGGAGTACGCCGAGCAGCAGGCCGATGCTGAGCCGGCCACGGACCACGGTCTGTTCCAGGTCGAGGATCTCGACATCTTCGGACGCGGCCGCGTCCAGCAACCGGGTGAGAACACCGGGGGTGTCGTCACCGGTGATCGTGGCGGCTACGGAGTGCACCGGTTCGGCCATGGCGCCATCCTGTCACGCCGAGTCGAGCGCCCGTCTCGCGCTCGGGCGCGAGGATCGTCGTCGGGTTAGCGTGGCACTCGCGGCAAGCGGTTACGGTTGTTCGGTGAATCGCGCGCAACGACTCGTGATCGCCTGCGATCCCGCCGCGTCTGCAGAGGTGCTGGAACAGCTTTGCGGGGATCCGGACCGGGCCGTGCGGGAGATGGTTGCGCGCAACCCCGCAGCGCCAGCGGCCGCGCTGGATCGACTGGCGTCCGACAGGTCGCTGGTCCTGCGGCGGCTCGTCGCCGCCAACCGCTCGACGTCCCCGTCGGTGCTTGCGCGGTTGTCGAGGGAGCGTGACCAGCAGGTCCGTCGATATGTTGCCAGGAATCCGGCGACACCGGTCGAAGCGTTCGCCTGGCTCATGTCCGACTGGGATGTCGAAGTGCGCGTGGGGCTGGCGGGCAATCCGAGCCTTCCCGCCCTGATGTTGCGCGAGTTGAGCACGGACAATCGCGCCGAGGTCAGGGATGTCGCCGATGTCGCCGCGAAGCGGCGCGCGGCTGATCCTGCGCCGTCGCCGATGCCGGTCGAACCTGATGTTCCCGCTCTCCACCGGACCCAGGACGGGACGATGGAGGGCGGACTGTGGGAACAGCTGCCGCGTCCGACCTGAGCCGTCCACCGATCCGGGATCGCCGGGTTTCGCGGGCGCATCCGATTCCTTCTGCGAGTAGCGTCTGAGGACCGTCCACGACGCCGTCGGGCCCGCACCACTGAGTGCCGCCGTCGGCGCGCTTGGCATCGTGCCCGAGCCGCGGCCCTGAGCTGCCGCGGCGTCCGCTACGCGCTCTCGAACGTGGTGCCGGCGTATGCGCCCTGCACCACCCACAAGTGGAACCTCGAGGTCACCACCTGGCTTCGCCACGAGTCTGTGTGGATATCTGTACGAACTTGAATCCCCTTGTGGATAGCGAGTTCGTGGCCCTGGAAGTGTCAGTGGCGGGTCGTAGCGTTGGGTCATGGAGGCAGGGTTCGAGCAGTACACGGACGGCGAGTTGCTGGCCGTGATCGGCACTGCCCTGGACGCATTGTGCGATGACCGTTTGCGACTGCCGTCCGACCGGGAACGCCTCGACCTGGCACTGGGCTCGCTGCGGCTGAACGCCCGGCTCCAGGCCTGGCAGTCCCGTCTGTTCGCCGGCATCGAGACTGACGAGGTCGCGTGGCGCGAGCACAGGACGTCGACCACAACCTGGCTGGCAGAGGCCGGCAACCTGACCCCGCGTGAGGCCCGCCGACTGGTCCGGGCCGGACAGGAACTGGAACGCTTCGACATGGTTCGCGACGCCGCGTCCTCGGGAACAGTGCTGCCCGCGCAGGCCGAGGCGATCACCTCCGTCCTCCGCGAACTGCCCGACGACTTCCCCACCGTTACGGTGAGCGAAGCCCAGGAACTGATGGTCGGGTTCGCCGCCACCCACAACTCGGCCGAACTGCGCCGCCTGACCAGTCACCTCCTCGACGTGCTCTCCCCCGATACCGCCGATGCCGTCGAAGAGAAGCGACTCGAACGACAACAACGCCGCGCACAGTCGCGCCGGTTCCTCGACTTCCACGGCGACGGCGACGGATCCGTGCTGATCCGCGGCAGCCTCCCGATCGCCCAGGCCGAACCCTTCATCACCATCATCGACGCCTACGCCGACGCCGAGAAGCGCGCCCTCGACGTCCTCGACCCGCACTCTGAGCACATCACCCCCGCCATGCGAAGGGCCGACGCACTGACCGCGATGACCCACCGGCACACCCAGGAATCGCTCGCCCCCAACCATGGCGGCGACCGGCCCCGGATCGTGGTCACCCTGTCCTACGACAAACTCCTCAGGCAGTGCACCGACCACGGCCTCGGCGCACACCTCACCCGCACCGGCCATCCTCTCCCTGCCGGAGTGGCACGCCAGCTCCTCTGCGACGCCGACCTGGTTCCCATCGTCCTCGGCGGCCAGTCCGAAATTCTGGACGTCGGACGCACCCGACGCCTCGTCACGCCCGCGATCCGGGCCGCCCTCGAACAACGCGACCAAGGCTGCGCCTTCCCCGGGTGTGACAAACCACCCCAGGCCTGCCACGCCCACCACATCAGGCCCTGGTGGAACGGCGGCGACACCGCCCTCACGAACCTCGTCCTCGTCTGCGCACACCACCACGGCATCATCGAACCCAGCCACGACCCGGCCGCCGACCGCTGGCAGGTCCAGCTCCGCCCCAACGGCCAACCCGAAGTTCTCCCACCCACACGCGTTGACCCACGACATCGGCCACGCAGGCACGCCAGATACCTCACCCCCATGCGGAACTGAGCAAGGGGCAGAAACTCGACCGCACCGTCAGGCGCCTGCCCCACTGCGGCGCTGGTCAGCGCATGATTTCGCGCGCGAATCCCACGTAATCGCTCCCGCGCCAGCTCAGGCGGCCCTCGTCCCCGACCACGAGCAGACCGGCCTCGGAGACGGGCACGCGGAGCTCGATGCGGTTGCCGTCGGGGAACTGGAAGGTCGCGAAGTAGAGCTGGTCGGCCCGGGACTCCCCGCCACCGGTGATCTGGCTCCGCTTGTCGACGACCCGCGCCTCCGCCTCGCGTTGCGGCCCGGAACCACCGCGGACCCGGCGACCGGACGTGCCCACCGCCGCGAGCAGGATCAGGATGGCGATCACGACCACGATCACCACGGCCATCGCGGCAATCGCCCACAGCATCATCCCCACGCTGACAGGGTAGCCACAGGGTGGCGCGGCAGCCCCGCGGTGCGGCAACCGCCGCCCTCCCTGCGCTCAGCCCGAGAGCGATTGCAGCGCTGTCGGAGCCGTGTGCGAGACTCATCCGGTGCGCACCTACCGGGAAATCCTCGCGATCCCCGGCGCACTGAGGTTCAGTTCGGCCGGCCTCCTCGCCCGCTCCGGCGGCGCCATGATGGGCCTCGGCATCGTGTTGATGGTCTCCGCACTGTACGGCAGCTACGGGTTGGCCGGCGCGCTGGTCGCGGCGAACGCGGCCGCCTGGGCGCTGGGCACGGCCGTGCTGTCCAATCTCGTCGACCGGTACGGCCAGCGGAAGGTGATGTACCCGGCCACCGTCGCCTCGGCCGCCACCCTGGCCATCCTCGTCACCTTCGCCGTCCTGCAGCTCCCGGCCTGGACCCTGTTCGCGCCGGCGATCATCAGCGGCGTCACCGGTGGCTCCCCCGGTGCCCTCGTCCGCGCGCGCTGGAGCCACGTCACCTCCGACGCCCGCCAGCTGCATGCCGCCTTCTCGCTGGAGTCGACCCTCGACGAGGTCACCTTTGTCGTCGGGCCGGTGCTCGCCACAGCGCTGTCCACCAGCGTGCACCCCGCGGCCGGGCTGATCGCACCGATCGTGCTGTCCCTGCTCGGCGCGCAGTTGTTCTACTCCCAGCGCGCCACGGAGCCGCCTGTCGCGCCACCGCCCGAGCCGGGCACCGAGCGTCCGGCGGCCCTGCGCCGGTTCATCCTGCTCACCCCGGGCGTCGCGGCCATCGTCGTGGTGAACCTGCTGATCGGCTGTGTGTTCGGCGGCGTGGACGTGAGCGTGGTCGCCGCCACCACCGACTGGGGCTTCCGGTCCGCCTCCGGCATCATCCTGGCGGCGTTCTCCGGAGCGTCCGGCGTGGCGGGACTGCTCTACGGCGCCCGCCACTGGCGTTCACCCCTGCCCGGACGCTTCGTCACCGGCGTGGTCGCGCTCTTCGTCGCGACCCTCGGGCTCCACCTGACCAGTTCCGTGCTGGTCCTTACCGGGATCGGCGTCCTGATCGGACTGACCGTCGCCCCGACCTTCATCAACGGCAACACCCTGATCGGGCGCCTGGTGCTGCGCGAGCGGCTCACCGAGGGCCTGTCCTGGATGGGGACGGGCATCGGTATCGGGGTCGCCATCGGGTCGAGCATCGCCGGCGGGGTCATCGACACCGGCGGCTACCCGGCAGGCTTCGCCGTGGTCACCGGGTTCGCCGGGCTCGCCGCGCTGATCGCCGTCGCGTCCTGGACATCGGTACGTCGTGCCGAACGCACAGCGTCCGCCGCGGGGGACGCTGACGGCGACCGGGACACCGTCCTGAAATAGCCCGGATATGCCCCCCGGGGTGTCCGTCGGAGCATAATGTCCTTGTCCGGGCTGATGAGCAATCCTCCCCATTGACGAGGTAACCTCAGCGCGGGTCCCGACTCAAGGAAGAGTGTGCATGTCCACCAATACAGCGCAGTACCCCGGCGTCCCCGACGTCATCAACGGCAACGGTGCGGTCGCGTACGTGATGAAGCACGTCTGCGGCGGCGTGATCGGCTACCCGATCACCCCGTCCACCGAGATCTCCGAGATCTTCGAGGCGGCGCGGGCCGAGGGCCAGCTGAACGTCTGGGGCCGGCATCCGTTCTTCGTCGAGACCGAGGGTGAGCACTCCGCCCAGAGCGGCGCGCTCGGCGCGGCGCTCGTCGGCGGCAACTTCATCTCCAACGCCTCCTCCAGCCAGGGCATCCTCTACGGCCTGGAGTCGCACTACGTGAGCGTCGGCAAGAAGATCGGCGGCTTCGTCCTGCAGGTGGCCGCCCGGGTGGTCACCAAGCACTCCCTCAACGTGATGGCCGGGCACGACGACGTGTACGCGCTGCTGCCCACCGGCTACACCATCCTGTTCGGCTCCAACCCGCAGGAGGCCGCCGACCTCGCCGCGATCTCCTACCGCGCCTCCGCGCTGTCGCTGATCCCGGTCGCCAACGCCATGGACGGCTTCGCCACGAGCCACGTGATGAGCGAGGTGCTGCTCCCCGAGCCCGAACTGCTGCGCACCTACCTCGGTGACCCCTCGGAGCGGATCCCCTGCCCGACCGTCGCCCAGGAGATGCTGTTCGGTGCCAAGGGGCGGGTGTTCCAGCTGAATCGCTACCTCGACCGGCACGCCGACGATTTCGCCTCCGCAGACCTCACCGCCCTGCGCAACTGGCTGGGCGCCCGCAGCCCGCGCGTCGAGGCCGACAACGACGGCGACCTCCTCGAGGAGACGCTCGGTCGCGTTCCGGCTTCGCTGCAGCCGCAGTGGCGGCGGCAGTGGTTGAACGCCTGGCCGGCCGGCACCCGCCAGCTCGTCCCGGCTCTGGTCGACCCGCACAACCCGGGCCTCACCGGCCCCGTGCAGAACCAGCCCGACTTCCAGGCCGGCTCCGCCGACCACCGCACCCACTTCGCCAGCGCCGTGCCCGCGCTCGTCCGGCAGGCGATGGCCGAGTACTCCGAGCTGACCGGACGCGAGTACTCCCCCGTGGTCGCCTACGACTGCGAGGACGCCGACTACGTGATGGTCGGCCTGGGCTCGATCACCGACGACGTCCGCGCCGTCCTGCCCTACCTGCGCTCGCAGGGCCTGAAGGTCGGAGTCGTGTCGGTGAAGCTGCTGCAGCCGTTCCCCGAGGCCGAACTGGTCGCCGCCCTGAAGAACGCGAAGGCCATCACCGTGCTCGAGCGCTCCGACGACACCGCGCTCACCCGCCTGGTCACCCAGGCGCTGTTCCACGCCCGCTCGAACGCCGAGGCGGCCGACGACACCCCGTACCCGGGTGTGCCCGCCCTGGCCTCGATCCCGCGCCTCACCACCGGCATCTTCGGCCTCGGCGGCCACGACATCCAGCCGCGCTACATGGTGGCGGCGTTCCGCAACATGACCAAGGCATCGCCGTCCCCGCTGATCTACCTCGGCTCGCAGTTCTTCACGCCGAACCCGACGCCGGCCGTCGCAGCGATCCAGGACCGGCTGCGCGAGGCGTACCCGGAGACCGAGCTGATGGCGCTGGAGACCGAGCCCAACCCCGTGGTGCTGCCACAGGGCAGCCTGCGGATCCGGTTCCACTCCGTCGGCGGCTACGGCACGGTCGCCACCGGCAAGCTGCTCACCGACGTCCTGTCCTCACTGCTCGGCATGCACTCCAAGTCCGCGCCCAAGTACGGCTCGGAGAAGTCCGGGGCGGCGACGAACTACTACATCACCCTCTCGCCCGAGCCCGTCCTGCTCACCAACGCAGAGCTCGAGGACGTCGAACTCGTGGTCTGCCCCGACCACCAGGTCTTCTCCCACACCAACCCGCTGAAGGGCCTGGTGCAGGGCGGCACGCTGATCATGCAGTCGGACGCAGAGCCGACGGCGGTGTGGCGGGAACTGCCCGCCTTCGCCCGTCGCACGATCCGGGAGCGGAACGTGAAGTTCCTCGTGCTGGACGCCTTCACGATCGCCCGGGCCCACGCCCCCAACCCGGAGCTCGAGACCCGCATGATGGGCATTGCCTTCATCGGCGCGATCCTCGGCCAGGTGGGCATCGAGGGCGGCACCGGCGAGATCGAGGCCGAGGTGCGCGCCGAGTTGGCCAAGAAGTTCGGCCGCCGCGGCGAAACCGTGATCGAGGCCAACCTCGCGGTGATCCGGGACGGCATGAAGGCCGTCCGCGTCGACTACGCCGACCCTGCCTTCGAGGCGATCGAGGCCGACCCGATCCTGGCCGGCGTGCGGGAGTCGCTGTCCGCCGTGATGACCCCGACGGTCGGACGGGAGCGCACCAGCGGGCTGTTCGACCCCGGCTACTACGAGGAGATGGTGGCCCGGCCGTTCCGCGAGGGCACCATCGACGAGGCCCCCGTGCTGCCCGGCACCGGCCTGTTCATGCCCGTCGGCACCGGCGCGGCGAAGAACAAGGGCATCTTCCGGCGCACCGTGCCCGTGTTCGACCCGAGTTCCTGCACAGCCTGCATGGAGTGCGCGCTGGCCTGCCCCGACAACGCCATCCCGAACACCGGCCACGAGGTCGGCGACCTGCTCGGCGCGGCCATCGATGCCGCCGGGCTGAGCGAGGGCCAGCGAGCCGTCTGGTACGACCTGGTGCCGGAGTGGACGACCGCGATCCGTGCCGCCTTCGCGGCCGACTCCGCCGCCACCGACTTCGCCTCCGTCGCCCGCACGGCCGCCGGCACCCTGCCCGAGGACCAGCTCCCGGCCGGCCAGCTGGACGCGGTGGTCACCGCCATCGCCGCCTTCCCGGTCGCCCGGACCCGTCCGCTCTACGACGCGGCGGAGAAGGCCGCGCCCGGCTCGGGCGTCCTGTTCTCCGCGGTCGTCGACCCGTGGAAGTGCACCGGCTGCCTGCAGTGCATCGAGGTCTGCGGGCCGGGCGCGCTGACCTCCGCCGACCAGGACGACGTGTTGCTCGGCATGCTCGAGACCCGGTTCGAGCGGCTGACGAAGCTGCCCGACTCCCCCGCACGGCTCTCCGCGGAAGCGACCGCCCCCGGCGGCGACATCAAGCGGATCATGCTGAACCGGTCCGACTACTACTCGATGACCGGCGGACACGGCGCCTGCCGCGGCTGCGGCGAGGTCACCGCGATCCACCTGCTCAACTCGCTCAGCCACCGGATCGGCGAGGACCGCCGGCAGGCACACCTGCGCGAGCTGGACGCCACGCTGGACCAGCTGGCCACCCTGCACGAGTCGCTTCCCGAGGGCGCCCGCCGCGAGCGGGTGGCGGCGACGATGGCCGAGCTGGAGCGTCGGCTCTACCTGTACGAGTCCGGCCCGACCGGCGACGGCCCGTCCACCGCCGTGATGGCCAACTCCACCGGCTGCTCGAGCGTGTACGCCTCGACCGTCCCGTTCTCGCCGTATCTCAACCCGTGGGTGAACGGCCTGTTCCAGGACGCCCAGCCGCTGGCCATGGGCATGTACGAGGGGCTGGTCTCCCGGCTCGTCGGCGAGGTGAAGGCCCTGCGGGTCGCGCGGCTCGAGCTGGACGGCGCCTACGATCCGGAGACGCACGACCAGGCGCTCGCCACGCTCTCCTGGCGTGACTTCACCCCGGCCGAGCGGGCGCTGATGCCGGTCGTGCTGACGATCAGTGGTGACGGTGCGGCGTTCGACATCGGCTTCGGCGCGATGTCGCGCGTGCTCGCCGGCGGCACGCCGATCAAGTCGCTCGTGCTGGACACCGGCGGCTACTCGAACACCGGCGGGCAGGCGTCCACGGCGTCCTTCGCCGGCCAGGACGCCGACCTCGCCCGCTACGGCAGCGCGCACGGCGGCAAGCAGGAGTCCCGCAAGGAGCTCGGCCTGCTGGCGACGTTCCACCCGAACGTATACGTCTCGTCGGTCTCGACCGCCTTCCACAGCCATTTCCTGCAGGCGTCCGCGGAGCTGATCGACTACAACGACGGTGCCGGCCTGATGATCGCCTACGCCCCGTGCGACACCGAGAACGGGATGCCGGAGGACCTGGCCAACGCCCGATCGCGGCTCGCCGTCGAGAGCCGGGTCAGCCCGCTGTTCGTGCACGACCCGCGCAAGGGCGCGACGATCGCGGAGCGGTTCAGCCTGGACGGCAACCCGGAGCCGGACGGCCTGTGGACCGAGACCACCCTCACCTACCGCGACGACCGCGGCCAGTTGCAGCTGATGACGATGCCGCTGACTCCGGCCGAGTTCGCGATCGGCGAGGTGCGGTTCCGCAAGCAGTTCCGCTGGCTGGCCCAGCACGAGGAGGACGGCGCGGTGCCGATCGCCGAGTACGTCGAACTGCCGCTGCACCAGCGCACCGGACGCACGCCGTTCATCTACACCACCGATCGCAAGCGGCACCTGGTCAAGATGGCCTGCTCGCCGAGCATCGTGGCGCTGGTCGAGGACCGCAAGCGCAACTGGCAGACGCTGCAGTTCCTGGCCGGGCAGTCGGTGAACGTGCTGAACGCTCAGCACCGGATCGAGGTCAGCGAGTGGACGTCCCGCTACGGCGAGGCGATCGACGCCCGCGAGTCGGCACTCGACGTGATCGCCAAGGCGATGGCCGACCTGGCCACCGCGTCCGGCGCCCCCGCCGGCGGCGCGCTCAACCTGGGCCTGTTCGGAGCCCCGATGGCAGCACCCGCGACCGAGGCGGCGGCCGCGACGACCGCAGTGGTCGACCGTCCGATCTGGCTCGACCCCGAGGATCTGGCCAAGTGCAACGACTGCGCAACCTGCTACCAGGAGCTGCCGCAGCTGTTCGAGAAGGCCACGATCGTCGTGGACGGGAGTCCCCGCACGGTCGGCCGGATGCGGCCCGACGCCCTGGAAGGTCTGGAGGTGACCCCGGAGCTGCAGGCCCGGATCACCCGGGTCAGGGCGACCTGTGACGCGGAGATCATCCAGTGACCACCCAGGAGTTCAGCAACCAGCTGGGGCTGCTGGAACGGCGACTGGTCGCCGATCCCCGGGCGTTCCGGGAGCTGTTCACCGCCGACGGCATGGAGGCGGTCGCGTGGGAGTTCCGCCAGCCCGCCCTCGGTGCCAAGTTCACCCGGCAGCTGTGGGAGGTGCTCAGCCGCGACGACGACTCCAGCCGGCTGCTGATGCGGTTCCTGTGGCAGCTGCCGGTGGGCAAGAAGCGGATGTTCATCCGCGCCCTCGACGAGCACCTCTCCGGGCGCTACCCGATGTTCGCAGGGCTCAGCGAGAACTGGCCAGCCGGCAACGCGATCGGCCCGTACATCCGCAAGCCGAGCGAGCGCTGGGAGGACTTCGAGCTGGTCAACAAGGGGTTCCTCGGCTACATGGACCTCGGCTACACCCGTCGTGACGTCGAGTTGTTCGTGTGGCTGGAGGCGCTGCGCGACAAGCAGTGCGCCGAGGCGCCGTGCGAGTTGGGCGTGCTGCTGGCCGGGCACATCGAGCCGCAGGGCGGCTGTCCCGTCCAGATCCACATCCCGAAGATGTTCGAGCTGATCGGAACCGGGCACTTCCGCGAGGCGCTGGAGATGCTCGAATCCTGCAACCCGCTGCCCGACGTCACCGGACGGGTCTGCCCGCAGGAACTGCAGTGCCAGGGCCAGTGCATCCACAAGCAGTCGATGAGCATCGGCCAGCTGGAGTGGTTCCTGCCCGAGTGGGAGAAGCTCGCCGATCCGGAACGGGCCCGTTCGCGCTACGCCGGGGTCAAGGACCCGTGGGCCACGGCGCTGCGTCCCCCGATCGCGATCGTGGGCTCCGGCCCGTCCGGCCTGATCACCGCCTACCTGCTGGCCGCCGAGGGCTTCCCGGTGACCGTGTTCGAGGCGTTCCACGAGCTCGGCGGCGTGTTGCGGTACGGCATCCCCGAGTTCCGGCTGCCGAACGAGCTGATCGACGACGTGGTGGCCAAGATCGGCCAGCTCGGCGGACGGTTCGTGACGAACTTCGTCGTGGGCAAGACGGCCACGCTGGAGCAGCTGAGGGACGCCGGGTTCGCGCGGGTGTTCGTGGGCAGCGGCGCGGGCCTGCCGCGGTTCCTCAACGTGCCGGGCGAGCACCTGCTGAACGTGATGAGCGCCAACGAGTTCCTGACCAGGGTGAACCTGATGCAGGCGCACAGGGCCGACCACGAGACGCCGCTGCCGATGGTCACGGACAAGCAGGTGCTGATCATCGGCGGTGGCAACACCGCGATGGACGCTGCCCGCACCGCGCGCCGCCTCGGCGGCCACGTGACCATCGTCTACCGCCGCACCCGGGCGGAGATGCCGGCCCGCGTGGAGGAGCTCGAGCACGCCCTCGAGGAGGGCATCGAGCTGGCCGTGCTGCGCTCGCCGGTGGCATTCGAGGGCAACGAGCAGGGCTTCGTCACCTCCGCGACGGTGGAGATCATGGGCCTGGGCGAGCCGGACGGGTCCGGGCGCCGCCGTCCGGTGGCCACCGGGCGCACGACCGAGATCCCTGCCGACCTCGTGATCATGGCGCTGGGCAACTCCGCGAACCCGATCATCAAGGACTCCGAGCCGCGGCTGGTCACCTCGAAGTACGGCACGATCGAGCAGACCGGCGACGGCTCGAAGGAGACCTCGCTGGCGGGCGTGTTCACCGGCGGCGATGCGGCTCGCGGCGGTTCGACGGCCATCCGGGCGGCCGGTGACGGCCAGTCGGCCGCGCGCGAGATCGTCCGCACGATCGAGCACCTCGAGGCCACAGAGGTGACCGCGCGGGTCGCACGGGCACTGGCGTACACCGAGCTGGCTGGTGAGGCGCCGACGATCGTGGCCAAGACGCACCTCAGCGTGGGCATCGAGGAGTTCACCGTCCGGGCGCCCGTGATCGCGCGCACCGCGCAGGCCGGGCAGTTCGTCCGCGTCCTGCCCACTCCGAACGGGGAGCTGATCCCGCTCACGCTGGCCGACTGGGACGCCAAGGCGGGCACGATCACGCTGGTCGTGCAGAGCATGGGCTCCAGCACGATCATGATCAACCAGATGCGGGTGGGCCAGGCGCTGGCCGGCGTGGCCGGTCCGCTGGGGCGTCCGAGCGATCTGGAGCGGTACCCCGACGACACCACGGTCGTCTTCACCGCGGGCGGCCTGGGCCTGCCCCCGGTGTACCCGATCATGCGCGAGCACCTGCGGCTCGGCAACCACGTCACCCTGATCTCCGGCTTCCGCAGTGCCGACCTGATGTTCTGGGATGGCCCCGAGGAGCGGATCGGACGGATCAAGGGCGAGTTCGGCGACCAACTGGACGTGATCTACGCGACCAACGACGGGTCGGTGGGCGTGCAGGGCTTCGTCACCACGCCGCTCGAGCCGATGCTGAAGGCGAATCAGGCCGGCCAGGGCCGTCCGATCGCCGAGGTGGTCACGATCGGCCCGCCGATGATGATGCGCGCCGTGTCGGAGTTGACCAAGCCGTACAAGGTGCCGACGGTGGCGTCCCTGAACTCGATCATGGTGGACGCCACGGGCATGTGCGGCGCCTGCATGGTGCCGGTGATCGAGGACGGCAAGCTGATTCGCAAGCACGCCTGCATCGACGGCCCGGAGATCGACGGCCACGCCATCGACTGGGACAAGTTCATGCCGCGCTTCGGCCTGTTCCGGGCCCAGGAGCAGCAGAGCCGCTCCCGGCACGGCTTCTGACCCGCGTCCGGACCGAATCGGGG
>DehalE1_100078_pt1 | contig 15081 bp, 12 predicted proteins | sample DehspE1_FD_43922 | JGI IMG/M metagenome (IMG submission 43922) | reverse complement strand
GGAGAACTGGCCCCCGCGGTCCCGATGCGGACGATCGAGCCCGGCCAGAGCCTCACCTACCGATTCGCCGCGGCCAGGGCGGGCATCTGGATGTACCACTGCTCCACGGCGCCGATGAGCGCCCACATCGCCGCCGGGATGGCCGGGGCGGTCGTGATCGAACCGCCCGGGTTGCCGAAGGTCGACCGCTCGTTCGTCCTGGTCCAGTCCGAGGTCTACCTGCAGACGCCGGCCCCGGACGCGGCGTCCGCGACCGAGGTGGACGCCGATCGCGCGGCCGCCGTGGGCGAGCCCGACGAGGTCGTGTTCAACGGGGTGGCGAACGGCTACGACAGCACGCCACTGACAGCGCGCGTCGGCGAGCGGGTGCGCTTCTGGGTACTCGACGCAGGACCGAACCGGGCCACCAGCTTCCACGTCGTGGGGGCGCAGTTCGACACCACCTTCAGCGAGGGCGCCTACCTGCTCAGGCGTGGCCGGGACCCCTTCGGCGACCGCACCGGCGGATCACAGGCACTCGGCCTGCAGCCTGCGCAGGGTGGGTTCGTCGAGACCGTGTTCACCGAGTCCGGACGCTATCCGTTCGTCTCCCACGTCATGGCCGACGCCGAACGAGGCGCCCACGGCTACATCCAGGTGTCACCCTGACGCCGCATAGGCCGCGCAACACCCAACCGCTCCCACGGGAGCCCGATGAAGGAGAGAAATGACCAATCCGATCCAGCTCGAGACCCGCTCCGGCGGATGTACCTGCGGACACCACGACGAGGAGGACATCGTGCTGGACGTGCGCACCATCCCCCACGCCATCCGGCACGCCAGCGTGTTCGGGGCGTTCGATGCGATCCCGACCGGCGGCTCGCTGGTCCTGGTCGCCCCACACAACCCGCTGCCGCTCCTTGGCCAGCTGTCGGAGCGTTTCCCGATCGGCGTCGAGTACCTCCAGGAGGGGCCCGACGAGTGGCGCCTGCGCATCACCCGGGACACGCGCCCGCAAACGATCGATTGAGCGGCATCGATCGTCCGCCAATGCCATCCTGGCTGCTGGTTGTCGGTCGAGATCGGCTCGGTGGTCAGGCGACGAACTCGTCGCCGTGTCTCGGCGTCGTTCGTCATGGCGTCGACCGGGATGGGTGTAGCGACCTGTTCGAGCGAGTCGGCGAGGACCTCGCCAGCGAATCCGGAGCACCACCGCCATCAGACCATGCCGGCGCTACGTTTGCCCGGCGAAGTGGTCGGGGGCTGCCCCACATCTGCCCCCACGAAGCTCGGAGACGCGAGGATCAACTGTACGTAATGCCTAGTCAAGAGCATGTTCAGTCGCGCCCACCGGTAGGTTCAACTCCTCTCTCGCGCACCGTAAGGTGGCCCTGACAAGGGAAAACACGGGAAGCCGAATTCTCTCCCGTGTCCACGTCCGACTTGACCCAGATCGCTGCGACGAGGGCTTTCGCCTCGCGGAGCGAGGCGCGATGGCTAGTTGGACCCACGGCTGCCCCACGGAAACGGAACACGGAAATTGCCTCTCACTAGGTGCGGACGGTGGCTGGACGTCCCAGGGGGCTGTGCTGCCCCTCGTCCGGGCGAAGAATGGTCCGGCTCGCGGTTGCGGGTAAAGGCTGCCAGCCTCCCAACGTCGTGTTCACCGCAGCGCGGACCGACGCCCGGCTCCGGCCCGTCGAGCGCGGCGTGCTTGCCCGGTCGGGGGCTGCTGACGAAGCCGTCGCGGAACCCTGGTCAGGCGGGGCCAGTCGAGCCGCAAGACGAGCTGCCGGGCAGGTCCAGCCCCACTCGTTGCCAGATCCGCGTTTGGCCCGCGGGTCAGCGACTGGACCTCACCGCCTCGCGCCGACTGTTGACCCCGATCTTCTGGTAGATCGAGCGGATGTGCGTCTTGACCGTGGCCAGCGACACGTGCAGCTCTGCGGCGATCTCCTGAGCGGTCATCGTCGTACGCAAGTAGCCCAGCAGTTCCTGCTCGCGGGGCGTCAGCGCGCTCACTAGCGGTTTCGGCGTGCGCAGTCGGAAGATCTCCGACAGCCGACCCTCGTGCGGGGTCCCCGAGTTCGCGTACGCCTCGAGCAGGCCGGTGAACACCGGGTCGTCTGCCAGGAACGGTCGGTACAGGCGCTCCTGCGCGGCAGCTGTCAGCGCCCGGTCGAGATTCCGGAACGCCCCCTCGCGGTGATCATCGGCGAACGCCAGAGCGGCCATCGTCGCCAGGGCGCTCACGTGCGCGTACGCCGGACGTGCCGCCGGACGCAGCTTGCGCGTGAAGGCCAGCGCCCGCCCGGGCTGCCCGCCGCGCCGGAACAACTCCGCGGCCAGCGCGTCGGACGCAGGGACCACCTCCTCCTGAAGCAGCGGCTCCAGCACCGCCATCGCACGTCCGGTGGCACCCTGTGCCTCCAGCAGATGGGCGGCCGCGATTCTGCGATAGCTGCCCCACGGGACTCCGTGCTTGTAGCCCGTGCTGACATCCGCCAGCGAGCGCTCCGCCTCGTCGTAGCGGTCAGAGAGCCGCAGTTGCGCCACGCACAACACCGCGTGCACCCGTGCGATCGCGGCGAAGGACGTGTCGAGCCCGCCAGCCGCGACGGTGGTGTCGAACCAGCTGAGCGCGTCCTGGAGCTCCCCGCGCCAGTACCTCAGATAGCCCTGCGAGAAGCCGTACAGCCCTCCCTCGAACCGATCCCAGTCGCCCACAGATTCCGCCGGGGGCGGGTTCAGTTCCTCGAGAAGCTCCTGGGCCTCGGTGAACGAGCCTGCGAACGTGAGTGCGAAGGCCAGATTGCTGCGGGCCACCCCGGCCAATGACACCAGGTGCTGGTTCTCCGCCTCCATCACGGCCGAACGGAGCAGTTCGACGCCCCGCGCCGGGTCACGACGAAGTCGCACCTCCGACCAGCCCAGCAGGAACAGTCCATGGACGTAGTCGCTGCCCGGTTCGGCCGCCCGCAGCCGCACCAGGGCAGCATCGGCGGCCGCACCTTTCGACTGGGGGTCCGGCGCCAGCAGGAGTTCGGTGAAGCGCTGCACGAACGAGCCTTCGTCGGGCCTCTCCACCGCGTCGGCGCGTGCTCGGAACAGGTCCGCCCCGGTCGGATCCAGCAACAGGTCCCGGCAACACGCCCGGATCAGCAGGATGTCGCGGATCTCCTGATGCTCCACCGGCAACGCCAGGCACATCCGCTCCAGCGTGCGGGTCTCCGACTCCAGGATCATTCGGAGCCAGCTGCGCCTGATGATCTCCACCGCCAGATCCCCAGCGCCCACCCGGACAGCGTGGGACAGCGCCTCCACCGGGAAGTCCCGGGCCAGCAGGTTCGCCGCCCGCAGGTTCAGCTCACGGGCGCGCGACGGGTTCCGCCGCTCGAACATCGCCCGCGAGTGTGCCGCGAACGCGTCGTGCCAGCGGTAGACGATCCCGCGCTCGGGGTCGACGTAGCGATCGAGGAACAGGCCGTCGCGAGCGCACTTCTCGAGCATGGACGCGCTGTCGTCGCGGCCGGTCAGCGCTTCGGCGAGGCGCACGTCCAGCCGTGACACCGTGGTTGCGTCCAGGACGAAGCTCGATACCTCCCCCGGCATGCCTGAAAGCAGGAACTGTTCGATGTAGTCGGTGAGGAGCGGGTCGACCTCGTCACCGGGCAGCGCCGGAGGAAGCGGGACGCCATCGCGCCGGCGTTCCCTGTCGGCCAGGACGCGCAGTCGGACGGCGACCGGCCAGCCCCCGGTCTCCCGCGCCAGAGCCGTGGCGTCCACGGTCGTCCGACCGTCGCCGTCGACGTCCGCGGCGTCGGCGATCTCCTCCGTGGTGAAGGCCAGGTCCCGCGCTGTCACCACCCGCGCGTCGCCGGTCACCAGCTCGCGGGCGAAGGTGTGCTCCAGGCTCGCGTTGCCCAGGAGCACCAGGCGCAGCATTCCCGAAGCCAGAAGAGGCTCGCTGCCCAGCAAGGTCCGCAACGCGTCCTGGCCCAGCAGGTGCGCGTCGTCGATGACCAGACTCACCGGGTCGTCCAGCGCGGCAACGCTGCTCGCGATGGTGGGGGACGGATCGTTCGGGTCGACGGTCAGCACCCGCTGGCGCAGCGTCGGGGGAAGGACGGTGAGGACGCCACCGCGGATCAGAACCGACGCCTCGGCGGAACTCGTCCCCGACAGCCAGCCTGTGCGGGCTCGGCCTCGGGCCCACTGGCCGGCAGCCACCGTCTTGCCGTAGCCGGACGGTGCGCACACGAGCGTCAGCGGTGCGGCCAGCACGGACTCGTCGAAGAGGGCCAAGATGCGGGGGCGCGTGATGGTTTCTCGCCGAGCTGTCGGCGCCGTGGTCATGAACCACGGAAGGGTCGCCCACGGCCCGAGGGTGGACTCCATGGCCGGATCATAAGGCTTCGGCGTCATCCGGGAAGGATGAGATCTGTGCGCCCGGCGTTCCCTCGCCGCGTCTCGGCTGGGCATCCTCGGGCGCATGGCCGCCCTCCCCGAATCCCGCCAGGGACGGCAACGCAGCGTCCTCAGCCGGCTCTTGCCTGGTCTGGGAAGGGCGAACGTTGCCAGGGAGATCCTCGCCGGGATCACCCTCATCGCCCTCTCGGTGCCACTGAACATCGGCTATGCCCAGATAGCCGGGCTGCCGCCGACAGCCGGCCTGTACGCACTGGTACTTCCTTCCGTGGTCTTCGCCTTGACCGCCTCATCGCGCCAGCTGGTGATTGCTCCGGACGCCGCAGCCGCGGCACTCGTGAGTTCGAGCCTGGTGGGTCTCGCCGCGGCCGGCTCGACCGACTACGCAACGATGGCCGCCGCGCAGGCCATCCTCTGCGGGGTCGTCCTGCTCGTCGCGGGCAGGCTCAAGCTCGGCTTCCTCGCCGACTTCCTCTCCCACCCCATCCTGCTGGGTTTCGTCGGCGGACTGGCGCTGGAAGTGATGGTGAGCCAGGTTGCCAAGATGCTCGGTGTCGCCGTCGACAGTGGCGCGGAGTTCTGGGACAAGGCGGTAGAACTCCTTGCCGGCCTGCCTTCGGCCCATCCGGCTTCGATCCTGCTCAGCGTCGCGGCTCTCGGCGTCCTCATCGGCGGACGACGGTGGGCGCCCGGGGTTCCGTGGGCCCTCCTGGTGATGGTCGCGGCGACCGCGGCCAGCGTGCTCCTCCGGTTCCAGGACGCGGGAATCGCGGTGCTCGGGGAGGTCGCGTCGGGACCGCCCCAGATCGCGTTCCCGCTGCTGGCTCCGAGCCAGTGGATTGCCCTGGTGCCTTCGGCGCTCGCCCTTTCCGCCGTCGTGCTCGCCGAGGGGCTGCTGGTGGCCAGGAGCTACGCCGAGAAGCACGGGGATGCCCATCAGCCCGATCGCGACCTTGTTGCCGCCGGCCTCGCCAACGTTGCCGCCGGCGTGTCCGGGTCGTTCAACGTCGGTTCCTCCACCTCGCGCACGGCGGCCATGGACGCGGCCGGCTCCCGGACCCAGCTGCCGTCCGTGGTGCTGGCAGCCGGCTCCCTCCTGCTCCTGCTGTTCGGGACGAAGCTCCTCGAGGCGGTCCCGTCGCCGGTGATCGGGGCCATCGTTGCCGTCGCCGTGTTCCGGCTGCTCGGGATCTCCGAACTCGTCCGTCTGTGGCGTGAGTCGCGCGCGGAGTCTGGTGTGGCCGCCGTCTGCGTGCTCGGCGTCCTCGTGCTCGGCCCGATCCGCGGGCTGTTGGTCGCCTTCGTGCTGGCGCTGGTCAACCTCGCCCGCCAGGCGGCCGCGCCGCCGCTGGAAGTACTCGCCGATCCCGATTCCTCCGACGAGTCGGTGCTCGCCGCCAGCGCCGACGGCCGTGAGACCGTCCCCGGCGTGGTCGTGTTCCGGGTCGTCGCCCCGATCTTCTTCGCCAACGCGAACACCGTCGAGAAGCGGATCCTCGACGTCGTGGGGTCCGCCCCGCATCCGGTCCGGTGGGTGGTCCTCGACCTGGAAGGCGTCTCCGGCATCGATGTCACCGCCGCGGCACGGCTGCGATCAGTCCTGACCGCGCTCGCCGACTCCGGGATCGGAATCGCAACGGCGAGGGTCCGGCCGGACTTGCGCGCCCGGCTGACGCACGCGGACCTGCTCACCGACGCCGTCGCCTACCCGACCAACCGGGCTGCTCTGGCGGCGCTGCGCGACCCCACGGCCTCAGCGCCCCCCACGGCCGACGGCTAAGCCTCAGAGGATGAATTGTGCCGCGCACGTCTGGGCGCCCACCCGTCCCCGCTGCACGCTGTCGTTGTCTGTCCGATCGCCCGCGCACGATGCGTCTGCGGAACCCGAAGGAGAAGGTATGGATTTCTGGTCCTCGCTGTGGAACGTCGTTGCGGTGTTCTTCTGGGCGTTCATCTTCCTGGCAGCACTGGTTGCGTTCTTCACGGTCGTCACCGACGTGATTCGCGACCGTTCCCTGGGTGGGTGGGCGAAGGCGGCCTGGATCCTGCTCCTGGTGGTGCTTCCCCTGCTCGGCTCGCTGATCTACCTCATCGCTCGCGGGGACTCGATGGCGGAACGTGCCGTCGGTGAGCAGCGCCAGGCCAAGGCCGCCGCGGACGACTACATCCGCTCGGTCGCGGGCCAGAGCCCGGCAGAGGAGATCGCCCGGGCCATGCAGTTGCGGGACGCCGGCGCTATCACCGAGGAGGAGTTCCTGCAGATCAAGCGCCGCGCGCTGGCGAGCGTCTGAGGCCCGCAATGTCCACCATCGACCTGCCCATCGGTGCCGTGCTCGGCTCCGGGACGGCATTCAGCCTGGACGGCGGCCGGTTCAACCGACACACCTTCTGGTGCGGGCAGAGCGGCTCGGGCAAGACCTACGCCCTGGGAGTCGTCCTCGAGCAGCTGCTGCTGCGCAGCGGCCTGCCGCTGCTCATCCTCGACCCGAACTCCGACTTCGTACACCTCGCGGAATCCCGCCCCGAGGTCGACCAAGAGACCGCAGCACAGCTTGCGGCAGCCGACATCCGCGTGTTCCGTCCGCGGGGACGCGGAGGTGAGCCCCTCATCGTCCGGATCGCGGAGATGGACCTGCCGGCCCGTGCCGCCATCCTGCGCCTGGACCCGATCGAGGACGCCGGCGAGTACCACGCGTTGCGGCAGCTCGACGACGAGTTCGGGCCGCAGGACGGCGCCGCCCTCGCCGCTGCCCTGGCCCAGTCGGACGACCCCGACCGCCAGAAGCTGCTGCTGAGGCTGGAGAACCTCGGCCTCATGGACTGGGACGTGTGGGCGCACGGCGCGCGGGACGTGATCGAAGTGATCGACTCCCGGCCGGACGCCACCGTGCTGGATCTGGGCGGCTTCCGGTACTCGGAGGAACCGGCAGCCGCCGCGCTCGCCGTCCTCGACCGCCTGTGGGCAACCCGTGAGGAACGACGGCCCGTCCTGATCGTCGTCGACGAGGCCCACAACCTCTGCCCACCCGACCCGGTGACCCCCGCCAGGCGGGCCCTGTGCGAGCGGATGATCCAGATCGCCGCGGAGGGCCGCAAGTTCGGACTGTGGCTGCTGCTGTCCACACAGCGGCCCTCGAAGATCCACCCGCAGGTACTCAGCCAGTGCGACAACATCTGCCTGATGCGCACCAACGCCCCCGCGGACCTGGACAGCGTGCAGCGGCTGTTCGGTGCGGTCCCGGCCGAGCTGCTCGCCGAAGCGCCCGCCTTCGGTCTGGGCCAGGCGCTGTTCTCGGGTGGCTTCGCCCCCGAGCCCTCGGTCGTCCAGCTCGGGTCTCGGCTGACCCGGGAAGGCGGAAGCGACGTGTCCGTCCCACCGTCCCGGCGGGTCGTCCCCGCCGACTGATCTTCCTGGACGCCGCCCTCCTGCGCCGTCCAGATCGAGAGCCAGCCACCGCCGCGGTCGGCTGAAAGAGAGGAGCCAGACATGGCACTTACCGGCACCATCGCCGAGCGGGGCTCCGGCCCGGTGGAAATCCTGCTGATCGAGCTCGCAGGCGATCCCCTCGATGAGCGGCTGTGGAACCTGGTCGCCGAGCACGTCGACTCCGAACGACTTCGGCTCCTCGACGCCGTCGTCCTCCGCCGCGACCCGCACGGCGTCCTGCAGCTGATCGAGGCAGAGGACGCGCCCGTTGCCAGCGGCGTGGACCCAGCACTGACCGGCCTGTTGGGCGAGGACGACCTCGCAGAGCTCGCCGAACAAGTCGCCGCCGGTTCGAACGCCGTCGCGGTGGCCGTCGAGCACGTCTGGGCGCGCTCCATGGCCGAACGCCTGATCGAGCTGGACGGACGGGTCCTCGCCGCCCACCGCATCCCCGCCCAGACCGTGAACGACCTGATCGCCCTGTCCCACAACAACGAGGAGGAATGACCATGCCGATGATCGCCCGCGTGGGAAGGCCCGGACTGCTCGGCCTTGCCGCCCGCACCGCCGTCGTCGCCGGAACCGCAACGGCCGTGAGCGGCGGCGTCGCCGCACGCCAACAGCGGCGCGCAGCAGACCAAGCCGCCCAGCAGGCCGCGCAGGCCATGCCGGTCTCCGCCCCGCCGCCGGCCCAGCCCGAGCAGGACGCCACGGTCGCGAAGCTGCAGCAGCTCGCCGCCCTCCACGCCCAAGGAGTGCTCAGCGACGCCGAGTTCACCGCTGCCAAAGCCCAGGCCCTCGGGCTGTGACAAGAAAGGCTCACCAGATGACCACCGTGAACGTCGACAACTTCGTCCGCGCCGAGACCGACGTCGCCTTCGCCCGGCTCGTCGGCGACCAGGCCGACGGCATCAGCACCTGGGTGCACCACCGGGAGCCCGCGCCGCTGGACCACCAGCTGATCATCCGGCTCAACCGCGACACCCTCTACAGCGCCGCCATCGCCGACATCAGCCAAGGCGGGACGATCGAACTGCCCGATCCCGGCGACCGGTACCTCTCGGTGATGGTCGTCAACCAACACCACCACATCCCGCGGATCTTCCACGAACCCGGCCGGCACGTCCTCGACCGCGATGAGCTGGGCAGCGACTACGTCCTGCTCGCCTGCCGCATCCTCGTCGACCCCTCGGACCCGGACGACGTCGCAGCGGTGAACGCCCTGCAGGCACAGCTCCGCCTCGACACGTCCTCGCGCCGGCCGTTCCCGACCCCGGACGTCGACGAGGAGTCGTTGGGACGCACCCGGCGATCCCTGATCGCGCTCGCCGCGGACCTGCCCGACTTCCGCGGCGCCTTCGGAACAGCAGACGAGGTCGATCCCATCCGGCATCTCCTCGGGACGGCCGCCGGGTGGGGCGGGCTTCCCGCCTACGAGGCGGTCTACCTCAACGTGAACCCCGAACTGCCGGTCGGGGAGTACCAGCTGCGAATGGTGGACGTGCCGGTCGACGCGTTCTGGTCGGTGTCGCTGTACAACGCCGAGGGCTATTTCGAGATCAACGACCTCGGCGTCAACAACGTCAACAGCGTGACCGCCGTTCGGGACCCCGATGGCGGAGTCACGGTCCGCTTCGGCGCCGATGGAGCCGGCCAGGCCAACTACCTGCCGATCATGCCCGGCTGGAACTTCCTGATCCGGCTCTACCGGCCGCGCCAGGCCGTGCGCGACGGCAGCTGGACGCCACCCGCCGTCGAACCGGCGCGCTAGGGAGCTACCTGACCGGGTGATCTGCCCGGCGAGCGTGACCTGCAGCTCCGCACTGCCTGACTGATCCGGAGGGATCGGGTCTCTCCCTCACCGACTGCGCAGTTGCCCGCAGCCGTCGGTGGCGAGCGTGGGCCCGTTATTGAATCGTTATGAAGAGGCGTTTCCGGGGGGCTTGTAGATCGCTCTACGAATTGCGTAGATTGCTCTACACACCCCCGTAGAGCGATCTACACATCTCGAAGAGGAGAAGTCGGTGACGATCCAGGCGAAGCGCTCGGTCACGATCGAGGACGTCGCACGGCACGCGGGCGTCTCCCGCGCGGCGGTCTCCAAGGTGCTCCGGGACGCGTACGGCGTCAGCGCCGACATGCGTACTCGCGTCCAGGCGGCGATCGAGGAGCTCAACTACCGTCCTCGTGTCGCGGCGCGGGCGATGCGGGGCGCGAGCTACACCCTTGGCATCGAGATTCCCAGCATCCTCAACCAGTTCTTCCCCAAGATCATCAACGGCGCCACCCGATCGCTGATCGGCGAGCGGTACCAGCTGATCGTGGCTCCGGCCGTTCCCGAGGACGACGGCTTCAGGGCCATCGAGGCGTTGGCCGACCGCCAGGTCGACGGGCTGGTGACCATCACCAGGGTTCCGGTCACGTGGCTGGAGAAGCTCGGCAAGCAGTTGCCCCTGGTCACGATCGGCCGACACTACGCGTCGGTCAACTACGACACCATCGTCGGCGACGACCTCGCGGGAGCCGAGCTCGCCGTCGGCCACCTGTACGACCTCGGGCACCGCCGGATCGTGCACATCACGCTCGCAGAGGTGAGCGAGCCGGTCGGTGCCGGCGGGCCACACCAGGTGCGCGCGGAAGGCTATCGCCAGGCGGTTGAACGGCGGGGTGTCACAGCCGAGGAGATTCTGGTCGAGGCGAGCCAGGGCGCCGCAGCGGACGCTGCGCGGACGCTGCTCCGCTCCGTCGACGAGCCGGTCGGCATCTTCGTGGCCCACGACGAGCTCGCCCTCGGCGTGCTGGAGGCTGTCGCCGAGTTCGACCTCACCCCCGGCCAGGCCTCCGTCGTCGGCTACGACGACATCGATCTCGCCGCGCACCCTCACATCTCGCTGACGAGCATCAACCAGTCCGGTACGCAGATGGGCGTCATCGCGGTCCGCCTGCTGCTCGAGCGGATCGCCGGTCGCACGGAGCCCGTGCACGAGGTCGTCGCCCCGAAGCTGATGGCCCGCGGCAGCAGCGCGCCGCCCGAGCCCCGCGTCCCCAAGGCTGCGGACGTGCCGTCCGCCGACCCCACCGAGTAACCAGAACGGCGGCCACATCCGTGGCTTCCACAAGGAGGAGGTACAAAGAAGTGTCATTCCGCAGAGGGGCCCGTCTGGCCCTCGTCGCCGGCCTCGCGGCCGGCGGCCTCACCCTTACGGCGTGCACGCCGGGATCGCTGGGATCCAACACCGCCCCCAGCGGAGGCGGCTCGGCGGCGGCGAGCGTCACGATCACCTACCTGGTGGACAACTCCGACCAGGCGGTGAAGCCGGCCACCACGCTGGTGGAGGCCTTCAACGCCGCCAACCCCGGCATCACGGTCAAGCTGGAGACCCGGGCGCAGGGCACGGACGGCGACAACATCGTCAAGACCAAGCTCGCCACCGGCGACATGGCCGAGGTCTTCGGCTACAACTCCGGCTCACTGCTGGCGGCGCTCGATCCGGCCAAGAACCTGGTGCCCATGACCGACGCTGCGCTGGCCAACGTCCAGGACGCCTTCAAGTCCTCGGTGACCTCTGACGGCAAGGTCTACGGGGTTCCCGTCGGTGGCGCCACCGGTGGCGGCATCCTCTACAACAAGAAGGTGTTCGCCCAGCTGGGGCTCTCCGTGCCGAAGACGTGGGCCGAGTTCATGGCGAACAACGCCAAGATCAAGGCAGCCGGCATCGATCCGGTCATCCAGACCTACGGCGACACCTGGACCTCCCAGTTGTTCGTGCTGGCCGACTTCGCCAACATCACGGCGGTCGATCCGCAGTGGGCCGCCACGTACACCGCCAACGACCCCAGCGCGAAGTACTCGGTCGCGCCCGGGCTGACCAGCTTCCAGAGGCTTGAGGACGTGTACAAGGCTGGCTACCTGAACAAGGACTTCGCCTCTGCGAAGAACTCCCAGGGCCTGCAGAAGCTGGTCAAGGGCACCGGCGCGCAGTACCCGATGCTGACCTTCGTCATCGGCGCCTACACCGCGATGTCGGACACTGCCAAGGACGACATCGGCTTCTTCGCCCAGCCGGGCGACGACGCCTCGAAGTACACCCTGACCAGCTGGTCGCCGGGCGGCGCGTACATCCCGACCACCGCCACCGGTGACAAGCTCGCCGCAGCGCAGAAGTTCGTGGCCTTCATCGCCAGCAAGGACGGCTGCGACGCCATGACCAAGGGTCAGACCCCGTCCGGTCCGTACATGATCAACGGCTGCACGCTGCCCGCCGACCTTCCGGCCGCAGAGCAGGACCTGCAGAAGTTCTACACCGACGGCAACGTCAGCCCGGCGCTGGAGTTCCTGTCCCCGATCAAGGGCCCCAACCTGGAGAAGATCACCGTCGAGGTGGGCTCCGGCATCACGTCCGCGGTCGATGGCGCGAAGCGCTATGACGAGGACGTCAAGAAGCAGGCCCAGCAGCTCGGACTCCCCGGCTGGTGACCGACGCGGTTCGTGGGGGCCGGATAGTAGCCGGCCCCCACTCCCCGCACTGAATCTACCGTGCGCCCGGCGCCCGCACTGGCGCCGGGCAGCGCCCCCGGCTGAACCGAAGTGCCTGTCCGCGACGGTTCACCGGCCCCTTCACCACGACCAGGAAGTGCCATGAGCTCGATCACCACCCAAGACGGCAGGGAGCTGAAGCTGTCGCGGCCGCCGCGGCCCTCCGCACGGCACGTCGATGCGACCTACCCGCTGTGGTTCCACATCCCCGGCGGCATCGTCTACCTCGCGCTGTTCATCGTCCCGACGGTGTTCAGCTTCTACTTCGCCTTCACCCGGTGGACGTTGTTCAAGGCGACCTTCATCGGCTTCGACAACTTCGTGCTCTTCTTCCAGGAGCCCGGGTTGATCGGAAGCCTGAAGAACACCCTGATCTACGGCTTCCTCACCTCCGGGCTGAAGGTGGTCCTCGGCATGCTGCTCGCGGTCCTGCTGAGCGCGCCGATCATCGCCCGCGGCTACCTGCGATCCGTGACGTTCTTTCCCGTGCTGATCAGTTCGGTCGGCGTAGGCATCACGTTCCAGGTGTTGCTCGATCCGTTCAATGGGATCGTGAACAAGGTGATCAGCTCGATCACCGGTGGGGATGGTCCGGGTTGGCTCACTGACCCGAACCTCGCCCTGTACTCGGTGGTCGGCATCGACGTGTGGAAGGGCATCGGGCTGGCGACCCTGATCTACATCGCCGGGATCGCGGCGATCCCGAACGAGTACTTCGAGGCGGCTCGGGTGGACGGGGCCACGAGTTGGCAGATGTTCCGCAACATCATCCTGCCGCTGTCCTTCCCGGCGACCAGCACGGTGATCATCCTGTCCCTGATCGGGGGCCTGCGGTCCTTCGACCTGATCTGGACCACCACGCAGGGCGGACCGGGCTTCGCCTCGGACGTGATCGCCTCGGTGATCTACAAGCAGTACCAGGCCGGCTTCTACGGACTTTCCACCGCCGGCAACGTGATCCTCTTCGTCGTCGTGACCGCGATCATCTACCCGCTGTCGCGCTGGCTGAACTCGAAGGAGACGGTGCTGTGAACGGCATGCGCACACCCACCCGCTGGCTCGCCGGCCTGAGCGGGATCCTGATCACGTCGGTCCTGTTCCTCGTGCCGTTCGCCTTCGTGTTCACGATGGCGGCCAAGGACACCAACGAGGCCTCACAGCTGGAGTTCTCCTGGCCCACGCACTTCCAGCTGTGGGACAACCTGGTGCAGGTGTTCGAGGCGCGCGACTACATGCTGGTCATCGCGTTCATCAACTCCACGATCCTCACCGTCGCGAGCGTCGCCCTGCTGGTGTTGTTCGGCTCGATGATCGCGTTCGTCCTCGACCGGAGGGCCTCGAAGCTGAACCCGCTGATCAACACCCTCGTCCTCGCCGGGCTGATCATCCCGCCTGCTGTCGTCCCCACGATCTGGGTGATGCAGAGCCTGGGTCTGTTCAAGACGCTGCCGGGCCTGATCCTGGTCGAGGTCGCGTTCGGGCTGGCTTTCACCATCCTCACCATGCGGGCGTTCGTCGCCAGCATCCCGCGCGAGATCGACGAAGCCGCGATCGTGGACGGGGCCGGCCCGCTGCGCCTGTTCTTCCAGGTGATCTTCCCGCTGCTGCGGTCGGTGATCGTGACCATCGTGGTCGTCCAGAGCATCTTCGTGTTCAACGACTTCCAGAACCCGCTGTATTTCCTGCCCGGCAACTCCAACGCCACCGTCCAGCTGACCCTGTTCAACTACGTGAGCCAGAGCCAGGTGACCTACAACCTGCTGTTCGCCAACATCCTGGTGATCACCATCCCGATGCTGGTCATGTACATCTTCTTCCAGCGACAGATCGTGGCCGGCATGACCGCCGGTGCGGTCAAGGGCTGAGCCAGCGTCCCGCGTCGTCCAACCCCTCAGAGCCTGAAAGGTTCAGCAATGCCCACCGTCGTCGATTCCGTCCGGCTCGAGTACCGGTCGGACTCGGTTGTCCCCGTTCCCTCGCCCCGGCTGTCCTGGGTCACCATCAGCGACGTCGCCGGCTGGCGCCAGCTCGCCGCCGAGATCGCCTGGGACGACGGCACACGGGTGGCCAACTACGGGCTCGACGGCGATGCCTCGGTGCTGGTCGAGTGGCCGTTCGCGGCGCTCGCTCCGCGCCAGCGCGGGGTGGTACGGGTTCGCGTGCAGGGCGTGGACGGTTGGTCGGAGTGGAGCAGTGCCCGGCCAGTGGTCGCATCCTTCCTCGGCGAAGGGGAGTGGCGGGCGGCGTTCATCGGGCTGCCGGACCACGCGCGGCCCGCGCAGCCCGTCCTTCTCCGTCACGAGTTCGTGGTGCCGGCCCGAGTGGCCAGGGCCACCCTCTATGCGACCGCGCACGGTGCCTACCAGGCGTTCGTGAACGGCGCGGCCGTCGACGACCAGATCCTGAAGCCGGGCTGGACGCCGTACCAGTACCGCCTCGTGCACGAGACCACCGACGTGACCGACCTGCTGGTCGAGGGCGCGAACGTGATCTCCGTGGCGCTCACCGGAGGGTGGTACACCGAGAGCTACGGCTTCCAGGGCCTGGCCAGACCGTTCTACGGCGCCCAGCCGACCTTCGCCGGACAGGTGCTGCTGGAATACGCCGACGGCTCCTCGGAGTGGATCGCCACCGGCGCGGACTGGCTCGCCCACGGCGACGGGCCGTGGCGGGAGGCGGGGATCTACGCCGGCGAGGCCTTCGACGCCCG
>DehalE1_100077_pt1 | contig 15232 bp, 16 predicted proteins | sample DehspE1_FD_43922 | JGI IMG/M metagenome (IMG submission 43922) | reverse complement strand
GGCAGCCGGAGCACACTCGGCGCTGTCACCGGCCGGCCCTCCGTCCGCAGGGCGTCCGGTCGCGGCCGCCCCAGACGCCGAACGTGACGCGGGGGCGCGCGGTCGCGGCCCTATGGCACTCGGCGAGGACCGGGCACGGCTGGCAGCGGAGTGCCGCTTCGGCGCGCTCCTCGGCGTCCTCGCTCGTCCAAAGATCCGGCTCGAGACGACACGGGACCAGACCGTCGAGCTGGCCGATCGCGTCGAGCAACGCCACGTAGGCTGCGCTCGGCGGACGCCACAACAGGCCCCGCTTCACGAGTCGACCTTCACGGCGCGAGCCTGCTCCCGGATTTCCCGGATCCGCTCGGGTGAGGCGATCGGGCCGCGCGCCTCCCGCTGGCAGGTCAGGCACGGCACGAATTCGTCGTGCTTCGGGCACTTCGGATCCGGGCCCCGATCGGTGCCCGTTCGTCCAGCCATCCGATCGAGCGCCGACCAGTGCTCGCCGGGACGGGCGATGCACTCGGGGGTTCGCTGATCGGTTCGGTAGTGCGCGCAGTAGATCGCGGCCGCGGACACCTGCGCGAGCGGCCTCTCCGAGCACCGCCGCAAGATCACCACGACGCCGGCTACGTCCCACTCGTCGCGGATTCCGTGGACGATCGCGGCGAGCGCGCGCTCTTCTCGGGTCCGGTCGGCGCTCATCTTCCGCCCTCCCTGAACCGGGGGCCGGAGAGATCAGCAGCGATCACGAGCAGGGTGGCTGCCACCAACCCGAGACGCTCCCGGAGTTCCTCCGCGGGGAGGAACAGCACCCCAGATGCCTCCTGCCGAAGCGCCTCGAGGGTCTCGGCGATGGCGATCAGCTTCGCGTCGGCCGAACGGGGCCGGCGCCGCGCACGCTCGTCGGCAAGGTTCGTCACACTGCCCATGCGTCGCCCCTCGCTTCGCGGACCTCGGCCACGATCGCATCCGGGGTCGAGCCGTCGTTGAGGAGCGCCAGCGCGAGCGATACCTCGGCGGCGGTCGGGTCCGGCACGGCCTTGGCCAGAAGGTCATGCATGGCATCGGCATCGCGCGGGGCGCGCGCGTTGATGCCATGATCTGGTGTCTTGATCTGATGGGGGGGCATGGGATGCCCCCCTTCGACTGCATCGGATGCCCCCCTTGCCCACATCGGATGCCCCCCTTCGACTGTCTCCAAGGGGGGCATGGGATGCCCCCCTTGCGCTGCCGTTGTCGGCTCGGTGAGTCGGTACTCGTTCGCCTTGCCCTTGCCGAACTGATTCCCACCCACAGCTGTCTGCTCGAGCCATCCGAGCCCGACCAGGTCACGCACGGCACGCTTGACCGTGCGAACGTCGAGCCCGGTATCGACGGTGAGCCGCGACCACCCCGGATGAGCCCCACCACCATCGGCGCCGGCATAGGTCGCAACCATCACCAGCACCGTGACCTGAACCGGGCTCAGCCCTCGGCCGCGGAGATGCTTCTCCCACGCGAGCTTCGAGAAACCATTCGGCTCACTCGGAGGCCGGGTCACCCCAACCGCCCCCGCATCGCTCGCGCGACCGCGGTCTCCCCCGTCGGGTCGGCCCCGCGGAGCATCCGAGAGTCGACGACGCGCCCGAGTACTACCGCGTACGGGTCCGGTTCTCCGTGAGCCCGGCGCGCGAGCCGGCGGGCCTTCGCCCCTGAACAGCCGGGTATCCGCGCGAGCGCGAAAGCCATGAGTTCGCGATGGGTCGGACGCGCACGCGCTACGACCCGTGCCGCCCCGGCGGGTTCGCCAGAGCTGTCGGGTTCGAGCGCTCGACTCACCCGGCGAGCCTCTGCTGCTCGATCCAGCGTGCGACCTCGGCGGCGTCGTAGACGACCCTGCGACCGAGCTTGAAGCTCGCCGGTCCCGTCTTCATGTGGCGCCAGTAGCGCAGCGTGGCAGCGGGAAGCCTGGTGAGTTCGGCGACCTCCGCGGTGGTGAGGATGCTCGGCATCTTTCGGACCTCTCTCCTCGGGCTGGTTCCGTTTGTTCGATGCCAACCTTGCTAGACAAATATTGATCAGTCCACTACCGTTTGCTACATGTCGTACCAGCCAGTTGAGGGCGAGGCGAACCTCGCCGCACGGATCCGAGAAGAGCGTCAGCGTCCCGACCGAAGATGGTCGGCCCGAGAACTCGTGAAGCTAATGGCGGAAGCCGGTTGTCCCGACCTGCCCTCCAACGCCATCGCCCGAATCGAGCGAGGTGAGCGCGGCATCTCAGTCAATGAGTTGGTCGCGCTAGCGAAGGTCTTCGACGTCTCCGTGACCAACCTCCTCACTTCGGTTGAGTGGCTACGGCAGAAGCGGGCCGAGCGTCTCCTAGAGGAACTCAGGGAGGCTCACGAAGGCGTGAGGGCGTGCGCAACAAAGAAGCTGGAGCTCATTCTCGAACTCGTGAAGTTGGGAGGATCGGATACGGACGCACTGAACTACATCGTTGCGCACGGCTCCGGCTGGTACGAGTCCGGGAAGGGCAAGCCCCTGATCGCCGTACAACAGGAAGACGGAACGGACGCCGATGTGACCGACGAGACCCTGCGGACGGGACTGATGGACCTCGATTTCGCGATCTTCGCTCAGGCTCGCGAGATCATCGCCGCGGGTGAGGAGTACGAGGAGGGTCGGCCCGATGGCGAGCGTTGAGAAGCGGGTACGGAACGGGAAGCTCCGATGGTATGCGCGCTACCGCACCCCAGACGGACAGCAGCGAGTGAAGGTCTTCGACACGAAGCGGGACGCCGAGAATCACCTGACGCAGGTCGAGGGCTCGAAGCTCGCCGGCGGATACGTCGACCCGCGGCGGGCCAGGGTCACAACCGGTGAGTGGGTCGACCAGTGGCTGAGCACCAAGGCGAACATCACACCGAAGACGAGAGAGCGGTACGAGGGAATCGTCCGCGAGCACATCCGGCCGAAGTGGGGCCGGGTCGCGCTTGCCGACGTAACCCACGCGTCGGTCCAAGGCTGGCTCTCGTCTCTCCCGCTGGCGCCCGCCACTGTTCGCAAGGTGCATCGGGTCTTCTCGCAGGCGCTCGCATGGGCCGTGAAGGACGACCGGCTCGCGAAGAACCCGGCAGTGGGCGTCTCCTTGCCTCGCGTGCAGGCAACTGAGAAGCGGTACCTCACGCACGCACAGGTCGAAGCGCTCGCTGAGCTCGTCGGCCACGATTGGCGCCTCCTCGTCCTGTTCCTCGCGTATACCGGGCTCCGCTTCGGCGAAGTAGCCGCGCTACGGGTCTCACGCCTCGACCTCCTCCGCCGGCGCGCCATCATCGCCGAGTCCGTGACCCCGGTCGGCGGAGTTATGACCTTCGGCCCAACCAAGGGTCACGAGCGGCGCGAGGTTCCGCTCCCGCGCTTCCTCGCGAAAGAACTCGAGGACCAGATCCAGGGCAAGGGCCCCGAGAGCCTGCTGTTCACCGGCCCTCGGGGAGCGATCCTCCGGTCGCAGACCTTCCAGCGAGCCGCGCTCTCCCCCGCCGCCGAGAAGCTCGGCCTCTGCGAACCGAAGCTCGACGACCGCGGCCGGCCGCTCACCGTGAGGAACACCGACGGTACGGTTCGGCCGGTCTACACAAAGCACCTCCACCCGCACGAACTCCGACACACAGCTGCTTCCCTCGCGATCGCCTCCGGGGCCGACGTGAAGGTCGTTCAGCAGATGCTTGGACACAAGTCGGCAACCATGACGCTCGACCTCTACGGGCACCTGTTCGGCGACCGCCTCGACGTCGTTGCGGACGCGATGGACAACGCCCGTACGACCGCGCTCACGCAGGCTCTCGGGTCGCTATGAGGACCGATGTGTACCCGATGTGTACCGGCAGCCTGTTCGAACCCATGACGCCCGGCACCCGGAAAGCAAGAGTCCCGCACCTGACTAGGTGCGGGACGCTTGGTAGCCCCGAGGGGATTCGAACCCCCGCTACCGCCTTGAGAGGGCGGCGTGCTAGGCCGCTACACAACGGGGCCAAGCTGCTCTCACAACGCCGCGAACACTATCGGAAGCTCTCCAGCTGCCGCGAATCCGCTGCGCTGGGGTACTAGGACTCGAACCTAGACTGACGGAACCAGAATCCGGCGGGCTGCCAATTACCCCATACCCCAAAGTCGGCCTTGCGGCCGGGGAGTGACTTTACTAGACCTCGTCCTCGCCAACAAACCGAGTGCCGGGCGTGGCGGTGGCGAGCCTCATCCGGGTGGCGATCCAGACCGCAATGGCGGCGAACGCGGCGAAGGCCGCAAGGCTCCAGCCGAGCTCGGCCCAGGTCGTCGTGGTCGTGGTGCGGGTCGCCGTCATCGTCCCGGACAGCGCGGCCCAGCCGAAGGCGATCACGTTGTTGGCCACGTGCGCGGCGATCCCTGCCTCCAGGCCACCGGTCTTCACCACCAGCCAGCCGGCGACCACACCGAAGACGAACCGGTACAGGAAGGCCGGCAGGTCCTGCGTGCCGTGCATCAGCGCGAACACCGCGGCCGATCCGACCACCCCGAACCACGGGCTGGTCGGCGCCGTCGTATGGATCGCCTGCAGCAGATAGCCACGGAAGAAGTACTCCTCCGCGGCAGCCTGCAGCGGTGAGGTGAGCAGGATCGCGACCACGAAGCCCCAGAACGCCGGCTCGGGGTTGACCGCCCACGACTGGCCGATCCGGGTCAGCGCCCACACCCCGCCAAGGATCACGAACGCGGCCAGGCCGGCCACCAACGCGAACCGCCACCGGAAGCCGGGCTGGACCGAGTGCAGCCAGCGCGGGTGGAACCGGTGGATGAACAGCACCAGGGCCAGGCTGATCGGGATCAGGGTCGCCAGCCCGAGGTGCGTGGCGACCATTCCCGACGGCTCGGAGAACGTGCTGGTGACCTCACCCGCCCAGGCGAGCATCTGGCCACCCGGGGAGCCTTCGGCCAGCCAGAACAGCGCGATCACCCCGGTGACCACCCACGGCGCGAGGAGCACGTAGGTGATCAGGCCGAGCATCGCCCCGCCGATGCCGAGCATGATCGTCCGCCAGCGTGCCCGGAGCGGGTCGTTGATGATCAGCACCTCCGGGTAGGTCACCCCCGGCTGCGGCTCGTACCTCACCAGCCGGTCGATCCGGGCGCGGACCGCCTCGCCGAGGGCCGACACCTACGCCTCCTCCGCGATCACGGGGTTGGTGAGCGTGCCGATCCCGGAGATGGTCACGCTGACCCGGTCCCCCGGCGCCATCGGTCCGACGCCGGCCGGAGTTCCGGTGAGGATCACGTCACCGGGCAGCAACGTGGTGAACGAGGTCACGTAGGCGACCAGTTCGGCGATCGGGTGCACCATCAGCGCGGTGCTCGCGGCCTGGACGGGCTCGTCGTTCAGGCTGGTCAGCAGATCCAGCCGCCCGGCCTCCTCGAGGTCGATGTGGGTGGCGATCCACGGTCCGAGCGGGCAGAAGCTGTCGTAGCCCTTGGCCCGCGTCCACTGCCCGTCAGCGTTCTGCAGGTCGCGGCAGGTGACGTCGTTCGCGATGGTGTAGCCGAAGATCACGTCGGCGGCGCGCTCCGCCGGCACCCGCCGGCAGATCCGTCCGATCACGACCGCCAGTTCACCTTCGTAGTGCAGGTTCGTCGTCTCGGGTGGGCGCACGATCGGTTCCCCGGGCCCGATCACCGACGTGTTCGGCTTCAGGAAGACGAGTGGGGAGTCCGGCGCCTCGTTGCCCAATTCACGGGCATGCTCGACGTAGTTGCGACCCACCCCGACGATCTTGCTGCGCGGGATCACCGGTGCGACCAGCCGGACGTCGGCCAGCGGCAGCCGCTCACCGGTGTAGTGGACGGGACCCGCGAGCGGATCTCCCGACACGACGGCGACGGTCTCGGGATTTGGGCCCTGGTCCTCGGCCAACTCGACCACCCCGTAGGTGGGATCCCCCTGGGCCACGAACCTGGCGATACGCATGCCGCGGAGTCTAGAGGAGTCCCGACGATTGATGATGGTCCAGCCACGAGGAGCGAACGACCGGCGCCGTTCGAACGCGTCCGCGACCCGCAGGCTCGATCACCTGGGCACCACCGTGGTGGTGACGACCCACCGGTGCTTGCCGATCGGGCGGTCTCGGGTGAAGCCCAGCTTCTCGAAGGTGGACAGCGCACCGTGGTAGAGGAAGCCGGCCGGCACCGCGTCCGCGCTCTCCGGGTAGCCCTCCACCGTCCCACCGCCGAGACCCGCGATCAGGTCGAGCGCCCCGGCGATCGCCGCGGTCGAGACGCCCTGGCGACGGTGGCCGCGTCCGACATAGCAGCAGGCGATCCGCCAGTCGGGCAGGGTGGTGAGCTCCTTGCGGTACTCGGCGAGGTTCTTGATCCTCGGCACCTCGTCGGGGTGCCCGAACTGCGCCCAGCCGACGCACTCCTCGCCCTCGAACACCAACGCGGCGTGCGCGGTCCGGGCCCGGACCCGGGCGAGCTTGCGCTCCGGCTTGGAGATCAGTCGCTCCTCGGCGTCGGGCGCAGGGTGGAACCCCATGCACCAGCACCCGCCGAAGATGCCGCCGTTCCGCTCGACCAGGTCGGCGAAGGCGGGCCAGGTGGCCTCCTCCAGCGGACGTACCGCGTAGGGACCGGCCATCGGGTTACGCGCCCGGCCCCGCGACCACGTTGACCAGCGGCTGGCCGGCTGCGAAGCGGGCCAGCTGTTCTCGGAGGAGCCGCTGCATCCGCGGGTAGAAAGCCGTGCTCTGGCCACCGACGTGAGGGCTGATGAACACTCCGGGCGTGCGCCACAGGGGATGCTCGGCGGGCAGAGGCTCGGGATCGGTCACGTCGAGCGCAGCCCGGATCCGGCCGGAGGCGGTCTCCGCCACCAGCGCCCCGGTGTCGACCACCCGGCCGCGGGCCACGTTCACCAGGAGCGCCCCGTCCGGCAGCGCAGCCAGCTCGGCGGCACCGATCAGGTGCTCCGTGGCCGGGGTCAGCGGCGTGATCACGAAGACCACGTCGGCCTCCGGCAGCAGTGCGGGCAGGTCCTCGATCGGGTGCACCGGCACCTCCCCGGTGCGTGCACGCCGGGCGACCCGGGTCACCGAGCCGACCTCGAAGCCCGCCAGGCGCTGCTCGATGGCTGCACCGATCCGTCCGTACCCGACGATCAGGACGCGCCGGTCCGCCAGCGAGGTGGCGAAGTCGTTGCCCCAGGTGCCACTCGGCATGTTGCGCGCGTAGGTGTCCAGGTGACGGTTGCTGGTCAGGGCGAGCGACACCGCGAGCTCGGCCGTACTGGCGTCATGCACGCCGGAGGCGTTGCACAGCTGGACGCCATCGGGCAGGAAGGGCAGGAAGTTGTCGTAGCCGGCGCTGAGCAACTGGACGGCCCGCAGCGACGCCATCTCGCCCACGCGCTCCATCACGACCGGAGCCGGATGCATGTACGGGGCGACCACCAACTCCACCTCGGCGATCGAATCCGGCCAGGTTCCTTCGGCGAGGAAGCAGTCCGCTACCAGGGGTTCCGGCAGTGGGCCGAGCGCGGCCTCGGCCGCGGCGACGTCAGGGTAGGGCAACCAGATGCGACGAGCCATATCACTAGCCTATGGTGCGCTCATGAGCACCTTCGACGCGGTTGAGTTGATCCGCACCAAACGGGACGGCGGGCGCCTCCAGGACGCCGCCATCGACTGGCTGATCCGCAACTACACCGACGGTGTGGTGAGCGACGAGCAGATGTCGGCGATGGCGATGGCCATCTTCTTCCGCGGGCTCGACAGCGCCGAACTCAGCCGCTGGACCAACGCCATGATCGCGACCGGCGAGCGGATGGACTTCTCCAGCCTGTCCAGGCCGACCGTCGACAAGCACTCCACCGGCGGGGTCGGGGACAAGATCACCCTGCCCCTCGCTCCGCTCGTGGCCGCGTGCGGCGCGGCCGTTCCGCAACTGAGCGGACGCGGGCTGGGCCACACCGGCGGCACCCTGGACAAGCTCGAGGCCATCCCGGGCTGGCGGGCGTCCGTGTCGAACGCGGAGATGCTCGATCAACTGGAATCGGTCGGAGCGGTGATCTGCGCGGCCGGGTCCGGGCTCGCCCCGGCGGACAAGAAGCTCTACGCGCTGCGCGACGTGACCGCAACCGTCGAGTCGATCCCGATGATCTCCGCGTCCATCATGAGCAAGAAGATCGCCGAAGGCACCGCCTCGCTGGTGCTGGACGTGAAGACCGGCTCGGGGGCGTTCATGAAGACCTACGCGGACTCGAAGGCGCTCGCCGAGACGATGGTGGGCATCGGCACGGACGCCGGGGTGAACACGGTCGCCCTGATCACCGACATGGACGCCCCCCTCGGCCGCACGGCCGGCAACGGCCTCGAGGTCGCCGAATCGGTGGAGGTGCTGGCCGGCGGCGGTCCGGCCGACGTCGTGGAACTCACTCTCGCCCTGGCCGCGGAGATGCTCGCCTGCGCTCACATCGACGCCGATCCGGCCGCGGTGCTCGCCTCCGGCCAAGCGATGGACACCTGGAAGGCGATGATCCGCGCGCAGGGTGGCGACCCGGACGCCCCGTTGCCCACAGCCCGGCACACCGAAGTGGTCGCAGCGGACGCGGACGGTTACCTGAGCGGACTGGACGCGATGGCGGTCGGTCTGGCGGCGTGGCGACTGGGTGCGGGACGCGCGAAGCAGGGCGACCCGGTGCAGGCTGCCGCAGGCGTCACCTGGCACGCCTCCGTGGGCGAGCGGGTGCGAGCGGGCCAGCCGCTGTTCACCCTGCACACCGACACCCCCGAGCGGATCGGGCGTGCCCGCGAGGCGCTCGTCGGCGCGGCGAGGATCGAGGACGCGCCCACAGCCCCCCGCCCGATCGTGCTGGAGCGGATCAGCATCGGTTGAGAACGGGCCGCGGGAACGACCGCGGGCCGAGGCCCGCTACGCGAGCACCTCCGTGGCGGGCACGTCAGCGACGGTCGAGTGGGTGAGGCCCCACCGGTAGCCGTCGTAGAGCGCCTCCCAGGAGGCCTCGATCACGTTGGTGCCGACGCCGACCGTGGTCCAGGTGCGCTCACCATCGGTCATGTCGATCAGGGTGCGCACGATCGCGTCCGTGCCGTGGCCCTGCTCGAGGATGCGCACCTTGAAGTCGGTGAGCTCGAAGTAGTCGACCTTCGGGTAGGCCTGGGTCAGCGCGGCCCGCAGGGCCACGTCCAGCGCGTTCAGCGGGCCGTGGCCATCGCCGGCGAGGTTGTAGCTGACTCCCTTGGCGCGCACCTTCACCACGGCCTCGGAGTCTCCCTCGGGACGCACCTCGTGGCCGGTGATGACCCGCCAGGAGAGCACCTCGAAGAACTCCTCGATCCGGCCGAGCTCCTCGCGCAGCAGCAACTCGAAGGACGCGTCGGCCGACTCGTAGGAGTAGCCGTCCATCTCGCGCTGCTTCACCTTGTCGGTGATCCGTGCGGCGAGTTCGCGGTCGGAGAGGTCGTAGCCCAGCTCGGATCCCTTGAGCTGGATGTTCGCGCGCCCGGCCATGTCCGAGACCAGCATGCGCATGTCATTGCCGACCAGGGTCGGGTCGATGTGCTGGTACAGGTTCGCGTCCACTTTGATCGCGGACGCGTGCAGACCCGCCTTGTGCGCGAACGCGGACGCGCCCACGTAGGGCTGGCGGTTGTTCATCGGCACGTTCGTCACCCCCGCGATCGCATGGCTGATCCGGGTCGCCTCGGCAAGCGCGGACGGCGGCAGCAGCGGCCAGCCGTACTTCAGCTGCAGGTTCGCCACCACAGTGATGAGGTTCGCGTTTCCGGTGCGCTCGCCGTGCCCGTTCATCGTGCCCTGCACGTGGGTCACGCCGGCCTCGACGGCGGCAAGGGTGTTCGCCACCGCGCAGCCGGTGTCGTTGTGGCAGTGGATGCCGAGGTCCACTCCGACCTGGGCTGCGGCCGAGACGATGTCAGCCATCCAGGACGGCAGCATGCCGCCGTTGGTGTCGCACAGCACCACGACCTCCGCCCCGGCCTCCGCCGCCGTGCGGACGACCTCGAGCGCGTACTCGGGGTTGGCGCGGTAGCCGTCGAAGAAGTGCTCACAGTCGACGAAGACCCGGCGGTCGCTCGCGACCAGGTGGGACACCGTGTCGGCCACCATCGCGAGGTTCTCCTCGAGCGTGGTGTGCAGCGCGCGGTAGACGTGCTCGTCGTGGCTCTTCGCCACGATGCAGACGATCTCGGTGCCCGCGTCGATCAGCGCCTGCACCTGCGGGTCGTCGGCAGCGCGGGAGCCCACCTTGCGGGTGGCCCCGAATGCGACCAGCTTCGCGTTCTTCAGCGGTAACTGCCCTGCGGCGGCCGCAGCGAAGAAGGCGGTGTCGTTCGGGTTCGCGCCGGGCCAGCCGCCCTCGATGAAGCCCACGCCCAGCTCGTCGAGGTAGCGGGCGATCTTCAGCTTGTCGCTGACACTGAGCTGCAGGCCCTCCTGTTGGGCCCCGTCGCGCAACGTGGTGTCGTAGACATGGAAGCTGTCCGGTGCGGCTGGGATCTGAGTCACCGGGCGAGTAAACCTGCTCAAGCCCTGGTTACGGTTGCGTTTCAGCGCGTGAGACTACGATCTCGGCATGGCAACCATCACGCGCCGCGGCGCGAGCGTCCACACCATCGGCGACCTGCCGGCGATCGGCGCCCCGCTGCCGCCGTTCACCCTGACCGGCAGCGACATGGCGGACTTCGGCGCTGAGGTGATCGGCGCGCGCCGTGTGGTGCTGAACATCTTCCCCAGCGTCGACACCGCGGTGTGCGCGATGAGCGTGCGCCGGTTCAACGAACTCGCGGCAGGCCTGGAGAACACGCTCGTGCTGTGCATCTCGGCCGACCTGCCCTACGCCCAGAAGCGGTTCTGCGGCGCCGAGGGCATCGAGAACGTGATCACGGCCTCGTCCTTCCGTTCGAGCTTCGGCTCCGACTACGGGGTCACCATGCTGGATGGGGGCATGCGCGGCCTGCTGTCCCGCGCCGTCGTGGTCGCGGACGCCGACAGCCGGGTCGTGTACACCGAACAGGTGCCCGACATCTCCTCCGAGCCCGACTACGACGCCGCCCTGGCCGCCCTGGGCTGAGAGCCCTCAATCCAGGGGAAGCACGCCGACGCCAGGCCGGCGTATGCCATCGTCAGACGACGCGCTGGAGCCAGCCGTGGGTGTCCGCGGTGCGCCCGTACTGGATGTCGAGGATGGCGTCGCGGATGCCGAGCGTCACGGGCGAACCGTTCTCCGGCAGCCGCCACTCCCCTCGCGTGGACTTGAAGGCACCGATCGGAGTGACCACCGCGGCGGTGCCGCAGGAGAAGGCCTCCACCGTGCTGCCGTCCGCGATGCCCGCGAAGAACTCCTCCGGCGTGATCCGGCGCTCCTCCGGGGCCAGGCCCAGGTCGGAGGCGACGGTCAGGATCGTCTTGCGGGTGATCCCGTCCAGGATCGTTCCGGTCAGCGCGGGGGTGATCAGGCGCCCGTCCGCGGTGATCAGGAACACGTTCATGCCGCCGAGCTCCTCGACCCGGTCCTTGTCGGCGGCCTCGATGAACAGCACCTGGGAGCAGCCGTGGTCGTAGCCCTCGTACTGAGCGATCAGGGACGCTGCGTAGTTGCCTCCGCACTTGGCCGCACCGGTGCCGCCCACCCCGGCGCGGGCGTAGCTGTCGGTCACCCAGATGTCCACCGGCTTCACTCCGCCGGTGAAGTACGGTCCGGCCGGCGAGGCAATCACGGAGAACGTCACGGTCTGGGCGGCCCGCACACCGAGGAACACCTCTGCGGCGAACATGAACGGGCGCAGGTACAGGCTGCGCTCCCCCTCGGCCGCCGGCACCCAGCGCGCGTCGACCTTCACCAGTTCTGCGCACGCGGTCACGAAGTCGTCCACGTCGAGGGCGGGCAGCATCATCCGGGCGGCCGAGGACTGGAAGCGGCGCGCGTTCTCCTCCGGCCGGAACAGGTGGATCGAGCCGTCCGCGTGCCGGTAGGCCTTCAGCCCCTCGAAGACCTCCTGCGCGTAGTGCAGCACCGCGCAGGCAGGGTCGAGCTGGAACGGCCCGTACGGCTTCACCTCGTCCGCACCCCAGCCGCCGTCCTTCGTCCACGTTGCCACGGCCATGTGGTCGGTGAAGTGGTCCCCGAAGCCGGGGTCGGCGAGCACCCGGGCGACGGCGTCGTCGGCAGCCGGGTCTGGGTTGCGGTGCAGAGGGAAGGTCAGCGACATGGGGGCATGCTATCGCCGCGCCGCGCGGGCCAACGCAGCGGGTCAACGGGCATGTCACTGGTCGGGATTGAGACAGCAGCGTCCCGCGGGCGGCCGCCCCGGTACCCTCCCGCGGGTGAGCAACACAGCAGCCGGCAAGCCCGTCATCTCCGTCATCGCCGGCGACGGCATCGGTCCCGAGGTCGTCGCGGAGGGTCTGAAGGTCCTCACCGCCGTCGTGGGTGAGGACGCGTTCGACTTCGTGCACCACGACCTGGGCGCGGAGCGCTGGCAGCGCACCGGCGAGGTGCTGCCCGACGCAGAGCTGGAGCAGCTGGCCGCATCGCAGGCGATCATCCTCGGCGCGGTGGGCGCGGCGCCCGGCTCGACCGCGATCCCGTCCGGCCTGCTGGAGCGCGGGCTGCTGCTCAAGCTGCGCTTCGCGTTCGACCACTACGTGAACCTGCGCCCGTCACGGCTGTACCCGGGGGTGCCGACCCCGTTGGCCGAGTCGGTGACCAGCCGGGGCCCGATCGACTTCGTCGTGGTCCGCGAGGGCACCGAAGGCCTGTACTGCGGCAATGGTGGGGCCTTCCGTGCGGGCACCCCCCACGAGGTGGCCACCGAGGTGAGCATCAACACCGCCTACGGCGTGGAGCGGGTGATCCGGGACGCGTTCGAGCGCGCGGAGAAGCGGCGCAAGAAGGTCACGATGGTGCACAAGCACAACGTGCTCGTGCACGCCGGCGGGCTGTGGAACCGCCTGTTCTCGACCGTCGCGGCCGAGCACCCCGACGTCACCACCGACTACCTGCACGTGGACGCGGCCACGATCGCGCTCGTCCAGGACCCGCAGCGTTTCGACGTCATGGTCACCGACAACCTGTTCGGCGACATCCTCACCGACCTCGCCGGCGCGATCACCGGCGGGATCGGCCTGGCCGCCAGCGCGAACATCAACCCGACCGGCGAGTTCCCGTCCATGTTCGAGCCGGTGCACGGTTCGGCGCCCGACATCGCCGGACAGGGAATCGCCGATCCGACCGCGACGATCCTCTCGATGGCCCTGCTGCTCGACCACCTCGGGCGCGGCGAGGACGCCAGGCGCATCGAGGCGGCTGTCGACGCCGACATCGCAGAGCGCGGCGCATCGAAGCGGCCCACCTCCGTGGTCGGTGACGCCATCGCTGCGCGCGTGCGCTGATCCCCGGACGGAGACTCACCGTTGTCGGTTCGGCACGGTAGCGTGCTGCCAGCGGACGGAGAGCGATGAGCGGCCCCTATCACTACGAGCAGTACCCCGAACCCCAGCCACGGCCGGTTCCGGCGCCGGTCGCCTACGTCGCGCCACTCACCGACCAGCAGCCGATCAGCACGCCGGTCGTGGTGGTCGCGTGGGTGGTCACGGTGTTGACCGGCTTCTACATGCTGCCGTGGGCCGTCGCCGCGTCCCGCGGCAAGGCGAACCAGTGGTCGGTGTTCGCGGTCAGCCTGCTCCTCGGCTGGACGGTGGTGGGCTGGATCGTTGCCCTTGTGCTCTCCTGCACCGCACACCGCCCGCTCGCCGTCATGCCGCCGATGATCGGCTACACCCCGCTCGCCGCCCTGCCCGCGGCGGTACCGCCCGCCGGGTGGTACCCGAATCCCGGTGGCCCCGGCCAGCGGTACTGGGACGGCCACCAGTGGACGCAGCACTACGCCTGAGCCGGTCCCTCCCGGCGTGGCAGCACCGGGCTGCGGTCGGCCTCCCCGGCCACCGTGCCGGGTGAAGCTGCTCCTGCTTCTCTGGGCTCCTACTTGTCGGCCAGGCTGCCGAACAGGTGGCGGTGCTCGCCGGTGACCCGTCCGGACACCCACCAGATCGCCTCGACCAGCACCGCGGCGACCAGGCCCATCGTGGCGCCGGTGGCCATCATCGCCGCGTTGCTCGGGTCGAGCTGCGGGTCGAACCGCTTCAGGAACGGCCAGGCGGCCACCCAGCCGGTGACCTGGTAGGGCAGCCAGAAGATCACCAGGTAGCCGGCCACCGAGCACAGCCCGATCATCAGCAGCTTCCACCACTCGTAGGGCCGGGCCGTGGTGATCATGACCCAGGCGCCACCGATCATCAGCGTGAGCAGGGTGGCGGTGGACGCCTGCACCCCTGCCGTCGTCTCGATCCCCGCGGTGGTCCGAACCAGCAGGTAGGTGATGAACGTGACCACCGCCACCACGATGCCGGATGGGATCGAGAAGCTCATCACCCGCTTGAGGAAGCCGTGGCGGGCCCGCTCGGCGTTCGGGGCCAGGGCGAGGATGGAGGCCGGAATGCCGATCGTGAACCAGCCCACGAACGAGATGTGGATCGGCACGAACGGGAACGGCAACCGCCACAGGGCCACCAGCAGCGCGAGAATGATCGAGTACATCGTCTTGGTGAGGAAGAAGTTCGCGACCCGCTCGATGTTGCCGATCACCCGCCGGCCCTCGGCCACGACGTGCGGCAGCGTCGCGAAGCTGTCGTCGAGCAGCACCAGCTGGGCCACGGAGCGCGTGGCCGCCGCGCCGGAACCCATCGCCACGCCCAGGTCGGAGTCCTTGATCGCGAGCACGTCGTTGACGCCGTCACCGGTCATGGCGACGTTGTGGCCCTTCGACTGCAGGGCAGCGACCATCTGCCGCTTCTGTTGCGGCGTCACCCGCCCGAACACTCCGGCGGCCTGCACCCGGTCAGCGAACTGCTGCTCGTCGGTCGGCAGTTGGCGGGCATCGACGACCTCGCCTGATTCGACACCGAGCGAACCGGTGACCGCTCCCACCGACGTGGCGTTGTCGCCGGAGATCACCTTCACCGCCACGCCCTGCGCAGCGAAGTAGGCCAGGGTGTCGCGGGCCTCGGGACGCACCTTCTGCTCCAGCACCACCAGGGCGCGCGGCTCCACCTCTCCGGGGGCGTCCGGGGCGTCCACCACGCGGTCGCTCTCCCCCAGCATCAGGACGCGGCGTCCGGTCGCACCGAGCGCCTCCGCGCGGGT
>DehalE1_100075_pt1 | contig 15308 bp, 15 predicted proteins | sample DehspE1_FD_43922 | JGI IMG/M metagenome (IMG submission 43922) | reverse complement strand
TTAAAGATATTCAGAAAGACGGAAGACTTTGTCTTGTATCTTCAACAAGTATTTCAGAAGGCGGAGCTCACGACGTAATTCTTAAAAACCAATAAGTCTCGAGTTTTTAATAAATTATAAGTTCGAAAAAATCAGTTTATAAACACTTCTGATAAACACAGTTTTAATAAAATTTCAATCCACAGTTTCAAAACAAAATTTTGATGATTGTGGGTGGTAATAATGAAAATTATAATGAATAAGATTAAAGAAGAATTGAGTATTAATACGGTTTTCGAAAAATATGAAAATCATATGATACTCAATTCTTTTTCTCCCTACACTATTGACTTAGTGAAAAGATGTTATAAAAATTTTAATCTATTTTTAGATGATGATAATTTTTTAATTAATAACATTACAAGTGATGTTATAGACAATTATATTTTGTGGCTAAGAAAACAAGGAAATAAAAATACAACTATCAATATAAAACTTAGTGATTTAAGAATGATATTTTATTGGGCAATGGATAAAGAATATTTAACTAAGTTTAAAATCAATTTAGTAAAAGAAGAAAAGTCTATAAGAAAAACTTACTCTGAAAAAGAGTTATGTGAACTTTTGAAAAAACCTAATATAGACAAATGTATATTCGGAAAATACAGAGATTGGGTTATAGTAAACTTTCTACTTGGCACAGGGGTAAGAAGTCTTACTCTTTTAAATATCAAAATTAAAGATTTAGATTTTTATAATAACTTAATTACTTTGGCAATAACTAAAAATAAAACTCCATTTATCGTACCTATGGCACTCAATTTATCAGTAATATTATCTGAATATTTAACTTATAGAAAAGGAAATAATGAAGATTATTTATTTTGCAATGCATATGGCGAACAACTTACAAGAGCTGCCCTTAAAGATGCTATTAGAAGGTACAACCTACAACGTGGCGTTAGCACAACATCTTTACACAGTTACAGGCATACATTCGCCAAAATGTTTATTACAAATGGTGGAAATTTATTTGTCTTGCAAAAACTGCTTGGTCATAAAAGCATTAGAAGTACACAAGTATATGTTAATCTAATCACTTCGGATTTAGAAAAGGATTATGATAAATATAATCCTTTAGATGTAATTTTAAGTAAAAACAAAAAAGATATAATTAAAATGAAATAGGGCATTCATATTGCCCTATTTTTTTAACTTATTCTCCAATTACTTTCACATTATTAATAATATTTTCTTCTACTGATATATTTCCAAATGAATTACCACTAATAGTAACATTATATCTTTCCGAAGGTATATCAGAAAAATAAAACTCATTTTTACCTACTACATTAGTAATATATTCATTCCCATTTAAATCTCTTATAGCAACTGATTTTCCGAACAAATTGCCTTCTGATGATATGCTACCCCTTATTGCATTAGTTGCTGTTTTAAAATATATTAATATTTCTTCACCATATAAGTCGCCATTTTCCATTACTATGTTATCTTTTGGTATGTATAAACTGTAATATGTGTTTAGTTCTAATTGATTCTTAGGAATTATTAAAAAGTTATCTTTTGCGGTCATTCCTGACTGACTTTCTACATTAATTCGATTTCCTTTATTATCAATTAAAACAACTTTGCTATTATCTTTCATTTTCTTTGTATTAGCATCGAAAACTATCATTAAATAATTCCATTTAAAATAATTTCCATCTGTAAATGGCTTTGGATTGGCACCAATTATATTGTATTTTCCATCAGTTACTTTCATATTAAAAGTTTCACTACTTATTAAGTCAACTCTTTTATTTTCTCCATCCCACTTTACTTCCATACCATTCATTTCGGCAACTGACCTTAAAGGAACATAGGTTGTACCATTAAATAGGAAATTACTAACTGTAACCTGTTCATTATTTACATAAAGACTTATGCTGTTAATAAGCACATCAATCTTTTGTAATAAGGAATTTGCAAATGCAGTTTTTATATTGATAACTAATAATGTACAAATTATAAAACTTAATATTACTTTTTTAACTTTCATTTGTCTTTTTCCTCCGTATAATAATAATTAACTACAGAACCTTGAGAAGTCCTTTGCAACATATTTCTCAAATTGCGGTTTTGTATATTCAATCTTTTTACCTGTTGTATTATCAGTTCTTGTTCCATTAAACAATATACTTCTTTTTCCTAGATTTTTACCTGTCTTGTTTGTGGTACACTCTTTTAAATATTCTTGCGAAGATAAAATCCACATTGTTTCCATTTTTTCAGAATAAAAAACGAAGTAATAGTTATCACGCTCACTATGAGTCATTGCAGCAAAAAGAGCAGCATTACCCTCTTTTACATCTTTTGACCTTGCCTTAATTTGTATCTCAATAAAGCTACCATCTTCTTTTCTAACAACAACATCTATTCCATCATCATCTACAAGCGGAACATAGCAATCGAGACCCTCTTTTAACATTAAGCCTATTATGTAATATTCCATTCTCTTTCCAAATCCTGCGCTATGCCTAAAAGGTATTGACATGGTAATTCCCTCCTTTTTAAACCATACTATCACATTATACATGACATATGATTTAACTATTTTTCTATTCTACATTATTAAAAAACATATCTTCTATTTCAATCATAACTTCAGGATTTACTTTTATTATATCTTCTAATTCTTTGCAATAACTATTACATTTTACTTCATAAACTTTTGATTTAGTCATATCTAAGAGCGTCATGTTTAACCTTATCAAGTCAATTATTGTATTTGCCTTCTTCTGCATACTAAGTTCCTTAAATCTTAATACAATTTCAAATCTATTAATGGCATCTTCAATCATGTCAATTTTTTCATTTTCATCTATAAATTCACAACACTCAATTGCAATTTTACAAACAGATGCTATTATTCCATTTGTATCAACATACCTTTTAGGATTATTTTCTATAGTGCAAATTTCAAGTACAAAGTTACCGTAATCAACAACATTAGGTATTAACTGTATGTCACCAAACTTTTTCAATGCCTGAAAATTTAAAGACATTAAATTATAATATAGATTAATATATTCATTCTCATACTTATCCTTTATAATAACACTTTTACATATTTCATAATTTTCTTTAGCCTTGATAAAATATGAATATGCTTTATTTTTATCATCACAATAGTACATCATATGTAAATTTACCGAGCCAAGATTTTGATATGACCTTGCAGATTCATAAGGATAGTTTTCTATTTTATAGAACTCTAATGATTTGTACAAATAATTTTCACTGTTAATATAATTTTTTTCTCGTTCATTTATATCTTCTTTATATTTTACTAAATCACTATATATATTTCCAATATTGTTTTGTATCCTTGCTATATTAAAATAATCCTTTATTTCTTCATATATAGTTAATGATTTTTCTGCATTATTTAAAGATATTTGTAATAAGCTAATATCTTTTTTTAGATTAGCTAATCCCCTATATGTGATAGCTAAATTACTATATGTTAAACCAACTGTACCAAAATAATTTTTATCTAATTTCTTGATATTTCTAAATACATCAATCGCTTTTGATGAATATTTTTTAGAGTTTTCATAGTTATTTTTAGCACTGCGAATTAAAGCTAATTCATTATATATATCACCCAAATTGCAACATAAAATTGCATACTGATACTTATACTTATACTTAGTTAACTTCAGATACTTCTTATCTTTATAATTAGGTAATGCCTTCAATAAAGCTTCTTCGTTAATTCTTGCAATATCCAAGTTTTTTTCTTTATCTATTTTTTCATGATGATAGGTTTCATAAAGATTAAGTTTAACATCAATGATTAATCTTTTACAAAATTTTTTATTCTGATATTTCAATGCCTTATTATATTCATTTCTTGCTTCTTCAATTTTATTATTCAAATGATATTTGATACCATCACTTAGACTTCTATCAATTTCTTTTCTTATAATACATATGCTATTAATTAATGGTATTAAAAAAAATATTATTGCTACACATAAACTTGTTATTGCTACAAATAAATTTATTATTGGGATGATTGGATTTAAATCGGTTAATATACTTGGCATACTACCCCCTTAAGATAATTTTAATAACTGCAAATTATTTATATTAATAAATAAATTTTTTATTTCATTTGTAATCCAAATAATAATTACACCATTATTTAAAATACCCATTAAAAGACATTGCTTTCGATAAACTTTTTGACTGCTCTTCGTACTTATTTATATACAATGTAATTTTCAACATTACTAATTAATAATTTTCTTTTAAAACCTTTGCGCTCAGATACTTCCACTATAGCATAATGCATCATCCTATGGTGGTTAGGACATAAAATAACTACATTTTCTTCATCTTGGCTCCCATTGTTTGCTAACGGATTAAGGTGATGAGCCTCTGAATAATGTTTCTGATTTTTCTGCACAAATGTAAAATTACAACCTTCAATCTGACATTGATTGCCATATTTAGATTTAAGGTCTCTTGTAATTTTCTGATATCTCTTAATTCTATTGATAGAAACTTGTTCAATCTCATTTTCTAAGTCTATCAAATCTTCTTGGAATTCTTTTTCTCTATCTGAATAGTCATTAGAAAATTCATCTTTTATATTTAATGCTCGAACTAATAAATTACTTGTACTTTTTTTAAATAAGCTTGGACTACTTTGAGAAAATAAATTACACAATTCAACCATATAATCTATTCCATCACTTGTTATTTTCCATTGATTTCTAATAGAACCATCTAAATATCCTGCTTGTACAAGATGTTTTCTTTCAAAAGCTAATGTGTTTCTCCAAACAAGTTCATGTCTATTTTCTTTATATTGTTTTTCCGACTGTGTTAAATTCAAATAACATTTCTCATCTATATTATCTAAAACCTCTTCTTTTGTTCCGCAACCACCCAAATCATATATTGATATAAGAATTACTAATTTTTCCTCCAATGTTATTGTTATACTCATAAAATACCTCACCTTCAATACGTAGATTTTTTTTACAAGAATCATTTAAACTTTAAATCATTAGATTTTACATTGTTCCCAATTTTTCTATTAATTACTTAATTAAATAATATATTAATAAAAGCTTCTTCTTTTCTATACAATTCATCCGAAACCATTTTATTATTACCCATAATATTTTTATACATATTGAGTATTTTTTCAAATTCTAATTTATTTAAAGCAAGCATTTTATCATTGCCACTAACAATTGTTTTTTTTCTCATTATATCCTTTAGTTCGAACATTATTTGTTCTATATCTTCATATTTTTTAACTTCTCTTTTTATACATACAGAAAAACTTTCATCATCTCTTAATGTTCTTCTTAAGTTATAATTCGTACTTATGGCCATTCCTCTCCATCTTTTATTTTTTTCTACAAAAACAATTTCCCATTTGTATTTTTTGTTATTAGCTCTTTCATCATTTTCGCTTATTTCTTCAAAATGCATATACTCATTCCACTTTTCATCTAAGTATACTTGACGATAATGATTATCGTAACTCCATGGCGCCCCATAAATTTCACCTGATATTCTATTTGAAACTTCATATTCATCTATATCATCGAATATTATTGCTCTTGACCTTATATCTATATCTAATTCTTCGCATTTTCTTTCCCAAGCTATTTCAGTAAAATCACTATCCCATAAAATAACTTTCATATTTAATGCCTTCTTTCTTGATATATTTTTATAAATAATAAAAATACTTTCTATAAAATTATGTTATAATTATAATTTCATTATATATCAATCACTTTCAACTTTCTACCAAAACTTGTAATTAACATATTGACTTAATAAAACACATCTTTGTTAGAGAACAGATGTGTTATGAGTATTACATTAAAGTTTTAAAAAGCAAATACTGTAAAATATCCCCCTATCAAAAAGAGTAGCTAATTGCTACCCTCTATTTGTTCTTAAATGTATATTAGTTTTATATAAATAAATGCAATAATTTAAATCATTAACCCGTTTAAAGCCTCATCAAACCAATTAAATGCAGATTGAAGCATTAACATATCAGAATCAGAAATTGTTTTTGCATGAGCATCAACTCTAAATTTATTTACTATATCTAAAAAAATATCAAATTTATTTTTATCTACAAATATTTTTTCAAATAATGTCCAATTTTTCATAATTACTTTCTTAATATCTAAAAGAAAAAAGTTATTTATTAAAATATCATCAAGTTCTTTGTCTAATAAATTTGTTTTTTTGTTCGTTTCAATTATTTCCAATACTTTCTTTTTCACATTTTTTGTACCATACTGACATGCAATTTGCATTACCATAACTTTTCTTAATTTATCTTCAATTGTATTTCTTCGTAAAGATATGAATTGCCATGTCTCTTCTTTATTAGTTGGTTTATTGTTCTTTTTATGTAATTTTTCAATATATATTGATATTGCATTTATAGTTATATAATAATTCCCTTTTACTTCTTTCAAAATCCCATATCCTAATAAGTGATTAATCTCATTACTACTAAAATCAATTTTACTCTTAAATTCCTCATTTCCATCTATAACAAGTATTTCTAATAAATCGTATTCATTTTTATACCAATTTCTTAAAACACATAAAATTAGTTCAACATAATTTTCTATATCTTTGTCGTATTTCTCTTTTTTTATAGAATAATCATATTTTGAAACCTCACATGGTCTTTCTAATGCAGCATCCTTATTTATTAAACTGCATATATGCCTTATTAAAAACGGATGCCCTCCATAATCTTCAGTTAACTTTGTATATATTTCTTCGTCAAATCGTAATCCCATGTATTTACCAATACTACCAATCATATCGCGTACATCTTTTACACTAAACAACTCTAAATAGGTTGGATTTATCATTCCAAAAATAGGGTTATCAATACTATTTATAATTGGTGTTTCAACACATAATGGATTTACACCTGCAATAAGAAATACAAACCATTTTTGTTCCTTCTGATATAGCGAACGTAATGTTTGCCAAAAATTCAAAAAATCATTACCTTGCTTCCAATGCTCTGTACCTGATGTTGAAAAACTAATATGCTCAATTTCATCGAAAATGATAAGTATTCTTTTTTTCCCTAATAAATCGTATATCTTTTTTATATCTTCTTCAAAAGACTTGGCAGCAAGCCTTTCAACATATCTATCATCAACATCCAAAATTTCATATGACAATTCATATTTATTTTTAATTTCTACAACTATATTAGCTAATAATTCATTCCATCTGCTAAAATGTATACTTGGATTTTGACAATCTATATATATTGAAATTCCTCCTCGAATAGCTAATTGTCTTTCTAATGCATATAATACTGATGTTTTACCTATTTTTCGTAATCCAAATAAACCACTCTGTTCCCCAATCATATACTTATCGTATAAATAGTGAATTAATTTATTTCGTCCAAAAAAATAGGCATCTGTTTTCAAAGGAGACTCAAGAGCAAACAAATCTCTATTATAAAAATATTTTCTTAGTTTGGTATATATATAATTCTTATTTAATTTACCTTTTAAAATTTCATCATATGTAAATGGAACTATAATTCTTGAATCTTTGTTTTCACTATTTATACTTCTTATGGCACTTTCAATATCATTATCATTACTAACAATAAAAATACATACCTTATCTAACCTATTATCATATTCTTCTAACGTTTTATCAACAAAATCCATTGTTCTTTTTTGAAATGTTGTATACGGAGAAAATAATAATAACACTTCATTATATAAGTTATACAATTCTCTTAATTCTTGATTAGGTTGTAGAAAATCTATAGTATAGTCTGTAGTTTTAAATTTACCTTGCTTTGAAAATGTTATCCCGAAAAATTTTGAAAGCTCTTGTGCTATTTTTACCTCATTTGGACTACCGCATATTCTTAACCCTTTTTTTATCCCTGTATTAACTCTGTATGAGTTATTCATAGTTACAAATTCGCTCATTCTCGTCCCCCATATGTTCATGACTTATTTTATATCATATAAAATGCAACTTAAATATTTACATATTCTGACAAAATAATTTTACTACTATTCTATTAAAAAGTAAACGATAACATATATTAAACTTCAATATATAACCTCTACATATAACCTCTACATAAAATTTAGAATAGCGTAATATTTGCTACCCTCTATTTGCTCTTATCAATGTACTTTTACTTATTCCATTTATTTCTGAAACTTGCTATAACCTTAACCATTTACAATTAATAAGCTTAAGTCATGTCAATTTGTTTAGGTGTATATTCTTAAGGTCTACATCTTTATTTAGAAAGAAATCATTCTATAATGCTTTCCTTTTTAACTTGTCCATTAACTCTGTAAAATTACTTGGGTAATATGAAGTGCAGAAATGTTTAAAGTTTGTCTCTTGATAATCAGTAGTGCTATTTACCGCCCATGTTACTCTTTCAAAATAACTTTGTTCTCTATCTTCTTCATCATGGCGAACTTCAGAAAATTGGAACATCAGAGTTACATCCTTATCATCAGAATCATAATTAATGAATGTCTTACTTGCATAATTCCAACTGTATTTCCCTCCATTGTCTTTTTTATTATGCCATTCATCACAGAATTTTATTTTTCCGCTTTCATATGCATCTATCATATTAAATATCCAAATCACTTTCTTCCCTAAATGATTATAGAATAAAGTTCGTTCATCAACTTCCTCATTTGAGATTGGACTATTTTGAAATTCTATTGCATAACCATAGCACAATGCATCCGTTCTTCGAATTATCCTTTTACAGTTTTCAGCAAAAAGGCTGTTATCATTTTCGATATCTAATTTCAGAACAACTTCTCTGTTTCTTAATGGAAATTTCATTTGCCAATTTCTATGCCATTCAGACATATCATTATCATAATCGTCACAGTCGCTTTTGTTTTTGTGTGCAAAGTGGGGAATCCTAACATTACCATTTCTAATAATAAGTTCTTCATGACATGAAGGACAAAAATATTTGCCTAATATATTTTTTACAGCAGTATTAATATCAACTAAATGATTGTTATCTTCCAATGCAGAAAACATTTATTTCATCACTTCCTTTGACAAATTCCTAAGTACGTTACCCTTTAAAACATTTTATTAACCTTTTTCATATTAGAGTATTTGCTTTAAAATTATAGCATATATGTAAATTTTTGTATATCTTTTAGAACCACCTATACAATAATGAATATAATATTTATTAGCAAATCCTTAAAACATCCACCTTATGTCAAATAAAAAAGAGAGTATCTAATTGATACCCTCAAATTCCTTAACCCTTCTATAAAATGTATTTTTCTTCATGCCTAACTTTTCCATAGCTTTGACAGCTGTAATCTTATTATCTTTCCATTCCTTATATACCGTTTCAAAGTTATCATTTATTATCTTTTTTCTGCCCTTGTAAATACCTTTATTTTTGGCTATTGCAATTCCTTCTGCCTGTCTTGCTCTAATTTTAATACGTTCCTTTTCTGCCATATAACTTAATAGTTCAAATACAATATTAGATATTAATTTCTTTTCAAGGTCTGTTTTGTTTACTGTATTTAATATTGGTGTATCTAAAACTATAATATCAATCCCTTTGGCTTGAAGTTCTTGCCATTCTGTTTTAATCATATCCATATTTCTACCTAAACGGTCTAATTCCTTTATAACTAATGTATCGCCTGCTCTTAGCAAACTATTCTTTAATGTCAAATATCCGTTTCTATTGAAGTCTTTTCCGCTCTGTTTGTCTTCTATAATATCTCTTTCATTAATTCCATATTCAATCATTGCTTGTCTTTGTCTATCTAAATTTTGCTCTTTTGAACTTACCCTTATGTAGCCATATATTTTATATATAATTGACATTATTTTACCTCCATTCCTTTATACACCAATTATATCACTTCGTTTCAATAAGGTCAACCATATTTATGAAACGTCTTAAAAATAATTATAATACCCATGTGAAACTAATATGATTAGATATTAACCGTTTTTTTAGAGTACACTCTATTGAAACACATTATACTTTCCTTAATCAGACATAAATAACTAAAAAAGTCCGTATAAAATATTTATACGAACTTCTTAGTTTGTGTTTGATATTAAATAGAAATTTTCTTATTGTAAGGTATATTTAAGCCTTAGTTTTCATTAAATGATTTATTTTATTGCTTGCCTATGTTAATCTATCAATTTATATTTAACATGTATATTAGTACTTAAAAACTCGTATCAATTATACACTCACATTTATTAACACATTGACATTCATCGTCTTCTTTATTATTAGATAATTTCAAATAATGTTTCTTAAGAAAATCTATGCTCTTAAGACAATTAATATCTTCTGTATTCATTATGATATTAATCAATGAACTTGAACTTAATAAAATAACACCATACTTCGCTGCAAAAGTTTCAGCACTCGAAGTAAATCCATTATGATTTATAACAATTAATTGCAAAGGCCTAAATCTAATATTCTCATTATTAAATCTATAAAACAAACTATCTCCTATAATATGTCTGATTATTGAAACATCCATTTTGCATTTATGGAACTTTACTTGTGCTAATATCATAAGGTTAGAATAAAAAATATGCTTTATTAATCTACCGTTAAAAGTTACATTTGCTTCTGCTATTATATCTATACCATCATCTCTGCTATGCTTTGTCTCAAATGAATTTATTCCAATATCTTTGAAAAACAAGCAACAGAATTTTTCATAAAAAACACCATCTTTTAAGTCATTATCTAATATATAATTTATCATTTGTATAAACTTCGGAGCATTACCTTTAATAACGTTAATCCCAAAAGTAGTATTATATATCATATAAGCAGGTGGTGAATACAATAAATTAATTTTAGCATTAGCACCATATTGAACTATTAGATTTTGAAGTGTTTTAATAAAATTCGAAAAATTAGATGAGCTTATGTCACATAATTCGTCTATAAAATAATCTTCACTTATATTAATATTTGTATTTAATATTATTTTTGCTGCTGAGTCAAATAAATAGTTGTCAACCTGTTGTCTTACACCTTCATAATTATTTATTACATAGTCAGCAATTTTCATTAAATTTTTGCGGCTTAGATTAGCCATTTTAAACAGCTTCCATTGTATCTAAATATTTTATTAATTGTGAAGCCTTTTTCTTAATTTCAAGCAACTTATCCTTATGTTTTAGTGGCCAATCTTCATTTATAGGATATTGTTTTAATAAATCAACTACATCATTTAACTTATTATTCCATTCAGATTCATTATCTTGTTGAATTTGTTTATTTAAAAATTTAGTTTTCCAATTGCTATAGGAATTATCATCACCATCATTTACTACATCTTTAAATTCAAAAATTAGCTCTTCTATACTTCTTTTGTCATGTATTTCCCTAATAATATCACGTACTTTTTTAGAACTAACTTGCTCTCGTTTTGCACTTTTTATTATATCAGGATACATATACAGTAATTCTTGTTTTAGTAATGTATCATCTTCATCAACATCTTCATACCACTCGAATGTACTTTTACTGTTATCCCAACCAAAGGTCTTTCTAATTGCTTCATTTTGTTCAAATACCTCTAAAAATTTCCAATCCTCTTTCTCAATATTCGATGCGTTTTCTATTATTTCTTTATAAAATATATATCTATAAACAAAACTCTTAACTTCTCCAAATTTTATGCCTATTTCCATACCAATATCTTTAAATATTTGTTGATTTGATTTTGTTGGTTCAAGTTGTCTCTTATCTTCATATAATCTATAGATATGCTTAGCTTTTGGCAGCAAACCCCAATCTTTTACAACCATAACATTTGCAATACCTTGTAATCTTCTTATTTCACGTTCAAAATCATCTTGTGTTTCATTTTCTTCTTTTACGACCTCTATTACAGGAATCGGTATACTTCGATTAAATTTATTATCCATCTTTTCGTCTTTTAGACATGCTAAACGAGTATTACCTTCAACTACAGCATACTTATATTTTTCAATATTTCCCAAATTACTTCTATCACTATATGCATAGCTTGTCAGTTTTCTTACCACAATTTTATTTACCCACGTTATTCCTGTCAGCATACTATTTAACAAATTCTTTGTCTCATGGTCTTCCATTAATTTTCCTTGAATAATTTCTTGTTGAGAAGATAGCGAAACACTAAATCTTGGATTAGATGGGTCTAACATAATTTCATCAATAGTTAATTTTATATCTTTTAATATCATTTTTTACTCCGATAAACTTTTTTATATTACTATTATTAATTTTTTTCTGCAGATTTTTATTATACGATATCGTTAATCACAATTTGAAATTATAATCAATTTTACTAAAAGCGCTTTTCAAGCATGATTATACACATTACTCAATGTTCTGTCAATGTAAATTTTCGTTTATTTATTAAGGTGTTTTGATTTTTTTAAATTATAATTCAATTTATATTATTCGTATTTTTATACTTTTAATTTAATTTATATGTTTATAAATTTTATATTTACAATTACATTTATTGAATTATCAATTAATTTTTAAATTATTAATATTATTAAGAACTACTACTTTTCATAAAACACCCTTAATTTTTTAACTAAACCAAAATTTTTTTAATTTAATTTTAAAATAAAAATCTTTGCTACCCTATGTTTGCTCTTCTCTTATTAATGCGCTTTTCTTCTTTATTACTAATACCCTTACAATACCTCTCACTTTTTCAATTTCGGCATCAAGTAACGACACTGATTCATATATTGACAACATTATAGTTCACAGACAGTATCTATACTCAAAAGTTATGACACTTATAATTTTTAGGAGTTATATAACATTAGAAATCTATCGTCGTTAATCGTCAAAAAATAACATATAATTGATTGCATAAGTCATCAATTATATGTCATTTTAATATTACATCGTCAATTTAGGTAAACATTACAAAGCCATCGGAGTCTCATCTTTACAACTATCTATAATTCATTGATTGACTTAATCCTAATCTTTATGCTTTGGTGGTTGACATCCAATGCTTGCAATAGATTTGAAACCGTTCCAATAAATTAAAATTTATTACTGTTTATACCCCTTAATATTTCATCGATTTGAAGTTTCATTATTTTTACTTTATTCAGTTCTCTTTCGTTGTTTAATAGTATTTGAGAATTAGTCATTAGTAACTGCTCAACTAATAATTTGCAATTTGTTAAACTTAATTCCATTTGACTGATTGTATCTTTCATTATTTCCTCCTGTTTTTTGCAATAAAAAAAGCCAACCACTTTTAGTTGCCTTACTTGTTAAAACCAATTACCTATATCATATTTATTTTGACTTTCTGATTTTGGTATGCTAAATCCAATTTGTATTATACTATGTTCATCTTTATTATTTTTACTATTTTCAATTTTCTCTGCTCTTTGGCTTTTGTGTTCTTCATATTTGAATTTAATATCTTCTAATTCCGAAACAACTTCCTCATAGTTTTCATTTATACGTTCTAAGAGTTTAATTCTACCTACTTTATTTGGATAATAAACATTATTATCATTTTTCCTAATACCTTTATCATATGTTCCATACGATACATCAAATATTCCTAATTCATTTAATATAAATATATATTGTAAAATAGTATTCTTGCTAAACCCTGTCTTTTCCTCCAATGTTTTAATTGTAGGATACCCACTTTTGTTAGTTCCTATATAGCTTTCTATCATGCAAAATAACGCAAACCCTTTAGCGCCTAATAATTTATAAAACGCAAAATTATTTGGATAGAATGTAGTAAAACTATCATCTTTCAAATCTGTTTCTATTAAAAACTTTAATTCTTTACTCGTGCTAACATTATCTTCTATATCATTGCAGAGTATTAAGCCTTCTTCTTTCAGCAAATTTAAAACCCTAACAATTTCTTTCTTATCTCTTCCTTGAAGATTTAAGGCGTCTAATATTTCTCTAATGGCAATCCAAGTTAAGCCTTCTCCATTTTGCCTTCTTGCTAAAAGAAAATATATCGCTAAACCCTTTTCACCCAATTCTTTAAACTTACTGATTACACCACTTCTTTCCCAACCTTTAAGCACTTTATTGCTTAAACTAATTGTACTTTGTTTTCTTCTTGACATTGAAACTCTCCTTAAAATATTTATTTAAATTTTATATGCTTTGCAGGTTTATTTCACTGAAAGTGAAGAAACCCTTATATAATATGTTATAGACTATATATGTTATAGATTATACAGTTCAGTTTCGATACATTTCTATATCTGTCATGCACCTGTAACTAATAAAAACGATACATTTTTATATCTAAATTGAACCATCCATAAAATAAAACTGATATATTTTTATATCATTTTTGCACCTGCCTTTCTGTTGTCATTGAATTATAAGTATTAATTTTAAGATACAAACCTATTATAAATACTTAGTTTGTTCTAAATTTTAAATATATTAACACCGTTTTTTCATTAATCTACCAACCACCTTATTATTAAATATTTATAAACATACAAAAAAGGCGTTAAGCAAACGCCCTACTAAATTTCTTAAAGATACTAATTTTTGCAACTGATAATCAAAGTTATATAAATCAAGTTCTCCTAATTTTGCCTGAATTTAGCCATATCAGCAATAAAGAATTGCTGATTCAAGGTCTAAAATTTATTCTACCCTACATAATTATTATACCATACTTTCCCTTATTTGTCAAGTATTTTTTGTAATTTTATACATTATTTTTTATTATAGTCAAGTTATTAAATTTATATAGACTTCTATAAAACCTATTCTTTTCAATTGTTTTTTCAATATTAAATCTTTTTTTGCAAAAGGGTTTCTATCATTTTTATTTATAAAACTATCATATGAACATTTTAATTTTAACATCAATTAGTTTTTTCTTATTTAATCTTGTCTACCATATAGAGGTTATCCAAATAATGTATTTGAAATGCCAAAGGAAGATGAACTTGGCTAGTATTTTTAAACTATGCTACAAAAGAGTTATTGCATATTTTTCGCTCATATGTTAAAATTACCTAAATGTAATTGTGGATTGAAATATAAAAAAACTGCCGATTGTTTTTTAAAATCGATTATAAAAAGTGTTCAAATTTAACGGAAAACTTGATGATGGTCTTGGAAGCACACTTCACAAAATCAAATCAACATTCTGCAACTGCGGCGCAAAAACAATTAAAGATATTCAGAAAGACGG
>DehalE1_100074_pt1 | contig 15339 bp, 17 predicted proteins | sample DehspE1_FD_43922 | JGI IMG/M metagenome (IMG submission 43922) | reverse complement strand
GACGCGGCCGTCCGCACGGCCCCCGGACGGCTCGTCGGCGGTCTCCTTGCCCGGCGCGCCGCGGGCCTCGGTCCGCTCGCGATCGTGTCCTGCGACAACCTGTCCGGCAACGGGGAGGCCCTGGCTCGCGTGGTGCACGACCTGGCCCTCGAGGTGGACCCCACCCTGGTCGGCTGGATCGCAGCGAACGTCCGCTTCGCCACCACCATGGTCGACCGGATCACCCCCGCCACCACGGCCGAGCACCGCGCGGCCGTCCGGACCGCCCTCGGAATCACCGACGCCGCGCCCGTGCCCACCGAGCCGTTCGCCGAGTGGGTGATCCAGGGCGAGTTCCCCGCCGGACGCCCGGACTGGGTCGACGCCGGCGCCCGGATCGTGCCGGACGTGGTCCCGTTTGAGCGTCGCAAGCTGGCGCTACTGAACGGCTCGCACTCGCTGCTGGCGTACGCGGCCACGATCGTCGGCCACGAGACGGTCGCCGACGCCATCGCCGATCCCCGCTGTCGCGGCTGGGTCGAGCAGTGGTGGGACGAGGCGTGCGCGCACCTGCCGCTGCCCGCCGACGAGCTGGACGCGTACCGCGAGGCGCTGCTTGAGCGCTACCACAACCCGAACATCCGCCACGCCCTGGCGCAGATCGCCGCCGACGGCTCGCTGAAGCTGCCGGTGCGGATCGTTCCCACGCTGCGGGCAGAGCTCGCGGACGGGCGGGTACCCGAGGGCGCGTGCCGCGCGGTCGCGGCCTGGGTGCTGCACCTGCGCGGTGTCGGCGCCCCGGTGAAGGACGTGAACGCCCAGGCGCTGGCGCCGTGCTCGCTCACCTCGGTCTCGCCGACGTGCCGGAGCTGGCCACCGCCGTCCACAGGCTCGCCGGAGAGCTGCTCTCGCTCGCCCGCTGAGGCGGCCCGGGTTGCGCGCCGGCGCCGGGGTGGTCTCGGTTGTGCCGGTGCACCTGACCGTCCGGCAGTCGACCGGTCCCGCGCCGACGTAGGCAACTCCCGGCAAGCAGTCGCCGCCGCGCGTCCGCTGCTGCCACGATCGGGTCGCAGGCATCCGCAGGAGGAGAAGTGATGGAGTTTCGCAAGGACGCGCAGTGGTCGCTCGTCGTGCCCACCAGCATGGGGGTACGGATCACCCCGGAAGCGGGCCAGACCGTGCACAGCAGCGACCGGTTCCTGCTCCAGGCCACCTCGGCGGAGTCGAACGTGGCCAGCGTCGCGTCCCACCTCGGCCTGCCGGTGAAGGTGCTGACGAACTTCGTCGCGGGGAGCCCGATCTCTGCCCTGATCAAGGCGAACCTGCGGGCGCGCGGCATGGTCTTCGAGGGTCCGGACGTGCCGCAGGGTGGCGCCTGGGGCTACCGACACCAGTTCAACATCGCCGACTCCGGCTACGGCCACCGCGGCCCGCGGGTGTGGAACGACCGCGCCGGCGAGGTCGGCCGGACCCTGGACATCGCCGACTTCGACACCGAGCGGCTCTTCGGCACCGAAGGCGTCCAGATCCTGCACCTGTCCGGGCTGATCGGGGCGCTCTCGCCGCAGACCAGCCGGTTCTGTGTGGAACTCGCCCGGGCTGCGAAGGCGCACGGCACCGCGGTCTCGTTCGACCTGAACTACCGGGCTTCCTTCTGGAAGGGACGAGAGGACGAGCTGCGGGCGGCGTTCAGCGAGATCGCCGGCCTGGCCGACATCCTGATCGGCAACGAGGAGGACTTCCAGCTCGCCCTCGGGGTGGCCGGGCCACAGGCCGGCGGCGAGGCGGTCACCGACCAGTTGAACGGGTTCGTCGCGATGATCGAGCGGGTCCGCGAGCGGTACGGCAACGCTTCGGTGTTTGCCACCACGCTGCGTGAGGTGCTCAGCGCGAACCGCCACCTGTGGGGGGCGATCGTGCGCAGCGGCGACGAGCTGTGCACGGTGGCGCCACGCGAGATCGGCGTCCTGGACCGGATCGGCGGCGGGGACGGCTTCGTCGGCGGGCTGCTCTACGGCCTGCTGCGCGGCTGGTCGATCGAGGACGCGACCCACTTCGGCTGGGCCTCCGGCGCCTACGCCGCCACCTGCCTCACCGACTACGCGACCCCCGCCGACGAAGCGGCGATCTGGTCGATCTGGGAGGGCAACGCCCGCGTCGTTCGCTGAGGGCGTGACTCCGGCCGTGGCGATCCGGCGATCGCCGCGACTAGCGTTGCCGCATGGGTGAGGTGCTCCCGTTCCGGCGCGACGACGCCGCGCGGACCGAGTCGGGGACGGTTCCGAATCTGGTCCGCTCCGCGGTGGACCGAGATCGGAACCGTCCCCAATCCGGTCCGGAGCCGCTGTGGCGTGAGTCCATCGGCAACCAGTTGCGCGAGGAACGCCTCGACCGCGACGAGCGCCTGGTCGACGTCGCCGGCCGCGCCGGAGTGTCCGCCCAGTACCTCTCCGAGGTCGAGCGCGGCCTCAAGGAGCCGTCGTCGGAGGTGCTGGCGGCCGTCGCCGGTGCCCTCGGCCTGAGGGTCTCCGAGCTGGCGTCCCGCGCCGCCGTCCGCCAACGCCGCGTCCCCCGTTCCCCGGTCTGCCTCGCCGCCTGACCCCCGCCGTTCCGAATCGACCGCCCCGGGCGACGGATGTCGCGATCCGGCCACCCGTCGCATCCCGCGCGTCCCTGTCGTCCCACCCAGGCCGTCCGGCGGCCGGATCCCGACGGATCCCGAGGATGCCGGCTCACCCGACCGGCACCAGCACCTGGTCGACCACGCCGTACTCGACGGCCCGCTCGGCGGTGAGCACCAACTCCCGCTCGGTGTCGGTGCGCAGCTGGGCGGGCGTGCGTCCGGTGTGCCGGCTGAGCAGCTCCTCCTGCAGCGCGCGGACCCGCGCCATCTCCTCGGCCTCCACGATCAGGTCAGGGACGGCGCCACGCCCGCCCTCGGTCGCCGGCGCATGGATCACCACCCGGCCGTGGGGCAGAATCCGTCGCTGGCCCGCCGCACCGCCGGCCAGCAGGACGGCGGCGGACGCCACCACCTGGCCCACACACGTGGTCTCGACCGCCGGACGGACGAACTGCATCGCGTCGTAGATCGCCAGCGTCGCAGGGATCGAACCGCCGGGTGAGTTCAGGTACAGCGAGATCGGCGCGTCCGGGTTCTCGTTGGCCAGGTGCAGCAGCTGCGCGATCACGGCGTTGGCCACGCCGTCGTCGATGGCGGTGCCGAGGTAGATGATCCGGTCGGCCAGCAGCCGGCTGTAGACATCGACGGTGCGCTCGCCGGCGCTGGTGCGCGTGGTCACGTAGGGGATCGTGTAGCTGCTCATGACGGCTGCCCCAGACCGACCGGGCGGACGCGGGTCGGCAGCACCTCGTCGATGCTGGTGATGATCCGGTCGATGAAGCCGTACTCGAGCGCCTCGGCCGCGGTGAACCAGCGATCGCGGCGCGAGTCGGCCTCGATCTTGTCGACCGGCTGGCCGGTGTCCTCCGCGATGCAGGCCAGCACCACGTCCCTGGTGTTGCGCAGGTCAGCGGCCTGGATCGCGACGTCCATCGCCGTGCCGCCGATGCCGCCCGACCCCTGGTGCAGCAGTACCCGGGCGTGCGGCATCGCGTACCGCTTGCCCGGCGTCCCGGACGACAGCAGGAATTGGCCCGCGCTGTAGGCCATGCCCAGGTCGATCGTGGCCACGTCGTTGGGGATGGCGCGCATGCAGTCGCGAATCGCCAGCATGCCGGGCACGGAGCCGCCGGGAGAGTTGATCAGGAAGCGGATGTCGGCCTTCGAGTCGGCGGCGGAGAGCACCAGCAGGGCGTTGCACAGGCGGTTGGTGTTGAGGTCCTCCAGCGGTTCGCCGAGGAGGATCGTGCGCTGCTCGAACAGGGCCTCGGCCAGGCGGTCGTCCAGGCTCAGCACCCGGGTCGTGTCGTGATTCATGCCGACAGCCTGCGTCCGTCAACCCCGGATCCGGAGGCCACGCTGCCCAGAGCGGATCCGCCGACGGCGGACGCCCCGCTCAGCCGTAGGTGTCCCTCGGGCCGCGGCCGGGCACGGAGCGTCGCCCCTTCTTCCAGCTGGGGGCCTCGGGGCCGATCACGACCACCCGGGTCACCGTCCCCTGGCCGAGTTGATCGTTGAGCACAGCCACCAGTTGTGGGGCGATCGTGCGCAGCGAGGTGGCCCAGGTGGACGACTCGGCACGGACGGTGAGAACGGTGTCGGCGTACCCCACCGGCTGGGAATGCGCGGCGTTCACCGGTCCGACCAGCGCGGGCCAACGGGCGAGCAACTGATGGACGTTCACCTCGCGCGTCCAGCCCTCGTCCTCGATGACCTCCTTGAGCAGCTCGCCGAGCAGGGTGGGTTCTTCGGTGCGTGGGGCGGACCGGCGCTTCTTCGGTGCGGGTGCTGCGCCGCGCGCGGCCCGGGCGACCCGTTTCGCGACGTCCATGCCCTGGGGGTCGTGCTCGGGACGATCAGGCATCGGGGTCGTCCGGGGTCTCGGCGGCGCCTGGTGTCGGCTCCGCAGGCTCGGTTCCGGTCTCCCCGGAGACCACCGGCGGCAGGACCGCTCCCTCTGCGAGGACCGGTGGGGTGGGCAGCACCTCACCAGCCTGCACCGCAAATCGGCGACCCGCCAGACGCGCAGGGACGTCGGCCGCGACCGCGGCGGTGATCAGAACCTGTTCGGCGCCGGCGACCAGGTCGGCGAGGCGCTCGCGCCGGGTCTCGTCCAGCTCGGCGAACACGTCGTCGAGCACGAGCACCGGCTCGACGCCGTCCGCCCGGAGCAGCGCGAAGGACGCCAACCGCAGCGCCAGCGCGGTCGACCACGACTCGCCGTGGGAGGCGTACCCCTTCGTCGGCAGGTCGCCGAGGGTGAGGGTGAGGTCGTCACGGTGCGGCCCGACCAGGCACAGGCCGCGGGCGATCTCCTCCCCGCGCCGCTCACGCATGCGCTCGCTGAGCGCCTCGGACAGCTCGGCGGTGCTGAGGCTCTCGACCGCGCGTGACACCTGGTCCGGCTCCTCGGAGAGCGGCGCCGGCAGGGCGGACGACTTGTACTCGACGCCGGCGACGTTCTTGGTCGGCGCGATGTCGGCGTACGCCGCGAGCAGGTGCGGACGCAGGTCGGCCAGCGTGGCCAGCCGGGCCGCGACGATCTCCGCTCCGAAGCCGGCGAGCTGTCCGTCCCAGATGTCCAGGGTCACGGCGGCATCCTCGGTGAGCCCGCGCGGGCCGCGTCCGGACAGTGACTTCAGCAGGGTGGAACGCTGTTTCACGACCCGGTCGTAGTCAGCCCGGACGCCCGCCAGCCGCGGCCACCGCGCGACCACGAGCTCGTCAATGAACCGGCGCCGCTCGCTCGGATCTCCCTTCACGATGGCCAGGTCCTCGGGACTGAAGAGCACCACCCGAAGTGCACCGAGAAGGTCTCGCGGCCGCCGCAGCGGCGACCGGTTCAGCGACGCCTTGTTCGCCCGTCCGGGAATCAACTCGACCTCGAGCAGGAGACTGCGCGGATCATCGAGACCGGCCTGGACGCGAGCGCGCACGATCGCCCGCTCCGCACCCACCCGCACCAGGGGCGCTTCTGCGGCGACGCGGTGTGAGCCGAGCGTGGCCAGGAACTCCACCGCCTCGACGAGATTGGTCTTACCCTGCCCGTTCGCCCCGGTGAACACGGTGACGCCCGCTCCCAGCGGCACCTCCGCGCCGGTGTAGGAACGGAAATCCGCAAGGCTCAGGTGGGTGACGAACACCGCGAATCCTCCCGCACCCGGCCCGGGCGCTTGGTGAGCCGTCCGGGCCGCTTCCTTACTCGAGCAATCCTCGGGGAGCGTTGTCCGCTCACGCAGGCAGGCGCATCAGCATGATCACGTGCTTGTAGTCGAGCAGCGGCTCGCCGTCGAGCTCGTTCAGGCCGGTCAACAGGCACGGCTTGCCGGGCTGGGTGAACGAGAACTGGACGTATGGGCTGTCCAGCGCGGCGAGGGCGTCGGAGAGGTAGTGCGGGTTGAAGCCGGCTGCGGTCATCGACAGGCCGGCGCCGGTGGTGTCCTCCACGACCGCCTCGAGTGCCTCCACAGCCTGCGCCTGATCGCCGGTGGCGGCCTCGAGCGTGATCGAGCCGTCGGCGATCAGCATCCGCAGGGACGTGTTGCGTTCGGCCACCAGGCCGACCCGCTTCGCCGCCGCGATGACCTCTGCGGTGTTCGCCCGCACGCTGACGGAGGCCTGCACGTTCATCAGGTGCCGCACCTTCGGGAACTCGCCGTCCAGCAGCCGCGTGGTGATCTGGCGGACGCCGGCCGCGCCGGTGCCCTCGAAACCGATCAGTCCGTCGCCGGTCGCGGCCGAGGACAGGCTGAGCGTGACGGTCTCGCCGGCGGTCATGCTCTTCGCGGTCTCGGCCAGCACCCGCGCCGGAACCAGGGCCGCCCCCTCGCCGCGGGTCGAGCGCGGGTTCCAGTCCAGCTCCTTCAGCGCCATCCGGTAGCGGTCGGTCGCCAGCAAGGAGAGGGTCTCGCCCTCGATCTCCATCCGGACGCCGGTGAACACCGGCAGCAGTTCGTCGCGTCCAGCTGCCACGACGACCTGGCTGACGGCCTTGGCGAAGTCCTCGCTCGGGATCGCGCCGGTGGCCTCGGGCATCTCCGGCAGCGACGGGTAGTCCGCGACAGGGAGCGTCTGCAGCGTGAACCGGGCCGTGCCGCAGACCAGCTCCATCCGGGTCTCGTCCGCGGTGATGTCGACCGGCTTGTTCGGCAACGAGCGGGCGATGTCGGCGAGCAGCCGTCCGGACACCAGGGCGACACCGTCGTCGGTCACGTCGGCAGCGACCGTGATCTGGGCCGAGGTCTCATAGTCGAAGCTGCTCATCACGACCTGGCCGCCGGCAGCCTTCACCAGCAGGCCGGCCAGGATCGGGACGCTCGGACGGGTGGGCAGGCTGCGCGCCGCCCACTGCACTGCTTCAGCCAGGACGTCGCGGTCGAGACGGATCTTCACCATTGCTCCCTAGAACTCACACGCGTGGTCGGTTGATCATATCGACGTGAACCCTCATGGGCTGGACTCGGCGCGTTTCCCCACACTGTGCACGAGGTGACTTTGAAGTTCGAGGGAGATCTATCAATTCGTCGTGGTAGCAGCAGGTGTGGATTAGGTGGAGAACTGGTGAACGGACTGCTCAGACGGCGTGTCGCCTGTGGATGGCAACTGTGGAGAACCCGGAATCACACGGGGAGGATTTGAGGACGCAGCCTGGTGGCGCGGACGGGCTCCACAGCCGGGGCAGGTTATCCCCCGACTTATCCACAGCGGTGCACAATGTCCCCCGCGTGGGGGACACGGGCACGGGTGTGCGGGGACGCACCGCGGTGGTCAGCGCAGTGGGGACTGCTTGATCCGGTTGGTCAGCTCGGTGATCTGGTTGAACACGCTGCGCCGTTCGCGGAGCAGCTGGCGGATCTTCCGGTCGGCGTGCATGACGGTGGTGTGGTCGCGGCCGCCGAACAGCTGGCCGATCTTGGGCAGCGACAGGTCGGTGAGCTCGCGGCACAGGTACATGGCGATCTGGCGCGCGGTGACCAGCACGTGCGTCCGGCTCTGGCCGCAGAGTTCCTCGACGGTGATCCCGAAGTAGTCGGCCACGTGGGTCATGATCGCGGTCGAGGAGATCTGGGTCTCTGCGCCTTCGGGGATCAGGTCGCGGAGCACGACCTCGGCGAGGGCCAGGTCGACCTCCTGGCGGTTCAGGCTGGCGAACGCGGTCACCCGGATCAGCGCACCCTCGAGCTCGCGGATGTTGGTCTGGATCTTGGACGCGATGAACTCCAGCACGTCCGGGCCGGCGGTGAGGCGTTCGGCTGCCGCCTTCTTGCGCAGGATCGCGATCCGCGTCTCGAGGTCGGGCGGCTGGATGTCGGTCATCAGCCCCCACTCGAACCGGCTGCGCAGCCGCGGCTCCAGCGCTTCCAGGGCCTTCGGGGGCCGGTCGGAGGTGAGCACGATCTGCTTCTGCGCGGTGTGGAGGGTGTTGAAGGTGTGGAAGAACTCTTCCTGGGTCTGGATCTTGCCCTCGAGGAACTGGATGTCGTCGACCAGCAGGACGTCGATGTCGCGGTACTGGCGGCGGAAGTCCGCCGTCCGGTTGTCCGAGACCGCGTTGATGAAATCGTTGGTGAGTTCCTCGGTGGAGACGTACTTGACCTTCACCCGGTCGTAGTAGTTGCGGATGTAGTGGCCGACCGCGTGCAGCAGGTGGGTCTTGCCGAGGCCGGAATCCCCGTAGATCATCAGCGGGTTGTACGCCTTGCCCGGGGCCTCGGCGACGGCGACCGCTGCCGCGTGCGCGAACCGGTTGGAGTTCCCGATCACGAAGGTCTCGAAGGAGTACTTCGGGTTCAGCCGGTCGCCGTTGCGTGCACCCGACGAACGGGTGCTGGCAGGCGGCTCGGGCTCGGGCGGCTCGAGGTCCAGCAGCGAGGGCTCCTCGTGGCCGATCGTCGGATCGACGTCGATCGCCAGGCGGATCGGGCGGGAGTAGAACTCGGAGAGCTGCCGCTCGATGAGGGGGCGGAGCCGGCTCTCCACCCGATCCTTGGTGAAGTCGTTGAGGACGGCGAGGATCACCAGCGAGTCGTGGATGGTGACCGGTCGCATTGCCTGCAGCCACCCCCGGGTGGAGGAGTCGGCTGACGTCCAGACGTGGGACCAGGCTGCCTCGAGGTCGCCTGAGCCCATGGGTTCTTTGGGTCTGGGAGGTTGTGACATGGGTCCCGCTTCGGCTCCTTCACTACCTGCCCCAGCCAGGTTTCCACACGATTGTCCACAGATGTGCACAGTGGGTGCACGAACACGGGGGTGACGGCCCCCGGTGGCCGTAGAGCAACCTAGCGAAGGTCGGGCGGGTGCGCAAACAGTTTCGAGAGAAGATGCTGTCAGCACGGCGTGTCGGCTCGACGTGTCGTCCGCGAGGTGTCTGGTTTGCCGGACCTCCCCGCCGCCGCGTAGAGTTGGGCAGTCGCTGTCGCGACATTCGTGCGCCCGGGTGGGCGCATCTGGTCCTGAATTACATCGAACTTGGGAGCACTCGCGTGAGCAAGCGCACTTTCCAGCCGAGCAACCGGCGTCGCAGCCGCACCCATGGCTTCCGTCTGCGGATGCGGACCCGCGCCGGCCGCGCCATCATTTCGGCCCGTCGTCGTCGGGGCCGCACCCGTCTCGCCGGCTGAGCCGGCCCGGAGGGTGTTGCCCGCCGAGTCGCGGATGCGCCACGCCGACGATTTCCGCGACACGTTGCGCCACGGCGTCCGTTGTGGACGCACGAGTCTGGTCGTGCACGCTCGTCGCTCCCCGCTCGCGAGTTCGCGGGCGGGCTTCATCGTCTCCAAGGCCGTGGGTAACGCCGTGAACCGGAACCGGGTGAAGCGGCGGCTGCGGCACCTCGTCGCGGCAGCGCTTCCGTCCGTCCCGTTCAGCGTGGACGTGGTGGTGCGGGCCCTGCCGCCCGCGACCACCGAAGATCTCGCCTCGGACCTGTCCTCCGCGCTCGGCACCTGCCTGGATCGGCTGGCGGCATGAAGTACGTCCTGATCGGCCTGCTCAAGGTGTACCGCGCGGTGATCAGCCCGCTGTACGGCAACGTCTGCAAGTACTACCCGTCCTGCTCGGCCTATGCGCTCGAGGCGGTGACCGTGCACGGCGCCGTGAAGGGCTCCTGGCTCTCCGCCCGCCGGCTGGCCAGCTGTCACCCGTGGGCCGCGGGCGGATACGACCCCGTGCCGGGCACCCCGGCCGCCGATGCCTGGGCTGCCGAGCTGGCAGCCAAAGCCCATCCGGCCGAACCGGCCCCTGACCGCACGTGTTCGCACGTTCACGAGGTGAAATGAACACCCTGATTCTGCTGCTGCTCCCACTGAACCTGTGGGACGACTTCATGGGCTTGCTCGGCGCGATGATGACCCCGCTGTACTGGGCGGTCTCGGGCATCCTGGTCGGCTTCCACTGGCTGCTCACCGCGATGGGCATGAACCCTGACTGGGGCGGCACCTGGGCGCTGTCGATCGTGCTGCTGACCGTGGTGATCCGCACGGCCCTGATCCCGCTGTTCGTGCGCCAGATCAACTCCGCGCGCAACATGCAGCTGATCCAGCCGAAGGTGAAGGCGCTCAACGACAAGTACGGCCACGATCGGGAGCGTCTTGGCCAGGAGACGATGAAGCTGTACAAGGAGGAGGGCGTCAACCCGATGGCGTCCTGTCTGCCGCTGTTGCTGCAGATGCCGATCTTCCTGGCGCTGTTCTACGTGCTGAACAGCGTGTCCCGGACGCCGGACCAGGCGCTGGGCTATTTCTTCCAGCAGAATCCTGCCCTGGCCGAGTCGTTGCACAACGCGACGATCTTCGGCGCCCAGCTGTCGTCGACGTTCCTTCCGATCGTGGGCGGGTTCGGCGCGACGCAGTGGGTGACCGCGACGCTGGTCGTGCTGATGACGGTCGTGCTGTTCATCACCCAGCTGCAGCTGATGCGCAAGAACATGCCGCCGGAGGCACTGACCGGGCAGATGGCGCAGCAGCAGAAGATGATGCTCTACGTCTTCCCGTTCATGTACCTGTTCATGGGCGTGAACATCCCGATCGGTGTGCTGATCTACTGGCTGACCACGAACCTGTGGACGATGGGCCAGCAGTACCTCCTGATCCACAACAACCCGGCCCCCGGGACGCCGGCGTACGTGGACTGGGAGGAGCGCATGCGGGCCAAGGGCAAGGATCCCGACGAGATCTCGGCCCGGCGTCGGGGAGCACGCAAGCCGTCGGCGCCTGTGGGCGGCGACCCGTCGAAGGTGGCCCGCCAGGGCAGTGCCTCGACGTCCGGGGGCACGGCCGCAGGGGAAGACGCCTCCGGGCCGGCCGAACCGACGGTCCAGCGCCAGGTCATCCAGCGGCAGCAGCCCCGCAAGGGCAGCCGCGCCGCCCGCAAGCAGTAGCAAGAAGGAGTAGAACGTGACCGAAGACAGCAGCGACGTGGTCGAGATTGCGGCCGACGAGATCGCCGAGGAGACCGCGGATCAGACCGCGGAGGAGACCGGCGAGGAGACCGGCGAGGACGGCCCGCGCTCCCGCAAGGAGTCGGCGCTCGACAACGAGGGTGAGATTGCCGCGGACTACCTGGAGGAGTTGCTCGACATCGCCGATCTCGACGGCGACATCGACACCTTCACCGAAGGTGGCCGCGCGCACGTGTCGATCCTGACCTCGGGTGACGTGCTGGTGGGCAAGGACGGCGAGGTGCTGGAGGCGCTGCAGGAGCTGGCCCGGCTCGCGGTGATGACCGAGACCGGCCACCGCAGCAGGCTGATGCTGGACATCGCGGGACACCGCGACAAGCGTCGCAAGGTGCTTCAGGAGCTCGCGAAGGATGCGGTGGCGGAGGTGACCGAGACCGGCGAGCCGGTCCGGCTCTCACCGATGAACCCGTTCGAGCGGAAGATCGTGCACGACGCTGTGGCCGAGGCGGGGCTGGTGAGCGAGTCGGAGGGTGAGGAGCCGCACCGGCGAGTCGTGGTGCTGCCCAAGGCCTGAGCGGTGTCGGACACGCGTGCCGAGCTGTTCGGAGCGGGTTTCGAGGCGATAAGCCGATATGTCGATATATTGGCAAGTCGAGGTATTGACTGGGGATTGATCGGCCCGCGAGAGGGCGATCGTCTCTGGGAGCGTCACATCCTCAACTCGGTGGCTGCGGCTCCGCTGTTTCCGTCCGGTGCCTCGGTGGTGGACGTGGGCAGTGGCGCCGGCCTGCCGGGCATTCCGCTGGCGGTCCTGCGTCCGGATCTTCGGGTGACGCTGCTGGAGTCGCTGCTGCGGCGGGTGAACTTCCTGGAGTTGGCCGTGGCGGAGCTAGGGCTGGGCGACCGGGTCCAGGTGGTTCGAGGCCGGGCGGAGGAGCACCGGGAGACCTACGACGCGGTGACCTGTCGCGCTGTCGCGCCACTCCCCCGGCTCCTGGAGTGGTGCCTACCGTTGGTGGCGCCGCGCGGACGCCTGCTCGCGCTGAAGGGGGCGTCGGCGCCCGGAGAGTTGGCGGACGCGGCCGAATTGCTGCGGGTGCGGAGGCTTCGAGGGGAGGTCCACGAGCTGTCCGCGGCGGACGGCGGCGAGACAACTTGGGTGATTGAGGTTGGACGGGCCTGAGCCGTCGCCGCGAGCCCCTATCCTGATGTTTCACGTGAAACGTCCGTCGCAGCAGGAGAACCATGACGAGCACTCCCCCATCAGCACCCCGGCGGGTCCAGTTCGACGTCCCGGAGTTCGGAGAGCCGTTCGGCGATGAGCCGGATGACCTGGCGGGCTTCTCTGTTTCACGTGAAACATCACTCCCGAAGCCGGCGCGTACCCGAACTCTGGTGGTCGCCAACCAGAAGGGCGGAGTGGGAAAGACCACCACGGCGGTGAACCTCGCCACCGCGCTGGCGATGGGTGGCCTCAACGTGTTGCTCATCGATCTCGATCCGCAGGGCAATGCGTCCACCGCACTTGGCGTCGAGCATCACGAGGGCATCCAGGGCACCTACGAGGTGCTGGCCGGCAACTCGCCGATCGAGAACCTGATCAAGCCGTCCCCCGAGTCGGACGGCCTGTGGGTGCTGCCCGCCACGATCGACCTCGCCGGCGCAGAGATCGGTCTGGTCACCACGCCCGCAAGGGAGAGCCGCCTTCTGTATGCCTTGCGCGCCTTCAGCGCCAAGTACTCCCCCGACTACGTCTTCATCGACTGCCCGCCGTCGTTGGGCCTGCTCACCCTGAACGCACTGGTGGCCGCGGAGGAGATCCTGATCCCCATCCAGTGCGAGTACTACGCGCTGGAGGGCGTGTCCCAGCTCCTGCGCACCATCAACCTGGTGAAGGGCTCGATGAACGACCAGCTGGTCCTGTCCACGGTCCTGCTGACCATGTACGACGGACGCACCCGGCTGGCCTCTCAGGTTGCGGCCGAGGTGCGCGAGCACTTCCCCGCCGAGACGCTGCAGGCGGCCATCCCCCGGTCGGTACGGGTTTCGGAGGCACCCAGCTACGGCCAGTCCGTCCTCACCTACCACGCGGCGTCCGCCGGCGCCCAGGCCTACTTCGAGGCAGCCGCCGAGCTCGCGGCCCGCGGCGCAGCCATGAACACCGAGGAGAAGTCCGCATGAACACGCCCCGCCACACCGGACTCGGACGCGGACTGGGTGACCTCCTCCAGCGCACCGACCCCGAACTGACACCGCATCACGACGAGCCCGCGGCGGAGGAGCCGGTCGGCGCCCACTTCGCCGAGGTGCCGGTCAGCGACATCCGGCCGAATCCCAAGCAGCCACGGACCGTCTTCGACGAGGACGCTCTGGCCGAACTGGTCGCGTCCATCACCGAAGTGGGTCTGCTGCAGCCGGTCGTGGTGCGTCCACTGGACGGAGGCGGCTACGAGCTGGTGATGGGGGAGCGGAGGCTTCGGGCGACCCAGATGGCCGGGCTGGCCACGATTCCGGCCATCATCCGGCGCACCGAGGACGCCGACCTGCTTCGGGACGCGCTGCTGGAGAACCTGCACCGGGCCCAGCTCAACCCCCTCGAGGAAGCGGCCGCCTACCAGCAGATGATGAGCGACTTCAGCTGCACGCAGGAGGAGCTCTCGGTGCGGATCAAGCGTTCCCGTCCGCAGATCTCGAACACGATCCGGCTGCTCCAGCTTCCGGCGCCCGTGCAGCGCCGGGTCGCCGCCGGCGTGCTGAGCGCGGGCCACGCACGAGCGCTTCTGATGCTGCCCGACGCGCAGGCGATGGAGCATCTCGCCGGCCGGATCGTCGCAGAGGGGCTGTCGGTGCGGGCGGCAGAGGAGATCGTGTCGGTGGGGGAGCATGGAACCAAGCGCGCGCCTCGGGCCCAGCGCCAGGTGGAGCTGTCTCCCGCCGCCCAGAGCCTGCAGCAGCAGCTGTCCGAGCGGCTCGACACCCGCGTCCTGGTCAGTGAAGGGCGTAGTCGGGGGCGGATTGTGATCGAGTTCGCTGACGCCGAGGACCTCGATCGAATTGCCGATCTACTGACCTAACGACTTATCGACAAATTGCTATGACGATTATCGAAGTGACTCCCGACCGCTACGACGAATGCCTCGAGGTGCTGCACGCAGGCTTTGGCACGGAGGTCACCAGCTTCGGGCTCACCGCGGAGAACACTCCGTCCAACCCGGCGTTCTGGCCTCCGGACGAAGTGGCCCGCGTGGTCGCCAGGCCGACCCAGCTGATCGCCGTCGAGCAGGACGGCCGAATCGCCGGCTGCGCGTTCGTGGGTGCGTCCCGGCGCTTCCCGGGCACCTGGGTCCTGCGCCACCTCGCCGTCCACCCCGAGGCCCGCCACCGGGGCTACGGGGAGGCACTGGTGGCCGAGGCGGCGCGCCGGGCCCGCGCCGGAGGAGGCAGCAGCCTGCGGATCGGAATCATCGGCGAGAACACCCGCCTCTCGAACTGGTACCAGCGGCTCGGCTTCGTCACCGTCGCGGCCGGTCAGCACTTCCCCGGCCTGGTCTTCAGCGTCGATCACCTGGAGTTGCCGCTCACCTGAGGGCTGCACCTGGTCCGCCCGAAAGATGGCGGCCCGAGGCCGCTCAGGGGGTGGAGGGCGAGGACTCCACGGCGCGGATCCGGGCCTGCACGTCCTTGCGGGCGGAGTACTCCGCCCAGAACGACAGGAACGGCACCGTGCCGGCGAGGGCGATCACGATCAGGCGTCCCCAGGGCCAGTGCACACGCCGGCCCAGGTCATACGCGGTGGCGATCAGCACCATGTACAGGTACCCGTGGGGGATCCCGGTCCAGGTCACCACCGCGCCGTTACCGGCGAAGTACTTCAGCGGCATGCCGACCAACACCAGCACCACCAGCAGCGTGCCGACCAGGTAGGCCATCACGCGGTACCGGATCAGTGCGCCACGGATCCCGGGAATCGCCGCAGAGGTGATCGGGGGAACCGCCGGGGCCACGGTCTCCTCACTCCGAGCCGGGGTCGGCTCCGGGGTCGGGTCGGTTCCGTCAGCCGGGTTCCGCTGGTCGTCGCGAAGCGTCATTCGTCCTCCTCCTCGGCCAGCGTACCGAGCGAGCCTCGCCGTCCCAGCGCTCGGACGAACCGGACGGTCATGAACGCACCGAAGGCGGCGAACACCCACCACTGCAGCGCGTAGCCGATGTTCTGCAGCGAGCCCTCCCCTGTGGGCAGTGCCACCGCGGCCGGGGCCAGGCCCTGAGCCCGGGAATCAGCCGCCGACAAGGTGACATACCCGGGCAGGAGTTGCTGCGGCCAGACCTGCGCCAGGGCCCC
>DehalE1_100072_pt1 | contig 15454 bp, 12 predicted proteins | sample DehspE1_FD_43922 | JGI IMG/M metagenome (IMG submission 43922) | reverse complement strand
CCTCGGCACCGCCGACATCCTCGAGGACCTGCTGCTGGCCGGCCTGCTCGAGGGCAAGGTCGTGATCGGATCGATGAACCGCGGCGGCCTGCAGGGTGCGGAATTCGAGTTCGACGACCGGTGGACGGGCTACGACGCCGACACCCTCGCCGGCAACGGCCTGGACGGCGGCAAGATGCTGACCCGGATCTGCCTGGAGGACGAGGACACCGCGCGGGTGCTGGAATCGACCGGCGCCGCCGTGACCGCACTGGCCCGTCGTGGCCTGATGGCCATGGTCGAGCCCTTCCTCTCCGTCCGGATCGCCCCCGACAAGGTCCGCAACGTGCTCGACCCGGACGCGGTGATCAAGTCGATCCAGATCGCTGCGGGGCTCGGTGCGACCAGTTCGCACACCTGGCTGAAGCTGCCGGTGGTGGACGGGATGCACCGGGTACTCGACTCGACGACGCTGCCCAGCCTGCTGCTGGGCGGGGATCCGGTCGGCGACCCGGAGGCGGCCTACGCGGAGTGGGCGCACGCGCTCGACCATCCGGTGGCGGTCGGCCTGGTGATCGGCCGCGCCCTGCTCTACCCGGCAGACGACGACGTGGCGAAGGCCGTCGACGTGGCCGCGGCCCTCGTCCATCAACGACCGATCCACAAGGGAGTGGCATGAGCCAGTGGGTGTACCCGGCCGGTACGACCGCCGATGCAGAGTACGACACCAGCATCCTTCCGGGTGCCGCCGACGGCTGGGCGCATACGGGGCTGCAGGTGACGGACCTGGCTGCGGGGGAGTCGCGGACGGTCGTCACCGGCGGTCTGGAGTACATCGTCGTACCGCTCGCGGGTGGCGCGAGGGTCACGGTGGGGGAGCAGGCGTTCGTGCTCGCCGGGCGTCCGGACGTCTTCAGCGCGGCCACCGATGTTCTCTACGTCCCCAGGGACGCGACGTTCACCCTGACCAGCACCGAAGGGGGGCGCTACGCCCTCTGCTCCGCCACGGCCCGCGAGGCGCTGCCGGTGAGCCACCTGCCCGCCGCGGACGTGCCCGACGAACTACGTGGGGCCGGCCAGGCCAGCCGGCGCGTCCGCAATTTCGGGGTGCCGGGCGTGCTCGGTGCGGACTCGATCATCGCGTGCGAGGTGATCACGCCGGCAGGCAACTGGTCGAGCTACCCGCCGCACAAGCACGACGAGGAGCACGAAGGCATCGAGACCGCGCTGGAGGAGATCTACTACTTCGAGCTGCGCACCGAGCCGGACGCCCCGGGTGCCGGCAGCGCCTTCGGCTACCAGCGGGTCTACGGCACCGACTCCCGGCCGATCGACGTGCTGGCCGAGGTGCGTTCCGGCGACGTCGTGCTGGTGCCGCACGGCTGGCACGGACCCTCAACCGCCCCGCCCGGCTACGACATGTACTACCTGAACGTGATGGCCGGTCCCGGTGCGACCCGGGCCTGGCTGATCTGCGACGACCCGGCCCACGCCTGGGTCCGGCAGACCTGGGCCGGCCAGTCGGTCGACCCACGCCTGACCACAACCACTTAGCCCCGTCCGTCCCACCGCTGTGACACCGATGCGGTGTGGTCACCACCACACAGGGCCCGATCGGGCCGAGGAGAGAGGAACCCCCGATGTCGTTGACCAATGAGGCCGTCACGGCGACCACCGAGAGCGCTGCCCGGTTGAAGCGGCTGCGCTATCTGGTGGACAACGAGTGGCGCGAGTCGAAGACCGGCAAGTACATGCCGGTGATGAACCCGTCGACCGGTGAGCAGATTGCCGAGGCGCCGCAGTGCACGCAGGCGGAGGTCGACTCCGCCGTCGCCGCCGCTGCGCGGGCTTTCCCGGGTTGGTCGAACACCCCGATCCCGCAGCGGATCCAGCTGATGTTCCGGTTCAAGCAGCTTCTCGACGAACACCTGGACGAGCTGAGCGTCCTGCTGGCCACCGAGATGGGCAAGGTCGTCGGCGAGGCGCGTGGCGACGTGCTGAAGGCGATCGAGGTGGTGGAACTGGCGTGCTCGACCCACTACCTGATGATGGGCGACACCACGATGAACATCTCCCGCGGCTACGACACCGTGTCCTACCGCGAGCCGCTGGGTGTGTTCGTCGGCATCGCTCCGTACAACTTCCCGGCAATGATCCCGATGGGCTGGATGCTCCCGTTCGCGATCACCACCGGGAACACCTTCGTGCTCAAGGCGGCCTCGATGGTGCCGCAGACCTCGATGCGGATGATGGAACTGCTGATCGAGGCGGGCCTGCCCAAGGGCGTGGCGAATCTGGTCACCTGCTCGCGGGTGGAGGCCGACAGCCTGCTCACCAATCCGGACGTGCGCGGGATCACCTTCGTCGGCTCCACCGAGGTGGGCAAGCACATCTACTCGACGGCTGCCGCGGCGGGCAAGCGGGTGCAGGCACTCACCGAGGCGAAGAACCACGCCCTGCTGCTCGAGGACGCGGTTCTCGAGCGCTCGATCGCGGGCATCATCAACTCCACCTACGGCTGTGCCGGCCAGCGCTGCATGGCGCTGCCCGTGGTCGTGATGCAGGACTCGATCGCCGACGAGGCCATCGAGATGCTCGCCACGATGGCCAAGGCGCTGAAGCTCGGCCCGGCCTACCTGCCGGAGTCCCAGCTCGGCCCGGTGATCACGGCCAAGCACCGCGAGTGGGTGCACTCCTGCATCGAGCGCGGCGTCGCCGAGGGCGCTGACCTGGTGCTGGACGGGCGCGGCGCCAGCGTCGAGGGCTACGAGGGCGGCTTCTACGTCGGCCCGACGATCTTCGACAACGTGCGTCCCGGCAACTTCGTGGGTGACTCGGAGATCTTCGGCCCGGTCACCTCGATCAAGCGGGTGTCGAGCTTCGAGGAGGGCCTGGCAGTGATGAACGCCAACCGGTTCGCCAATGGATCCTCGATCTACACCAGCTCCGGCTACTACGCCCGCGAGTTCGCCAAGGGCACTCACGCGGGCATGGTGGGCGTGAACGTGGGCATCCCGGTGCCGTTCTCGACCTTCCCGTTCACGGGGCACAAGGACTCCTTCTTCGGCGACCTGCACGCGATGGGCAAGGACGGGGTGGCGTTCTTCACCGAGACCAAGGCCGTGACCTCGGTGTGGTTCACCGACGAGCACGCCAAGGAGAAGGTGACCACCTGGGACGGCACGCTGACCCGCGGCTGAGCTCGTCACGGTCCGCCCTCCCCCTCGGGCCGACCGGTCCTGGGGGCTCGGCCATCCGGTCGGGCCCCCGGTGATTTCCTGCCGAATTCGTCGGCAAAGGGGATGCGCTTATGCTAGGTTGTAAGGACAAAAGGTTGTAAGCCACATCGATGCAACGGGGCCTTCGATGTGGTGCGGTACGAGGCCCCGGAAGACCTCCAAACCCCTGCTAGAGAAAGAGCCTGCGATGCTTCGGATCGCAATCATCGGGGCCGGCCGGATCGGCCAGGTCCACGCCCGCACCGTCGCGGCCCACCCGGGCGCCCAACTCGCCCTGATTGCCGACCCGGTCGCGGGTGCCGCGGCGAAGGTGGCCGAAGGGTACGGCTGCCGTTCCACCGAGAATGTGGACGACGTCTTCGCGGACCGGGGCGTCGACGCCGTCGTGGTCTGCTCGCCGACGCCCTACCACGTCGACCAGATCATCGCGGGCATCGCCGCGGGCAAGGCCGTGCTCACCGAGAAGCCCGTCGACCTGAGCATGGCGCGGGTCGAGGAGTGCATCGCGGCCATCGCGGGCAACGAGCACCGCGTCATGGTCGGGTTCAACCGCCGCTTCGACCCGGGGGTGATGGAGCTGCGCCAGCGCGTCCAGGCTGGTGAGATCGGCGACCTGCGCCAGCTCACGATCATCAGCCGCGACCCGGCGGCACCGCCCGCGGGCTACCTGACCGCCTCCGGCGGCATCTTCCGCGACATGACCATCCACGACTTCGACATGGCGCGCTTCCTGCTCGGCGACTTCGTCCAGGTGGCGACCTCCGCCCACGCCTACATCGACGACATCGGGGGGATCGGCGACTTCGACACCGCTACGGTGACCCTGACCACAGCGTCCGGCGCCGTGTGCACCATCCTGAACAGCAGGGTCTGCGCGGCCGGCTACGACCAGCGCATGGAAGCCTTCGGCCCGAAGGGCTCGCTGGAGGCGACCAACCTGCGCACCACGGGGATCCGCTTCAACGGCGCCTCCGGCACCGAGGTGGCCGGCCCCTACCTGCCGTTCTTCCTCGAGCGCTACGCCGATGCCTACCGCAACGAGCTCGACCACTTCATCACCAGCATCGAGGCCGGCACGGCTCCGTCTCCGTCGATCCTGGACGGGAAGGCAGCCCTCGCGCTGGCAGATGCCGCCGACGCCGCCGCCCGGCAGCAGACCACCGTCCCGCTGGCCTGAGAGGCACGACGATGAGGATTGCCGGTGCCCCGATCAGCTGGGGTGTGTGTGAGGTGCCCGGGTGGGGCTACCAGATGGCTCCGGAGCGTGTGCTCTCGGAGATGAAGCAGATCGGGCTGACCGCGACGGAGTTCGGTCCGCAGGGCTGGCTGCCGGTCGAGCCGCAGGCGCGGGCCGCCGCGGTCGGCGGGTACGGGCTGACGCCGGTGGGGTCGTTCTTCCTGGCCGTGATGCACGACCCGGATTCGGACCCGATCCCTGCCGTGGAAGCCGAGTTGGCGGCGTTCGAGGCCGCGGGCGGGTCGTACCTGATTCTCGCCGCGGCGTCGGGCGCGGAGGGCTACGACGACCGTCCGGAGCTGGACGAGGCGGGCTGGCGGGTGCTGTTCGACAACCTGGACCGGATCCGTGAGGTGTGTGCGGCCAGGGGCGTCACGGCGTGCCTGCACCCGCACTGGGGAACCATGGTGCAGAACGCCGACGAGATCGACCGGGTGCTGCGGAACAGCTCGGTCGGGCTGTGCCTGGACACCGGCCACATCACCTGCGGTGGCGGTGACCCGGTCGGAATCGTGGCCGAGTTCGCCGACCGGGTGAGCATCGTGCACGCCAAGGACGTCCGCAAGGACCTCGCCGGCAAACTGCTCACCGGCGAGCTGACCTGGTCGGAGGGGATCAAGGCCGGCATGTTCACCCCGATCGGTGCGGGCGACATCGACTTCGCCGCCATCGTGGGCGGACTCGACGCCGCCGGGTTCGACGGCTACTACGTCCTCGAGCAGGACATCATGATCGACGCCGAGCCGGCTCCCGGCGGCGGGCCGATCGACAACGCGCGCGCGTCCCTCGTTGCGCTCCAATCCCTCGTCACGAAGGAGTGAATCAACATGGCTGAATCCAGAGCCGTCAATCCCGACCCCCGCTACAGCAAGCTGACCATCGGTGTCTGCCCCGACCAGTGGGGCGTGTGGTTCCCCTGGGACGAGAAGCAGATCGCCTGGGACGTCGCGCTCGCCGAGATGGCCGAGGCCGGCTTCTCGATCATGGAGACCGGTCCGCACGGCTACTTCCCCACGAACCCGAAGCTGCTCAGGGCTGCGATGGACACCTACGGCTTCCGGGTGGTCGCCGGCACCGGCTGGGGCATCCTGCACAAGGCCGAGGCCTGGGCCGACACCGAGGCGTTCTTCCGCTCGGTGGGGGAGACCCACGCCGCGATCGGCTCGGAGTACGTCGTGCACCTGCCTCCGATGTACCGGGACGAGAAGACCGGCGGCTACATCGACGACAAGGTCCTCTCCCCGGAGGCGTGGAACCTGTACGTCGCCAACGCCAACAAGCTCGGCCGGATCATGAAGGAGGACTACGGCCTGAAGATGGTGCTGCACCCGCACGGTGACAGCCACATCGAGACGCCCGAGGACATCGACCGGGTCTTCCAGGCCACCGATCCGGAGTACGTGGGCTTCTGCCTGGACACCGGCCACATCGTCTACGGCGGCGGCGACCCGATGGAGATCGCGCGGAAGTACCCCGAGCGGATCGAGTACGTGCACATCAAGGCGATGGATCCCGACGTGGTCAAGAAGGCCCACGACGAGGACTGGCCGTTCGTGAAGGCCAACCTCTCCGGCTGCTCGGTCGCGCCGCCGGCCGGACTGCCCGAGATGCACGCGCTGATCGAGACCTTGGCCGACCTGGACAAGGAGCTGTACGTGATCTGCGAGCAGGACATGTACGGCTGCGCCAAGGACTACCCGCTGCCCAACGCCATCGCGACCCGCGAGTACCTCGCGTCCCTGGGGCTCGGCGTGCTCTGAGGGTGTCTGAGGTCGAGGGCGTTCCGCTGTGCGCGGGGCGCCCTCGTCCGTGTTCCGGGCCTGCAATGTTGTAAGAATGTTATCGAGGAAATGTCCGCTGCTTGTCTGTATGTCTTGACAACTACTCATCCTCACCGTAGGTTCGAATCACGGTCACGGAGTCGTGACCGGATGATACGAGAAGCCTTAGGTTGACAATGGAGGAGCCAGGGCCTCCTTCGCGCGGGACCCATCGACCTACGGCGGACCGTGTCCCCTAGATCTCAGAGAGAGGGATTATGGCCAACAAGTTCGGACTCAAGGTAGCGGCGATCGTGCTCGCTTCCGCCAGTGTCTTCACCGCGTGCTCTTCGTCCGCGCCCGCCACCAGTGGCAGCGCCGCGGGCGGTGGCGCCAAGACACTCAAGATCGGAGTCACCTTCCCGATCCTCGACCAGTTCCTGCAGAAGGTGGCCGACGCCATCACCGCAGAGGCGAAGGCCAAGGGCGTCGAGGTCAACATCGTGGCTGCCGACGAGAAGACCGACACCCAGCTGGGCCAGGTGGAGAACTTCGTGTCGCAGAAGGTCGACGGCATCATCGTGATCCCGGTCGACACCGACGCGGCCGGCCCGATGACCGATGCCGCCAAGGGTGCGAACATCCCGCTGGTCTACGTGAACCGGAAGCCGGCCGATCTCCCCTCCGGCGTGCCGTACGTCGGCTCCGACTCCCTCTACGCCGGCACCGTCGAGATGCAGGAACTGGCCAAGCTGGCCGGCGGCAAGGGCAACGTCGTGATCCTGCAGGGCGACCCGGCGAACGAGGCCGCGGTGCAGCGCACCAAGGGCTGCAATGACGTGGTGGCCCAGAACCCGGGCATGAAGGTGATCAAGACCCAGGCCGGCAACTGGTACCGCGAGAAGGGCCAGTCGATCATGGAGAACTGGCTGCAGTCCGGCGACGACATCAAGGTCGTCTGCGCGAACAACGACGAGATGGCGCTCGGCGCGATCAACGCGATCAAGGCCGACAACAAGAAGCTCGGCGCTGATGGCATCCTGGTCGGCGGCGTGGACGCCACCGCTGATGCCCTCGCGGCGATGACGGCCGGCGACCTCGCGGTGACCGTGTTCCAGGACGCGGCCGGTCAGGGCAAGGGCGGCGTGGACGCTGTCGTTGACCTCGCCAACGGGCAGACTGTCAAGGACTACGTCGACATCCCCTACCAGCTGGTCACGCCGGACAACATGGCTGACTTCGCCAGCAAGTAGGAGTAGAGAAGTCCTGCAAGCACCAGGCAAGGAGCACCGGCAAGCGGGTGGATGACCTGGCGGTCGTCCACCCGTCTTGCCGGAGTGGTCAAGGAAGCCGACTACCGCGCGTGAGGTTCGAGATGAGTGAGAACTACCTGCTGCAGATGCAGGGCATAGACAAGATCTTCCCGGGTGTGCACGCCCTGGACCACGTCGATCTGAACGTGCGTCCCGGCACCGTGCACTCCCTGATGGGTGAGAACGGTGCGGGGAAGTCGACCCTGATGAAGGTACTGATCGGGATGTACCAGCCCGACGGCGGCACGATCACCTTCGACGGCAGGCAGGTGACCATTCCGGACACTGCGACCGGGCTGGGCATGGGGATCTCGATGATCCATCAGGAGCTGTCGCCGGTGCCCGAGATGTCGGTCGCGGAGAACATCTGGCTGGGCCGGGAGCCGCGCGGGGCGATGGGCCTGATCAGCCGGTCCCGGATGAAGAAGTCGACGCAGGAGCTGTTCGACCGGTGGGAGATCCGGATCGACCCGACGCGTCCGATGAAGGAACTGAGCATCGCGCAGACCCAGATGGTCGAGATCGCCAAGGCGATCAGCTTCGATTCCAAGTTGATCATCATGGACGAGCCGACCTCGGCGATCACCGAGACCGAAGTGGCGCACCTGCATCGGATGATCGGCCAGCTGAAGGAGTCGGGGACGGCGATCATCTACATCACGCACAAGATGGACGAGGTCTTCAAGATCTCCGACGACATCACCGTGTTCCGCGACGGCAAGCACGTGGCGAGCCTGCCGGCGGCCGAACTGGACCGGGACAAGCTGATCAAGCTGATGGTGGGCCGTGAGCTCACCCAGATGTTCCCGAAGCTCGAGGCCGAGATCGGCGAGGTGATCCTGAAGGTCGAGGGGCTGAACCGGGGCAACCTGGTCAAGGACGTGAGCTTCGAGCTGCGCCGGGGAGAGATCCTCGGCTTCGCCGGCCTGATGGGTGCCGGCCGCACCGAGGTGCTCGAGACCCTGTTCGGCGTGTTCAAGGCCGAGAGCGGCACGATCACGATCGACGGCAAGCCGGTGACGATCAACCAGCCGAAGGACGCGATCGCCGCGGGGATGGGGTTGCTGACCGAGGACCGCAAGCTGACCGGGATCATGGGTGTGCTGAGTGTGCGGGACAACATGATCATGGCGGCGCTGCCGAAGTACTCCCCGAACGGCTTCCTGAACCGGAAGCGGATCGACGCCGACTGCCAGGTGCAGCGGGAGGCGCTGGCGCTGAAGACGCCGTCGTTGAGCCAGCTGATCCAGAACCTTTCCGGCGGGAACCAGCAGAAGGTGCTGATCTCGCGCTGGCTGCTCACCCTCCCGGACATCCTGATGATCGACGAGCCCACCCGCGGCATCGACGTCGGCGCGAAGTCGGAGATCCACCGCTTGATGTCCCTGCTCGCGCAGCAGGGCAAGGCGATCATCATGGTCTCCTCGGAGATGCCCGAAGTACTCGGAATGAGCGACCGGATCGTGGTCATGCACGAAGGCAGTGTCAGCGGCATCATCGACCGCTCGGAAGCCACCCAGGAACGAATCATGCAACTCGCCACCGGCCCCGATGCCGCGGCCGCCTGAGAGGAACTAACGAGAATGTCCAACACCGCCACCGAGGCGCGCACGTCCACCTTCGACTGGGGTGGCTTCATCAAGAAGTACGCGATCGTCGGGATCCTGCTGCTGTTCGTCATCCTGCTCTCGGTGCTGACCGGGGGTACGTTCCTGCAGCCGCAGAACCTGATCAACGTGATCCGCCAGGTCTCCGCGATCGCGATCATCGCGACCGGCATGACCTTCGTGATCATCATCAACGGAATCGACCTGTCCGTCGGCTCGATCGTGGCCGTCTCTGCGGTGGTCTCGGCCAGCCTGGCCCAGATGCCCGACGCCTCGGTGATCATGTACCCGGGCCTGCAGCTGCCGGTGTTCGTGGCGATCCTGGCCGGCCTCGCCGTGGGCGCTCTGCTCGGCCTGGTCAACGGTGCGCTGGTCGCAGGGTTCAACATCGCCCCGTTCATCGCAACCTTGGGCATGATGACCGCCGCGCGCGGCCTGGCGCTGATCTACTCGGGCGGCCGCCCGATCTCCAAGCTGAACCCAGCCTTCAACTGGATCGGCCAGGGTGACCTGCTGTGGATCCCGGTGCCGATCTGGATCCTTGCGATCGTCGCCGTCGCCGCGCACGTGGTGCTGAACTTCACCCGTTTCGGCCGGCACACCTACGCCCTCGGCGGCAACGAGCAGGCCGCCCGGGTGTCGGGCATCAGCCTGAACAAGCTCAAGATCGGCATCTTCGCCCTGTCCGGCCTGCTCGCCGGCCTGGCCGGAATGCTGCTCGCGGCCCGAATCGGCTCCGGCAACCCACAGCTGGGTACCGGCATCGAGCTGGACGCGATCGCGTCGACCGTCATCGGCGGCACCAGCTTCAACGGCGGCATCGGCACGATCTGGGGAGCCGTCGTCGGCGCGCTGATCATCGGCGTGATCAACAACGGCATGGACCTGATCAACATCTCGCCATTCATGCAGCAGGTCGTGAAGGGCGTCATCATCGTGCTCGCCATCATCATCGACGAGCGCAAGAACCGCTGAACCCCCTGACGACGGTGCTCCTCGGCACGAGGGGCACCGTCGTCGTCTCCGAGAGGACCCGTGCAATGAAGCAGATCGGTGTCGGCGTGATCGCCCTGGGCTGGATGGGACGCCTGCACAGCCGCGGCTTCCGTCAGGTGGCCGAGCGCTACCCGGAGTTGGGGGTGGATGCACGCCTGGTCGCGGCGGCCGACCCCGTCCCGGCGAACCGGGAGGCGGCCCGCGGGCTCGGCTTCGAGCGTGCTGTCGAGGACTACCGCGAGGTGCTGGCCGACCCGCAGATCGAGGCGGTCTCGATCTGCGCGCCGAATTTCCTGCACCACGAGATCGCCATGGCTGCGGTCGGTGCAGGCAAGCATTTCTGGATCGAGAAGCCGATGGGCGTGAACGCTGCCCAGAGCAGGGAGATCGCGCAGGCGGCTGCGGCGGCGGGGCTGGTCACCGCGGCTGGCTTCAACTACCGGCACCAGCCGGCGGTCGAGCATGCGCGCGACCTGGTCCGTGAGGGCAGGCTCGGCAGGGTCACCAACGCGAGAGTGTGGCTGATCGCGGACTACGCGTCCTCGCCGGAGGGGCCGCACACGTGGCGCTATGTCCGTGCGCAGGCCGGCGCCGGAGTGGTGGGCGACCTGCTCAGCCACGGCATCGACCTGGCCCAGTACCTGCTCGGCAGCCGGATCACCGAGGTGACCGCGATGACCGACACCTTCATCACCACCCGTCCGGTGCCGCTGGGCGTGGGCGTCGGGCACTCCGCCGTCGCCGTCAGTGACGAGCGCCGGGAGGTCGAGAACGAGGACTACGTGGCCGCGCTCGCCCGAACCGCCGGGGGCGCGCTGGTCACGCTCGAGTCGTCGCGGGTGGCGGTCGGGCCGCGTGCGGAGTACGTGGTCGAGGTCTACGGTACGGGCGGTTCGCTGCGGTGGAGCTTCGAGCACCCCGAGCACCTTCAGGTGCTGCTCCTCGACGAGGCCGGACACCGCGGCTACACCAGCGTGATGACCGAATCCGGGTACGGCGACTACGGGCGCTTCCAGCCCGGGCCGGGCCAGCACCTCTCCTTCGACGACGGCAAGGTGGTCGAGGCGCGACAGTTCCTGGAGTCGATCCTCACCGGACGCCAGGTCGCGCCGTCCGCCGGTGACGCGTGGGCCGCTGCCGAGGCGGACGAGGCCGTGGTCGCCTCGGCAGCCGACCGCAGCTGGCACAGCGTCCCTGAGGTCACCGGGACCACCTACGCCTTCTGAACCGATCCGCACAGGGTCCATGAGCCTGCGGTGACGCGGTCGCGGAGCGGATCTCCCCGTTGCCGCCTCCGATCACTGTTCGGCCTTGCGCGGCGCGGTTAGAGCGCGCTAATCTATCCTGCATTAGCACGCGCTAAGACAGACCTCGACGCCGAGGCGGGACGATCCCGGTCGCTACCGCGTGCCTCCTGGTCGCGTACAGAGAGGGGAACCAGCGATGACCGTGCGAATCGGAGTCATCGGCGCCGGCGGAATGGGCCGGGCACACATCCAGCGGATCGAGGAGGAGTTGTCCGGGGGCAGAGTGGTCGCCATCGCGGACGTGAACCTCGCGGGCGCGCAGGCCGTGGCCGGGCCGCTGGGTGCGAGGGCCTACGCGACGGGTGCGGAACTCATCGCCGATCCCGACGTCGACGCGATCCTCATCGCCACCTTCGGCAGCGTGCACGCTCCGGACGTGCTCGCCGCGGTGCAGGCCGGCAAGTACGTGCTGTGCGAGAAGCCCCTGACCACGCTCGCCGAGGACGCGGTGCAGATCCTCCAGGCGGAGCAGGCCGCTGGCAAGAAGCTGGTCACCGTCGGGTTCATGCGGCGCTTCGACGCCGGCTACCAGGAGCTGCGCGATGTGCTGGTCTCCGGTGAGCTCGGCTACGCGACCCTGGTGCACTGCCGGCACCGCAACCCCACCGTCCCGGAGGGGTACAAGACCAGGAACATGATCGACGACACCGCGATCCACGAGATCGACACCTGCCGGTACCTGCTGGGTGAGGAGATCGTCCGGGTGCGGATCGACACCCCGCGCTCGACCAGCCACCGGTTCGAGCACCTCGCCGACCCGCTGGTACTGGTGGCCTATACCGAGTCCGGTGTCCGGATCGATGACGAGGTGAACGTGAACATCGGCTTCGGCTACTCGATCGAGTGCGAGCTGGTGATGGAGCAGGGCACGATCCGGCTCGGCGACCAGGAGCACACCCTCACCCGGGACGCGGCCGGCAACCGCAACGCGATCTGCCGCAGCCACATCGACCGGTTCCACGCGGCGTTCAACGCCGAGGTGCAGCAGTGGATCCGTGCGGTGGAACGGGACCAGCACACCGGCTCCTCGGCCTGGGACGGCTACGCCGCCGGAGTGGTCGTCGATGCTGCCGTGGCCTCGCTGGAGTCCGGAGGCCTCGAGGTGGACGTCCAGATGATCCCGAAGCCCGCCCTCTACGCCTAGCCGGAGAACCACCATGGTCGATATCGCGCTGGATCCGAACATGTACTACCCGTCGATGTCGACGGCCGACACGCTGCGGAAGGCTGCCGAACTGGGCTTCGGGTTCGTGGAGCTGTCACCGAACAGCGAGTTCCACTTCTGGCACCACTATCCGAAGGCCGATGACGAGTTCGTCGCCGGGCTGAACCGGGCCCAGCACGAGACGGGGGTGCGGGTGCGCACCCTGAATCCGGTGTTCAACTGGTCCTCCACTGATGAGGCCGAACGTGCCGCGCAGGTGCGGAACTGGCGGCGGCTACTGGAGCTGGCCGACCAGATCGACTGCAGGGAGATCACCTCGGAGTTCTCCGGGAACCCGAACACCCCGCGGGAGTGTGAGGCGCAGTGGTACCGGTCGCTGGAGGAGCTCACCCCGGCCTTCGAGAACTACGGCATCCAGCTGAACATGGAGGCTCATCCGTACGACTTCGTCGAGACCCACGACGCGGCCTACTCCCTGATCCGGGGGGCGAACCTGGACTGGATCGGCTACGAGTTCTGCTGCCCGCACGCCTTCCACCTTTCCGAGGGCGCCGGTGACGTGGAGCGGATGATCAGCGCCAGTGCCCCGAAGCTGCGGGAGGTACACGTGGCGGATGCGCTCAACCACGCCGCGAACGACGGGAACCGCTACATCGTGAACCCGCCCGGCGTGGACGCCCGCGTGCACCAGCACGCCGAGATCGGGCGTGGCGAGGTGCCCTTCGACCGGGTCTTCGCGACCCTGCGCGAGATCGCCTTCGACGGCGTCATCAGCGTGTGCGTGTTCGGCTGGCACGAGGACGCCGACAACATCAACCGCCGTATGCTCACCCGCATCCAGCAGGAATTGGGCTGATCGGAGGGCAGATGGACGGACGACCGCCGACCCAGGCGGACGTGGCGCGCCTGGCCGGGGTCTCGCGTCCGCTGGTCTCGCTGGTCGTGCGCAACGACCCCCGGGTGTCTCCGGAGCGGCGGAGGGCGGTCGAGAAGGCGATGGCCGACCTGGGCTACCGGGCCAACGCCGCGGCGCGCTCGCTGGCCCGGAGCCGGTCGGACCTGATCGGAGTCGTCCTGCCGGGGTTCGCGAACCACTTCTACGGGGAGCTCGCCGAGGCGCTGCGCACCGCGGGGGAGGAGCGTGGCTACGTCCCGCTGCTGGCCAGCATCGCGGAGGACGCCGACCGTGAGGTGAGCGCCATCGAGCGTTTTCTCGAGCTGCGGGTCTGTGGCCTGATCCTGGTCTCGCCGCTGCTCGACATGGCCACCCTGGGGGAATACGGGGAGGTGTCCCCGACGGTGGTGCTCACCCGCAATCGGGCACCCGCGAGCGTTGACCTGGTCCACTCCGACGACCGGGCCAACGGTCGGCTGGTCACCGAGCACCTGCGGGCGCAGGGTTACGACCCGATCGTCTACCTGGGCTATGAACGGCCCGCGGAGGGCGACTCATCCCGGGAGCGCCGGCTCGGCTACGCCGACGCGCAGGAGGCCGCCGGCCGCCCGGTCCAGGTCTTCACCGCCGCCCGGCACGGTGCCGTCCCTGAACCGGTCGCGGGACTCGAGGAGCTGCTCGCCCCTGGCGTAGGGATCATCTGCCACAACGACCGGGTGGCGATCGCGATGGCCAGCCGGCTGGAGTCGCTCGGCCTGCGTCCCGGGGTGGACGTCGGCCTGGCCGGCTTCGACAACACCGCGCTCACCCACACCCTGGGCGTCTCGCTGACCAGCGTCGACCCCGACGTGGCGGCAATGGCGCGCGCGGCCGTCGACCTGATCGACCAGCGCACGGCCGGACGCGTCGAGGCCGCAGAGGTCGTCGTCCCCTCCCGGCTCGTGGAACGCGACTCCACTAGGGGAAACGTCCGCAGCTGACGACTCGGGCGCACGGTCGCGGGCCGACAGTGAGCCAGCGTCCCCGCTGAACTGGCCCAGGCAGGGGTCAGGTGATCTCGCGGAGCCAGCGGCGCAGCTGCCAGGTGGCCTTCACGTCGTCCTCGTTGTATTCGAGTACGCGGGTGCGCGCCTGGGCCCTGGCGTCCTCGGTCGGGGCGTGCACGGCCTCCTCGAACCAGCGCATGCTGTTCAGCCCGCCGGGATCGTCGTCGCGCCAGTGGAAGCCCGCGCCCGCGGTGGCGACCACCTTCAGGCCGAGCCCGCCCGCGCCGAAGAAGTGCTGCCGAACGGCCCGGAAGAGGTCGACGAAGTGGCTGCCGGCGAATTCCACGGCCCACTGCATGAGGGCGTCGTCGTCGGCGGCCAGGCGCTGCAGCCGGACCACTTCGTAGTCGGAGTAGTGGAAGACCAGGGCGTCGGAGTCGCCGACGAAGTCGTGCAGCCAGCTCATCGCCCGGCGCGCCAGCTCCCGCTCGCCGGCGTCGTCGAGCTCGGTGAAGCTGCTGAACTCGTGGTAGCGACCGCCTCCGTTGCCGTCGCTGACCCAGAACCCCCACAGGTAGACCCGGTCGTCGCGCGAGGTCTCCACGTCGATGTCGATCTCCAGCGGCGCGGACGGGACCGCGATCGGCCCGTGGCTGGTGCGTTCGAGCTGGATGCCGTCGGCGAGCAGCCGTGAGCGGCGGTATGCGAGGCGAAGTCGATCCTCCGCTCCCGGGCGGTGGGCCACGTGCGGCAGGTAGCCGGGCAGCAGGGCGTCGAGGTCGCTGCCGGCGAGCTCCTGGACGGTCGTGACACCGGCCTCGCGCAGCGCGGCGATCTCGTGGTGGTCCAGCGGCGACTTGCTGATCCTCAGGCTGAGGTCGTCGTCGTCCAGCTCGGCCCGGCACCGCGGCCACCACGTGCAGTAGCTGCACTCGTAGCTCACCACCGGGTGCATCAGCGGCGGGTCGTC
>DehalE1_100073_pt1 | contig 15494 bp, 11 predicted proteins | sample DehspE1_FD_43922 | JGI IMG/M metagenome (IMG submission 43922) | reverse complement strand
GGGCCCACCACGGCGTCGCGCCCGGGGTCGGCGCCTGTTCCTCGCCCGTTCGCCCGCACGCCGGGCATGCACCGCGCCAGTGGCGTTGGTAGGACACGGTGGTGGCGCCGACAAGCAGGCCACCGGCGAGGCAAGCTGCCCGGCTCGCGAACGCGGCGAGGTCGACGCTCACCCCCATGCCGGGCAGGATGATGGCGACCACGTCCAGTAGGAGCAGGGCGCTGGCAGCGACGAGGCTCGAGGCCACCAGCCAACCAGCGATCGCCCACAGCCGTGACCGCCCGGCGTTCCGGAGCCCGAGCACCACGAGGGCCGCCACGCCGCACAGTGCGACCGACCACCAGCCGGGAAAGGCCAGCAGGTCCGGGCGGCTCCCCGGCGGAGCCGTTGCACCGGCCAGCGAGGACGAGATCCGGAACGCTGCGTAACCAAGTGCCCAGACGACCGCCGCGGGGAAGACCCATCGGCGCCATCCTGGCAGTGCGGTCTCGCGCAGCGGCGTTCGCTCGCTCGGCACCCTCACCCCGGCGTTCATCGACTGCTTCTGATCAGCTGTTCGACCGGCAGTCGTACGCTGCGGCGGGACGGGTGCTGGCGTGGGCGCCCCAGCCGCAGGACGATGGCGGGACGCTCACCGTCCGGGGTGGGGAAGAGCCGGTTGAAGGGGTCTCGGTGGCGGGCCATGGTTCTGGCGTGGCGCGGGGTGAAGCCGTCAGGTTCGATCTCGAGCTTGGTCAGGTACTGGGGCAGCACTCCGTGGGGCTGCACGGCCAGGCCGCGGGCGGTCGCTTCCAGCCAGAGTCGTTCCATGGCGCGGCCGGCTTCGACGTAGCCCGCGGGTCCGGGCGTTCGGGCTGTGATCAGGCAGACGGCGGCGGCGGCGCGGAGCTTCGCGGCGAGCTGGCGGGCGACCGCGCGGCCGATCCCGAGCCGGCTCACGACCTGCATGACTGCCGGGTAGCGCAGCAGGCGGGCCACTGACACCAGAGCGACGGGTACGCCCAGGCTCGCGAACTCGAGTCCGTAACGGGTCTGCTCGAGTTCGGGGCGGCTGAACCGGAGGACATCGAAGAGTTCGTCGTGCAGCGGCGGGTGCTCGAGCCGAATGTAGGTCGATCGGGCATCCATCTGAGCTATCAGGTCCAGATCGTGCGCGCCCCCGGCCCAATGGGCGCCGGCGTTGATGCCGGCGACGGCCTCAGTGAGCTTGTCGATCTTGCGCGGGTCGAGCGGGGTGGTGTCGAAGGGCTCGCGGTTGGTCTCGCGGCGCTGGATCCAGTCCCCCAGCCGCTGGCGCGAGCCACCGGGCGAGAGGCGGACGGTGACCGGCGTCCCGCCCGGGCCGGCGCCCCCGGTAGTCGTGGCTGCTGTGTCGGACAGCGCGTCATCCTCCACGGCCGCGCTGAAGCCTTCGGACTCGGCGGCGACCACGAGGTTCTCCACGGCGGCGCCCAGCCCGACCCAGGCGAACATCTGGTTGACGTCGGTCGGGAGGACGCGGGCCGGATCGAGGTACACCTCCACCGCGTCGCCCGCCCTCGCGAAAGACCAGGCCTGCATGTTGTCGGCCGAAGGCGCCCGGGAGGCGGCCGCCACGAGCCGATCGAAGACGTCGGCGCTGATCATGTCCGCCCCCTCTTCCTCAGGCAGCCGGGGCGGGCCAGGTCGGGGTCCGCACCCGGTCGAAGGCCTCGAGTGCTCGCCGGAGCATGTCGGTGGTGTGGGTCGCCATCAGGCTGATCCGCAGCAGCTCATCGCCCTTCGGCACGGCCGGGTGGGTGACCGGGTTCACGAACACGCCGTTCTCGAGGAGTTCCTGGTAGGCGGCGAGGGCCAACAGTTCGTTACCGCAGGCCACGGGAAGGATGGCGTTGCCGTGGTCGGCCACCCGATAGCCCAGCTGTCGGAGTCCCGCGGAGAGGAAGCGGGCGTTGCCCAGGAGCCGGCGGCGCCGTCCGGGCTCCTTCTCGATGATGTCCAAGGCGGTCAGCGCCGCAGCCACCGACGCCGGCGGCAGGCTCGCCGAGAACAAATGAGAGCGGGCGGTGTGGCGAAGGGTGTCGATGATCTTGCGGTCGCCGGCGACAAAACCTCCGATGGAAGCCAGGGACTTGCTGAGCGTGCCCATGATCAGGTCGACCTGGCCGAGCAGGCCGTAGTGGTCGGCGACGCCGCGTCCGCCGGGCCCCATCACGCCGATCGCGTGGGACTCATCCAGCAGAAGCCGGGCGTGGTGGCAGCGGACCAGTTGGATGATCGCCGGCAGGTCAACAACCGTGCCCTCCATGCTGAAGAGGGAATCGGTGACGACCAGGGTGCGGCGGGGCGCTGTCCGCTCCAGCTCTCTGGCAAGCGAGGCAGTGTCGCCATGCGCATAGCGTACGATCCTCGCGCGGGCCATCCGGGCGCCGTCGATGAGGCTGGCATGGCACCGCTCGTCCATCAGGACCACGTCGGCGCTTCCCACGAGCGCCGAGACCACCCCGACGTTGGTCTGGTAGCCGGTGGAGAACACAACGGCGTCGTCCTTGCCGGCGAACCGCGCGAGCCGTTCGGCGAGCTGGACGTGGCACTCAAGGGTGCCGTTGAGCATCGGCGAACCGGAGCACCCGCTGCCGTACCGCTCGATCGCCGCCTGCGCGGCGTCCTTGACCCGCCGGTCGGTGGCCAGCCCCAGGTAGGAGTTCGTGCCGAGCATGATCACGTCGCGGCCCTGGTACCTCACGACCGGCTCCTGAGCGCTCTCGAAGACGGGTCGGAACGGGTAGACGCCCGCGGCGCGGGACACGTCTGCGCGAACATATCTCCTGTGCGGCACGAACGGGTCGCGCGGGTCGTCCTCGGCCTGCAGCAGGCGGACGGCCTCCGCTGGCTGGACCCGACACCCGGCCTCGCCGGCGAAGGCGCGGTGCAGGTTGGTCGGCTGCCGGATCCCGGTGGCGAACAGGTCGGCGTAGGCGGCGCTGAGTTCGGGCCGTTTGAAGGCCTTCAGCAGGTACACCATCGGCTCGAGCTCCGCCCCCAGGGACGTTTTGAAGTCGTAGGTGGTGATTCCGAAGTTCAGCCTCTTCATGCCCAGCTCGCAGGCGACCCGGATCACTTCGAGGAACAGGTTCGGGTACAGCTCGTAGGTGTCGCGCACGGAGTAGTCCATGCCTTCGGCCACCCCGAAGTACTCCTCGTCGCCGATCAGTCCCAACCCGAACCCGACGATCACGTTGTCGCGCTTGATCGCGACCACGTGGCTTCGTCCCGGCAAGCTCTCGGCCATCGCCGTGAAGTAGGCCCGCGTCAGCCGTTCGTGCTCGTACTCGCCGTGACGCTGCGCCACCTGCGTCCACAACTCCGCCAGCCGCTGCGCGTGTGGGGCGTATTCGTCGATGATCTCGACGCTGATCTCCGGCACCTCGAACGCCGTCCGCAGCCTGCGGACGTTCTTGCGCTTCTTGTGCTTCAGGGCAGCGAGGTAGCCGTCGAACGCGTCCCAGCCGAGGTCGAGCCGGGCGATCGGGAACCCCAGTGCAGGGCGGTACCCCCACCCCTCGAGCACGCCGAACTCCGGGTAGCCGGCGGTGGGCAGGTCACGGACGACGCCCAGATCCGCATCCTCCACCCGCGCGAGTTCGTCGAGTTCCGGCGCCAGCGCCCGCAGGAACGCCGCACGCAGTCCGGGCGCTGCCTCCATCGTGGCGCCCAGGGAAGCCAAGTGCCCCACTTCAAGCACACGGACCCTCATGAAGTCGGGCTGCCACGCCTTCACCGTCGCCAACACCTCGGGAGGGTCCTGGCTGGTGAGCCGGGTGAGGTCCAGATCCATCGCGAAGCAGTAGGCGATGCCGACCGGACGGCCGTCCAACAGCCCGACGAAGTAATAGTGGTGGGCGTCGTTGATGCCCGACGCCTCCACCGCACGCAGATGACCCGCCTCCAGGCCCACGGCGCCTGTTCCCGCGAACCGGTCCCACACGTCGAGCGGGACGTCATCGATCGAGGCGTAACGCACAATACGAATCGGGGCCGCCCCCGCAGCCACACTGGTGTCCAAGCACTCAGTAGAAATACCCACATCATCAACGCTAGGCCTCGCCCGCCCAGCCTTCCACCCCTTCGGGGACGAGCAAGGGACGGCTCCGTCAAGACCCCGAGGCGTCCTCAACGACGGCATCTCGCGGCGCGCGGTTGGACACCCGTCACGTGGTGAGCCAGAGGTCCCAGGAGAGCGGGTTGGTCTCCAAGCGCACCGCGGGGCGACCCAACGCGCGCGTGGCTTCCGTGGACGGGGCGGTGGCGCCGAATGCGTCCAGGCTGTCCGCCCGCAGCACCACGGCCCGCAACGGGAACCGGCCCGACCCACTGCCCGGACCCGTCGTCAATAGGGTGATCCCCCCGACGCGCAGCGGACGTCGCCCGATGGTCTCGCCGGCCAATCGTGCGACGTTCTCCAGCTCCTCCTCGGTGCAGGCGAACACCAGGCCAACGACACCCCGGACGCCATTGGCGTGCGCCGTCGTGCGCGCGACGACCGGCTTCGGAGCGTCCAGGGCCGTCAGCCACACGAAGATGCCGGGCAGCACAGGTTCTGCGAAGTTCAGGTAGTGCCAACCGGGACCCCCGGCTCCCTGGTACGGAACCTTCAGCCGATACGGCTCAAGGCTGGCGAAGTCGCGCTCGTAGCCGTCCAGCCGGGACGGCGAACCGTCCTCGACCACCAGGGAGATGCCCGGGCCGTAGGGCTCCATCCCCGGCGGCACGAAGGACTCGTAGTCCGAGTTGTCCGTCACCTCGATGAGTTCGAGCGACGGCCCGATCTCGAAGTCGAGGAACCTGCACAGCTGGGACCCGGCGTAGGCGGACACCCCGGGACGAAGGGCGAAGCCCAGCGCCTCCAGCATCGTGATCTGCCCCGAATCGAAGCCGTGCCCGTACACGTTGCCAACGGTCAGCATCACCAGCACCCCCTAGTCGCCGGGCGAACCGCGCCGCCGTGCCGCCGGCGTTGGTAGCAACCGCGCTGCGAACGAACACCTCAAATCTCCAGCCCACTCCGTGAGATGGACACGCACGCACTGCACGAACTCAACCCCTGCCCCTCGCCCGCTACGTTGTGGACGACATGCTGCGTCGCAGTTGTGTGCCCCACTGCGTGGCGCGTTCGAGTTCACCCTTGCGGAGTGGGCCGTATTTCCCGGTGACGATGAAGCCTTCGGGCCGGGCGACCAACTGGTAGCCCTTCGCCTGTAGTCCCTCAGCCACAGCCGGGGCACCCTTACCAAACGGACCCCGAACGCGGGTATCGAACGCGGCACATCGACCTGTCCCGGGCGGCAGCGCCTCCAGCCACGCACGAAGCGGTGGACCGGACAGATCCGGTGCTGGCGCCCCCGATTCCGGGCTGTCCCGGATGCTCTGCCGCATTCGCTCCGAGGACAGCTGGAACCCGAACACCGGGCCGCCGGCCACCACCAGATCAGCACCGGCAAGCTCCTCGGCAGTGGCCAGCACGGTGGACAGCACCTTCACCTCCGGCCCCAAACCCTCAGCAATCGCGCCAGCCACAGCGGCGGTATTGCCCCACAACGACTCGTACACCACGACTGCCTTCACAACTCTCCCCCCTCTTCTCCTGCACCACTCGTCACGCCAAAGGGTGCGACCGGCTTGCATCCTCGAGTTGCTGCTTCAGGCCGGCCCAGATGGCGCGCTCCATGCGGCGACCCAGCGGTCCCACCAAGAGTCCGAACAGCCGGAACCAACCCTTGGGGCGAACCTGCCAGTCCCAGGTCATCACCGTTACCTCAGCATCGGCGGTGAAGCTCAACGTGCCCGACGTTTCCATCATCGAACTCGTCGTGACCGAACCCAGTCGGTGCGGCCGATCAAACTGGGTGACTTCGACCAGCATGTCCATCCCTGCCTTGCCCATGCGAGCCCGGAACCGTGAGCCGAGCCCAACCGGTTCGGGGGTCAGCAACTCGACCTGAGTCATGGCGGGGTTGAACGACGGCTCATTCCGTGAGTCTGCGGCGGCGTCGAAGACCTCCACCTGCGGAGCTTCGATACGGATCGTCCCGGCGACGTGGGCCACGCGTTCATGCTATGGCTGTTGAGGCGAGTTCGGAGCGTTCCGACCCAATGCGCCGAACCAGCCCGGAGGCCGCGACCCACCGTGAGAGTCCCGTGGAGTGGTGGGGTTTCGGGGATCGGCGTGGCCTGATCGTGTAGGCGGGCCATCGGCGTGATTCTTCGGTGTGTACGGCCAAGCACGCATCGAAGGAGATCTCACCGATGGCCCTGTCTGATTCTGCCGTGTCCGAACTGTTGGACGCATTCCGTGCCGGTGACGGCGTTGATCTGGTGCGTGAGTCGGTCCGGCTCGTGCTCCAGGAGTTGATCGAGGTCGAAGCCGCGCAGGTGATCGGCGCTGGCCGTTACGAACGGAGCCCGGAGCGGGTTACCGAGCGCAACGGTTCCCGGCCGCGGGAGTTGATGACCAAGGCCGGCACGGTGGAGTTGGCGATCCCGAAGCTGCGCACCGGATCGTTCTTTCCCAGTGTGTTGGAGGCCCGGCGGCGGATCGACCAGGCCCTGTACGCGGTGATCATGGAAGCCTGGGTGAACGGGGTCTCGACCCGCAACGTCGACGACCTGGTCGTCGCCTTGGGCGGCACCGGGATCTCCAAGTCCGAGGTTTCCAGGATCTGTGCGGGTCTGGATGAGGAAGTGGGCCGGTTCCGTACCCGCCGGCTGGATGCGACCAGCTACCCGTACGTGTTCCTGGATGCGACCTACCTGCACGTTCGTGGTGGCGGGCTGGTCACCAGCAAAGCCGTGGTGGTCGCCACCGGGGTCACCGCTGAGGGCCGCCGGGAGATCCTCGGGCTCGATGTCGGCGACAGCGAGGACGAGGTGTTCTGGCGCACGTTCCTCACCCACCTGAAGAGCCGCGGCCTGGCCGGGGTGAAGCTCGTCATCAGTGATCAGCACGCCGGGCTGGTGGCGGCGATCGGCCGCTGCTTCCAAGGCGCCGGGCACCAGCGCTGCCGGGTCCATTTCGCCCGCAACCTGCTCGCCATGGTGCCGAAGAACCAGATGGACATGGCGGCAGCCCTGTTCCGCACCATCTTCGCCCAACCCGACGCCGACACCGTGGCCGCCAGCTGGGAACAGGTCCGCGACCAGTTGGCCGCCCGCATCCCCAAGATCGGGCCCTACATGGACGACGCCAAGACCGAAGTGCTCGCCTTCACCGGCTTCCCCAGGGTCCACTGGCGCAAGATCTGGTCGACCAACCCGTTGGAGCGGCTCAACAAGGAGATCAAACGCCGAGCCCGCGTCGTCGGGATCTTCCCCAACGAAGCCTCCGTCATCCGCCTGGTCGGCATGATCCTCACCGACACCAACGACGAATGGACCATCGACGAACGCCGCTACCTCTCCGAAGGATCCATGGCGCTCCTGGCACCCAACAGGGATAATCAAACCGTCGCCGCCATCACCGGCAGCGACCTGTAGGCACCGAGGCAATCACCCCGGAAAGCCCACCACTCGCAGGGACGCGATCCGACCCACCCGCACTCGGCGCCAGTCCAGCAGCTTGCTCCTCGGCTTTCGGAACAACACGGGGGCCTCGCGCTGATCTCCCAGCTCTAACAAGAGCGATTCTGTCGCGTCGACACATTCCCGGGTTGAACGATCGCGGCGATCGTTGACGGCAGGATCGGCAGGTGCCAATATGGCAATACTCCGACAATGGAGTTTTCGGAAGGCAAGGATGCCAGACGGTATTCTCCCCGCTGCGCTCGTGCAGGCAGCGGTTCGGGCGCTGGGCGAGCTGGTCGGGCCGGAGTCGGTCGCTACCGACGTAGGCTCACTGGCCGCCACCAGCCATGACACGTGGCCGATCGCCATCAAGCGGGCGCAGATCGGTGAGTACCCTCACAGGGCCGACATCCTGGTCACGGTCACCGAGGTGGCCCACGTGCGGCATGTTCTTGCGATCGCCAGCGAACTCGGCATCCCGGTGACCGTGCGGGCTCTGGCCTCCTCCGTGACCGGCCAGCCGTTACCGGTTCGTGGTGGCATCGTCCTTGACGTCACCGGCCTACCCACAATGGTTGATATCAACGAGACCGACCTGACCGTCACCGTCACGGCCAGCCAACAAGGCGGCACCCTCGAGGACGAGCTTCAGCTGCGGGGCTACACCCTCGGCCACTCGCCACAGTCCCTCTACAGGTCCACGGTCGGCGGCTGGCTGGCCACCATGGCCACCGGGCAGTTCTCCTCGTTGTACGGCGGCATTGAGGACCTTGTCGTCGGCTACACCGTGATGCTGGCCGACGGATCCGTGATCGACCTTCGGGCCAAGCCCAGGTCGGCGATGGGCCCGGACCTCCGGCAACTGTTCATCGGCTCGGAGGGCACGCTGGGCATCGTCTTGTCGGTGACACTGAAGATCTTTCCCGTCGCCGAGGCGGAGCTGCTGCAGTCCTTCAACCTTCCGAGCGTTGCCGCCGGGCTGAGTCTGATTCGCCGGTGCCTGGCCACCGGCCTGCGGCCCTTCCTGGTCAGGCTCTATGACGTCGATGAGGCAAGGCACGCCCTGTCCGACCCCTCCACGAACAGCCCCGTGCTGTTCCTCGGCTTCCGCGGACCCCGCCAGGTCGCGGAAGCCGAGTCGGGGGTCGCTGCCCGCCTCGCCAAAGCTGCCCGCGGTGTAGCGACCGGTCCCGAAAAGGTGCAGGCATGGATGGACCAACGCTTCGACTTCTCAGCGGTGGAGAACCTGCTCAACACCGACGGTGGCTACGCCGAGACAATCGAAGTGGCCCACTACTGGAGCGAAATCGAAAGCCTCTACCACGCCCTCAAGCAGGCGCTGACTCCTCTGGCCGACGAGGTGCTGGTGCACTTTTCGCACGTCTACCCCCAGGGCACCTCGATGTATGTGATCCTGCTCGGCCGGGCCACCGATAACCAGGCCGCGATCCAGCGGCTACAGAACATCTGGTCAACCACCATGGACATCTGCCTCGAACATGGCGCCGAACTGTCGCACCACCACGGCGCCGGCCTGGCGCGTTCACCGTACGCCGAGCGCGCCCTTGGCTCGGCCCACCACCTGCTGCGCACCATCAAAGATGCGCTCGATCCCCGGGGGATACTGAACCCGGGCAAGCTCGGCCTCTAGCCTGAAAGAACACCATGCCCAAAGCGAACCTGCTGGTCATCGACGCCGGCACCACCGGAATCCGCGCACTCGTCGTCGACGAGACCACCACCGTCCTGGCCCAGTCCTACACCGAGTTCCCCCAGTACCATCCCGCCCCCGACCGGGTCGAGCAGGACGCCGACGAGATCTGGGACGCCGCCAGTCTCATGATCGAGCGTGCCCTCGCCGAGGCCGGGCTGGCGCCCGCCGAGGTGACCGCGATCGGGATCACCAACCAGCGCGCCACCACGGTGGTCTGGGACCGGCGCACCGGACAACCCATCACCCGGGCCATCGTCTGGCAAGACACCCGCACCGCCGACCGCGTCGCGGAACTGGCCGACGAATGGGGCCAGCAGGCCTACTCGCGTACCGGCTGGGCGCTCGCCCCGGTCTACTCCTCGCTCAGCCTCGAATGGATCCTGAACAACGTGGACGGCGCACAGGAACTCGCAGACGCCGGCCACCTCGCGTTTGGGACCATCGACTCCTGGCTGATCTACCGGCTCACCGGCGGCGCCAGCCATGTGATCAGCGCCTCGAACGCCTCGGTCACCGGCTCCTACGACCTGCTGACCGACGACTGGTACGGCGACTGGCTGGCCGCCCTCGGGGTTCCGCTGTCGCTGTACCCGACGGTGTGCGACGACGCCGGCAACCTAGGCGTCACTTCCGCCGCAGAGTTCGGCGCGCAGGTGCCGATCCGCTCGGCGATCGCGGACCAGCACTCGGCGCTGTTCGCCCAAGGGTGTCTCGAGCCGGGCTCGGTGAAATGCACCCACGGCACCGGCACCTTCCTGGACATGAACATCGGCGACAAGCCGGTGATCGACACCAGCAGCGGCCTCACCTGCCAGATCGCCTGGCGCATCAACGGCACCACCCTCTACGCCCTGGAAGGCTATGCAGCCTCCACGGGCGCCGCGGTGCAATGGCTCCGCGACGGGGCCGGGATCATCGAAACCTCGGCCGAATCCGAAACGCTCGCCCGTAGCGTGCCGGACAACGGCGGGGTCTACTTCGTCCCGGCCCTCACCGGGCTCTCCGCACCCTACTGGGACTCCTACGCCCGCGGCATGATCATCGGCATCACCCCCGGCACCACCCGCGGCCATCTGGCCCGGGCGACCCTGGAGGGCATCGTCTACTCCGTCCGCGACTTCATCGACACCATGGCCCGTGTCTCGGGCAACCAGATCCTCCAGATCGCCGTCGACGGTGGGGCGTCCCGCAACGACCTGCTCATGCAGTTCCAAGCCGACCAACTCGGCGTGCGGGTCGTTCGACCGGCGAACACCGAAGCCACCAGCGTCGGAGCTGCCCTCCTCGCCGGACTGGCCAGCGGAATATGGGCGACCCAGGCCGAAGCCCTCGCCACCCAGAGCATCGCTTCGGTCTTCGAACCATCCATCGCCGAACCTGTGCGCGCCGAGCTCTACCGCAACTGGACCAGCGCGGTCACCAGGGCACAGGGGTGGGCCAAGAAGTGAAGCCGGCGAAATGATTCGCGCCAACGTCGCCCAACTTGCCGGGCGCCGTTTCGACCTCGTCGTCATCGGCGGTGGCATCACCGGTGCCGCCACCGCCCGGGACGCCGCCCTCCGCGGGCTGACCGTGCTGCTCGTCGAGAAGGACGACTTCGCCGCCGGCACCTCCAGCCGATCCTCCAAGCTCATCCACGGCGGCCTGCGCTACCTGCAGACCTACCAGTTCGGGCTCGTGGCCGAATCCGTCCGGGAGCGGGAGAAGGCACTGAAGCTGGCGCCGCACCTCACCCACGTGAAGCCGTTCCTCTACCTGCTCTACGACGGCTACCCCGAGTCGGCATGGATGCTCAACCTGGGGCTCACGTTCTACGACGTCGTCTCCGGTTCACCGATCCGGCGTCGCCACCGGATGCTGTCGGCCGCACAAGTGAGGCAGCGTGAACCTCACCTGCGCACGACCGGGCTCATCGGCGCTGGCCTCTATTACGACGTTCTCACCGACGACGCCCGGTTCACCCTCGACATGGCCAAGGGTGCCGCCAATGCCGGGGCCACCCTGGTGAACCATGCCGCCGTCACCGGGCTTGTACTCGAGGGCGGCCGTGCCCGTGGGGTCACCATCAACGACCAGCTCAGCGGCGAAAGCTGCCAGGTGCACGCCCGGCAGGTGGTCAGTTGCACCGGGCCATGGACCGACGCCACCAGGGCGCTCGAGCAGCCCGGCGACAGCCACCTGCGCCCGACCAAAGGTGTGCACATCGTGCTACGCAAGAGCGACTTCCCGCTGAACACAGCGGTGTTCCTGCGCTCCCCCGACGACAACCGGGTGGTCTGGCCAACCCCTTCGCTGGAACAGGACGTCGTCTACATCGGCACCACCGACACCGACTACACCGGCCCGGTCGACGACGTCCACCCAGAACGCTCCGACATCCAGTACCTGCTCAACGTCGCCAACCACACCATCCCCGGCGCCCACCTCACCGAGCGGCACGTGGTCGGCTCCTGGGCCGGGCTGCGGCCGCTCGTCGCACCACCGGCCGGGGTCAGCGAGAGCAACACCTCAAGGGAACACGAGATCACCCAAGGCCCCACAGGCATGCTCACGATCACCGGCGGCAAGCTGACCACCGCCCGCGTCATGGCCCGACAACTGGTCGACCAGGCCGAAAAGGCGCTTGCGCACCGCTCCACATATCGAGGCGGCGCAATGCCCCTGCCCGGAGCTGATCCCGTCCAGATCCGCGAAGTCCGAGTGCGTGCCGCGGCTGCCGGCGTGCCGCCCGACCTGGTCGGCCGGTGGCTACACAAGTACGGAGCGAACGCGGACGGCATCCTCGACCGCTACTCGGCCGACCCGGCCAACGCAGTCGTGCTGGGGGCCCGCGGACTGACCCGGGCCGAACTCGCCTACTGCGTCGCCGAAGAAATGGTGCTCACCCTTGCCGACCTGATGATCCGGCGAACCTCGATCTTCTTTTGGGAAGCCGACGGCGGCTTGTCCACGGTGCAGGCCGTCGCCGACGCACTTGAAGAACTCGTGCCGTGGGAACCCGGCCGCAAAGAGGCGGAAGTCGAGCAGTACCAGCGCCTGGTGCGCCAGCACCGTCCAGCCGCTGCAGCGGAGTAGAACCCGACCACCCAGGGCGGTCCCTGCGTAGACGGCCGAACGTTGGCCCTACCCAACCGGTGTGTCAGCTCAAAGCGTTGGCCGACGAACCCGGCCGCCACCGAACGACGTGCGGGTCCGAGAAGCCGGGTGGCGGAAGCTCAGTCCTCCGCGTCAGCGAGGGCTTGGCGCTGAGCTTCGACCAGCCCCGCAAAATCAAGGCCGTCGATCACCGGGCGGAGTTCGGGCCGACGAGGAGAACCGACCAGGACCGCTGGCGACAGCGCCCTAGCCAATTCCACCGCCGCTTCATCGCTGAACGGGTCAAGCCTCAGGCCTGCCAGCCGCAGCGGGACGACCGAACGGGCGATGTGCCACACCCCTGCATCCACTTCGCGGGTGAGAACGGCCCTGGGCACTCCCGTGAACGTTGTGGGCACGTAGGCACGAACAGCGGACAGAGGCAGGGCGGCCATGGTGAGGGCCGCGTGATCTGGAGAGTTCTCGTCAATAGCGACCCGCAGCGCGCCGTCCAGGGCGTCATCGGCTCGCCGGACCACCACCAAACGACCCGGAGCATAGTAGGTGCCCGCCGGAAACTCCCGGAGCAGGGTCGCCTCCCCCGCTGGCCACTCGGCGACTGAGTTCGCCCAGGTGCCGGCTGACACCACGGTCAAGTCGTGTGCCCCGGCGCGGACTGCAGCCAGCCGCGCCGTGCCCCCCGGCAGGTGCTTCACGGTGTGCGGTATGCCACTCGCGGTGAGGCCCTCGGCCAGTTGGTCGGCCAAAATGTCGGCCTCCGGTGGGCCAGCTGGCGGCAGAACCAGTCGAACCGGGTCAAGCCCGGCGGCCTGCCAGCACTGCGCGAGGTCCAGTGAACGGATCACCCGGCCCAGATGGCCCCGGGAGACCACCTCGAGCGCACCCCGATCAGCCAGCACCGAGAGCGCGCGCTGCATGGTGCCGGCGGAGATGCCGTAACGCTCCTGGTAGTCAACATTTGTCGGCATCGCCGAGTCAACACCACGGCTGAGGGCGTCCTTGACGATCGCCTGTACAGCCCGGTGCAACCCGGAAGTGAGTCCGGCGATCCCAGAAGCCATCGATCAACTCCATCACTTGCTACGCGTACCGCTGCCAAGCTAGCGCAGCAACTGCCAGCGGGCCGGGAGCGACCGAGATCCAGGCCAATAAGGGGCGAGCTGCAAAGCCAACCCCCGGCACCCAGCCCGCTAATGGTGGTCGCACCGTGCGGATCGGCGGGGGGAAATCCTGGTCCTGTCGAGGGGCCGCCGGCCGACAGCCTGGGGGGTCCAAGAGGGCGTCATTGCGTGGCGGCCCTCGACAGAAATCTCGGGTGACAGTGAGGGGGATCGGTGTCGACCGAGACTGGATTTCAGTCTAGCGAGGCATCCGGCCCAATGGAACATTTTCGCTCCATTTGTGGAGTTCTGGTCGGGACTCACGCCCCGAATTGCGGTCCATCGGCATGGCCTCGTACCGCTGCCCCTCTGGCGCCATCGGCTGCGCTGTCCCTGACTTCACCCGTCCGTCCGCGCGTCATCGGCAGGGGTGCCACGATTGATTCATGGGTTCTGTTCGCCCCGACCCGTCTTGGTCGCGGTTGTATCGGGCAGGTGGGCTGTCGGCGCTGGCGTTCGTCCTGCTGGTGGCCTTGCCGGTGGTGCTGGTCTTCGTCGCCCCAGTCCCGCCCACCGAGGGAGCTGCGATCCTGACATACATCGCCGCCAACAAGACGCTGTACCTGACCGAACTGGTGTGTTTCGTCGGGCTCGCCGTGCCGGCCATGGTGGTATTCCTCGCGGCCGCGATCGCGCTGAAGGATGTGAACAAGACCACGGCAGCCATCGGCGGCATGTTCGGGATCGTCTCGGAGGTGATCGCGCTCGCGCTCGGTAGTAGCCCGCAGTCCCTCCATGGCGGGCTGGTACTCCTCAGCGCCAGCTACGCCGCCGCCGGAACCGACGTCCAGCGCGCTTCCCTGGCCAGTTCTGCCGACACCCTCATCGCGGCCACCAACGCCGTCTCGTGGGCAGGCGTACTGACCGCCGCAGCAATCCTGCTCCTGTCGCTGGTGATGCGCCGCGGCGTTTTCGGCCCACCGACCGCAGCGCTCGGCATACTCACCGGGGCCGCCGGCATCCTTTCCGAAGCATTCAGGCCGCTGATCGGACCGATCTACATGCTCTACGGCCTTGCCCTGCCAGTGTGGGTCGGCCTGGTCGGCTGGCGCCTGCTTCAGCTCAGTCGGCTACCGCAAGCATCGACGAGCGCTACAGCCATCGATCGCCATTGACTCCAACGCGACGGAGCACCTAGTCGCGCGAATCACCGCGCCCGTCTCCCGCAGCGACGCCGAGCGCTGCTGTCGAACCACCCGGCGCCCGTCTGACCAACAAGAACCTCGGCTCGGCCCCAAAGCACGACCCGGCCGCCGCACGCGGTTTCGCTGAACCGCCACCGGTCCGCATACCGATCCCAGTCACCTGACCGCCTGAGTACGCTCGACCGACCTCATGGGGTGAGCCCGGCTGACGCACACCGCCATGGGACATCAGCCGGGCCGCCCAGCCGCTCTCGAGCCCGTGCCCACCCCCAGGTGCATCACGGTGTCATCGACGAGTGCTCAGCAAACGGATACTACAAGCCCGTGCAGCTCCCCCGGTGAGCAGTCGTCTGAGAGACAGAGACACTGTGATGGCAGCTGCTGTCGAGCCTGACCCCCATCCCTGATGACTCCTGCGAAGATGTGGTTGGGCCGTGTGCCCCTTGCCTCGCGCCACCACACCGACGCGAACCTGCTCCAAGCTGATATCGCCTCGCAAACGGCATGACCCTTCGTGCGCACCCAGCCGCGATACCACCTGCAGGAGGATCTGCGGTAGGGACTGCAGCATGACGACATGACCAAGACCGCCCGCCCCCAAACTCATCAGGATGGCCGGCATGTCGAGCTCCCACGAGCGGCCGCCCTCGACCGAGGAGAAGTCCGAGCATGGCGCCGGCGGCCGGATGCCCAACAACCACTCTGACGAGTCACCACTTCGCCGCGCTCGCAGCTGACGGCCCCCGCGATCGCTAGCCTGAACGCTCGACGGGCACCAAGCCCGTGTAGACAGGAGGAGCGAAGCATGGCCAAGTTCGAGCTTTACGCCGACGCCAAGGG
>DehalE1_100070_pt1 | contig 15623 bp, 14 predicted proteins | sample DehspE1_FD_43922 | JGI IMG/M metagenome (IMG submission 43922) | reverse complement strand
AAAACCCAAATTACACTCATTATGATATTAAGCGAAAGTTGTTGAATGCATGCACGAAAATAAAAGCGTCCTCCATTGAACAAGGTGCCGGAATATTGGATATAAGCAGAATTTTCTCATAAGAACAGGGAACATAAAGTTCCCTGTTCTTATCATCTATATCCCATTTAATATTTTTCTAATTTGCTTAAATGGATTTTAACTTGCTTTTATCGAAAAATACAAATCAGAATATACTGTAAAACTAATATGCAAAGCCTTAAGATTCCCAAGAAGCACTTATAACAAGGCTTTAGTTAACATACCTTCTAACCGATAGATTAAAATGGAAAAGAAGGTAAGTATTAAACGTGTTCAGAGATATATGAGTACAATGGACATTAGATCCTGGTACAACCAGAACAGGATTCATGGTGCAATAAATTATATGACTCCACAGGCTGCTCATGAAGCTGCCTGAGCAGTGTCAAAAAGTTAAACTTTTGGTATCTACTCTATTGACACAGATCCAAATTTATTATAATTATAGATATTAAAATAAATACATACGCAAAATTCCTTCATTAGGGTATGACCGTTTTCCAGCACCTAATCCTGTTTTTTTACATGATAATTCTTTAGGTAAAATATCGCTTGTTCTTATAGCTGCTATAATTGCCGCTCCTGTAGGTGTTACCATTTCACCATTAATTTCAGTTACTTTTAAATCTAAATTATATTCCTCCACAATATTAACCACAGCTGGAACAGGTACCGGTATTATTCCACGACGACATTTTAAATATCCACTTCCATCATTAATTTGTGATACTATTACTTCATTTATTTCTAAATTATCTAAACAAATAGCTGCACTAACAATATCAATTATCGAATCAACCGCTCCCTTTTCATGAAAATAAACTTCTTCAATACTTGTTTCATGTGCACTAGCCTCAGCGCTTGCTTTAATTTCAAATATTTTTTTAGATAATTTTTTTGCATTGTCTGTTATTAATGAACTTTCAATTATTTTAAAAATATCAAATATATTTCTCTCTGATTCTATTAATGTATTCGTGCTATTTACTATATCATCATTTAATACAACATTAAAATCACACGCATTAATACCATTTTGATTAACTCTTGAAATCTCTATTTTATAACCGTCAACCTTTAAGCTTTCCAGACCTTTTAACAAAACTTGCTTACTTGCACCTAAATCTAAAAGTGCTGCTACTATCATATCACCACTTATACCTGAATAACATTCTACATATAATGAATTCATATTGTATTTCTCCTGACACTAATATTCTCATTTTATTAACTTTAACAGCTAATTCTACTATCAATAACTATCGTATACATAACCAATACTCTTCTTACTATGGAAATACATAGCAGAAGATAAATAAGTCCAGCCATTTTTAATGGTATAAATTTAAGTGATATCAATGCGCCGTTTCTGATTTATGCCAGTTTTTTTAAAATCTCTGTTTAAGATGTTTTCTCTACCATCCGGTGTAACTTTTTCTAAATGATAAAGAAATTTCTTGACAACTATAGATCTAATATTCATTGCACTCATATATCTTTAAAACGTTTAAGACTTACTTTTATTCCTCAACTAATTAATTTTCTATGAATCTTTGGAGCACCATATCCGGATTTGATTTCTGTTTAGATTTGTTTAATCTTAGCTTTAATTTTTCCATTTCAAACTGACGTTTTAAAGGTATATTTTGATTTGCATTTTTCAATAAAAGCAACGACTTTTTTATTGTTTTCTTACGAATAAATATGGCGGTAGCTTTTTTAATATTTCATTCTCCATCCCAAGTTTATCAATGCGTTTTTTCATTGCTTTGTATTCCTTAGCTGTCATTTCTAACACCGAGATTATAACTATGTATATGAAATTGCAATTTCATATAATCTATTAATATAATGTAATAGCCATAATTACAGCTATAACAGTTGCAAATAATGGTATAACAACTGTTATAACACCAAAATCTTTATAAGCTTCCTTGTGAGTTAAACCCATAGCTGATAACATTATAACAACACTTGAACAATGAGGTAACGAGTCAAGTCCACCTGAAGCGATTGTTGCAACTCTATGTATCGCTTCAGGATTAAGACCCATTTCTAAGAAATGTGAACCTAACACTTCTAAGAATATTTGAACTCCACCTGTCGCAGAACCAACAATACCAGCAATAAGGTTGACACCAATTGCTTCAGTTACATAAGGATTCATGTTCATGTTTAATATCATATCAATAAAGTTTTGGAATCCTGGCACTGATTTTACAACACCTGCAAATCCTATTACTGCACTTGCACAGATTATTGCATTGCCACCATTATTACTCCCTGTTGCTAACATTTTTGCTAAACCTAAATCCTTTTTAAAACTAACAAGTAATGTACATATTGAGCCTAATACTAATCCTAATACAACACCTGCTGATGGAACCATAAGTTTCTTGGTAAGTATTAATGTTCCTATTACTATAATAATTGGTAATAACGATAATTTCCAATCTGGAATTTTTTCATCATTTAAATCTATTTCAACATTACCACTTAGAGCAATTTGAGCCTCTGGATTACTAGCTACTATGTTTTTCAACCTTTTATTTAAGTACATATATCCACAAGTAAATAAGAATATAGTTACTACAATTCCCATAAGCGGTGCAGCCGCAACATCAGTACCTAAAATTTTAGTCGGTATAATATTTTGTACAGATGGTGAAAAAGGTAAAGCTGTCATTGTATATGTACCAGCTCCTAAACCCATTGCTGCACAATTTAATGTCTGTGGTAATTTAACTTTTTCAAATAAAACTTTTGTTATTGGATATACAGTAAATACTATAACAAATGTTGCTAAACCACCAAATGCTAATAAAGATGTAACTAATATCGTAACTAATAATATATGTTTAGTTCCTAAAGTTTTTATTATCTTATAGGATATAGATTTAGCACATCCTGTTTCTGCCATGATTTGTCCAAAAATAGCTCCAAATAATAAAACGAATCCATAATTAATAACAAAAGCTGCAAAAGAGTTTGCATAATTTACGCTTAACCCTTCCCAAATACCTATACCATTTGTAATAATTACTATAAATCCAGCAAAGATACTAGTTGGAAATAAATGAAAACCTCTATACGTTAAATACATTAATAAAAAAATTGCTAATAAAAGACCTGTTATTTGCATTTTAATTTCCTCTCTTCTTTAATTAACCCACATTCATATTTCTCTCTAACCGCTGAATGTGGATTAATTCTATTTTTAATAATTATTCCTTAATTGTACTCAACCAGTTCATAAATTATTTAATATTAATTTAATAAGATTTACAAATTAAAATGATCTTGAATAACTATATAAGCATAAAATACCACCTTGATCATTCAATTCAGATTTAGTCAATTCTCCATTTGCAATATCTTTTACATATTCTATTATTTGATTGCCTAAGTCCTCCAAAGTAACACCTTCTAAAATTACCCCAGCATTTATATCCATATCACCAGGCATACTATTAAATATATTGCTATTACTTGTAACCTTTATAACAGGCATACATGGAAATCCTACAGGGTTTCCTCTTCCTGTACTAAATATAGTTAGCTGAGCACCACCAGCACATAATCCTGTCATAGATTCTGTATCATAACCAGGGCCATCCATAATGCATAATCCTTGCTTTGTTGGAATTTCACCATGTTCTAAAATCTCTTGAACCAACGAATGTCCTGCTTTTCTTATGCATCCAAGAGACTTTTCCTGGATTGTTGACATGCCTCCGTCCATATTTCCTGGAGAAATTACTCTTGAAGCACCTGGTCCCAAGATTTCCACAGCGTGTCTTTCCCCTTTATCTATCAAATAGCAAATTTGTTTACAAATCTCTGTAGTAGCACCTTGCTTACCTAGACTGTCTTTAGTTCCTAAAAACTCTGTTGTCTCTGTAAGTATAGTTCTGCCACCTTGATTTACTATCCAATCTGATAAAAATCCTATGGCTGGATTAGCTGTTATACCTGATAATGCGTCAGAACCACCACATTCTAGCCCTATAGTAAGCTTGCTAAATGGAACATCTTCTCTTACTAATCCTTTTCTTTTTTCAACCATCTCTTTTACAAATTCTATTGCCATCTCAGATGATTTTAATGTTCCACCATCTTCTTGTATAACTGTAGCAAAAGTATTAGAATTTATGATTTTTACATTTTCTGCAATTTTTCTTGCATTTAATGTCTCACAACCTAATCCAACATAAACTACAGCAAATGTATTTGGATTTTTACCTATATTCTCCAACAACCTGCTGTGCATTTGTATTTCTGGACCTTTTCCACATCCAGCACCATGATATAAAGCTATTGTTTCAGGAACAGCTTTTTCAATCATTTTTGCTACACCATTTGCACAGGAAACAGTTGGTATTATCAATACATGATTTCGAATTCCAACTCCACCATTTTTTCTTATATATCCTTTAAAAGTTTCCATAGTACCTCCTCACTATACCATAGCCTTTGCTGAATCAATATTATGTATATGTACATGACTACCTTTTTTTATATCCACTGTAGCATATCCAATTAAACTGCCATATTTGATAATCATTTCATCTTTTTTTATGTCTCTAATTGCAACTTTATGAAATTTTGGAATGTTGTTTATAATTTGTATATTTCCATCACTACTGGTTTCAAGAATATTACCCATCTTAAGATCATCAAGTGCAATAATTACATTATCATATTCATTTATTTTAATATAATTTACCATTTATAATAACTCCTCAACTTTTAGATTATCATATTTAGGACATCCAAACTTTTTAGCAACCCAAGCAGTTAACATAGGCGAAAAAATTGCTGTAAATATAACTGCCGTAGCAATTTGAGCAGTTGCAGCAGGCACTACATCTGCTAAAGCAGGCACTGCTAATGCTACCGCTGCAGGTGTAGCAACTGCATTTGCGGCAGCAGTAGATATTGCAGCCCCAGCATATCCTGGTCTTTTCAAAATATATCTATCCGCTAATATTGATAACCCACCACTACATACAACTGTTATAATACCTAAAAGTATTCCTGAAAAGCCTGATGCAAAAATCATATTAAAGTTAATAGCAGCTCCTAAACAAAACGAAAACATTGGTACTGCTATGATAGTTCCCGATCTGAAAAATTGACTTATTTCATCATCTAAATTGCCTAAAATACATCCAACAATCATTGGTACAATTGTAGATACAACTATCATTACAGGTATATCGGCAGCACCCGAAGCTCCTAGTGCTATCATCGTCATAAAAGGACCATCATTTAATGCTAAAATACTTACAGCACCAATATCTTTTTTATCTCCATAATCTCCCATTAATGCGATATATAATCCTGCATTACTATTTGTAACCGCGCTATAAATTGCTAAAGCTGATATTCCAAAAAAGCCTGCAGCACCACCGAACTTACCAACTAATAAGCCAATAATAAATCCTGCTAAAAATTTTGCAATTAATAAGACAAAACCTCTTTTTAATACTTCTGGTGTTTCTTTAATTTTCAATTGTGTTCCTGTACAAAATAAAGCCATACCTATCAAAGTTGCAGTTCCCGCCTTTGAAAAAAACGCTGTGGTCATTGTACCTATATTTAAAATATCAGGTATAAACGTATTTATTGCAGCGGCTATAAATAGTGGTACAACCATTATTCCTCCTGGAATTTTATTAACGCCTTTCATTATTCTCATATAATTCTCCTCCTAAGTTTTAAAATATAAATTTATTTATCAGCTAAAATAAATTTCCACTATTGTCAAATTGCCAGCTGTGTTTTGCACTAATAATTTCTATATCCTCACGTTCTTTTAATTCATCTATTAAAGCTTCAGAAACTTCTATATATTCAATATGCAATGTATTTGGAATTCTCACTATTCTTAATTTGCTACGATTCGCATCATATGCAAATTTAACTGCCGCTTTTATAGCTAATTCATCACTTCCAAACACAGATGGAATAGCTGAAGCCTCTGGTGCTGATGCTGTCAACGAATTAGGATAAGTTGCTTCCATATCTATTTTGTTAAATAATCTTCTAGTTGTACTAGCTGCAATTCCCATACCCATAGCATTACCATGTGTTTCATCACTTAAATCTAAAGCAACTATTCTAGATGGTGCTCCAGGATCATTTGGAACTGCTGGTGATAAAAATACTCTCGTAACATTAGCATCCATTCCATCACCACCAAAATTCTTACCTATCTTGTCCACTACCAAGACATCAAGTTTTTCTGGAATAATTCTTGGTAATAAAGACCTTGCTTTATTAAGTAATTCGGGTTCTTTCTCTATTATTTCATTAGGAGTTAGTCCATATAACTCACGAGTCTGATCATATGCATTTTCTATAATTGCAAGGCCAGCAATTAAATTTACATTTTCAATAATGCATCTTGCAAACATCTCTACATTTCTAGCCATTTTACCAAAGCCTTGAATATGGCAAACTTCGGCGCCTTGTTGTTTTCCTAGACCTATGGTTAACATTTTCATTAAACCGCACTCATAATTTCCTCTAAACGCAGGATGAGGTTTTATTCTATTTAAAATAATAATTCCGTCTGCCTCAAAAGCATTTTTATCGATATAAACTGTAATTCCATCTTCATTAACACCAACAGGCACAACCTCCATAGAACTTTTTATTTCTACTTCCATTGTTTTTTTATTAATTCCGTAATTATTTAAAAACTCTTTTTGGCCTTCTCCAGTTGCTCCACCATGACTCCCCATAGCTGGTACTATAAAAGGCTCCGCTCCATTTTGTTTAATAAAATCAAGTACTGTTTTAGCAATTAACGAAATACTTGCAATTCCTCTACTTCCAACTGCTACAGCAATTTTCATGCCTGGTTTTATCTTATTTCTTATCTCGTCACGATTAAGTTGTTTAATAACTTCCGCAGGTATATCTTCAATGATTGTCCTATCAAACTTTTGTTTAACTTTAACCATATTAGGTAACTCTACCTTATCTAAAATAGAATTAATAACACTCATACACTATCCTCCTAATTAAATATTTAAATTATTTATTATATTTTAAAACTGCACCTTCATAAACTGATGTTACATGTTCAGCATATCTTGCCAAATAACCCTTCTTCACTTTTGGTTCTGCTTTTATCCAATTAGATCTGCGAAGTTCTAATTCGTCGTCTGAAACTAGAACATTTAAAGACTTTTTGCCTATATTGTATTCTATAATATCTCCATCTTCTACTAAAGCAATAGGCCCGCCAACTGCTGCTTCAGGACTGACATGTCCGATTGAAGCACCTCTTGTTATTCCTGAGAATCTTCCGTCAGTTATTAATGATATTCCATCATCTAAACCCATGCCTTGCATAATAGCTATTAAAGTTGCCATTTCCTGCATACCAGGTCCGCCTTTAGGTCCTTCATAACGAATTACCACAACATCACCTTTTGCTATTTTTCTATCCATAACAGCTTTCATAGCTTCTTTTTCACTATTAAAAACTCTAGCCGTTCCTTTATGAGTAAACATACTACTGTCTACCGCATTTGCTTTAATTACCGCTCCCTCTGGTGCTAAATTGCCCCTTAATATTGTTAATCCACCATTTTTTAAATAAGGATTATTTAAAGGTCTAATTATATCACTATTTTTTACTACTACATCCACAACAATATTATTTAGAGTCTTTCCTAAAATTGTTTTACATTCTCCATTGATTAATCCACCCTCAATACCTTCTTTAATAAGTGCAGATATACCTCCTTCGTAATGCAAATCAGCTAAATAGTATTCTCCCGCAGGTGATAATCTACAAACACTTGGAACTTTATCTCCTATGCGATCAAAATCTTCTAATCTAATTTTAATCCCTAATTCTGATGCTATGGCTGGTAAATGTAGAGTAGTATTGGTTGAACAGCCAATTAACATATCTATAGCAATTGCATTATCAAGTGTTTCTTTAGTTATTATGTCTGAAGGTTTTATATTTTCTTTATATATTTCTATTATTTTTCTACCTGATTCTTTAGCAAGTCTAATTCTAGCAGCATCAACTGCTGGTATAGTTCCATTGCCTGGTAGTGCCATTCCTAAAATTTCTGTCATACACCCCATAGAATTCGCAGTAAACATACCTGCACACGAACCACATCCAGGACAGGAATTATTTTCAATTGCATCATACTCATCTCTACCTATTTTTTGTGTTAAAAATTCTCCGGCAGCTTTTCCTAAACTTGTTAAATCTAATTTTCTATCCATATACCTGCCCGGCAACATAGGTCCGCCATTTACAAATATACATGGTATATCTAGCCTACAAGCTGCCATTAACATTCCAGGAACTATTTTATCACAAGCACATACAAATACTAATGCATCAAAATTATGCGCTGAGGCAACTGCCTCTACAGAATCAGCAATTATTTCTCTACTAGGTAATGAATATTTCATACCATCCATACCATTACATAATCCATCACAAATTGCTATAGTAGAAAAAGTTATCGGAGTTCCGCCACCTGCATACACTCCTTGAGCTACTGCATTACTAATTTGATTTAGATGCATGTGTCCAGGGAATGCATCTGTCCAAGAATTAGCTATACCAATTAAAGGATTTTCTATATCCTTATCGATAAATCCAGCACCTTTTAACAAGGCTCTGCATCCAATTCTTGTAATACCATCTTTCATTGCGTTACTTTTTCTTCCTTCCATATTAACCATCCTTTACATTATAATAATTTCGTAAAAAAAATAATAATAAACTAAAACAAAAATACAGTAAAAAACAAACTATAATCATTCATTTAGAGTATTACTTTACGTAGTTAAAACAAAAACAATTTAACTTATTATATGTTAGACATATTCATTTAACAATTGTTAATATTTAGTACCGATAAAACTAATTATATATATTGTAATTTTTCTGCTTGCAATCTTAGTTCATCTCTAAATTTAGGATGTGCTATATTGATTAAATTAATTGTTCTTTGTTTTACCGATTGATTTTTCATTAGAGCAATTCCATATTCAGTTACTATATAATCAATATTATTTCTAGATAATGTAACAATAGAACCTAGTGGCAAGCACGGTAATATTGTAGAAACCGTATCATCTTTAGCTGTAGACCTTAAAGCTATTATTGAGCGTCCATTTTTAGCATGGATTGCTCCAGTAGCTGTATCACTCTGTCCGCCACTTCCACTATATTGTTTAGTATTGATTGACTCTGAACATACTTGTCCACAGAAATCTACTGTTATTGCGGTATTTATAGAAACCATATTATCATTTTGAGCGATAACATGTGGATCATTTACATAATAACCTGGCAATATCATTACTCCCGGATTGTTATTCATAAAATTATATAATCTATTATTTCCGAGTGCAAAAGTTCCAACAATCTTGCCCTTATGCAGAGTCTTTTTATTGCCAGTAATAACACCAGCCTCAACAAGTTCTACAATACTGTTAGTTATCATTTCTGTATGCACACCTATATCTTTTTTGTTTTTAAAAGCCTTCGATACAGCATCTGGTATGGCGCCTATTCCTAACTGAATAGTAGAACCATCTTCAACCAAAGATGCTACATTAACACCAATTTTTTCATCTATTTCACTAATTTCTCCTGAATCTAGTATTGGTATAGGCCTATCACATTCAATAATCTTATCAACTTGACTAATGTGAATTTCATTATCTCCATAAACATTAGGTAAATTTGGATTAACTTCTAAAATAACTTTTTTCGCATTTTGTGACCATTGGTGCTCTCCAATATTAGACAATGAAAATCTAAAATACCCATGTTCATCCATTGGGGTAACTGTAGCAACAAATATATCTATTGGTTCCACCTCTATCTGCCTTGTAGCAGCATTATGCAAATTTCCTGGAACATATTCTATATTGTTTGCCTTTAATGCTTGTCTTCCTGAATTCATCAAAAACCATGAAGTTATATGAAATTTTTTATTGTGCTCTTTGTCCGTTAAAATTTTGTATTTCCCCATATCTAAGCTATGAAGTAAAGTTACTTTATTAATTCTATGGCTAATTGTATGCAAATCCTTCAAAAATCCCATCGGCTCCATTACAGCAAAACCTGTTCCTATAACATCGCCATCTTGAATTAAATTGTAACTTTCTTCAAAACTACATAATTTACTTTCATATTCAACTTTATATCTATTCATAATTAACATCCTTTACTACTTAGTTTGCTTTTTATAAATCATATTTAGGACAACCATATTTTTCAGCTACACATCTAGTTAATATCAGTGAAATATTGCAGTAAATATTACCGCTGAAGCTATGCTATCTGTACAGTTGCAAATTACTACTAAAATTAATTGCAAATAAATTCTATATTCATTAATAAACATCATTATTTACTAGAAAGCCAGTTCATGTCATTTTGAAAGCAGTGAAGAATCTCTAAAAAAATTGAAATCATGAGATTCTTCGACTTTGCCTAAGAATGATAAAACATAAAAATTATACTTTCTAGATTATAGCTCTTTATTTATATTTGACTCTATCATTTCAAAAACGCTATTTTCGCTATTTCTACACCCTTATCAAATGCTTCCGCGTTTAATTTTACAAATTCTGGCTTTTTGCCTAATTTTTTAAGAACAAGTTCTCTAACACTATCCATTGGCATAGTATTAGAAATTTCCATATATGCTGCAAACATTATTATATTAGCAATTTTATTAGAACCAATCTCATAAGCAATAGTATCAGCATCAATATCTATAATCTTTACATCTTTTCTTTCTATAACACTGACATCTACTAATGAGCTGTTTGCAATAATTACACCACCAGGCTTTACATTTTCCACAAATTTAATTAGTGAAGGCTGATTCATTGCACACAATACATCTAATTCGTCAGATACAGGTGAGCCTATTGCTTCATCTGATAATATAACAGTACAATTTGCTGTACCACCACGTTGTTCAGGACCATACGATGGAAGGAAAGTTACATTAACTCCTTGCTCAAATGCACATTCACCGATAAGTTTACCTATCATCATTACGCCTTGTCCACCAAAGCCCGCTACTAAAAGACTTGTTAACATAAATTAATCCTCCTTATCCCTAAATACGCCTAAAGGAAATTCCTTCATAGTTTTCTCTTTTATATATTCCAATGTATCTAATGGTGACATTCCCCAGTTGGTTGGACAGTTAGAAAGAATTTCTATAAATGAAAAACCTTTATTGTTTAGCTGATTTAGAAATGCTTTTTTTATACCTGCTTTTGCTTGATTAATATGAGCTGGTGTATCAACTGCAAACCTCGCTACATAAACAGGACTTTGAAGTTGAGAAATCAATTCACACATTTTAATCGGATATCCTTCTGTTTCTGGGTTACGGCCTAAAGGACTAGTTGTACTCTTTTGTCCAACTAAAGTAGTTGGAGCCATTTGGCCACCAGTCATACCATATATACTATTATTAACAAATATCGTTGTAATTTTTTCACCACGATTTGCTGCATGCATTATTTCAGACATACCTATAGATGCTAAGTCCCCATCACCTTGATATGTAAATACAACACTCTCAGGCTTACAACGTTTAACTCCCGTTGCTACAGCCGGTGCTCTACCGTGAGAAGCAGCTATCATATCTAAATTCCAATAAACAGCTCCTAAAGTACTACATCCAACTGGCAAAATACATACAGTTTTTTCTCGTAGCTGTAATTCATCAATTGCTTGAGCAACTATTTTAGTAATTGTGCTATGCATACAACCTGGACAATATCCACTAATGCCTTTATTAATTGATTCTGGTCTTGAGTATATTTTTTCCATTATTGTCCCTCCTTAGCTAATAGCAACACTTTTTCTATAACAGCTTTTTGTGGTATAATAATACCTCCCGATGTTAATACTGTATCAATAGGAATTCTATCACATGTACCTAATTTAACATCTTCTATCATTTGTGCTGGAATAGCCATTTCAACATCTATTATACATTTTACCTGTTTTTCATCTAATTTTTTGAACGACTCATATGGGAATGGATTTATAGTTATAGGTCTTATTAGTCCTACCTTTATACCTTGATTTCTTAATGCATCAACGGCTGATTTACATATACGCCCAGAAGTACCATAAGCAGTTAATATATACTCTGCATCTTCAACCATATACTCTTCAACCTGAACATCTTCTTTTGCCCAACGCTCATACATTTTTGCACATTGTTCATTAAATATTTGCTGATCTTTTTCTAACAAATTCCCGCTTAAAACAATATTAATATGATCTCTGTCTCCACTTCCTACTGTTGCCCAACCAGGTGTTTCAGGAAGCTCTTTATATGGTGGTAACTCAACCGGTTCCATTATTGCTCCTAAAAATCCATCTGGAGCTACTATTACTGGATTTCTGTCTCTCTGAGCATATTCAAATGCTTTATAAGTAAAATCAACCGCTTCCTGTAAAGTACCCGGTGCTAAAACAATAGTTTTAAATCCTCCATGACCTGACGCTTTTGTAGCTTGTAAATAATCAGTCTGTGCTGGTTGAATAGTTCCGATACCAGGGCCAGCTCTCATTACACTTACTACGACCGATGGTAATCTAGCACCTGCTAAGTACGATATTCCTTCAGACTTTAAACTTATTCCAGGACTTGATGAAGATGTCATTGACAATGTTCCTGTTGAAGCAGCTCCATAAATCATATTCACAGATGCTACTTCACTTTCACCCTGTACAAATGTTCCTCCTACATTTGGTAATTGTCTTGCCATATACTCTGGTATTTCATTTTGCGGTGTTATAGGATAACCCGCAAAAAAACGGCATCCTGCTCTAACTGCTGCTTCTGCTATAGCTTCACAGCCTTTCATAAACTTTCTATCCATTGCTATACCTCCATGATTTATTTATACATTTCAATTACTACATCCGGACACATAGTTGCACACATACTACACCCAATACAGTTTTCAGGATTTTTTGCAATAACATACTTATATCCTTTTTTGTTAACATGTTCTCCAATATCTAGAACATTCTTTGGACATACCTTAATACAGAAACCACAGCTTTTACATGCTTCAATATTAAATTCCAATTTAGCCATAATACACCATCCTTTTTATAAAATTTGTTTAAACTATCAAGTCTTGATTGATTTGACTTATAATTTATCTAATATATTCAATATGAATATTAATAGAAGCTATAATACATTTTACTTCCTTTATAAAATCATCTATATTTACACCATTACTAATTATTAATGCATATATTTGTTTTCCTGTCTCTGTTAATTTTTCTCGTAACCATGTGTATCCATCTAATACATTTTTTTCAGATGTATCGTCTCCCATACAAGGGTTACAAAGTATCTTTACCATCTCTTGATTAACATTTGCCATTGACAATATATACTCCATAGTAGTATTAATATTTTTTATGTCTTCTGAAAACGGTCTAAATGGATTAATTACATAAAAAATATCTGTGTTCTCTATAGTAAAATATTTTGAAAATTGTCCAATCATTCTAGCCCCTACTGCATTTCCACCAACATCAAATACACAAATAATTTCTTTATTATTTAATGCTCCTGAAATACCAGTCGGTATTATTGGAGAATCCATAAACTCGAAGGTATCTACAAACTTAACACCATTTTTAATTAATTCATCCTTATAATCTCTTGCACGAAAAAGTCCTTTTGTCTGGTCCATATCAAAAAAATAAACATCCTTTTTAGATAAACTAGACAATTCGATAGCAAGATTTAATGCAATTTCTGTTTTGCCACTACCTGACTCTCCTAATATTACATAATTGTGTTTATTATTAATTTTATCATCATAAATTCCCATATAGTCTAATTCTCCTTTGAATTGTGCAACTTTTTGGCATATAGAACTTTTCTTCTTTTTTACGAACATATTGTTGTGTATTCTGACATTGTGTTGATATTATTATAACACTGTTGCAATTTTTGTCAATAAGTATTATAGTATTTATATATAAATTTATCTAAATAGCAAAATATTAAGATAAAAATCTTAAATAAGTCTTATATAGGAGGATTTTTAATAACCATGACCGAAAATAATAAATCTACACTTAAATCTTTAGAACGTTCTCTAGATATAATTGATGTTTTAGCAAAAAATCCAGTTCCAATGTCTGCTCAGGAACTTAGTGATGCCTTAAAAGTAAATAGAACAACTATCTATTCTTCTTTAAATACCTTATCGAATAAAAATTACATCGAAAAAAATTCATCGACGGGAAAATATTCGATAGGATATCGTCTTTTTGAAATCGGCTTGCATTATAAGTATAAATTTCCATTTACCTCAGTAGTAGAGCATTATGCAAAAGAAATAAATAATAAATATCATATATCTATAAATTTAGGTGTATTTAAAAAACCTAATTCTGTGCTTATGCTCTTAAGCCAAAACCAGGTAAATTCAAGAATTTCTTCTTCACCTATGCTACCAGTCAATTACACTTTACCTGTTTACGCTTCAGCTATAGGCAAAGTTATTCTATCTGGTATGCAAGAAGAACAAATCCAACAAATATTAGATAGTATTACTTTTAAACCATTTACAAGCAACACTATAACTTCAAAGGAAATTATTTTAGAAGAACTAAATGAAATAAAAAAGAATGGTTACGCCGTAGATAGAAGTGAATATTTTAATAATTTCTATTGTATTGCAGCTCCTATTAGAGATTATACTGGTACTATTATTGCCGGCATAAGTGTTTCAGATATGGAAAAAAGTTATTTTGAAGAGCATTTTGACAAACTATCAAAAGAAATATGTATTGTTTCTAATCAAATATCTTTAAGTTTAGGTTATGCTCAATAAAATTATAGTAACCACATATTAAAAGGGCTATATTGGTAGTATAAAAGTTTGGACACGAAAAGTTTAACACGATAAAGTATAACTACAATGGAATGTGCGTGTTAAACTTTGTCCAAAACTGGTACCCGTTATACGGATGAATTTTAACCTTGAAATCCGTTTCATTAATAATATTTTGCACTTGAGTTGTTGCATCAGATTGAATTTTTCTTGTAATTCTTAATAAAAAATTTTATAATTTTATCAATGTTGTTACAAGATATACGTAGAGACCGTTTCAAGTTTAAATACAAAAACTGACATAATTATTAAAGATAATTTTTTACAAGAGTAGGTCCAAAATAGGATCCTCTTGTTTTGTATTATATAGGTATTTTTTTGCAAGTCAAAACATCTTATAATCATAAATATTTTGAATAGATTGAAAAAAGAGTACTCCAAGTAAGCCTTTTGAATGACTTTTGGGAAACAGATATTAAAATATAGAATTACGTTTCTTTTATTTTCAACATTCTTTTATTTTGTCTTACTGTACACGGAACTCATTGCGCAGGAATACTTGCCGGAAACGGCTATTCGTCAAAGGGTAAGTACAAAGGAATTGCACCGGAAGCAAATATTCTTTCAGTGAAAGT
>DehalE1_100068_pt1 | contig 15965 bp, 14 predicted proteins | sample DehspE1_FD_43922 | JGI IMG/M metagenome (IMG submission 43922) | reverse complement strand
CGCGAGAACCGCCGCCCCGCCTCGAAGCAGGGCTCGTCCAACCAGACGTCGCGCTCGAGGCAGGGCCAGTCGCGTTCGTCGCGTCCGGCCACCTCGTCCACCCAGAGTGCCGTCGCGTTCTCCCGCCAGGGACGCCGCCGCAGCAGCACGCGGCGCGCCGCGTAACGAGGTCGGACCGGTGCCGCCTGCGGGCGGAGCCGGGACGATCCGAGCTCAGACAGCCCGTCCCGGGCTATTCCGGGCGCCCCGAAGAGGTCAGTAGGGTGATCGGTGTGCGCGGGGATACACCTCACCCCGGGCGTGCCAGAGGCGGCAGGCGAGGAACCCAAAGACGAAGGAGCCTTTGATGGGACTCATTCAGGCGGCGATCGGAGCGCTCGGCGGAACGCTGGCCGATCAGTGGAAGGACTTCTACACCGTTCCCGACGGCCTCGCGCCGACGGCTGCGCTGTTCGCGGCGGTCCCGCAGGGGCAGAACGCCGGACGGGGCTCGAACACGCACGGTTCCGAGGGTGTGATCACCAATGGCAGCCGGATCATCATCCCCGAGGGCTACGGCCTCGTCCTGATGCAGGACGGCGCCATCACCGGCTTCGCCGCCCAGGCAGGTGCCTACGAGTGGAACTCCGAGGCCCAGGACTCCCAGTCGATCTTCGCCGGCAACGACATCGTGAGTTCGACACTGACCACGTCGTGGGAGCGGTTCAAGTTCGGCGGACGCCCCGGCACCCAGCAGCGCGCCTATTTCGTCACGCTCAAGGAACTGCCCAACAACCGCTTCGGCACCCAGTCCGAGATCTACTGGGACGACGCCTACATGAACGCCCAGGTCGGTGCGGTCACCCGGGGCACCTACACGCTGAAGATCGTCGACCCGATCCTGTTCATCAAGTCGTTCGTCCCGGCCACCTACCTCGAACCGGGCCGGGTCTTCGACTTCACCGACATCGAGAACGACGCGGCCGCCCAGCTGTTCAACGAGGTCGTTGCCTCCCTCGCGCCCGCCTTCTCGATGTACACCAACGACCCGGCGAAGGGGCGGATCACCAAGATCCAGCAGGACTCCGACGGCTTCGCGCGGAGCCTGTCCGCCGCGGTCGAGGAGAACTACCAGTGGCGCGCGGAGCGCGGCCTCGCGATCGTCGCGACGGCGATCATCTCGATCGAGTACGACGAGATGACCCGCGAGCTGCTGCGCAACGTGCAGCGCGCCGACGCCCTCTCCGGCGGACGTGGCAACTCGAACCTGCAGGCCTCGGTCGCGGCCGGCTTCGAGGCTGCGGGTGAGAACGCCGGGCCCGGAGGGCTGGTCGGCATGGGCATGGCGGCGGGCACGACCGGCATCGGGGCGCTCCAGCAGCCTGTGCAGGCGCCCGTTCCGCAGGCTCCCGCCGCGCCGGCCGCCCCGCAGGCGCCGGCCGAGGATCCGGTGGCCAAGCTGGCGAAGTTCAAGGAGATGCTCGACGCGGGGCTGATCACCCAGGCGGACTACGACGCGGCGAAGGCCAAGGCACTCGGTCTCTAGGATCCCGAGATGACCGACTCCCAGGCCACGCCCGAGCCGGTGACCGGCCCGGGCCAACCCGGCGCCGCGCCACCCGGGGCGTCCGGTCCGCAGACCGTGGACACCGCGAACCAGGCCCTGCACGACGGCGTCAACCGGTGCCCGAAGTGCGGCTCGACCGAGATCCAGTTGCGTGTCTCCGCAGGCAGGCTGGTCTGCCTGTTCTGCCGCTACGAGTGGTCCGAGGCGAGGATCGAACCGGTGGTGGCCGGGGAGGGCGCGCTGCAGGACCTCACCGGGACGGTGGTCGCCTCAGGTGCCACGGACATCTCCCCTGAGGTGTCCGGGGTGATCACCCTGAAGTGCCCGGGGTGCGGTTCGGAGGTCGTGGTGAACACCGCCGAGGCGATGTCGTCGCGCTGTCACTGGTGCCGGCACATCCTCACCATCAACGAGCAGGTACCCAACGGCGCGGTGCCCGACGCGGTCCTGCCCTTCGGCATCACCCGTGACCAGGCTCTGGAGCACATCCGGGCGTTCGCCGGCGCCCGCAGGTTGTTCGCCCACCGGAAGTTCCGCCGGGACTTCGCCCCGGAGAACGTGGTCGGCGTCTACCTGCCCTACATGGTCGTCGACGGCAACGCCAGCGCCGACGTGCAGGGCTTCGGCGAGGTCGAGACCCGGCGCTACACCCGAAAGAACGGCGATCAGGAGGAGACCTACTACGACGCGGACGTGTACCAGGTCGGCCGGCACGTCGATTTCACCGTCGACGACCTGACCATCGAGTCGTCCGCCGAACGCGCGAACATGAACGCCTTCGTCAACACGAACAACGTGATCAACACGATCCTGCCGTTCGACACCAAGAACGCGGTGCAGTGGAACGCCAGCTACCTCGTCGGCTTCACCTCCGAACGCAGGGACCAGGACGTGGCGCAGGTTGAGCCCGTCCTTGAGGACCAGCTGCTCTCGATCGCGCGCTCCCAGGTCGAGGGTTCGGTGTCCCGGTACGACCGCGGCGTGCGTTGGGAGGCCGAGCACCTCGTCGTCCACGGCACGCGCTGGGTGTCGATGTACCTCCCGGTGTGGCTGTACTCCTACTACTACGAGGAGAACGGCCACGCGATGGTGCACTACATCGCGGTGAACGGACGCACCGGCGAGACGATGGGCAGCGTCCCGGTCTCGCAGGGACGGCTGATCCTGGCCGCGCTGGTCGCCGGCACCGTGCTGGAGGGCGTCGCGTTATGGCTCCTGGCGGTGATGTCATGACGACGCTGCTGATCGGGCTGCTCATCCCCCTCGCGTCCGGTGGGGACACCCCGTGGATCCTGCTGCTCGGCCCCGCGGGGGCGGTCGCTGTCTACTGGGGGTTGTTCCAGTTCTACCGCAACACCGGCAGGTCCCACTCGTTCGAGCGGGAGACGCTGATCGAGTCGAAGCCGATCACGGGCACGGACCAGAAGGTCGACGAGGTGCGCGGCACCCAGCGCACCTCGATTGACGGCGACAACGTGCACAGCCACCGCCAGCGCGTGCGGCGGTGGTGACGGGGCGCAGGCCCGGCCGCGGGCCTGCGTCAGGGTCTCAGATCGCGCGGCACCCGATCGGGGAATCGGCGCGCTGAGCCTCGGCGGCGCCGGGCTCCTGGTCGGAGCAGGCGCGCCTCCCGGGACGATCCGCTCCCAGGGATGTCGGTTCCGCTGCGGCGTCGGGGACCGGCGCGAACTCCTCTTCCCGGTGCGGACCGTCGGCAAGGCCGCGCCGTGGGGCATACGTCGTCGCTGCTGCCACGCCGCACGCTTCGCGTAGCGCGGCGTCGAACCTGGTCCCCAGTTCCGGCAGGGTGAGGCCCCGGTTGCCGGTGTCGAGGTCCATCCAGCCCACGCGTTCGCCGTCGCCGGTGTTGACGTAGAGCCGGCGCAACCCCCACCGGGACCAGGGGACGACCGTCAGTCCGGACTCGGTCGTCCGTCCCTGTTCGCTGCGGCGCGGGAGGTACGGCGCGGGCTGGGGCACCCCGGCGGAGTCGACGACTGTCGATGTGGTGGAGGTCAGGACGGACACGCTTGCAGCTTGCCGAGCCCGGCCCGGCTCCCGCCAGACCCCCAACGGGCGACACATGCCGTGCGGGCCAGCAGGGCGGTCGCCACTCCCGCGCGAGCGGCGGCCTCGTCAGCGGCTCAACTCCGCGAGGTCGTCCGGGCCGAGCGTCAGGTCTCCGGCGGCCAGGTTCTGCTCAAGGTGGGCAACACGCGACGTCCCCGGGATCAGCAGGATGTTCTTCCGGTGCGCGAGCAGCCAGGCGAGTCCTACCTGCGCGGGCGTCGCGCCCAGCCGGGCGGCGACGGCCTGGACGGCGGGGTCGTCGGTCACTTTCGGCAGGTGCGGGAACGCCGAGCCCAGCGGGAAGTACGGGACGTAGGCGATCCCGTGCTCGTCACACAGGTCCAGCACCGCGACGTCGCTCTGGTCGAGCAGGCTGTAGGCGTTCTGGACGCAGACGGCGTCCGCCTGCTCGATCGCCTGCTGCACCTGCGCCACGCTCGCCGTCGAGATGCCGACTCCGGCGAGCTTGCCCTCCTCGCGCAGCGCCACCAGCTCGGCCAGCTTGTCCTCCAGCGGCACCCGCTGCGCCGGGTCGTCCGGCTCGTGGTCCATCAGCCGCAGGTTCACCGCGCCGATCCGCTCGATGCCGAGCGTGCGCAGGTTGTCCTCGACGGCCGCGCGGAGCTGCTCCGGGCGCTGGGCGGGGTTCCAGTTCCCCGCGGCGTCCCTCAGCGACCCCACCTTGGTGACCAGCACGAGATCCTCCGGGTAGGGGTGCAGTGCCTCCCGGATCAGCTGGTTCGCCACGTCCGGGCCGTAGAACTGCGCAGTGTCGATGTGGTTCACGCCGCGCTCCACCGCGCGTCGCAGCACCCGGATCGCCTCGTCGTGGTCACGCGGCGGGCCCATCACTCCGCGCCCCGGCAGCTGCATGGCACCGAATCCCATCCGGCGCACGGTGAACTCACCCAGGTGGAAGGTCTTCATGGCCAGACGATAGCTCGGGGTCGTCCGCGACCCCCGGAACGGGATCCGAAGCGCCCCAACGCTCAGGCGGACAGCTTGACCGTGGCGACGCCGAAGTGGGTGGAGCCGGCATCGATGGTGTAGTCGCCGCTGAGGTCGACGTAGTTCGAGAAGTGGCCCTTGATCTGCTTGTCGGCCGGGCACTTGGTGACGTTCCACTTCGCGTCCTGGGAGAAGCAGTACCCCGTGATCGTGAAGGCGGCAAGGCCCTTGATCTGGTACATGGCGTTGCTTCCGGAGCCAGTGAACTGGTCGAAGATCGGCACGAGCACCGTCTTGTTCTGCAGCGTCGTCCAGTCGAAGTCCTTGCACGAGGTCGACCCGTCGTTGCCGGGGTCGGTGAGCACCCAGTTGCCGGCGAGCACCGTGGCTGAACAGTTGATCCCGGTGAGCCACCCGAAGCCGCCAGGGACCTCGTTGTGCGCGGGCGGGGTGCAGGACTTCTCGATCACGTGGATGGCTGCCTCGGCGTCGGACAGCGGCTTTCCCTCGTCGTCCCAACCGCCGGTCGCTTCGTAGAAGGCGCACCAGGAGAAGGTCAGCGGAAGCGTCGCGCCGCCGGACGGCCAGCCCCACTCGGCGGTGGCGCGTGCGGTGAGGGTGCTCGTCGGGATCCCGATGACGGCTCCGAACCAATTCTTCCGGACGCTGCTCGTCTCCACCGTGACCGTGGAAGTGATCGCGCCGACGACCTGACCGGTGGCCTGGCCGTCGAGCTTGTTCGCCTTCGCGTACTTGTCCGAGCTGTCGACGCAGTCACCGAGCGCGCAGGACTGGGCGATCGCGAGCGCCCCGGCGTCGGCCCCGTTCTGCAACTGCTGGTGTTCGGAGTAGGCGCCGCCGAGGTCGATGGCGACGGCCGCGAAGCCGAGCATCGCCATCATGGAGATCGCGACGATTACCGCCGTTGCGCCGCGTTGGCGGGACGCCGGTCGGATCAGCCTCCGCATTGCATGCTCCCGATCCCCTTCAGGTTGACCGAACTGCCAAGGATTCCGTCGAACCACCCGGTCAAGGAGTGGTAGCGGTAGATGAGGGTGAGCGTCGTCTGCTGCTGCGGGGCGCAGACCGCGGAGAAGCTGCCGGAGACCACATTGCTGGGGACCGGTGTGGCGTCCGTGGCGACCTGGATCGCGGCCTGCTGGAGCGTCTCCTGCGACTGCCCGGTCTTGATCGCGATGGAGTAGTTGATGGCGTAATTGCGCGCGCCGACCCGGGCGGCGTTCGCCACCGAGGCCTGCATGAGGAAGGCGTAGCTGAACTCCACGATGCCCAGCATCAGGATCATCAGCACGGGCACCACGAGGGCGAACTCGACCGCCACCGCCCCTCTGGTGTCCGTTCGGTTCCGCACGGTCGCGCTCCTCATGGCCGCTCTGGAAAGTGAGCCTGGGGTCGCCGAGGCCGGGGTCTGCGAGACGGCGAGAGACGTCCCCGACTGGTAAACCGCCGCGGAGGTAGCAGGCGTTACGCGTCGGGCCGACCTTCTCCGGCAAACCCGGGTCGTCGCTGCGCGGACTTCGGCAGCGGCTCAGGCAGGGTCCGGAGCGGGCCAGTCCATGTCGTGGGGACGGACGGCGGTCTCGAAGATCGTCAGGCCCTCCATTCCGGGCAGTTTCGCGATGTTCGCGTCGATCCGCCGGATCTCCGCCAAGCCGTCCGGGCCGCTGAACAGGTGCCGCATCACGTGGTCGAGATCCTCGGGTTCGGAGATCGAGGAGCCCACCGGACGCCAGGCCTTCGCCAGCACCAGCCGGGTCAGCGTCCGTGCCATCTTCGACTTCTCCAGCCGCTTGCGGGCCTGGGTCGCGTAGAAGGCGGTGTGCCGGGTCTCCTGCTGGCCGATCCGCTGCAGCAGCGGGGACAGCGCCGGGTGCTGCTCGAGGGCGGCCAGCCGTCGGTAGGCCGCGGTCGCGCTCCACTCGTTCGCTGCGCCCCAGCTCATGTGCACCGCCACGAAGTCGTCCCCGATGATGTTGCCCAGGATCGACTGCTTCAGCGGCGCCAGCTTGTCCCGCCACTCCAGCTTCACCCGCGCGGCCTTCAGCTCGTCGTAGTCCACCGTGATCCCGTGCCGCGCCAGCACCGCCGCCAGCGCCTCGCCGTGCCAGTACTCCTCACGGTTCCACATCGTCATGAAGGCGTTGACGTCCCGCTCCTTGTGGGACGGCGTCACGAGGAGGTCCCGCAGGTAGCAGACGGTGTGGTACTCCACGGCGCACATGTAGCGCAGCGTGCGCAGCGTGTCCTGCGAGAGCGGTTGGCTCTCGAAGCTGTCGAAGTCGAGGTCCTGCCAGGTGACCCCCATCGAGGTCTCGGCGTACTGGTCAACGTCGAATGCCATCTACCGGCCTTCCTGGGGTGCGGGTGCAGGGGTCTGGACGGGTCGGCGCGGCGGGCGGACGCCCGTCCGTCTCCACTCGACGACGTCCCAGTGGTGGGCGCGGGCGTAGCCGTAGAGCCGCTGGTCGGGATTGACCGCCACCGGGTTGCCGAGCAGCCTCAGCCAGGACGTGTCGGCCTGGCTGTCGCCGTAGCCGTAGGACTTCGTCAGGTCGAACCCGCCCGAGGCCGCATAGCCGCGCAGCCACGCCGCCCGCGCCTCGCCCACGACCGGAGGCGCCGCCAGGTAGCCGGTCAGCACCCCGTCGCGGGAATGCAGGCCGCTCGCCACCACCTCGTCGAACCACGGCGCGGCCACGTCCGCCAGCAGGTCCACCCCGCCGGTCACCAGCACGGTGTGGTGGCCGGCCGCGCGATGCTCCTCGACCCGCGCCAGCGCGTCCGCCAGCAGGTGCGCGCGGAGCCTGCGTCCCGCTCGTCCGTCGAGATATCGCTTTATATCGTCAACGCGCATGCCCTTGTGCAGGCGGAGGAAGCTGCGGATGAACTCGCTGCGGTCCCGCCGCTCCGCAGCGAGGTAGCGGGGGAGCAGCGCCAGGATCTTGGTGAACTCCCGTGGCACTGCCGTCACGTCGCGCTCCGCGTCCCGCAGCCACAGGTACTGCTGGACCAGGTTCGCGTGCAGCACCGTGCCTTCCAGGTCGAACACCGCCAGCACGTCCCCGCCCGGAGCGAGCGGCTCGCGCGTCCGCTCATCCTGCGCGCGTCGCGAGCGGCGGGGGAGCGCGGCGATCGAGGGCAGGTGGATCTCCTGCAGGTAGTGCGCCCAGTCGATCGCGGTCACGTCGAACCCGGCATCGTCCTGTGGCCCGGCCGAGGTCTCGGCGTCGAGTGCTCGGGTCGCCGCGTCGTCGAAGACCACCTCCGCCTGGACGTAGGCCTGGTACAGCTCGGAGAACCGGTGCAGCGCCCGTAGCTTCTTCTCCGCGGACGCCAATGAATCCGCCAGTTCGCGAGCTTTCGGCGTCGTCGGCAGCCGGGACAGCATGGACGCACCGAGCTTCGCCCCGACCTCCTTGCGGCTCAGGCTGGCCTCGAACCGGATCCCGCCCGGGAACTGCCACGCGGGCACGCTCGTCGGGCCGTCCGTGCCCGGGATCGGGTGCGCCGTGTAGTACGCCCGGATGTTCTCGTACATCTGGTGCATCGGCAGCGGGTTCGACGTGCCCGAGACCACGTGGAAGTACCGCGCCCGGTCACGCGGCGCCGCGGTGGCCGCCGCGGCCAGCGCCGCATTCACGACGAAGTCCACCGGCACCACGTCCAGCACGCTGTCGGGGATTCCGGGGAACTCCGGCAGGTGGCCCCGGCCGTACGCCACGATCAGCGGGTCGGCCACCTTGAACCCGTCGATCCAGCCCGGGTACGGATGCCGCAGCGCACTCTCGATGATCGAAGGGCGCACGATCGACAGTCGGTGCCCGCCACCCAGCCAGAGCTCCTCCGCGAGCCGCTCGGCGAGTGCCTTGGTGAGCGTGTAGGCGTCCGTCCAGCCCAGGCTCTGCGCGCGGGCGCGTCCGTACTCGACCAGCTCGGCGTCCACCCAGGCGCACCGGGCCGCTTCGGTGGCCTCCGCGACCGCCTGCGGACCGACCTTGCCGACGTCCTGCCGGGCTGCCTTCAGGAACCGACGCAGCTCCTCGGGGGCCCGTGAGCGCTCGTCCACCCGGGTCCGTGCCGACCGTGCCGCTCGTTCCTCTGCGCGCCAGTCCGCCTCGTGCTCCACCGGACCCTCGATCACCGGGCCCTTGCGCGCGGCGTTCACGTACGCGGTCGAGACGTGGACGACGTGGGGGTCGGCGCCGGCGTCCAGCAGGCCCTGATAGAGCTTCGCCACCCCGGTGACGTTCGTGGCGAACGCCCGGTCGATCGGGTCGTCGAAGTTCACCGAGGACGCGCTGTGCAGCACCAGGTCGAGCCGTTCCGGCTCCGGCCCCAGCGCGCCGAGATCGCCCTCAACCACCTGCACCCGCTCAGCGAACCGGCGACGTGCCGCTTCATCGCCGAGCGTTGCGCGCCAGCGGCTGAAGACCGGCTTCTCGAGCAGCGACTCGACCCGCTGTTGGGCGCTCAGCTCGCCCTTCGGCCTGGCCAGCACCAGGACCGTGGTGCCGGGGTGGCCGCTCAGCAGCCGTTCGAGGATGGCCTGCCCGACGAACCCGGTGCCGCCGGTGAGCAGGATCCTCGCGTTGCCGAGATCGACGCTCACCGGGCCGCCGCCTTCCGGGCTCTGTGGGCCGCCGTGGAGGCCAGGTGCAGGCCGGCGAGGCCGGGGAGCGCGTCGACCCGGGCGTCGATCAGGGCGAGGCCGGACGCCGGCAACAGGCGGTCGAGGACTCCGGCCACTAACGCGGGCGGCTCGGTGGCCGACCCGAGCGGCCAGGTGATTGTCGAGAGCCGTCGGCGGGCCAGCCTGACCGCTGGCGGGGAGGCCGCGAGGCGGTCGCCCGCATCGGCGGCGAAGAAGGCGGCGTGGGGACGCTTCACCGCGAGGATGCGGTCGAGCGTGGCGGCGAATTCGGGGTGCGGGGAGCGGTCGCGGAGCTGTTCGTAGCCGGCCTGGGTGATCCACTCGTCGATCGCGCCCGCCGCGGTGTGGGTGGCGATGAGGTCGTCGCCGATCAGGTTGGCGACCACTGACTCGGTGATCGGCTCGAGCCGCTCTGCGAGCCCGAGCCGCAGCCGCTTCGTCCGGGAGATGCCGCGGACCGGCGGTGGCGCCGGGTGTGCGGCGACGACCTGCTCGAGGGCGTCCGCCACCCAGTACTTCTCATAGGCCCAGGTGACCAGGAAAGCGGTGACCCGGGCGTCCTTGTGGGTCGGGGTGACCAGCACGCTGCGCAGGTAACTCAGCGCGCCGTGCTCGAGGCGGGCGAGCAGGTCGACGATCGCGACGGTGTCCGGGTCGAGCGGGTGCTCGCGGTAGGCGTCCAGATCGAGGGACGCGCGGTGGCTGCCGTGCGCCGACCGGGCGAACTCGCCGACGCTGAACCCCGCGGCAGGCACCACCCGCTCCGGGTGGACGTCCTGACGGGTCATGCAGCCTCCTGGCGGGTTGGTGTCCGGGCAGCGGTCGGGGTTGATCGTGTGGGCGTTTCGCACGCTACCAGCGGGTCTGTTGCTCGGAACGTGCGTCCGACAAGGGGGGAAACAGTACGTAGTCGGGCGTGCTGCGATGGTCTCGACACGCTGGACCAGCCGTGTTGGACCGAGTTGGGGACGGTTCCGATCTCGGTCCACCTCCCTGGGTGGACCGAGATCGGAACCGTCCCCAATCCGGTCCGTGGACGAGAAGGGGACGGTTCTCTTAATCGTCCACCCGGCCGACGGAGAGCAGTCTGGACGGAAAGGAGAACCGTCCCCTTTTCGGCCACCGGCCGACGGCTAGGCGCCGAAGATGTTGTTGGCGATGCCGAAGACGTTGTGGGGGTCAACGGCCTGCTTGAGCGCGGTCACTGCGGCCACCGATTCGGCGGACGCGACCCGACCGACGACGTGCGTGCGGAGCTTGCCGACGCCGTGGTGGTGGGAGATCGAGCCACCGGCGTCCATGATCGCGGTGCGGATGTTCCGCTCCATCTCGGCGAACTTCGCGTCGCCGTCCTCCACGCCGCGGTGGTAGAGGCCGTGGGTGAAGTAGATGCAGACCCCGCTGTGGTACATCTGCGTGAGCCGCGGCGACGTGAACGGCGTTCCGGGGAAGCCCAGCCGGGCGTGCTCCGACCTCGCCGTCCGGTCGACCGCAGCGCAGACGTCGTGGATCCGGTCCCACGGCACGGTCGTCTCATACGTCTCGCCGATCACGTAGTAGTCGGCCAGGAAGTCGCGCAGGTAGGCGATCGCGTAGGTCAGCATGTAGCCCCGCTCGCCGTTGCCCGAGCCGCCCTGCAGCCCTCCGAAGCGCCTCGCCGTGGCCGCGACCGCCTTCTCCTGCATGGCAACCTCGGCCGCCGCCCCCTCGTAGACGATCGTCGCTGCGACCATCGTGTGGGTGTCGAACTTCTTGATCTTCGTGACCAGGATCTCCTCGGCCCGGCTCTTCAGCACCTTCGCCCTCCCGCTCGGGGCGGCCTTCAGCGACTGGCCGAGCCGGAACTGCAGGTTGTCGACCAGCCGGATGCTCGCCGGACGTGCACCGGTCCGGTTCAGCGCCTCCATGAACGACACCCCGGTGGGCCAGTCCGCGAAGATCACCGAGCCGTACTTCTTCACCTCCGGCAGTGGGTGGACGTGGATCACGGCCTTCGTGACCAGGCCCAGGTTGCCCTCGCTGCCGAACAGCGCCTTCTGCAACTGGATGCCGGGGGACTGGCGCGGGCTGGAGTACTGCTGCTCGACCACGCCGGTCGGGGTGACCAGCGTCACGTTCTCCACCAGGTCCTCGATGTTGCCGTAGCGGTTCTTCTTCATGCCGCTGGCGTTGGTGGCGATCCAGCCGCCGAGGGTGGACAGCTCGGAGCTGTCCGGCTCGTGGCCGCAGGTGAGCCCCTCCTTCGCGAGCAGGTGCTCCAGGCGTCCGCCCGTGATCCCGGCCTGCACGGTGGCGGTCAGGTTGGCGCGATCGATCTGCAGGATCTGGTCCATCCGGCGGGTGTCGACGGAGACCACCATCCGGGTCTCGGACGCCGGCACGAGCAACGCGCTGCTCACGTTCGTCCCGCCGCCGAAAGGGATCAGGCAGACGTCGTGGGTATCCGCCGCTGCCACGACCGCCCGGCAATCCGCGTCCGACTCGGGCCATACGACCAGGTCGACGCAGCGGTCGAGGTCCTCGTACAGCACCCGTGAGACTTCTTCGGTGGTGGTCTGTCCGTGGCTGTGCAGGAGGCGTTCCGGGTCGTCGGCGGTGAACTGGTCGGGGCGCAGCGCGTCGGCCAGGGTGGCGAGGAAGTCCTCGTTGCGTGCGGCGGGCCTGACCCTCGGCGCCTCGGTGAGTGGACGGGTCGCGGTGAAGTCGATCTCGACGCCCAGCTCCTTGTTGATGAACGGGACGAGGTAGGGCATCCGGTAGCCGCACAGGTTGTACCGCTCGCCGGTCATCTCCACCGAGCCGTCCGGGTGCAGGAACAGCTTCGTGTCCTCGAAGCCCCACCGGTGGCCCCACAGGGTGGGGTCGAGCGTGCCGGCGTCCCGATTCAGCGATCTGTCAGCCAATGTGTCCGTCCTTGCTTGTCGCGGGGCACTCCATGAGCCGGCCGCCGGCTCGGGGCAGGTGCCCGCAGAGTAACGGACGCGCCGGCGCGTGCCGGCCCGGATCAGGACGGGTCTGCGAAAACTACCCCCTGGCCGAACGCCTTCCCCGGCGCTGGCTCACCACCGCCATTGCCGGCGGTGGGCGCTGACGGCCCAGCGGGTGACGGCCTCGTGGTCGGCCGTGGGCGGCAGCGGCGTGCGTCCTTCGTCGAGGAGCGCGCGCACGTCGGCCTCGATCCGGCCGATCTCTGCCGACACGTCCTCGCGCGGGACCTCGTCTCGCTTGAGGGCGAGCACCCGCGCTCGCTCGGGTATGGGCAGGGGGAGGTGAGATTGCCCGTGCTGCGAATGCACGTACCCGAGGAACCGCTCGACGGCCTGCTGTGACATGAACAGCTTCCGCATCGCGCGGAGCTCCTCCCCGAGCGGTGTCACGACGATCAGCGACTCGGGCGGTGCAAACAGCGGCAGCATGACGGTCGGGTTTCCCTTGATCGCCAGCCGCAGGTACTTGGCCAGGGAGTACGGCACGAGGTCGGTTCGTACGTGGCCTTCGTCCGGCGGAGCGCTCAGGCGTCCCGGTTGCGCCGCCAGACCTCGGTGGAGAGCGCGGTTGCGAAGCAGGTCCACGCCGCGTAGGGCGCCATCGCGACGCCGAACCGGCGGCCCACCCGAGCGGCCCGGCGGGCCAAACAGATCGAGTTCGCCGCGAGCAGGCCGGCGCCGATCGCGGACGCCAGCAGGTTGCGGTTGCGGAAGAACAGCCAGCTCCAGGCGCCGTTGAGGGCCATGTTGCGGGCCAGCGCGGTGCGGAATTCCGCGACGGCGTCGGCGTCGCCCTGCCGGTCCAGTTCGTTCAGGATCGCTGCGGAGTTCGCCGCGATCGTCGCGTACAGGGTGCTCCACACCACGGGGAACACCTCGCCGGGCGGCTGCCAGGACGGCTTGTCCAGCCCGGTGTACCAGTCATCGTCGGGATCGGCCGCGATCGAGCCCGCCGCGGCTGCGCCTCCGACCAGGCAGAGGGCCGTGGCGACGTTGCGCCGGTGGTGGATCGTGCGACGTGGCGGCGGGAAGAGGTCGAATTCGGCGTTCATGGTGTTCTCCTTACCCCCAGCCTGCCATGCCGGTCGAGTTCTGCGGTGGCTGTCAGGAGACTGGCGTGACCGAGATCACTTTCGTCACCGTCCAGATCGTCACCAGGGACGACTGCGGCGGGTTGGCGGTGTTCTTGCGGGTCTGGGTGGAGACGTCGACCCGGGCGACCACCTCGTAGAGCGCTTCGCTGCTGCCCTCGCTGCGCAGCTCCGGCTTCGCCGCGAACACCAGGTCCATGCCTTCGACGCACGGCTTGCCCGGCTGGTCCTCCGCGAACCAGCTGCAGAAGCCGCCGACCATTGGCACGGCGCGGGTGCGGAATGTGACCGCACCGGCAAGGTCCTGGCCCGGACTCTGCGCGCAACCGCAGGCCAGCAGGGTGAGGGCGAGCAGTGCCGCCGCCGCAGCCACGCGGACGCGAGTCATGTCGTAATCATGCCCTTGGTGGGGCCGGGGCGCGGCTCGACCGGCCGTCGTGGCGTGGCCGACCTCGGGTCGCACGGCGGATCAGCATCCTTAGTCACTGCGTTCGTGCAAGTTTGCAGTCGTGCAAACTTGCGCTACCGTAGAGATGCGCTGGTGCAGGAATGACAGCGCTTTTCGTTTGTAGGAGGAGATGTGGCAACCGCCACTGTCGAGCGCACGGCTCCGATAGAGACCACCCAGAGCCCGATCATGAGCCATCGGCAGATCATGTTCGTGATGTACGGGTTGATGGCCGGCATGTTCCTGAGCTCGCTGGACCAGACCATCGTCGGAACCGCGATCCGGACCATCGGCGACGACCTGAACGGCCTCGACCAGCAGGCGTGGGTGACCACCGCTTACCTGATCGCGGCCACCGTCACCACGCCCCTGTACGGCAAGTTGTCCGACCTGTTCGGACGGCGCCCGCTGTTCATCATCAGCATCAGCATCTTCGTCGCGGGTTCGTTCCTGTCCAGCTTCTCCACCTCGATGCTGATGCTCGCGGCGTTCCGCGCCTTCCAGGGCCTCGGCGCCGGCGGCCTGATGTCGCTGCCGCTCGCGATCATCGGTGACATGCTCGCTCCCCGGGAGCGCGCGAAGTACCAGGGCTTCTTCCTGGCCACCTTCGGCATCGCGTCCGTGATCGGCCCGCTCGTCGGGGGCCTGTTCGCCGGAACCGAGACGATCCTCGGCATCGCCGGCTGGCGCTGGGTGTTCCTGGTCAACGTCCCGGTCGGCATCATCGCCCTGGTTGTCGTGTTCCTCTTCCTGCACCTGCCGCACATCCCGCACGACAAGCCGCGAATCGACTGGTGGGGCGCCGGCCTCGTCGTCGGCACGCTCGCCCCGATGCTGCTGGTCGCCGAGCAGGGACGCGAGTGGGGCTGGGCCTCGGTCGCATCTATCACCTGCTACGCGATCGGCGCGGTCGGACTGCTCGCCTTCATCCTCGTGGAGCGCGCGATGGGCTCGAGCGCGATCATCCCGTTGCGCCTGTTCAGCGCGAAGGGCTTCTCCCCGGCCATCGTGCTCAGCATCCTGATCGGTTTCGGGATGTTCGGAGCCATGCTCACCCTCCCGCTGTACCTGCAGATCGTGCTCGGGTTCAGCCCCACGCAGTCGGGCTTCGCAACCCTCCCGATGATGTTCGGCGTCATGCTCGCCTCGGTCGGCACCGGCCAGCTCGTGGCGCGCACCGGCAAGTACTCGGTGTTCCCCAAGACCGGCACCGCCACCACCGCGATCGGCTTCCTGATCCTCGCGTTCATGACCCTGGACAAGCCGTTCTGGTACATGGCGGTCGCGATGTTCATCATCGGGGCCGGTCTCGGCCAGCTGATGCAGACCCTCACCATGGCCGTGCAGGCTTCGGCCGAGGCCAAGGACATCGGCGTGGCCACCAGCTCGGCGACCTTCTTCCGCCAGATCGGTGGCACCCTCGGCACGGCCATCATGCTGTCGCTGCTGTTCAGCATCCTGCCGACCAACATCTCCAGCGCGATGGCGGACGAGCGGACGACCTGGAACGCCCTCGACGCCGCCCTCAACCCGAAGGTCGCCAACGACCCGGCGAACGCGGCGATCATGGACAAGATGTGGACGCCGATCACCGACAAGATCAAGAGCACCGTGGACGACAACCTCGCCGACGCCACCAAAGAGGTGAAGAAGCAGGTCAAGGCGACCGTGAAGGCGAAGGTGACCGCAGCCGTCGCGAAGAAGGCGGCCCAGGGCACCGGCAAGATCGGCGACGGCATCTCGGCCCTGAGCTCCGGCCTGGCCCAGCTCAGTACCGGCACCGGCGCCTTCGTTGACGGCGTCGGCAAGATCGGTGACGGCGCGCAGGCGATCGCCACCGGGCTCAAGGGTGTCAGCAAGGGCGAGTCGGTAGCGGCCGACTACGCCCGGAGCGCGACCGGCGCCTACGGCTCGCTCTCTGCGGCGATCGACACGATGACCGGCGACCAGAAGGACTGCCTGGCCGGCGACCAGACCGCCTGCGACCAGCTGGACGGGGACAAGGGCAAGGTCGACGACGCGATGGCAGCGCTGCAGGGCGACGTGTACGCCACCAGCGGCATCCTCAACGGCACCGACCAGAACCCCAGCCTGGTCACCGCGCTGAAGAAGCTCGCGGCAGGCACCCAGCAGCTCGCCACCGGCGCGAAGACCGCGGCCAGCAAGGGCAGCGCGATCCCGACCGGCGCGGCAGCGGCGGCCG
>DehalE1_100067_pt1 | contig 16007 bp, 13 predicted proteins | sample DehspE1_FD_43922 | JGI IMG/M metagenome (IMG submission 43922) | reverse complement strand
CGCGGCCCGTCCGGCGGCCTCGTGCGCGGTCATGCCGGCGAACTCATCGACGATGCCGCGTTCACTGAGCGAGCGGATCATGGCGCGGAAGGTGCCCAGGGTGGCCTCGGCCCACTGGCCCGTCGCGGCCAGTCCGGCCGCTGCGGTGCGCAGCTCCTCCGCGGTGCGCTCCTCGTCGGAGAACACCTCGGCGTGGCGGTGCTTGCGGCGCAGCGGGCCGAGGATCGACCACGCGGCGATCCCGGCCAGGCCCACGACGGTGAGCGCGATCGCGGTCAGCTGCCCGGTGGACAGGGCGTGGGCGGAGTCCGGGTTGCCGGTGAGCCAGTCGAGCAGCTTCCGGAACTGGTCGGAGATCCAGCTACCGACGTTGGCGTAGATCGGGTTGGACAGTTCGTCGGCGAGTTGCCTGCGGGCCTCGTCGGCGTCCGGGGTCAGCGGTGGGCTCATCCGTACAACGCCTCGCTGAGCTGCAGGTCGTAACCCTCCCTGCGGATCCGGGCGTCCACGTAGAGCAGGCCCTGCACGGCGGCAGTCAGGGGCAGGCTCAACACGGAGGAGGTGAGGCTGGACGCGGTGGTCATGCCGATCAGCGCGAGGTTCGCGTCCGCGAGGCCGAGCAGCGCACCGGCGAAGCTGAACACCGAGGAGACGGTGCCGGCGGCGAGGGAGATGATCACGCTCGACAACCCGTAGATCCCGAGCATCCGCCAGAACTGGCCGTGGGTGAGGAACCAGCTGCGCCGGATCGCCCGGAGCGGGCCGAGTCGCTCGACCGAGATCACCGCAGGGGCGAGGATGAGGCGGGTGCCGAGCCAGATCGCCAGGGGCACGGCGACCAGCGTGCCGAGCACCGCGAGCGACTTCGGCCCGGCCGAGGTCGAGCTGAAACCGGCCAGCAGGACGGCGAACCACGCTGCGATCGGCGCCGTGCAGACCAGGCTGAAGCCGAGTGCGGCCCAGAGCCGCGAACCCATCCGGCGCAGGGCCTCCTGCGGGCTGACCCGCCGTGCAGCTGCCGCCTCGGACACCGCGTAGATCAGGCCCATGCCGACCACGACCCCGGTCACAGAGCTGGTCAGCGAGCTGGTCAGGGTCGTCCACGAGAACAGCCCGGCGTCGAAGTAGTCCTCGCTCCCGGTGTCCATGAACGACCCGCCGAATTGCCGGCTGAGCACGTAGCCGACGCCCAGGCCGAGGAGCTCGGCCACCATGACGAGCGCCACCGTGAGCCCGAACATGGTCAAGGGGGCGTAGCGGACGGCACGGAACGCGCCGCCGAGGATGTCGCCGAGCTGGAGCGGACGCGGCGGCACGATCCCCGGTTCGCCGATCGGCGCCGTCCAGTCGGTGCGTACCTGCTCGGGAGCCAGCTGGGCGGCGTAGTACCCCGGCCCGTCCCAGCCGTTGGGGTAGGTCATCGATGCTCCCGGGGTGTCTGCTGCCCCGAGTCTAGGGGTCGGCGTCCCCGCGGACCGGGTTGGGGACGGTTCCGAACTCGGTCCACCCCGAGCCACTCCGTCGCGCGAGAAGGCGCGCGGTCACCGCCGCCGTTGTGAGGTCAGGCCTTCTTGGCGCGGTTGCGCTGCTTGGCCCGCGCGTCGGCGCTGAGAGCGACCTTGCGGATCCGGACGTTCTTCGGCGTGACCTCCAGGCACTCGTCGCCGCGGCAGAACTCCAGCGCCTGCTCCAGGCTCAGCAGCCGCGGCGGGATCAGCCGCTCCAGCTCGTCCCCTGTGGAGGAGCGGACGTTGGTCAGCTTCTTCTCCTTGGTCGGGTTGACGTCCATGTCGTCCGGACGCGGGTTCTCCCCGACGATCATGCCCTCGTAGACGTCGTCGCCGGGAGCCACGAACAAGGTGCCGCGCTCCTGCAGGTTGAACAGTGCGTACGAGGTGACCGAGCCGGTCCGGTCGGCGACCAGCGAGCCGGTGATCCGGGTCTTGATCTCGCCGGCCCACGGCTCGTAGCCCTCGAAGACGTGGTGCATGATGCCGGTGCCGCGGGTCTCGGTGAGGAACTCGGTGCGGAAGCCGATCAGGCCACGCGCCGGGATGACGTACTCCACCCGCACCCAGCCGGTGCCGTGGTTGACCATCTGCTCCATCCGGGCCCGGCGGGTACCCATCAGCTGGCTGATCGTTCCGACGTGCTCCTCGGGGACGTCCACGGTCAGCCGCTCGACCGGCTCGTGCAGCTTGCCGTTGATCTCGCGGGTGAGCACCTCGGGCTTGCCGACGGTGAGCTCGAAGCCCTCCCGGCGCATCATCTCGACCAGGACAGCCAGCTGCAGCTCGCCTCGTCCCTGCACCTCCCAGGTGTCGGGACGGTCGGTGTTCAGCACCCGGATCGACACGTTGCCGACCAGCTCGGAATCGAGGCGTCCCTTGACCAGGCGAGCGGTGAGCAGCTTGCCGACCTGGCCGGCGAGCGGGGCGGTGTTGATGCCGATCGTCATCGAGATGGACGGCTCGTCCACCGTGATCAGGGGCAGCGGCTTCGGGTCGTTCGGGTCGGCGATGGTCTCGCCGATCGTGATCTCGGGGATGCCGGCGATCGCGACGATGTCGCCGGGACCCGCGGACTCGGCCGGCACCCGTTCGAGCGCCTTGGTGATCAGCAGTTCGGAGAGCCGGACGTTGGTGACGGTTCCGTCGTGGCGGCACCACGCCACCGTCTGGCCGCGGGTGATCGTGCCCTCGACGATGCGGCACAGGGCCAGCCGGCCGAGGTACGGGGACGCGTCCAGGTTGGTCACGTGGGCCTGCAGCGGCGCGTCCTTCGTGTACAGCGGTGCCGGGATCGTCTCCATGATCAGGGTGAACAGCGGCTCCAGGTTCGGCGAGTCGGGCATGCCGCCGTCCTCGGGCTGGGCCAGCGAGGCGCGTCCGGCCTTCGCCGCGCAGTAGATGATCGGGAAGTCGAGGTGGTGGGCCTCCTCGTCGTCGATGAGGTCCATGAAGAGCGCGTACACCTCGTCCACGACCTCGGCGATCCTGGCGTCGGAGCGGTCCACCTTGTTGATCACGACGATGATCGGCAGGTTCTTGGCCAGCGCCTTGCGGAGCACGAACCGGGTCTGGGGGAGCGGTCCCTCGGACGCGTCCACGAGCAGCAGGACGCCGTCCACCATCTCCAGGCCGCGCTCGACCTCGCCACCGAAGTCGGCGTGGCCGGGGGTGTCGATGATGTTGATGGTGACTGTCGAGCCGTCGGTCAGGGTGTGGTCGACGGCGGTGTTCTTGGCGAGGATCGTGATCCCCTTCTCGCGCTCCAGGTCCATCGAGTCCATGACGCGGGTGTTCACGTCCTGGTTCTCGCGGAACGCGCCGGACTGCCACAGCATGGCGTCCACCAGGGTGGTCTTGCCGTGGTCGACGTGGGCGATGATGGCGACGTTGCGCAGGTCTGCGCGTGCGGGCATGCGGGACTCCGTTGGGATCGGGAACCCGCTGAGTCTACCGCCCCCGCTCCCGATGCCCCCGCCGGCCCCTGCTCCCGATGCCCCGGGAGCGGCGGACGCCGTTCAGCGCAGGTCGTCGGGGAGGTGCGGCGCGTGGCCGACCTCCATGGCCTCCAGCATGTCCGGACGGATGCCCACGCCGGTCTCCAGCCTGGCGTGCCAGCGGGAGTAGCTGAAGTAGATCGCGAATCCGATCACGAGCCAGACCAGGAACCGCAGCCAGGTCTCCACCGAGAGGTTCAGCATCAGGTAGCCGCAGATCAGCGCCGACAGGATCGGCACCACCGGCGAGAACGGGACGGTGAACGCCCGCTTCAGGTCCGGACGCTTCCTGCGCAGCACCACCACGCCGATCGAGACCAGCACGAAGGCGCTCAGCGTCCCGATGTTCACCATCTCTTCGAGCACGCCGACGGGGGTGAGCCCCGCGACCAGGGCGACCACGACGGTGACGATCACGGTGATCAGCCACGGGGTGCGGTAGGTCGGGTGCACCTTCGCCAGGCCCATCGGGAGCAGCGCGTCCCTGCACATCGCGAAGATCAGCCGGGTGGCGCCGATCATCAGCGTGAGCACGACGGTGGTCAGGCCGGCCACCGCGCCGGCGGAGATCAGCGTCGCCATCCACGCCTGGCCGTGGTAGGCGAAGGCGTTGGCCAGCGCGGCGGACGGATCGAGCTTGTCGTAGGGCACCATGCCGGTCACGACCAGCGCGACCGCGCAGTAGAGGACCGTGCAGATGGCCAGGGACGCGATGATGCCGATCGGCAGGTCCCGCTGCGGGTTCTTCGTCTCTTCCGCGGTGGTCGCCACGACGTCGAAGCCGATGTAGGCGAAGAACACCAGGGCTGCGCCGGCCAGGATGCCGCCGACGCCGAAGCTGGACGGAGCCGCGCCGGTGAGGAACTGCAGCAGTGGTTGGGTCCAGCCGAAGCCGGAGGCCGCGGCGGTCGGCACCGCCGGGGGCACGAACGGGGTGTAGTTGGCCGGGTTGATGAACCCGATGCCGGCGACGATCACGAACAGGACGATGAACAGCTTCACCCCGACCAGCGCCAGGTTCACCCGCAGCGATTCCTTGATCCCCACCGTGACCAGGACGCCGAGGACGAGTACGAGCAGGATCGCGGGCAGGTCCACCGTGCCGCCGTAGCTGATCGCGGCCGGGAGGGTGATGCCCAGCTTGCCGAGGAACGCGCCCAGGTAGGCACTCCAGCCCTGCGCAACGACGGACGCGCCGAGGAACATCTCCAGAATCAGGTCCCAGCCGATGATCCAGGCGAAGATCTCGCCGAGGGCGGCGTAGGAGAAGGTGTACGCCGAGCCCGACACCGGCACCGTGGACGCGAACTCGGCGTAGCACATGGCGGCCAGCGCGCAGCAGATCGCGGCGATGATGAAGCTGACCACGATCGACGGCCCGGCGACACTGTGCGCAGCGCGGCCGGTGAGGGTGAAGATGCCCGCCCCGATCACCACTCCGACCCCGAAGACCGTCAGGTCGAGGGCACCCAGCGACTTCTTCAGCTGGTACTCGGGTTCGTCGGTGTCGGCGATCGACTGCTCGATCGACTTCGTGCGCAGCAGGCTCATGGGTACTTCTCCGGGTATGAGGTGGCCGCGTCGGTGCGGCCGGACAACCCGATGAACCTAGACCCGGTGCGACGGCTGCCGGCGCCGTGGCCAGCATGCGACCGGGCAGGGTCTGGGGCGCGACGGGGGGACGGCGGTACGCTCGCACCACTCTTGGCAGGGACGGAGGCACCGTGGGCGACTTCCTCGGCTCGTTGTGGCGGGCAATCGTGGGCGTCTGGGGCCTGGACAGCTCGATGGCGGAGTGGTTCCGGGACTATCCCCACTCGCTCGAGATCTCGATCACGATCGCGATGCTGGCCGGCGTCTCCACGCTGCTCGGCAACAGCGTGGTGCTGTTCCTGAACCGCATCCGCGGTTGGCGGTTCGCGCTCAGCCTCGTCTTCAACGGCGTCTCCATGGTGGCCCTGTTCGTCGTGCAGGCCGTCGTGATCGCGCTGATCGGTTTCCTGTTCACCGGTGACCGGCTGACCTTCTTCCAGGCCGCCAGGGCCGTGATGCTGGCCACGGCGCCGTTGTTGTTCGGCTTCCTCGAGCTCGCCCCCTACCTCGGCCCGGGGATCGCCCGCGTCCTGCAGGTCTGGAGCCTGCTGGCGCTGTGGACGGTCGTGACCGTCGTCTACGCCGTCGGCTACTGGGAGGCGTTGCTGATCACCGGCATCGGGTGGGCTGTGATGCAGGGCCTGTCCTGGGCGCTGGCCCGACCCCTGAGCGCCCTCGGCAACACGATCTGGAAAGCACTCTCCGGCAGCCCGACCCTGCTCACCGCCCAGGACCTGCTCTCGGGCCACCAGTTCATGCCGGTCGAGTTCGACTTCGACGTCTCCGCGGTCGAGGGGGGCGAACGGTGATGATCCTCGTGACGCTGCTGATCGGCGTCCTCGTGCTCGTCCTGGTGATCATGGCGATGGGTCCGCTGGAGTCGCTGGGCTGGTGGTCGGACAAGGGTGCGGAGAAGGCCGCGGCCACCATCGAACGGCTTCGCGAGGAGCACGCCAGGTCGGAGCCGCACAGCTCCTACTCCCGCTACGTCGTCTACCTCTCCGGGATCGGCGCGATCGACGGCGAGTCCCGCCCGCCCGAGGAGGAGCCGTTCGTCGGGGCGATCCGGGACGGGGTGCCGGGCGCCTGCCTGGTCACCGACGTCTTCCCGTACTCGGTGAGCAACCAGGGACTGACTGCGCAGCGTCCGATGTCGTGGCTGTGGCGCAGGATCGAGCAGGCCAGGTTCAAGAACCCCGAGGCGATGCTCGCCATGCTGGTGAACCTGCGCAACGCGATCCAGCTGTTCGTCAGCGCTGACCGCCGATACGGGCCCACCTACAACATCGGCACGGCCCAGCAGGTACTCGAGTCGTTGCTGCGGCACGGCTACCGGCTCGGCAGCGGCGTCCCGGTGACGCTGGTCGGCTGGAGCGGCGGCGCCCAGATCTCGCTCGGCGCGGCCTGGTACCTCGGCCTGACGAAGATCCCGCTGGAGTTGATCTCGATCGGCGGGATGATGTCGGACGACTACGGTCTGGACCGCCTGCAGCACGTCTACCACCTGCGCGGAACGAAGGACCCCTTCGAGAAGCTCGGCTGGGTGATGTTCGCCGGACGTTGGCCGATCGCCGTCGGCTCGCCCTGGTCGCGGGCGGTCAAGGAGAACCGGATCACGATCTACGACATCGGCCCGATGCAGCACAACGTGAAGGACCACTACTTCGACCCCAAGGCGATCGCACCGGACGGCCGCAGCTACCTGCAGGTCACCTCCGACGCGGTCGTGGCCCTGCTCAACGGCACCGAGGTCCAGGTCATCCCCACCTGAGGGCGACGACCTCCATCGACGCCACCTCTCCGCCGCGAGCCCTCCCCTGAAGGCTGGGGCTCGGCGCCGGGGTGGGGTTCGGGTCGATCCTGGCCAGCCGGGGGCGCGCCCGGGTCGGCTCAGGGACAGGCCCCATGGCCGGGGGGCCGTCCGCCCATAGGCTGGTCGCGTGACGCAATGGTTCACCGAGAGCTTTCGTGCGGAGTTCGCCCGGCAGGAGGCGGAGCTCGGCCGGGTCAACATCGCCGTGTTCGGCAAGACCGGGGTCGGCAAGTCGACGTTGGTCAACGCCATCTTCGGCGAGTCGGTGGCGGCGACCGGCATCGGGGCCCCAGTGACCAACGGCTCCCACCTGTACCTCGACAAGCGCGGCTCGCTCGGCGTGATCGACACCCGCGGACTCGAGCTCGGCCGCGACGACGACCAGATCGTCAAGGAGCTCACCAAGGCGGTCCGGGAGAGCCGCACCAAGCCGGTCGACGAGCAGCTGCACGTCGCCTGGTACTGCGTGCGCGGCATGGACCGACGCTTCGAGGACTTCGAGGAGCGCTTCGTCCGGACCCTGGCCGACCTCGGGCTGCCGGTGGTGCTCGTGTTCACCCAGGTGCCGATGCGGGAGGGGCAGTACCACCCGGACGCGGTCGAGCTCGCCCGTCAGCTCCAGGCCCGCAACCTGCCGATCGTGGACGGCCGTCCGTACCTGACCTACGCGATGAGGGACCAGTTCACCGGTCAGCCGCCCTACGGCTTGATGGAGGTCCTCGGCGCCACCTTTCGCGTCGCTCCGGAAGCGGTCCAGGGTGCCCTCGCTGCCGCGCAGGCGATCGATGTTCAGCTCAAGGCGTCTGCCTCGAACAAGGCCGTCGCCGCGGCCGTGACTGCCGCGGCAGCAGCGGCGGCGGTGCCGATCCCGTTCTCCTCCGCCGCGATCCTGGTACCGATCCAGCTGTCGATGATGGCCCGGATCGCCCAGTTGCACGGACTCGGCCTGGACAAGTCCGCGCTGCTCGCGATCGCGTCCACCTCGGTCGCCACCTCGGCCGGACGCGCGGCCGCGGCCGGGCTGCTGAAGTTCATCCCCGGCGCGGGCAGCGTGCTCGGAGGGGTGATCAACGCCTCGGTGGCGTCCTCGCTCACCCTCGCCATGGGCCAGGCCTGGCTGGTGGTCTGCCAGCGGGCGTTCAACAAGGCCCTGCCCACGCTGGACGGCAGGATCGACGCCGAAGCGGTCGGACGCCTGTTCGAGGCCGAGATGGCCAAGCGGATGCCGCGGATCCGGCACAGGGACCAGGCCGTCGACCCTGCCTGAGGGCAGACACCCCTTCGCGCCGAGGACCAGCCTTCGCGCCGAACGCCCCCACCCTGGGGTGAAGCCCTCGGCGCTAAGGCTGGCCGTCGGTGTGGTCGAAGCCGCGCCGGAGCGCCCAGCGGGCGAGCTGGACGCGGTCCTTGAGCCCCACCTTGCGCAGGCAGCTCGCGAGTTGGCCGCGGACAGCGTTCACACTCAGTCCGAGCGCGCCGGCGAGTTCCTCGTTGCTGATCGGGCCGATGCAGAGCTGTCGGAGCAGGGCGCGCTCGAGCGGGGTGAACCTGCCCGGAACCCCGGCCGGCGGGCCGGTGTGGATGGCGGTCGAGATGACCGTCTCGCCACGCCAGGCTGCGCGCACGGCGAAGGGGAGCAGCCCGATGTCGCGGGACTTCAGCAGGTAGCCGGACGCCCCGGCGTCGACGGCAGCACTCGCGCGGGAAGCGGACTCGTGGACCGTGATCACCACGACCCGGGCCCGGAATCGGCTGCTCGCAGCGGTCAGCGTCCGCACGGCGAGGAGCCCCTCGTCCAGAGTGGGTTGCAGGTCCATCACGACCACGTCGATGTCCCGGTACCGCAGCAGGGGAGCGACCAGGCCGCCGTAGGTCGTCTCGGCGACGGCGTGCAGGTCGGGTTCCCGGGCCAGTCGCCGCCGGATCGCCTGGCGAACCAGCCGGTCCTCGTCGGCGACCGCCACATGGAGCACGCCCGGATCGGTCCGGGGGCGCGTCACAGGAGCGGGCGTCGAGGGTTCGTGCCCGTGTGCGTTGAGCCGCGACGACATGCTGCCCGTTCACCGTCCCCCCGCAGTTGGACGGAGAGTGTCAGTTCGACCTGAACGGCGGGTGTCGCCACGATGAGCGCCGGCCGGGGCGCGGATGACGACTTCGGGGCACCGGTGGCCCCGCTCGCGATGCACGGCGGGAGGTGACGCGCCCGGATCGGTGAGGGGCTGGCCGCCGTCGTTCGGGATCCCCGTCGAGGCGGCGCCCGCCCGTCACCGTCGGTTCGCCTCCCGGACACCTTCCGGGGCTACGATTTCCTGTGGAAACGACGTGCCCCGCCGCGGCGGACGAGTGAAGGAGGTGAGGCGGATGTCACCCGGCAGTCCCCTGATACCCGTCCTACCCACTTCCCGCGGCGCGCGTCCGAACTGATCCAACCCGGATCGGGCCTGCCGCGGGCTCCCGCATGAGGAGCACGCGATGAACCTGAATCTCTCCCTGCCCGGCCGCCTCGGACTGTCTCCGACCTTCCGCGCCACCCACCTGCGCCGGGGCCCGCTCGCGCCTCCCGTCGTAGCGGAGGCCACCCCTGCGAGCGAATCCACCGATCCACTGGCCGCGGCGATCGACTGGGCGTACTACCTGGACGGGCACCGGCAGCCCGACATCGACTTCGCCGCCGCCTGCGACCGCGCGGGGTCCGGCTCGGGTTTCGTCTGGTTGGGCCTGTTCGAGCCCACCTCCGCCCAGCTGGACGTCCTCGGCGGCGTGTTCGGGCTGCACCCCCTGGCCCTGGAGGACGCCGGCAACTCCCGGCAGCGCCCCAAGCTCGAGCGTTACGAGGACGACACGCTGTTCCTCTCCCTGCGCACGCTGGGTTACGTCGACACCGACACCCGGGGTGAGGGCGGCGAGATCGTCGAGACCGGGACGGCGACCGTCCTCGTCGGCGACTGGTACGCGCTCACCGTCCGGCATGGCCGCTACGGCGCCCTTCAGCCGGTGCGGCGCAGCCTGGAATCGCGGCCGGAGCACCTGTCCCGCGGGCCGATCGCCGTGCTGCACGGGGTGATCGACTCCGCGGTGGACGACTACCTGCGGGTCGCCGACGAGGTCGAGCAGGACGTGGAGGAGATCGAGACCCACGTCTTCGCCGTCCGCGGCACTCCACAGGTCGAGCGGATCTACCAGCTCAAGCGCGACCTGATCGAGATGAAGCGCACCGTGGCGCCGCTGAACGCGCCGCTGCGCAGGCTCGCCGACCAGCAGTCCGACTCCGAGATGCGCCAGTACTTCCTGGACGTGCACGACCACCTCGAGCAGGTGCGCGAGCAGGTCGGCAGCTTCGACGAGCTGATGTCGTCGATCCTGCAGGCGGCCGTCGCCCGGCTCTCGGTGTCGGAGAACGAGGACATGCGCAAGATCTCCGCGTGGGTGGCGATCGCCGCCGTCCCGACGATGGTGGCGGGGATCTACGGCATGAACTTCCGGTTCATGCCCGAACTGGACAGCCCGTTCGGCTACCCGGCGGTGATCCTCGGAATGGTCGTGGTGTGCCTGCTGCTGTACCGCAACTTCCGGCGGCACGGCTGGCTGTAGCCACCCGTCCACTCACGGCTGCCCCGGGACGGGTCGATCGCGCCAGGGACGCCGTCCCGCCGTCGGGAGAATTCCTCAGCAGGGGTGGTCCGCGCGCTCCGGACAGCACCATTTCTCATAGGTCAGACCGTTTGTCTCACGCCTGTCCGTAATCACCCTGTTACGACGAGGTGTAGTAGATCCTCTGAGAGGATGGAACCATGAGTCAGCGAACCATTGGTGTGACCGAGCTCGCCCTCCGCGACGCTCACCAGAGCCTGATGGCGACCCGTATGGCCCTCGAAGACATGGTCGGGGCATGCGAGGACATCGATCAGGCCGGCTACTGGAGCGTCGAGTGCTGGGGTGGTGCTACCTACGACGCGTGTATCCGGTTCCTCAACGAGGATCCCTGGGTGCGGCTGCGGACTTTCCGCGAGCTGATGCCCAACTCCCGCCTGCAGATGCTGCTGCGCGGGCAGAACCTGCTCGGCTACCGCCACTACGAGGACGAAGTGGTGGAGCGCTTCGTGGACAAGTCCGCGGAGAACGGCATGGACGTGTTCCGCGTCTTCGACGCCCTGAACGACCCCCGCAACATGGCCCACGCGATGCAGGCGGTCAAGAAGACCGGCAAGCACGCCCAGGGCACCATCTGCTACACCATCTCCCCGCTGCACACCGTCGAGGGTTACGTGCACCTCGCCGGGCAGCTGCTCGACATGGGTGCCGAGTCGCTCGCCCTGAAGGACATGGCTGCGCTGTTGCAGCCGCAGCCCGCCTACGACATCGTCCGCGGGATCAAGGAGACCTACGGCGAGGACGTCCAGATCAACGTCCACTGCCACTCCACCACCGGCGTCACCCTGGTCTCGCTGCAGAAGGCCATCGAGGCCGGAGCCGACGTGGTCGACACCGCGATCAGCTCGATGTCGCTCGGCCCGGGCCACAACCCGACCGAGTCGCTGGTCGCCATGCTCGAGGGCACGCCGTACACCACCGAGCTCGACCCCGAGCGGCTGCTCCGGATCCGTGACCACTTCGCGAAGATCCGGCCGAAGTACGCCGAGTTCGAGTCGGCGACGCTGGTCGACACCGACATCTTCTCCAGCCAGATCCCCGGCGGCATGTTGTCGAACATGGAGTCCCAGCTGAAGGCCCAGGGCGCCGGCGACCGGATCAAGGAAGTCATGGAGGAGGTCCCGCTGGTCAAGGCCGACGCCGGACACCCGCCGCTGGTCACCCCGTCCAGCCAGATCGTCGGTACCCAGGCCGTGTTCAACGTCCTGATGGGCCGCTACAAGGTGATGACCGGCGAGTTCGCCGACCTGATGCTCGGCTACTACGGCGAGTGCATCGGTGAGCGCAACCCCGAGGTGGTCGCGATCGCCCAGGCGCAGGCCAAGAAGGAGCCGATCACCGGGCGTCCGGCCGACCTGCTGCCGCCCGAGTGGGGCAAGCTCTCCGATGACGCTGCGAAGCTTGACGGCTTCGACGGCACCGACGAGGACGTGCTCACCTACGCCATGTTCCCCGGCGTCGCTCCCGGCTTCTTCAGCACCCGCGACGACGGCCCCAAGAACGTCGGCAAGACCGCTGAGCAGTTGAAGGCCGAGGCCGATGCGGCCGGCGGTGCGGCCAACGCCGTGCGCGGCCCGATCAAGTACAAGGTGTCGCTCGGCGGACGCGAGAACACTGTCACCGTCGAGATGGCGTGAGGTAGGACGACATGAGCAAGAAGCCAGTACCGATGAAGAAGCGGGTCGCCGAGTTGCTCGACGCCCGCCTGACCGCCCGCGCCGGCGGTGGCGAGGCCCGGCTGCAGAAGCAGCGTGACGCCGGCAAGATGACCGCCAGGGAGCGGATCGACGCCCTGATCGATCCGGACAGCTTCCAGGAGATCGGCCTGTTCCGGAAGAACCGGACGGTCACGTTCGGCATGGACACCGCCGACATGCCCGCGGACGGCGTGGTCACCGGCACCGCCGCGATCTTCGGTCGCCCGGTGCACATCGCCAGCCAGGATTTCACCGTCGTGGGTGGATCTGCGGGCGAGACGCACAACAAGAAGGTCGTGCAGATGATGGAGTCGGCCCTGGAGACCGGCACCCCCTTCATCTTCTTCAACGATTCGGGCGGCGCCCGGGTCCAGGAGGGCATCGACTCCCTGTCCGGCTACGGCCAGGTGTTCTACGCCAACGTCCTGCTCTCCGGCGTGGTGCCGCAGATCTCGATCATCGCCGGCCCCTGCGCCGGTGGCGCGGTCTACTCCCCGGCGCTGACCGACTTCATCATCCAGACCCGCAAGGCCCACATGTTCATCACCGGGCCGGGCGTGATCAAGCAGGTCACCGGCGAGGAGGTCACCCAGGACCAGCTGGGCGGTGCGGACACCCACATGGCCGTGTCCGGCGTGAACAGCTTCGTGGCCGATGACGACGAGCAGGCGATCCTGATCGCGAAGAAGCTGCTCAGCTTCCTGCCCCAGAACAACACCGAGGAGCCGCCGCTGATCGAGGGCGACTACAACGTGGAGTACGACCCGTCGCTGCACGACGTCGTCCCGGTGGACGGCAAGCAGGGCTACGACGTGCGGGACGTGATCGCCAAGATCATCGACAACGGCGACTTCCTCGAGGTCCAGGCCGGGTACGCGATGAACATCGTGGTGGGCTTCGCCCACATCAACGGGCGCAGCGTCGGGATCGTCGCGAACCAGCCGAACGTGATGGCCGGCGTGCTCGACATCAACGCCTCCGACAAGGGCAGCAAGTTCATCCGGTTCTGCAACGCCTTCAACATCCCGATCCTGACCCTGGTCGACGTCCCCGGCTACCTGCCGGGCACCGCCCAGGAGTACGGCGGCATCATCCGGCACGGCGCCAAGATGCTCTACGCCTACTCGGCGGCCACCGTCCCGAAGATCACCGTGGTGCTGCGCAAGGCCTACGGCGGCTCGTACCTGGCGATGGCGGCCAAGGACCTGGGCGCGGACAAGGTCTTCGCCTGGCCGACGGCCGAGATCGCCGTGATGGGTGCTGAGGGTGCGGCTGCGGTCGTGTTCCGCAAGGAGATCGCGGCGGCGGATGACCCCGAGGCCAAGCGCGAGGAGCTGGTGGAGCAGTACCGCAACACGTTCTCCACCCCGTTCATGGCGGCTGCCCGTGGCCTGGTCGATGACATCATCGACCCGGGCGACACCCGGCGGAAGGTGGCCATGGCGCTCGAGCTGCTGGCGACCAAGCGCGAACTGCGGCCGGCCAAGAAGCACGGCCTCGGGCCGGTGTGATCGACATGGCAGACGAAGCGGAACTGCTTGACCTCGTCAAGGCGCTCACCGAGCGCATCGAGGGCATGGAGATCAAGATCAAGGCGCTCGAACTGCACTGCCAGGACGTGCCCGAGGAGACCATGGTGGCGATTGCCGCCGCCGTGGCCGCCTACCTCGGCCACCGGGCCAAGCGTCGTCAGCCCCACTTCACGACGGGACGCAACTGGGCGTCGAACACGCGGCGCTCCCAGCACACCCACCACCCGCTGTACACGCGCTGAGAAGGAAGACCAATGAAACTGAAGGTGACTGTCAACGGGATCGCCTACGACATCGACGTGGAGGTGGAGGAGCAGGAGGCTCCCCAGCTCGGCGCGATTGTCATCGGCGGCAGTGGGGCCATCCATACCCCGACGACCGCGTCGGTCCAGGCGGCTTCGGCGAACGCCGTGGTCGCGCCGCTGGCCGGCACGGTGGCCCGGGTCCTGGTCGAGGAGGGCCAGGAGATCGACGCCGGTGAGGTGCTGATGGTGCTCGAGGCCATGAAGATGGAGACCGAGATCACCGCGCCGAAGGCCGGTACGGTGGCCCGGATCCTGGTCGAGAAGGGCACGCCGGTGAAGGCCGGCGAAGGCCTGATCGAACTCGACTGACTCGTCTGGCAGGAGGCCCGTCCCGTTTCGGGGCGGGCCTCCTTCGCGTCCCACCGGGTCGGCGGGTAGGTTGCACGGCATGTCACGCGTCGCACTGATCGGACTCGGGCGGATGGGCTCGGGAATCGCCTCCCGGCTGCTGGACGCCGGGCACGACCTGGTGGTGGCCAACCGGACCCCGGAGCGCGCCGCACCGCTGGTGGCGCGTGGTGCCCGCCTGGCATCCTCGCCCGCGGCGGCTGCCGCCGACGCCGACGCCGTGGTCGTGATGGTCAGCGACGACGAGGCGTCCCGGGCCGTCTGGCTGGGTGCCGACGGCGTGCTCGCCGGGCGTCCCGGCCCTGGCACTCTCGCGATCGAGTGCTCCACGCTCTCCCACGACTGGGTGCTCGAGCTCTCCGCCGCCGCGTCCGCCGCGGGGCTGCGCTACGTGGACTGCCCGGTGACCGGGCTGCCCGACGCTGCCGCAGCGGGAACGCTCACCTTGCTCGTCGGCGCGGACCCCGGCGTCCTCGCGGTGGCCAGGCCCGTACTGGAGGCGTTCTCCGCACGCCTGCTGCACTTCGGCGGCGTCGGTGCCGGCACCTCCTACAAGCTGATCGTGAACCTGATCGGCGCCGTGCAGATCGCCGGTGTCGCCGAGGGGCTGGCGATGGCAGAGCGGGCCGGGCTCGACCTCAGCCAGGTCGCGGAGGCGATCGCGTCCGGCCAGGCGGCCAGCCCGCAGGTCGTGCGGAACAGCCGGCGGATGGCCGCGGCCGACCACGACGAGGTGGTGTTCTCCGGCCGGCTGCGCCTCAAGGACACCGCCTACGCGATCCGGCTGGCCGAGCGGCTGGGGGTCGCGGCGCCGTTCGGCCAGGTGGCCCTGGACGGCCTGGAGTCGCTGCTCGCGGCCGGCCTCGGCGAGGTGAACGAGAGCGCAGTGATCGAGGTCGCCCGGCGGCGCGGTCAGGCGTAGCTGCCGCGGAAGACCTTGTGCTGGGCCGGCTGGGCGACCGGACGGATGGTCAGCCGGTCGATGTTCACGTGCGCAGGGCGGGTGGCCATCCACGTGATCGCCTCGGCCACGTCCTGCGCGGTCAGCGGGTTCGGCACGCCGGCGTAGACGGCGTCCGCGCGCTCCTGGTCGCCGCCGTAGCGGGTCAGTGAGAACTCCTCGGTGTGCACCATCCCCGGGCAGATCTCGGTGATCCGGACGGGCTGGTCGAAGAACTCCAGGCGCAGCGTGCCGGCGATCATCCGCTCGGCGGCCTTCGCCCCGCAGTAGCCCGCGCCGCCCTCGTAGGGCCCGTCCGCCGCAACCGAGGTGACGAACACGATCGCCCCGCGTGCGGCCACCAGCGCGGGCAGCAGGGCCCGGGTGACCTTCTCTGTGCCGATCACGTTGACCGCGTACATCTGCTGCCAGGCATCGGTGTCGGCCGCGGAGACGGGCTCCTGGCCGAACGCGCCGCCGGCGTTGTTCACCAGGACGTCCAGCCGGGGCCCGACGGCTTCGGCGAGGGCTGCGACGTCCGCGTCCGCGGTGACGTCGCAGGCCAGCGCCCGTCCGCCGATCTCGGCGGCGAGCGCCTCGACCCGGTCGGCCCGGCGGGCGGC
>DehalE1_100065_pt1 | contig 16651 bp, 16 predicted proteins | sample DehspE1_FD_43922 | JGI IMG/M metagenome (IMG submission 43922) | reverse complement strand
TACGCCCGTGAGGCCCAGCAGCAGGCGAAGGCTGCGCTGGACGAGCTGCGCGCACTCTCGCGAGGGGTCGCGCCGCCATTGCTGGCCGACCGCGGGCTGGTGGCCGCCCTGAGCGCGCTGGCCGAGGAGAGCCCACTCCGGGTCGGCACCGACCTCGACCCCGCCCTGGACGCGACGGTGCCGCCGGAGGTGGGACGCGCGGTCTACTTCGTGGTCGCCGAACTCCTGACCAATGCGGTCAAGCACTCCGGCGCAAGCGAGGCGACGGTGAGCGCGCGGGTGCACGGGGACGACCCGGCGCGGCTACGGGTGACGGCCAGTGACAACGGCCACGGCGGGGCGCAGTTCCGCGATGGTCACGGTCTGAGCGGCCTGCGGGAGCGGCTCAACGGGCTGCGGGGGACGCTGGCCGTGGAGAGCCCTCCCGGTGGCCCGACGCGGATCGACGTGGTCGTGCCGCTGGCCGCCGGGGTTCAGCCCGGGCGGCCGCTGTCCCTATCCTGAGCGGGTGACGTTCGACCACGCCCAGCCCGGGGACGCCGGGGCGGAGGCGATCCGTATCCTGCTCGTCGAGGACTCCGTGCTGCTCCGCGAGGGTTTGGCCCGCCTGTTCGACGAGGCGGGCTACACCACCGTCGGAGCGTTCGCCGACGCCGTGGACATCGTCGAGCGGGTGCGCTCGGCGAGCCCCGAGGTGGTCGTGATGGACGTCCGGCTGCCGCCGGGCTTCCACGACGAGGGCATCCGGGCAGCGCTGGAGTTGCGACGCGCGGTTCCGGAGGTCGCCGTTCTGGTGCTGAGCCAGTACGTCGAGACGGTCTACGCCCGCGAGCTCCTCGCCGACGCGCGCGGGGGAGTGGGCTACCTGCTGAAGGACCGGGTGACCTCGCTGGCCGAGTTCACCGACGCCGTCCGCCGCGTCCGCGCCGGGGGCACCGTGCTCGACCCGCTCGTAGTCAAGCGACTGATGGCGACGGTGCGCGATCCGCTGGCTGCGCTCACCCCGCGCGAGCTTGAGGTGCTCGAACTCATCGCGGAGGGGCACAGCAACACCGGCATCGCCGAGCGCCTCGTGATCGGGACGGGCGCCGTGGAGAAGCACGTCAGTGCCATCTTCGCCAAGCTGGGCCTGGCCGATTCCGGCTCCGGGAACCGCCGCGTCCTCGCCGTTCTCGCCTATCTGCAGCGGGGCTGAGGGCCAGCAGGTGAAGCTGCATTCGTGGGCGGACTGCCGGGCGCGTGGTCTCCCGGCCTGACTAGGCGGCTGAGCGCTCCTGCAGGGGCCGGCGACGCAGCCCGGCGTCGAGGATGGCCGGGGTGTTGTACTCCTGGTCCATCCGTCCGACTCCCGTCCCGGGGGCGACGATCGCGTCGATCCGGTCGAGGAGGTCGTCGGACAGTCTCACCTCCGCCGCGGCGAGAAGGTCCTCCAGCTGTGCCATCGTGCGGGGACCGATGAGCGCTGCGGTGACGCCCGGGTGGGAGATGACGAAGGCGATCGCCAGGTGCGTGAGCGAGAGCCCCGCCTCTTCGGCGAGGGCGACGAACTCCTCGACGGCGTCGATCCGGCGCTCGTCGTGCAGCGCAGCGAACAGGCGGGAGCGTCGCAGGTCGGTCTCCTGGCCGCGGCGCACCCGTCCGGTCAGCATGCCGCTGGCGAGCGGGCTCCAGATCACGGTGCCCATGCCGTAGCGCTGGGCGACGGGCAGGACCTCGCGTTCGATCGAGCGGTCGAGGAGGGAGTAGTGGGGCTGCTCGGTGCGGAAGCGCTCCAGCCCGCGGCGCTGCGCAGCCCACTGCGCCTCGACAATCTCCGAGGCCGGCATGTCGGAGGAGCCGATCATGCGCACCTTGCCGCTGCGGACGAGGTCGGTGAGCGCGGAGAGGGTCTCCTCGATGTCGGTTGTGGGGTCGGGACGGTGCATCTGGAGCAGGTCGAGGTGGTCGGTCTGCAGGCGGCGCAGCGAGTTCTCGACGGTGGTCATGATCCAGCGCCGGGAACCCCCCTGATGGTTCGGGTTGTCGTCGACCGGACGGGCGAACTTCGAGGCCAGCACGACCTCGTCGCGGCGGCCCTTCAGGGCGCGGCCGAGGATCTCCTCGGAGGTGCCGTAGGCGTCGGCGGTGTCGATGAAGTTGATGCCGGCGTCCAGGGCGCGGCCGACCATGGCGTCCACCTCACCCTGGTCGTCGGTGCCGAAGGAGCTGAACATCATCGCGCCGAGCGCGAACGGGGAGACGCGGACGCCGGTGCGGCCGAGCGGGCGATAGTGCATGGTTGACCTCCATCATCGGGTGCCGCTGCGGTTACACTCATAACCGGAACGGTCATCCGGAACAATACCGGAACATGGTTCCGTTTGCTACCAGGAGGGGTAATGAGTGCACCGGAGGCGGAGGTCGGGCAGCGCCGCAAGCGTGCGGACGCCGTCCGCAATACCGGTGCCGTGCTCGAGGCGGCGAAGGCGGTGTTCGCGGAGTCCGGTGTGGACGCGCCGATGCGGGAGATCGCGGCTCGCGCCGGGGTCGGCGTCGGCACGATCTACCGCAACTACCCGCAGCGCTCGGACCTGATCATCGCGGTCTTCCGCCGCGAGCTGGACGCGACGGCGGCCGAGGCAGAGCGTCTCGCGGCGGAGTACCCTCCGGCGGAGGCCCTGCGGCGCTGGGCTGACGCTCTCGGACGGTTCGTCGCCACCAAGCGGGGGTTCTCCAGCGCTCTTCATTCGGGCGATCCGGCCTATCAGTCCTTGCCCGGCCAGTTTCTGGGTGTGCTCGCGCCGCGGGTGCAGCGCATCCTGGACGCGGGCGCGGCCGACGGCACCCTCCGTCCCGACGTGCGCGCGGAGGAGCTGATCGGCGCCTTGGCCCGGCTCGCCGACGCCTCGGGCAGTGCGTCCTCCACACAGATGACCGGCGTGCTGCTGGACGGGCTGATGGTGGGCGGCGCGGCGTCCCGGACGGCGGGCTGAATCCGGGTCGATGGTGCCGTGCTAGCGTTCAAGCGATCGTGATCGACGCGAAGGAGGTGAGCACCATGAACGCATCCGCAGTGGGTGCTCCCTCGCTCACGATCGGGCGACGGGCCTAGTCGCCGCAGGGAGCGCCGGTTCGGCAATCACGAAAGGCGACTCCCATGAACACAACTTCTTCACACTCTGAACCGACCCGTCCCCTTGGTCGACGCGCGCTCGTGCTCGGCGGCGGCGGGTCGGCAGGCAACGCGTGGCTGATCGGCGTCGTCGCGGGCCTGTTCGAGGCCGGCGTGGACGTGACCGCGGCTGATCTGATCATCGGCACGTCGGCAGGGGCGACAGCCGCAGCCCAGCTCACCGCTGCGAGTCCGACGGACCTGCTCGCGCAAATCCTGTCCAGCCCGCCGCCACCTCTGCGCGCCATGGCCGGCGCACGTGGCGCGTCCACACCGCCGGTGAACAATGCCGACCTGGTCAGCGGTATCAGTGCGGCGGCGAGCAGTGCGGCCGACATGCGCCGCCGGATGGGTGCGGCCGCGCTGGAACGGGCAGCGGGAGGCGACGGCACGGCGCAGGAACGGTGGCTGGCCACGGTCGCCTCACGCCTGCCCAGCCAGGACTGGCCGGAGCAGTGGGTACTCATCACTGCCGTCGACGCAGGGACGGGGGAGCCGGTGGTGTTCGACCGTGACAGCGGTGTCGGCCTGGCGGAGGCGGTGGCTGCGAGCACGTCCAACGGGTTCGGCGGGCCGCCGTTGCGGATCGACGGCCGGGACTACATCGACGGCGGCTATCGGCGCAACGAGAACGCGGACCTGGCGGCCGGGTGCGATCGGGTGCTGGTGCTGTCGCCGTTCGGCGGCCGGTCGCTGCACCGGCCGGAGTGGGGTCTGGGGCTGTCGGCGCAGGTGGAGGAACTCCAGGCCGGCGGCAGCCGGGTGGAGGTGATCGGACCGGACGCGGACGCGCTCGAAGCCTTCGGTGACAACATGATGAACCCGGCTGCGCGTCCGGGGGCCGCCCGGTCCGGGCACGCACAGGGGCTCCGTGCCGCTGAGGCCCTCTCCAGGTTCTGGGGTTGAGGCGGGGCCTTCGGGGACACGATCGCTTGGCTGCGAAGACCCCCAGCCACCCGGACCGAGACCCCCCATCTGCCGCCAACGACTGTGGGAGCCCAGCCGGAGCTGAGTTGTCGGCTACCAGCCGAGTTCGCCGGCGTCTTCCTGGAAGGTGCCGGTCGGGCCGTCGGGTCCGATGCTGGCGAGTTTGGCGACGATTCGAGCGCTTTCGGTGGCGGGCCGGCCGGGGTGGCTGCCCGGGTCGCCGCCGCCCAGTTCGGTGGCGGTGATGCCCGGCTCGACGGCGTTGAACTTGATCCCGGGATGCGCGTTGGCGTACTGGACGGTGAGCATGGACACCGCTGCCTTGCTCGCGCCGTAGGCGATCGCGACGAAGTGGGAGGCCGGGCGGGCCGGCTCGTGAGTGGCCCAGAAGGAGCCGAGGGCGCTGGAGATGTTGACGACGACCGGGTTGGGCGATTGCTGCAGGAGCGGGAGCGCGGCCTGGGTCACCCGGACGATGCCGACGGCGTTGGTGTTGAAGACGTCCAGGACGCTGGGCCCGTCGAGCGCCTCGTTCATGCTCGCCCCGTTCGCGCGTCTGGCGATCCCGGCGTTGTTCACGACCACGTCCAGACCGGTGCCAGAGGCGGCGATCGTGGCGAGGGCTGCAGCCACCGAGGCGTCGTCGGTGACGTCGAGCTGGACGAACCGAGCTCCGAGTTCGGCGGCGGCGGCCGTCCCGCGGTCCTTGTCGCGGGCGCCTACCCACACGGTGTGGCCGGCCTCCACCAGGAGCCGCGCCGTTTCCTTGCCGAGGCCCTTGTTCGCCCCGGTGATGAGTGTTGTGGTCATGCATGCATCGTCGGCCCCCGATGAGCGGGCAGCTAGTTGCCTGGTGTTCATAGGACTGGCAGGGCTAGGACAACGGTGCTGGCCGTGGCACACACTGGAGAGGTGAACTCGGAGTTCGGCGCAGCGGTACGCCGATGGCGCGACAGCGTTGCGCCCAGCACTGTCGGCCTGCCCAGCGGGGGCCGTCGGCGGGCGGGTGGGCTGCGGCGTGAGGAACTTGCCGGCCTCGCCGGCATCTCCGTCGACTACCTCACCCGGCTTGAACAGGGCCGCGCCACCTCACCGTCGGCCCAGGTGGTTGAGGCGCTCGCGCGGAGCCTGCGGCTGGCTGACCCGGAGCGTGAACTCCTGTTCCGTCTCGCCGGACTGTCCGCACCCGGCCCCGGCGTGGTTCCGACGCGGATCACCCCCGGCGTGCAACGGCTCCTCGACCGCCTCGCCGGAGTCCCCTTGGTGGTCTACGACGCCGCGTGGAACCTGATCGTCGCGAATGCGCCCTACGACGCGCTCATGGGAGAGACGTCCGCCCTGAAGGGCAACGACCGCAACGGTGTCTGGCGCAACCTCATCGGGAGCGGTTCCCGTACCGTGCAGACTCCCGAAGAGCACGCCGACCAGGTCGCCCGCCTCGTGGCAGACCTGCGGATGACCGCGGCACGCTATCCGAAGGACGCCACCCTGCGACGACTCGTCAGCGACCTTCGCGCCACGAGCCCCCAGTTCACCGAGCTCTGGGACGGGGCTCCCGAACCGGCTCCTGCCGAGCCGTCACGGCACAAGGTGATCCAGCATCCGACGGTGGGGCCGATTGCCCTGGAATGCGACATCCTCGTCGTGGCCGGCGACGACCTGCGGATCATGGTCTACACCGCCGAGCCGGGCACCGAGGACGCTCAGCGACTCGAACTCGCAATCGTGCTGGGAACCCAATCCCTCATCGCCTAGCAGAAGCGGCCCGGCGCTAGCCACATCTTGGCCACAATCGTCAGCCAACATCCGGAAGCGCCGCCACGAACCGGGCTGGGCGCAGGTCTGACCGCGTGAGGTTCGGGCAGCTGAAGACCGGTCATGACATCGACAAGGGTCCCGCCTGGATCAGCGGGCGCGGTTCAGCCTCTCGGAACCACCAGGCATCCGTGTTTCCGCGGAGTCCCAGCTGCTACTGCTGGGACAGGGAGTCGGCGACGGGCATGACGAGCCGGGTGCCCGCCAGTCCGATCGTCCGGTGCGACGCCCGCATCGTGGTCGAGGTCGGCGGGTCGTCTGCTGTTCCCAGGTTGCGTTCCCAGCGCGGATGCGAGCCGCCGGAGATGACCACCCGGATCCGGCTGCCCTGTCCGAATCGATGCGCAGCAGGGTCAAGTTCCAGCCGCACTATTCCGGCGGGCTGAGAGCGATCGAGCCGGACGAAGCCGTCGCTGACGTTGCGGGAGGTGCCGTCCGCACCAATCTCGGACACGCGGACGAACAGGTCTGCGAACGGATTGTCCGTGGTGTGGCTGATCTCCACGACGGGGCTGCCGCCGAGTTTGAGTGCCGTCGTCAACGGGTCCGAGGTGAACGCGAGGACGTCAGGTCGGGTGGAGAGCGCGCTGTCGTCGGTGTAGCCGGCGGTGAAGCCAGGCGAGAGTTGCGTGACGAAGGCGCCCCCGAAGGTCGGGGTGGGGTCGGCCGGGTCGTAGGTGAACTCGGCGACGGCGCCGGGCGCAGCCGGTTCCTTGGCCAGGCGATTGCCCGGGTGCGGATAGAGGATGTGCTCCGTGGTCGCCGGAGGCCAGGTCTCGAGGTCGTGCCAACCCGCTTCGGAGCCGCCGACGAACACCTTGACCGGTGCCGGGCGCTGCGGGCCAGTCGCTCCGGCCAGATGCTGGTTGAACCAGCTCAGGGCGTCGGGAAGCAGGACGCGGGTACCCTCGGCGCCACCTTGCGCATGGGTCCACGGGCCTACGGTGAGCGCCACGTCGACGTTGCGCTCGGCCAGCCGGTGGTAGCTGGCCAGGACCGGGTGCAGGAAGCCGTCCTGCCAACCCGTCTGCAGCAGGACGGGCACCTCCACGCGATCCAGCGCATCGGTCAGGTCGGCCCGCTTCCACCACGGATCGTCCAGGTCCCTGCGTGTGAGCCATTCGCGGTACCAGGGTGCATGGCCGTCCATCAGTTCGTCGGCGGCCTCCAAGAGGGGGAGTGCCGCGAGGGCCTTCTGGACGCGGCCCTTGGATGCCAGGTTTCCCACGATGAGGGGCAGGAGCGGCTTCTCCTGCCTGGACGTGACGAACGACCATTCGAAAAAGGTGCTGAGCAGGAAGGCGCCGCCGGGATAGACGGCCCCGCCGAAGTTGTAGGGCGTGCAGGCGATCACCGCCGTGTTCAGCTCGGGCGGTGGATCCATCAGCATGGCCCACTGGACGAAGCCACAGTAGGAGTAGCCATAGGTGGCGAAGTGGCCGTCGAACCAGGGCTGCCGACGCATCCACTCGACGATGTCGGCCGCGTCGTCGACCTCCCTCATGAACGGCTCGAACGTTCCCCCCGACCCGAACGTGCCCCGGCAGCGGACGAGGACCACCCGATAGCCGCGGCAAGCGAAGACCCCTCCCGTCATCGCTGCGCCGATCAGGTTCCAGCCGTAGGGCGAGGTGATGAGGATCGTTCCCAACGCAGGCGTGGACGGCTCGTAGAGATCGCCGAGGAGTTCGACACCGTCCCTCATCGGGATGTGCAGATTCCGGGTTGTGGCGTAGCTGCTTGTCGCAGCCGGGAGCCGGGCGTACTTCGACCACTGCTCGTCCGCGATCCGCTGCCCGAAGGTCCGATCCCTGGCCGGTTGGTCCATCTGTCTCCTCCATCGGTCCGTTCTGCGCCAATCTACACGAACTTTCAGGATTTACTGAAGGTTTATGTTTCTGCGATACTTCCACCGTTCGCAGTCGAAGGCGAAGGGGTCCGGTGCGCGAGGCAGAGATCGGTAGGTTCGTCGAGCGGTTCGCGTCCACCCTTGCCGACGCCGGCTTCCCGCGGCTGGCCGCCCGCGTGTTCGCAACACTCCTGGTCAGCGACGATGGACGCCTCACTGCCGCCGCACTTGCGGAGAAGTTGCAGGCCAGCGCTGGGGGAGTTTCCACCGCAGTCCGATACCTGGTTCACCTGCGTCTGATCCACGTCGAGCGCGATCCAGGAACCCGCAGGCACGTGTACGTGGTCGACGGCTCCTGGTACGAAGCCACCGTCACCTCGAACCCCTTCCTCGAGAAGGGCGACGCCGACCTCCGTGAGGGAATCGCGCTCCTCGGAGATTCCCCTGCAGCCGCCCGGCTCAACGAGACGCGCGAACTCATCCAGTTCCTGAAGACCGAGACGGACGCGATGATGCGCCGCTGGCACGAACGCAAGGCCACCGCGCTCGGCGGCACTGGGGCCGAGCGCGCCACACCGCGCTGACGCCGTCACGCTCGTTGGCTGGCCGATGGACATACGGGTACGGATGGCTGGTCCGACTGAACGAGCGGCGAACCCCCTGCCGAAGCCGCGCGAGGGTCACCTCAAGCTGACAGCCTTCACGGTGTTCGTGTCGGGGTTGGCGAGATAGGCCTTCCTGGCGGAAGCGTCGACGGCGATGCTCAGCGCGCCGAGCTCGATATCGATCGAGCGGGACTTGCCGGTCAAGGGGTTTCGCTCGGTGAGCCCGTATCTGTTGACGAGATAGAGACGCTCCAACCGGATTGATCTCGTCGTAGAACGGTAGCCACGCCACCAGCGGAGTATGGCTGCTTGGCCGAGGCAGAGGTTGGCGCGATGCTGGAGGCAACGCAATCGGATGGGAGTCACCGGCCCGTGGCATCAACAACCTCAGTTCGATACATCTGCTCGGCAGCCGGACGCAGCTGCCGCCGGACCCAGGCCGGGACGACCCCGCCGACGACTGCGCAGGAAGTGATCCGATGATGCGCGAGCTCCACGCGGACATCGCCGTCATTGGGGGCGGCACGGGGGGCGTGGCTGCTGCGCTGGCGGCGCTGCGGGCCGGGAAGCGGGTCGCGCTCACCGAGCAGTACGCCTGGCTCGGCGGGCAGTTCACCAGCCAGGCGGTGCCGCCCGACGAACACCCTTGGGTGGAGGAGTTCGGCGTGACCGCCAGCTACCGGGCCTTCCGGGAAGCGATCCGGGGGGTCTACCGCTCGGCCTACCCGATGACCGACCGCGCCCGCAACGACCCAAGGCTGAACCCCGGCGCAGGACGGGTCAGCAAGCTGTGCCACGAGCCGAGGGTGGCCGTCACGGCGATCGAACTGCTGCTCGCGCCGTACCGCTCGAGCGGACAGCTCATCGTGCTGCAGCCGTACCTGCCGGTCGGCAGCACGACGGACGGCGACCGTGTACTCGCCGTCCAGCTGGCCCGCCCGGGCGAGTCCGCCAGTGTGGTGGTGACCGCTCCGTACTTCCTGGACGCCACCGAGACCGGCGAGTTGCTGCGCCTCGCGTCCGTGGAGTACGTCACCGGGACCGAGGCGCAGGCCGACACCGGCGAGCCTCATGCTCCCGCCGTCGCCGACCCGTTCAATCATCAGGCGATCACCTACTGCTTCGCGATCGACCACGTCGACGGTGACCACACCATCGACCGTCCGGCGAGCTACGACTTCTGGCGCGCCTACCAGCCGTCCTTCTGGGGCGCGCCCTTGCTGTCCTGGTCGGCCCCCGACCCGCGGACGCTGGAGCCGGCAACGCGCAGCTTCACGCCGAACCGCTCCGGATCGGTGTCGGACGGAGCCGACTACCAGGGCAGGGACGGCGGCGACCTGGATCTGTGGCTGTTCCGGCGGATCCTGGCCCGCGAGCACTTCACACCGGGCTTCTTCGCCAGCGACATCGTGCTCGTGAACTGGCCGCAGGTCGACTACTTCGAAGCGCCGGTGATCGACGTGCCGGACGCGGAGCGGCGACTGGCGGAAGCCAAGCAGTTGTCGCTGAGCATGTTGTACTGGATGCAGACCGAGGCACCGCGTCCCGACGGCGGCGCGGGCTGGCCGGGGCTGCGGCTGCGTCCCGACGTGGTCGGTACCGAAGACGGACTGGCGCAGGCGCCCTACGTCCGGGAGTCGCGGCGGATCGTGTCGGAGTACCGGATCGTCGAGCAGGATCTGGCCCTCGACGTGCGCGGAGAGCGAGGTGCCGTGCGCTACGACGACTCGGTGGGCGTCGGCATGTACCGCATCGACCTGCACCCCTCGACCGGTGGCGACAACTACATCGACGTGGCGGCGAGCCCGTTCCAGCTGCCGCTCGGCGCGTTGATCCCCGTGCGCGTGCAGAACCTGCTCCCCGCAGCGAAGAACATCGGCACGACTCACATCACGAACGGCTGCTACCGACTGCACCCGGTCGAGTGGAACGTCGGTGAGGTCGTCGGTGAGCTGGCCGCCCAGTGCCTCGACCTGGGCGTCCCGCCAACCGCGGTGCGCGCCACGCCAGCGTTGCTGGCCACTTCCAGCGGCGTCTCGACGACCACGGCATCGAGCGTGCGTGGCCACGCGGCGTCGTCGGCTACTAGGCAGGCGGGGTTCGGGGCCGATACCAGCATCCAGTTCGATCGCTGGAGGTCAGGCGTCGTTGTGGGCGTCTGTTGCGCGAGCGGTGAACCGCTGGTGGCGCGGGTGGGGCTCGAACCCACGACCCAGGGATTATGAGTGACCCGGATGTGCCGCTGACTAGGACATATAGCGCGGCTATTGCACGCCGTGTGCAATAAGGACGCGTTCAGTGTCGATTTCTGGCCATTTCTGGCTATACCCCCACCCCTATCGGGATGGTCGTGCGCTACTGATCAGTGTACGCCTCGGGTCGGGAAAAGGAATCTGACAAGGTGTAAGACGTGTGTCGTCGCCGAGGAGACGGCACTGGGCGACGTCCGAGGCTCTGGACGTGCGCAAGGCGCCCGAGGTGCCCGTCACCCAGGGAAACGGGCCCGAAATTGCCGCGGTCCGCCGATTCGTCCCTTGCGATGAGCCTGACGGCTACGCATAACGCTATTGCACGCTATTGCATGCAACTATTCCGGTAGTAGTATCCCTGGGTCGTCAGATACCCCCATGGGGTAGCGCGGGAGGGGTGGGGGTATGTGTCGCCGACGACGCCAGATCGGACGGGTCGGAACGTGTGGTGCTAGCATTGCTGTCAGGAGGTGGACGTGATGGGGACGCTAACGATCAGGCAGCTCGATGAGCGCACGCACGCCCGGTTGCGGGGACGGGCCGCCAAGCACGGTCGCTCGGTCGAGGCCGAAGTGCGGGCGATCCTCGATGCGACCGTCGACCTGCCCGAGGAGAACTTCCTGCTGGCCCTGCGGGCGGCGGTGTCCGAGATTGGCGGGGTGGAACTTCCGCTGGAGCCGCGAACCGACTTGCCTCGGCCGGTGGACCTGACGTGATCATCGCCGACACCAACGTGGTGTCGGAGTTCATGCGTGATGAGCCCGATCCCGCAGTGCTGTCCTGGGTAAGTTCGCTCGGTCCCGCGGACCTCACGATCTGTGTGGTGACGGTGGAGGAGATCGAGCGCGGTATCCGTCGGCTGCCGACGGGGAAGCGGCGGCGTCAGCTCGAGCAGCGCTGGCAGCGCCTGGTGGCCGCGTTTCACGAGGCCATCGTGGTGTACGACGTTGAGGCCGCTGAGGCGACAGCAGCGGTGCTCGTGTTGAGCGAGGCCGCTGGAAGACCGATGGGCCTGGCCGACGCGCAGATTGCCGGCATCTGCATCGCCAGTGGACACCAGTTGGCTACCCGCAACGTGCGGGACTTCGAGGCTGTGGCCGACCTGAGTGTCCTGAACCCCTTCGGCTGACCTTCTGTGCGCTGCCTCGGCTGCGAGGTGCTGTGGAACTCAGTGGCATCTTTGGTTTGACGGAGGCGTCACAAAGTGAGACTCAAGTCTGAGGAATTGGCCGAGACCTCCCTCAACGGTCCTCCTGCGCCACTCAACGCCGTCCGCGCACCCCACGCTTCGAAGCGCCCGATCTCCGGGCGGAGCCGGCCCGCCCTGGCCAGGGTAGGGCCCGCGGCCCGATCGTGTGGTGGCTAGGTTGGCCTGGATCGATGGCGATGTGGTGCGGGTCGAAAGGAGCGCCGCGGGGTGTAATGAACCGCCCCAGGTTTGATGCCGCATCCTTTTGAGTTGGAAGGATGTCGTTATGCCGAAGAAGATCGATCCGGAGTTGAAGGCTCGGGCGGTGCGTCTGGTGACCGAGCACGAGCGGGAGTACGCCTCGCCGACTGCGGCCGCCTTGGCGGTGGCCAAGCAGCTCGGCCTGGGACGGGAGACGGTCCGCCGGTGGGTGGTCCAGGCCGAGGTGGACACCGGTTCCCGGGAGGGGATGACCAGTTCGGAGCGGGAGGAGATCCGCCGGTTGAAGGCGGAGAATGCCCGGCTGCGGGAGGACGTGGCGATTCTGAAAGGGGCCACAACTTTCTTCGTGGGGGAACTCGACCCCCGCAACCGTTAATCAGGGGCTTCATCGATGCTCAGCGGGCCCAGGGGTGTGCGGTCGAGTCGATCTGCCGGGTGCTGTCCGAGCAGGGCTGCCAGGTCGCCGCGCGTTCCTACCGGGCCTGGCGGGCTCGCCGCCCGGCTGCCCGCACGGTCACCGACGCGATGGTGGTCGACACGATCCGCGAGCTGGCCTGGACCCTCGACCCTTACGGTCGTCGCCGATTGGCTCCCGAGGGGCTGTACGGGCGACGGAAGATGACCGCACTGGTCCGCCGTAGCCTGCCGGGCGCCTCACCGGGCAGCGTGGATCGGGGCATGCGGGTGCTGGGCCTGTCCGGCGTCCTGCGCGCGAAGGGTGTCCGGACCACGATCCAGGCCAAGGACGGGAAGCGCGCCGGTGACCTGCTGAACCGGGACTTCACCGCCCCCGCACCGAACCGGGTATGGGTGACCGACTTCACCTACGTCCGTTGCTGGGCCGGCTGGGTGTATGTGGCGTTCATCCTCGACGTGTTCTCCCAACGCATCGTCGCCTGGCATGCCGCGACCAACAAGGAAGCCGAGCTGGTCATGATCCCGCTACGGATGGCGCTGTGGGAACGCGACCGGGAAGGCCACCGAATCGGCGCCGGGCAACTGATCCACCACTCCGACGCAGGCAGTCAGTACACCTCCATCCTGCTCACCGAGCACCTCGAGCTGGAAGGGATCGCCGCCTCCATCGGCAGCGTTGGGGACGCCTACGACAACGCCCTGATGGAGACCATCAACGGGTTGTACAAAGCCGAATGTGTCCGCACCACCGTGTTCCACCCCGGGCCCTACAAGACCATCGCCGACGTCGAGTACGCCACCGCCGGCTGGGTCGAGTGGTACAACAACCGCAGGCTCCACGGCAGCCTCGGCATGGTCAGCCCACTAGAGTTCGAAACCACCCACTACGCGACCCTCGTCCGAGAGTCGCAACCCGCATAGGAGCGGCACGAAACCTCGGGCGGTTCAGTAAAGGCGTCACGGATATTCCGGCGCGTTGTCGCGATGTCGCTCCCAACGCCTGAGCGCGAGCGGGTCAGAGCGGGTCGTGCCCTGGCCGGGCTTGCCGGCCAGGGCTGGGGTGGGCGTTAGCCCGGGATGTTGCTGGGGTCGTTGCCCGGCGCGATCGTGTCCTTGGCGCGGATTGCTCCGTCGCGGCCGTGGATGTTCAGTTCGCCGCCGCCCTGGTTGCCCAGGTAGCCGCGGGCCGCGTCGATGGCTTCCGCCTGGGTGCGGTGTACGGATGCGGCGCGGGAGGCGCCTTCCTTCTCGGCTGCCCAGCCGCCGTCGCGGGGTGTGACGTGGTAGTCCGACATGTCTTCACCTCCTCTCGGTGGTTGGGGTTGGTGTGGGAGGAGCGGAGCCGGCTCCCCTCAGTGCGCGGCTCCGCTCCGGTTCGGGGGTGGGTTAGTCGGTGCTGCCGTAGACGCTGATGGAGTCGACCTGGAAGGAGGGGACGGTGGTGTTGCCGCCGGCCTGCGTGTCGTAGGAGTAGGAGCCCAGGACGGTGACCTTGGCTTTGAAGCAGTCGCCTTCGACGAGCTTCTTGAGCTTGGACTCGGTGCCGGTGAGCATGCTGTTCTGGTCGTAGTTGACGTAGCCGTAGGAGATGCGCAGCTTCTTGGCTCCAGTGTCGGCCCGGAAGGTGTCGGTGCCGGTGGCGGAGTCGAACTGGGTGATCTCGCCATAGATGACGTAGCTCTTGCCGATGTAGGAGTCGGGGTCCTTGACCATCAGCTTGAAGGTCCGGCTGGAGAGGGTCTTGTAGGACTTCTTGGCCGGCGCCGGCGGCGTGGTCTCGGCATCGGTCGGTTCCTCGCTCGGCTCAGCGGTGGGCTCGTCGGCCGGTTCCTCGTCGGCTTCGGCGGTGGCCGTCGCCGTCACGGTCACAGTGGGCAGGGCCGCTGCCGTCGTGGCGGCCTGCTTGCCGCCGCCGGCGGTGCCGGCGCCGAGGATGAGCCCGACAACGAGGGCGGCGATGCCGATGACGGGCTTGGAGGTGAGCGCGTTGCCGCGCTTGGCGGGAGCCGGAGGGGCTGCCTGGGGCGGCTGGCCGCTCTGCGGGTAGCCGGCGGGCGGGGTCTGGTTCGGGGCGCCCGGCTGGGGCTGCTGTGGCGGGACGGGGAAGGTCGGTGTGGTCATCGGAGTCTCCTCTCGAGGGACTGAGGTCTGGTAGGGAAGACGGTCCTCTCTCTCGCCTTTGGTGGCACGAGATGCGTTGATAACCCCGCTTATCAACCGCCACCCATTGAAGCTGTCACCGGCAAGTGATGGGATGGCGTTGGAGGTGGGGTGATGGCCGAACTGCTGTCGATGCGCGACATCGCCAACCTCGCCCGCGTGCAGCGGCCGGTGGTGTCGATGTGGCGCCGGCGGTCGCGTGCCACCAGCCGCCCGTTCCCGCCCGCGCATGAATGGCGGGGAAGCCAGGAGTTCTTCGCCCGCCAGGAGGTCGTCGCGTGGCTGGAGGACACCGGCCGGGGCAACAACCCCGAGGCCCGCGCCGACGTTGCCGCGCACTCGGTGCTGAACGACACCAGCACCCGAGACAGCGACGCCCTCAGCGCCCTCCTCGCCCTTCGGCGCCTTCACGGCGGGTCGCTGGCTCGCCTCAGCGTCGACGACCTGCTCGACCTCGCGGACGCCCACGACCCCGACGACCACGTCCTCTTGTCCGAAATCGAAAGGGCCGACGACCTGTCCGGGCTCGCCGGGGCCGCCGAAGCGTTGGTGGAAGCAGCCTGGGGCGAACTGGCCGCGCACCGGAGGATCGTCGAGACCCGACTCCGGCTCCCGGGAACTGGCCTGGCTCAGGCAGCGCTGACGGAACAAGCCCGCCGCTTCCTGTTGTCAGTGTTCGGGCCGCTAACCCGCGACCTGGGCAGCCCTGCAGTGATGGATCCGACCGGTTGTGCGGTGGGTGTGCTGCCTGAGTTCGCCTCCGCCCTTGAGCTGCCGGCGCTGGTGCTGGACGTCCCCGGCCCGGCGGGGCGGCTGCTGCGCCGAGAGTTGCTGCTGGCCGATGTGCCCTACCGAACCGTGGCGCGCGGCAACGGCGACTGGTCGGTCGCCGGCCCTGTCGCGCACCTGCTGGTGCTGCCCGCCCCGGACGCACCCGCCGCCGGACCTCTGGAGCAGCTGAACCTGCTGGAAGAGGTGTCTCTCCAGCTGGATGATCAGCAGCTGCTGCTGTGCCTGGCTCCAGCTGCCACGCTGGTCGAGCCGCTCGACGGCGAACCGCTCGCCCGGCGCGACCAGCTGTTGCGCGACGGATTGGTGCGCGCGATCGTCCGGCTGCCCGCGGGGCTGCGTCCCGCACAGGCCCCGGAGCTGTCGGGGCTGTGGCTGCTCGGCCATCCCGATGGCAGCACGGCGGCCGATCGCCGCACGCTGGTCGCCAACCTCGCCGACCGGCCAGTCCGGGAGATGGACGGTCTGGGAGACGACCTGGTCGCCGCTCGGCAGGGACGCGAAGGTGCCCGCCGGCGAGCCTGGGCCCACCTCCGCCCGATGCCGACCGCAGAGCTGCTGTCTGGCAGGGGCTCGCTCGTCCCGCCCCGACCCGCCCGCATACCGACGACGACCCGCACTGGCCCCGACTGGGTCGTCAGCCTGCGCGCCGCCGACACCGGCGGACGCCTGGCCGGCTACCGGCTGGACGCCTCCGACGGGTTCCCCGAGACTGTCACGATCGCCCAAGCCGCCGAACGCGGCTGGCTGCGAGTCATCCCCGGCCGCCGGATCGACCTCACCGGACTGCCCCACGGCAGTGTCCCCGTCGTGGACGCCCCGGACGCGCTCCGTCCTCGGCGAACCCAATCGGTGCCCGCCGCAGGCCCTCGTCCCGACGATCCCCACCCGCACTCGGCCGCCATCAGCCACGACAACCGCTCGGTCGACCGGCTCGCCCTGCTCTCCCGGCAGGACGTCGACCTCACCGAACCCGGTGACATCATCTTCAGCGTCAAACCGTCGCCTGCCGCCATTGTCGACACAGCCGGCGGCGCGCTCGTCCTCGCTCCGGCCCGGATCTTGCGGCTCCGCCCCGGCGCCCCGTTCGTCCCGGCCCAGGTGGCCGCTCACATCAACCAGGCGACCACCACGAGCTGGCGTACCTGGTCGCTGCCCCCGATTAGTGAACGAGACCGCGACACCCTCGGCGAGGCGCTCACCGAGCTGGCCGCCGAACGGGCACGGTTGGTGGCGGAGCTCGCCACGCTGGACGCCCTCAGCACTGACCTCACCACG
>DehalE1_100064_pt1 | contig 16696 bp, 16 predicted proteins | sample DehspE1_FD_43922 | JGI IMG/M metagenome (IMG submission 43922) | reverse complement strand
CGGGGAGTCCGCGGCGGTGGCGCGTCCCGGGCCCGGGCGGTCCAGCCGGCGTGAGCCCGCGACATGCTTGGATGAGCCCATGCGGGCGGTGGTGCAGCGGGTGCAGCGGGCGGACGTGACCGTGGACGGCGAGGTGGTCGGCGCGATCCACGAACCCGGGCTTCTGGTCCTGGTCGGCGTCACCCACGCCGACACCGGGGCGGTCGCCGACCGGCTCGCGGAGAAGACCTGGCAGTTGCGCATCCTCGACGGCGAACGCAGCTGCGCCGACGCCGGTGCTCCGCTGCTCGTGGTCAGCCAGTTCACCCTCTACGCCGACACTCGCAAGGGGCGTCGCCCGTCCTGGAGCGCGGCCGCGCCAGGCCCGGTCAGCGAGCCGCTGGTCGAGGCATACGTGGCCGCGCTGCGGCGCAGGGGAGCACACGTCGAGACGGGCCGCTTCGGTGCGCACATGGAGGTGACACTGGTCAACGACGGACCGGTCACCCTGGTGCTCGACGTGGACGCGTGAGCGACCCGACGCTGGCCCGGGTTACGACCCGCACCCGCGAATCACTAGAGTGAGCGCTGGTCATCAGACGAGACAGCCGTTCAGGGGGTGAGCATGGGGCAACTGCTGCTGGTCAGCAACGAGGTCGCCGGCGGCATCCCCGCGGAGCGCTCGCTGCCGGTGCTGGCGCTGCTCGCGCATGAGATCCAGGGCGTCGCAGCCGACACCCAGGCCCTGACCGAATCGGCCCGTTGCGACCTCGTCGTCCTCGACGGGCGCAGCGACCTCGCCGGTGCACGGATGATGGCGCGGCTGTTCCAGTCGTCCGGCTCCACCGTCCCGCTGCTGCTCGTGCTCACCGAGAGCGGGTTGGCCGCCGTCGCGACCGACTGGGGCCTGTCCGACGTCGTGCTGGACACGGCCGGACCCGCCGAGTTCGAGGCGCGGATCCGGCTGCTGATCACCGCGTCGTCGAACGACGGACTGATCTCCGCCGGCGGCATCGTGATCGACGACCAGGCCTACTCGGTGATGCTGGACGGCGACGCGCTCGACCTGACCTACACCGAGTTCGAGCTGCTGAAGTACCTGGTGCAGCACCCGGGACGGGTGTTCAGCCGTGAGCACCTGCTCGCCGACGTGTGGGGCTACGACTACTACGGCGGCACGCGCACGGTGGACGTGCACGTCCGGCGCCTGCGCGCCAAGCTCGGCCCGGAGCACGAGTCCCTGATCGGCACCGTGCGCAACGTCGGCTACCGGTTCTCCGCGGACACCACGCGGCGCTGATCCCCAGGGATCCGGCATGCAGTGCCAGCTGATCGGGTTCGCGACGATCAGCGCCGTCCTGGTCGCGGTGTCCTGGCGTTCGCTGCGGCGTCCCCGCTCGCACGGCTTCCCCCGGCTGTTCGCCTGGGAGTGCATCGCCGCGCTCTTCCTGCTCGTGGTCCCCGACTGGTGGCGGGAGCCCCTGGCCTGGCACCAGCTCACCTCCTGGGTGCTGATGACCCTGAGCATCATCCCTGCGGTGTGGGGCTTCGTGCTCCTGGCCCGCAGCGGCCGGCAGGTGCCGGGCCGCCGTGCCGCGGATCCGGCGCTGCTGCCGTTCGAGGCGACCTCCCGGCTGGTCACGACGGGCATCTACCGCTACATCCGGCACCCGCTCTACAGCTCCCTGCTCCTGCTCACCTGGGGGATCTTCTTCAAGCGGCCGATGTGGGCGGGAGCCCTGCTTGCCCTGGCGGCCACAGGATTCCTGATCTGGACCGCGCGGGCCGACGAAGCCGAGTGCAGGGTCGTGTTCGGGGAGGAGTACGACCGCTACCTGCGCACCACCAGGAGATTCATTCCGTTCATCCTCTGAATCGCGAGCGCGCCTCGCGGGCCGGTTGCCGTGCGTAGGCTCGAACCGGGCGCGACGATGCGCAGTCGGGAGGCACGGACGTGGACGAGTCCAGGGTCCGCAGGATGTATGACCGCTTCTCGTCGATTCCCTGGCTCTGGGAGGTGGACGCCTGGACCTGCCGGGCCACGGCACGCTCGCCGTACCGGTCCCGGCTGATCGGACGACTCCGGCTGGACGCTGCGTCCACCGTGCTGGACGTGGCCTGCGGAACCGGCCTGAACTTCGACCTGCTGCAGCGGGCGATCGGCGACTCCGGACGGATTGTCGGCGTCGACAACTCGCCGGAAACGCTCGAGCTGGCCCAACGCAGGGTGACCCGACGAGGGTGGAGCAATGTCGAACTCGTCGAGGCAGATGCTGCCGGGTACCGCCCGACGGAACGGTTCGACGCCTCCCTGTGCACCTTCGCGATCGACATCATCCCGCGCTGGCGCGAGACGCTCTCGATGATGGTCGACGCGGTGCGGCCCGGGGGCCGCGTGGGGTTGATCGGGTTCGCCGAGTCGTCCCGCGAGGGCTTCGCCGTGGTCAACCGGGCGTGGCGGGCCGCAGCACCGTGGTTCGGCGGCGAGCTCGACCGGCCGGTACGGGCCGAGGTTCGCGCGGTCTGCCATGACGTCTCGGAGGAGGCGGTCTTCGGCGGCTTCTACTACCTCCTGGCCGGCACCACGCCGGACACGCACTGACCGGGTCAGGAACCCTCGGGCGCGCCGGGCTTGGTGGCAAGGTAGCGGTGCACGCTGCCCCACCCCCCGATCTCCTCGTCCTCGACGCGAAGCCCGGCTGCGGTGAGCAGGCCCGCGACGTCGCGAACCAGGTCGCCGAACGGGATCCAGAAGTGCCGGACCAGTCCGGTGCCCAGCCGGTTGCCGTCGGCGGGGTAGTTGATATCGATCAGCACCAGCCGTCCGCCCGGCTTCAGCACGCGGGCCAGTTCCGCGGCGGCGGCGGCGCCGTCCGGGTAGCCGGTGAACGCCATCGTGTTCACCACGGTGTCGAAGGTGGCGTCCGGATACGGCAGCGCCTCGACCCGGCCCAGCCGCAGGTCAGCGCGCAGCCCGGCGCGCTCGAGGTTCCGGCGGGCGACGGCGAGCAGGTCCGGATTCAGGTCGATCCCGTCGACGCGGTGACGGCCGGCATAGCGGGTGAGTAGCCAGCCGGTCCCGAAGGAGACCTCCAGCACCCGAGGACCGCGGATCTCCGGCAGCGCCCGCACCAGCCAGCCTCGCCACACCGGGACGAGCTTCACCACGAGGTCGTACCCGCCCGCGAACCGGCTGTAGAGCCGGTCGTTCGTCGCGGTGTACGCACCCGGGTCGGACGGCTCGGCGGTGTAGCGCGGAGCAGGGGTCATGCCCCATCCTCGCACCGGGCGCCGGCGGCCCGTGGTGGTCGACGTCTCGAAGGCCCGTCGTCCGGTTCCACTCGTCGTCTAGCCTGACCGCGTGTGGATCTCCCGGCTCTCTCCCGAACAGGCGGACGACGTGCGGGCGCTGGCCGCCCGGGCAGCCGCGTCCGATGGCACCGAACCGCTGAACGAGGAGGCCCACTTCGCGCTCCGGGACGACTCCGCCCTGCACCTGCTCTCCCGCGACGCTGACGGCCTGGCCGGCTACCTCCAATGGCAGCCCGGCTACGGCACCGCGCAGCTGGTTGTCGATCCTGCGTACCGGCGGCAGGGCGTCGGACGCGGGCTGGTCGATCAGCTGGAGGCTGCGCTTCGTGACGCCCGCTCGTCGCTCCCGGCAGCTCAGGGAGCCGGAGCAGGGGGCTGGGGCGTCTGGGCGTTCGGCGACCTGCCCGCCGCCCAGGGGTTCGCCGCAGCTCTCGGGTGGGCGCCCTCGCGCGGGCTGCTGGTGATGGAGCGCGGCCTCGGCGACGTCACTCCGCCGAGGCTCCCCGACGGGTTCACCGTTCGCGGGTATGTCGAGTCGGACGCCGGGGAGTTCCTGGCCGTCAACGCCGCGGCGTTCGCCCACCATCCCGAGCAGGGCGCGCTGGACGCCACCGGGCTCGCCGCCCGGGCCGCGGAGCCGTGGTTCGACCCGGACGGCCTGCTGCTCGGCTTCGACGCCGAGGGGCTGGCCGGCTTCCACTGGACCAAGCTCGTCGGAGCTGTCGGCGAGGTCTACGTCCTCGGCGTGGCTCCGCGCACGCAGGGCCGCGGCTACGGCACAGTGCTGCTGCAGGCTGGCCTGTTCCACCTCCGGGAGGCCGGTGCCGACCATGTGGTGCTGTACGTCGACATGGCCGAGCCGGTAGCGGTAAGAATGTACGAAAGCGCGGGATTCCACGTCGCCCACCGCGACGTGCTCTACGCGTCGGAGCACGGGTCCGTGCAGAAGCGGGAGCAGCCATGACCTCGGTCGGGGACAGGGACATCATCGAGGTCGAGGAGCGAGAGCTTCCTGCAGACCGGTTCTCCGACCGCGAGCTGTCCTGGCTCGCCTTCAACAACCGGGTGCTGGACCTCGCCAAGGACGTCAAGCGGGTGCCGCTGCTGGAGCGGGCCCGGTTCCTGGCCATCTTCTCCTCCAACCTCGACGAGTTCTTCATGGTCCGCGTGGCGGGGCTGAAGCGACGCATGGCCGCCGGTGTCGCCGTGGCCGGCAGTTCTGGCCTGATGCCCCGCGAGCTGCACGACGCGATCCTCACCCGCACCCGGGAGCTGGTCGGCGACGCGGCGTACGTGTTCGCCAACGACGTCCGGCCCGCGCTGGCCCAGCACGGCATCGAGATCCTCCGCTGGGACGAGCTCGACGAGGACGAGCGCCGGCAGATGACCGACCTGTTCGAGAACCGCATCTTCCCGGTGCTCACCCCGCTCGCGGTCGACCCGTCCCACCCGTTCCCCTACATCTCCGGCCTGAGCGTGAACCTCGCCGTGCTGCTGCGGAACCCGGGAACCGGTGTGCGCCAGTTCGCCCGGGTGAAGGTCCCGACGATCCTGTCCCGCTTCGTCCCGCTCGGTGGAGGCCGGTTCGTCCCGCTGGAGGACGTGATCGCGCAGCATCTGCACCAGCTGTTCTCCGGCATGCAGATCATTGAGCACAGCACGTTCCGGGTCACCCGCAACGAGGACGTGGAGGTCGAGGAGGACGACGCGGAGAACCTGCTGTTCGCCCTGGAGAAGGAACTGCTGCGCAGCAAGGTCGGACGCCCGCCGGTGCGCCTCGAGGTCGAGGACGACATCGACGAGGTGATGCTCGAGCTGTTGATCAGCGAGCTCGACATCACCGAGAAGGAGGTCTTCCGGGTTCCCAGTCCGCTCGACCTGACCGGCTTGTTCTCGATCGCCGACCTGGACCGCGAGGCGCTGCTCTACCCGTCCTTCCTGCCCAAGACGCATCCGGAGCTGGCCGAGGTGGAGACCGCGCAGCCCGCCAACCTGTTCGCCGCGCTGAAGAATCGCGAGGTGCTGCTGCACCACCCCTACGACTCGTTCGCCACCTCGGTGCAGCGGTTCATCGAGCAGGCCGCGGCCGACCCGGCCGTCCTGGCGATCAAGCAGACCCTGTACCGGACCTCGGGCGACAGCCCGATCATCGACGCCCTGGTCGAGGCCGCGCAGGCCGGCAAGCAGGTGCTCGCCCTGGTCGAGATCAAGGCCCGCTTCGACGAACAGGCCAACATCGCCTGGGCCCGCAAGCTCGAGAAGGCCGGCTGCCACGTGGTCTACGGCATGGTCGGGCTGAAGACCCACTGCAAGCTGTCGCTGGTCGTCCGCGAGGAGCCGACCGGGCTGCGTCGCTACGCGCACATCGGCACCGGCAACTACAACCCGAAGACCGCCCGGCTGTACGAGGACATGGGCCTGCTCACCTCGAACGCCGTGATCACCGACGACGTGGCGCGCCTGTTCAACCACCTCTCCGGGATGGCCCAGGAGACGCACTACCGGCGGCTGCTGGTCGCCCCGCACGGGGTGCGCAGGGGGCTGATCGAGAGCATCAACAACGAGATCGCCAACCACAACAAGGGCCTGCCCTCCGGGGTCCGGATCAAGGTGAACTCGATCGTCGACGAGGCGGTCACCGACGCCATGTACCGGGCGTCGCAGGCCGGCGTCCCGGTGGACCTGTGGGTGCGCGGCATCTGCTCGGTGCGCCCGGGCGTCCGCGGGCTCAGTGAGAACATCCGGGTGCGCAGCATCCTGGGCCGCTTCCTCGAGCACAGCCGGCTGTACTGGTTCGCGAACGGGGGCGAGCCCGTGGTGGGGATCGGCTCGTCCGACCTGATGCACCGCAACCTGGACCGCAGGGTCGAGGTCATCGTCGGGCTGAACAATCCCCGGCACATCGCCCAGATCGAGGGGCTGTTCGACCTCGCTTTCGACCCGGGCACGGCGTCGTGGTGGCTGGAAGGGAACACCTGGACGCAGCGGACGCTGGACGCTGCCGGCGAGCCCCTGCTCGACATCCAGGAGCACCTGATCGCGACCATGGGTCAGCGGCGCGCGGTCGAGCGTTAGGTCGGCATGAGCGCGAACTCCGGGAAGCGGACCACCGCTGCGGGCTGCGTCCTGGTCCGTCCAGGCCCGGGCGAAGAGCCCGAGATCGTGCTCGTGCACCGTCCCCGCTACGACGACTGGAGCCTGCCCAAGGGCAAGGTCCGTGCCGACGAGTCGCTGCCGGGTTGCGCTGCCCGCGAGACCAGCGAGGAGACGGGCGTGGCGGTCCGCCTCGGCGTCCCTGTGGGGCGGATCACCTACCCGATCGGCGGCGGCACGAAGACCGTGTACTACTGGCGGGCCACCGCGCGCAAGAACGGCAGGCACCATCCCGGGGCTGAGGTCGACGCCATCGAGTGGCTCCCGGTCTCGGAGGCCCTGAACCGGATCACCTACCTCGACGAGAGGCCGCTGGTGCACCGGGCGCTCGCGCAGCCAGACACCACGCCGCTGCTGGTCCTGCGGCACGCCAAGGCGATGCTGCGCACCAACTGGTCCAAGCGGGACCAGGCCCGGCCGCTCGACGAGCGGGGACGGCGGCAGGCAGCGATGCTCGTGCCGGCGCTGGAGGCCTATGGCGTGGAGCGCCTGGTGTCGTCCACCTCGACGCGCTGCGTCAAGACGCTGCAGCCGTACGCGAAGACGCACCGGCTGGAGGTGGAGGGCTGGACCACCCTCTCCGAGGAGCAGGCCGCCCAGGATCCTCGCGCGGTCAGCACGTTGATGGAGCGGTTCGCGAAGCAGACCGTCCAGTCCGGCGTCTCGCTGGCGATCTGCGGGCACCGTCCGGTGCTGCCGACGATGCTGGAGGCCGTGGGCGTGCCCAGCCGGGTCCTGAAGCCCGGAGCCGTCCTGGTCGCCCACCTGGGCGCGGACGCAGAGGTCGTCGCCGTGGAGATCCACAAGCCCCGGATCTAGGTCGCCCGGTTCGTGCCGCACCGCCCGGCCGGGCTTCGTGCTTCCCGTCGCCGACGCGACCGTGGCGCGTGGTGTCTAGCGCGACGGGGGCGCTGCGCTCGCCCTGACCACCAGTTGCGGCTCCAGCACCAGGTGCTGGGTGGAGGAGGTGTTCTTCTCGATCAGGTCCAGCAGCAGGGAAACGCTGAGCCGCCCGATCTCGTCGAAGTCCTGCCGGATGGTGGTCAGGCCCGGGCTGAAGTACTCGGCTTCCGGGTAGTCGTCGAAGCCGACCAGGCTGATGTCCTCGGGACAGCGCAGCCCGAGTTCGTGCATGGCGTGCAGCGTGCCCAGCGCCATCGAGTCGTTGCCCACGAAGATCGCGGTCACACCGTCGTGGGCGAGCACCTCACGGGCGGCCGCGTAGCCGGAGGCCGCCGACCAGTCGCCGTGGACGACCTGCGGCACCTCGGCCCCGGCGGCGACGAGCGCGTCCCGCCAGCCCACCACCCGCTCGACGCCCTCGTACCAGAGGGTGGGGCCGGCGATGTGCCACACCGTCTTGTGCCCCAGGCCCAGCAGGTACTCGGTGGCGAGCCTCGCACCCTGCCGCTGGTCGACCGTCACCACCGGGTAGGAGCCGGGGTTGCCGGCGTGGATCGCGACCACCGGCGGCAGGTCGTCACCATCGCCGACCGTGCTCGACTCGACCTCCGAGATCAGCGGCTGGAGCAGGATGACGCCGTCGGAGGAGCGGGAACGGAGCAGGCTCGCTCCCTGGGCGACCGCGGTCTGGTCCGGGTCGGTCAGGTGCGTGATGGTGACCGAGTACCCGCGCCCGCTGGCGGCCTTCTCGATACCGCGAAGCGCCGCGCTGGGACCGTAGAGCGTGGTGTCCACGGTGAGGACGCCGATGCTGTACGAGCGGCCGCTGGCCAGCCCCCTGGCGAGCATGTTCGGGCGGTAGTCGAGGGAGTCCATCGCGGCGTGCACCCGCGCGCGGGTGTGCTCTGCGACCTTCGCATGCCCGTTGATCACCCGCGAGACCGTCATGGTCGACACCCCCGCGAGTCGTGCGACGTCGGTCAACGTCGGCGCCCGATATCCGCCCACGCTTCCGCCAACGACATCGTTCATGGTGTTAGCGTATTACACCCCTGTGCCGTGGGCGGCCTTTCCGCCCTCGCGACAAAGACTGGAACTGCGTTCACCCTGCGTTCACCCTGCGGTCCCGAACCGGTCAACCCCGCTGCCTAGCCTCGCCTACAGAGCAACCGCTCTGTGTACTCATCCGAAGTCGAAGGAATAGCGTGAGAATCAAGCCGATTGCCGCCGCAGCCCTGGTCACCGCGACCGCCCTGGCCTTTGCCGGCTGCGCAGCCAACGAGGCGCCCGCATCAGGCGGATCCGGTTCCGCGGGTGGCGCCCAGACCCTGACCGGCGTGGGCTCCAGCGCCCAGAAGGCCGCTCAGGAGAAGTGGGTCGCCGACTTCCAGACCGCGAACCCGAACATCACCGTGAACTACTCCCCGGACGGCTCCGGCGCCGGGCGTTCCGCCTTCATCGCGGGCGCTGCCAACTTCGCCGGCTCCGACCGCGCGTTCAAGGACGACGAGATGGGCGCCGGCAAGTTCGCCGGTTGCGCCGCCGACTCCAACGCCCTCAACCTGCCGGTCTACATCTCCCCGATCGCGGTCGTGTTCAACATCGACGGCGTCAAGGACCTCACCCTCGATCCGGCCACGCTGGCCGGCATCTTCGCCGGGAAGATCACCAAGTGGAACGATCCGGCGATCGCGAAGACGAACCCGAAGGCCTCCCTGCCGAACGCAGCCATCACCGCTGTGCACCGCGCGGACGACTCCGGCACCACGAACAACTTCACCGACACCCTGAACAAGACGGCTCCCCAGGTCTGGACCGCGGCCGCCTCTGACACCTTCCCTGCCGACTTCGGCGGGGAGGCTGCGACCGGCACCTCCGGTGTCATCCAGGCCGTCTCCGGTGGCAAGAACACCATCGGCTACGCGGACGAGTCGCAGGCCGGTGCCCTCGGCAAGGCGAGCATCCTGGTCGGCGGCAAGGCCCTCCAGCCCACTGCCGAGGCGGCCGCCGCCATCCTCGACCACTCCCAGACGGTGCCCGGCCGGGACGCCAACGACCTGGCCTACGCCCTCGACCGCACTTCCGAGGGCGTGTACCCGGCGGTGCTGGTGTCCTACGCGATCGTCTGCCAGACCTACAAGGATCCGGCAGTCGGGACGCTGGTGAAGAGCTACGTCGGCTACATGGCCTCCGCAGAGGGCCAGCAGGCCGCGGCCCAGGCCGCCGGTGCTGCTCCCCTGTCGTCGGCACTGCAGGCCAAGGTCAAGACCGCGCTCGACTCCGTCAAGTGAGCCTCACCAGGTGACAACACCCGTGGGCGGCGCCGGTGGCTCCACCGGCGCCGCCCCGGCACGTAACCTGTGGGGAGCCAGCAGAAAGCAGGACGCGCCCATGTCCCAGAAGCTGACCCGGGAGCCGGAGGCCGCACCCGGCAAGCCTGAGCCAACGCCTTCTCCGGCACGCCCGGACCCGAAGCGGCCCGGAGAGGCCGTCTTCCGCGGATTCGCGCTCGGCGCGGGCATCGCGATTCTCGCGATCCTCGCCGCGGTCGCGACGTTCCTGCTCATCCAGGGCTCGCCCGCGCTGCTGGCGGATCCGGCCGCGCTCACCGCGAAGGGCTACGGCCCGTTCCTGGAGTGGGTGCTGCCCTACGTCTTCGGTACGGTCTGGGCCGCGGTGCTCGCCCTGGCCATGGCCGTCCCGGTCGCTATCGGGATCGCGCTGTTCATCTCGCACTACGCGCCCCGCAGGCTCGCGCAGCCGCTCGGCTACGTGATCGACCTGCTCGCCGCAGTGCCCTCAGTGGTGTTCGGCCTGTGGGGCTCGCTGATGCTCGCCCCCGCCGTCCGGCCGCTGTTCACCTGGCTGAACGCGAACCTGGGCTTCATCCCGCTGTTCTCCGGCCAGGTCTCCGGCACCGGCCGGACGATCTTCACCGCGGCGATCGTGCTGGCCACCATGGTGCTGCCGATCATCACGAGCCTGTGTCGCGAGGTCTTCCTGCAGACGCCCAAGCTGCACGAGGAGGCCGCGCTCGCCCTGGGCGCCACCCGTTGGGAGATGGTGAAGATGTCCGTCTTCCCGTTCGCCCGTCCCGGCATCATCGCCGCCGTCATGCTCGGCCTCGGCCGCGCTCTCGGCGAGACCATGGCGGTGACGATGGTGCTCTCCGGCGGACGCAACATCACCTTCCAGATCCTCACCTCGGAGAACCCCAACTCGATCGCGGCCCAGATCGCGCAGAACTTCCCCGAGGCGTTCGGACTGAAGACCAACCAGCTGATCGCCGCCGGCCTCGTGCTGTTCCTGATCACCCTCGTGGTGAACATGATCGCCCGCTGGATCGTCGCCCGCCGCGCCGCCTATTCGGGAGCCAACTGATGACCACGCTCAGCCAGACGCTGGCCTCGGACGCGCTGACGTCCGGCCGACTGCCCCGGTTCACCGTGCCGGTGGTCGCCGTCGCCTCCCTGCTGGTCGGCATCGCCGTGGCCTCGCTGTTCGCCGGCGGGAACCTCGCCCTCGCCGCCGTGCTGGGCTTTGTCCTGTACCTCCTGGCGATGGAGACCGCGGCCCGGGTGGTCGAGGGCGCCCGGCAGGCGTCGGACCGCCGCGCGACCACCCTGATCACCGGCGCCTTCATCCTCGCCCTGCTCCCGCTGGGGTCGGTGGCCTGGGAGGCCATCAGCAAGGGCATCGCCCGCTTCGACCTCAACTTCTTCACCATGTCGATGCGCAACATCGTCGGTGCGGGCGGTGGCGCCGTCCACGCCATCTACGGCACCTTGTACGTGACCGGGCTGGCCAGCCTGATGTCGATCCCGATCGGCCTGCTCACCGCGATCTACCTGTCCGAGTACGGGCGCGGCAACCGGTTGGCGAAGTCGATCACCTTCTTCGTGGACGTGATGACCGGCATCCCCTCGATCGTTGCCGGCCTGTTCGCCTACGCCCTGATGGGGCTGCTGATCGGGCCCGGCTTCAAGTCGGGCTTCTCCGGCAGCATCGCGCTGTCGGTACTCATGATCCCCGTGGTGGTCAGGTCGTCGGAGGAGATCCTGCGGCTGGTGCCCAACGAGCTGCGCGAGGCGTCCTACGCCCTCGGCGTGCCGAAGTGGCTGACCATCGTGCGGATCGTCGTGCCGACCGCGATCTCCGGCCTGATCTCCGGCATCATCTTGTCGATCGCCCGGGTGATCGGCGAGACCGCCCCGCTGCTGATCGCCTCCGGATTCACGGCGTCGCTGAACAACAACCCGTTCGACAACCCGATGATGACGCTGCCGGTGTTCGTCTACGACTCCTACGCCCACCCGGGCACCGACGTCCAGGCGTACTGGGACCGGGCCTGGACCGGCGCCCTCACCCTGATCCTGATCGTCATGCTGCTGAACCTGATCGGCCGGCTGATCGCCCGCCGCTTCGCCCCGAAGACCGGACGCTGAGAGAGAACCCATGTCCAAGCGGATTGAGACCACCGACCTGAACGTCTACTACGGCAGCTTCCGCGCCGTCGAGGACGTGACCATCACCATCGAGCCGCGCACCGTGACCGCCTTCATCGGGCCGTCCGGCTGCGGCAAGTCGACGTTCCTGCGCACCCTGAACCGGATGCACGAGGTGATCCCGGGCGCCCACGTCGAGGGCGAGGTGCTGCTGGACGGGGAGAACCTGTACGGCGCCGGCGTCGACCCGGTGCGGGTGCGGCGACAGGTCGGCATGGTGTTCCAGCGGCCGAACCCGTTCCCGACGATGTCGATCAAGGAGAACGTGCTGGCCGGCATCCGGCTGAACAACAAGCGCATGCCGAGGGCAGAGCAGGACGACCTGGTGGAACGCTCACTGCGCGGCGCGAACCTCTGGGAGGAGGTCAAGAACCGGCTCGAGCTTCCGGGGTCGGGCCTGTCCGGCGGCCAGCAGCAGCGGTTGTGCATCGCCCGGGCAATCGCCATGGAGCCGCAGGTGCTGCTGATGGACGAGCCGTGCTCGGCGCTCGACCCGATCTCGACGCTGGCGATCGAGGACCTGATCTCCGAGCTCAAGGAGCAGTACACGATCGTGATCGTCACCCACAACATGCAGCAGGCCGCGCGGGTCTCCGACGTGACCGCGTTCTTCAACATCGCAGGGACGGGCTCCCCGGGCCGGCTGATCGAGGTCGGCCCTACCGACAAGATCTTCTCCGCCCCCGACGAGAAGGCCACCGAGGACTACATCTCCGGCCGCTTCGGGTGAGCCGGCCGTCCACGATCCGCTCCCGTCGCCCGGAAGTGTCCCTTCCGGGGGTGGGGGCTCACAACAACGCCGGATAAACTCGCGCCGTGGCGAGTCAAGCGGGGTGGTATCCGGATCCGGGCGGACAGCCCGGCCTGTACCGGTGGTGGACGGGCAGCGCCTGGAGCGAGGCGGTCACCCCGAATCCGCAGGGGACCCCGCCCCCGGTCACGGCCGTCGAGCCCCCGGCCGGTTACGGATCGGCGGGTTACGGGCAGGGCACCGGCTCCGGGCAGGCCCCGGGTGGCTCCGGCGCCCCGGGCGGTTACGGCGCCCCGGGCTACACCTACCCGAAGCAGAAGCGCAGCGGAGCCCTGGCGTGGTGGCTGGTGGCGCTGGCCGCCGTGATCGCCCTCGTGGTGGTGATCGCCTTCGTCGTCCGGGGCGTCACCGGGGGTTCGGTTCCGGGTCTTCCCGGCCTCCCGGGCAACGTCCCCAGCTCGACCTACAGCCCGGACATCTGCCCGCCGGCCTCCGACCAGACCACGCCGCCCACCGCAGAGCCCCAGTCCGGCTGGATCAGCAGCGGCCGTCTCGCCTTCCCCGAGATGGGCGGCGAGTGGCAGACCCAGTACGACAACCGGGTGCCGTGGGGCTCGCTGGCGATGGAACAGATCGTCCTCGTGCAGGCCGGCTACGACGGCAACACCGGCCACGACTGGGTGGCGAGCGTGCTGGTCAGCGACCTGTACGTCGGCGACGGCTTCGCCAGCACCAAAGTGGCCGCCGAGACGGTGCTCAAGTGCGTGCTGGGCATCTACTACAGCGACACCACCGTCAACCAGCAGGAGATCAGCAGCGCCAAGCACGACGTCGACGGCCACAACGGCTGGCTGATCGAGACCCAGCTCAACTTCGACATCCCCGGCCTGGAGACCAAGGGAGAGCGGGTGCTGCTGTTGGTGGTGCAGACCGGGACCGACGACTACGGCCTGTTCTACGCTTCGATCCCGGACACGCGCAAAGACCTGCTCCCGGTCGCAAGGCAGGCGATGGCCAACCTGAAAGTGACCTCGTAGGCGGTAGTTCAGCCGCACTCGTAGAGACCGAGGGACGCCTTCAGCGCCAGCACCCGGGCCGTGGACTCGGCCACGCGGTCGGCAAGGTCCGGATCGGACTTCGCCGCCGTCCGCAACCCCGAGGCCATCGCTTCGGCCGTGGCGACGTCCACCGTCAGGGCGAGGTCGCCGCCGGCCGAGACGAAGCGGACGGCCCGCTGCGAGGACGGGACGCCACGCACCGCGGCGGCCGCACCGAGGTCGTCGCTCACCACCACCCGGTCGAACCCCCAGCTGCGGAGCAGTCCGATCACCGTCGGAGAGAACACGGCGATGTGGTCGGGGTCGATCTTCGTGTAGCGGGCCGAGGACACCATCATCGCGTCCGCGCCGTCCGCGACGGCATCCTTGAACGGGCGTAACAGGGCGCTCTTCGCCGTCGTCGTGCGATCCACCACGGAGGAGGCGAAGTCCGTGTTGCCGGTCACGGCGCCCAGCCCGGGGAAGTGCTTCACCGCGACCGCGACGTCCGCGGCGTGCATGCCCTTGCTGAACGCCGCCACCTTGGCCGAGACCGTCTTCGGGTCGGAGCCGTAGCCGCGGCCGAGCCGGGCGACCGGCTGGTTCGTTGCCCGGAATTTCGCCGGCACCACGTCGGCGACCGGTGCGAGGTCAAGCCGCACCCCCGCGTTCGCCAGTTCCCGGCCCCAGCCCTTCGCCTTCGCCCCCAGTTCGGCGCTGGACAGCTTCGCCTGCTCCGCTGCGGGCGGGATCTTCGAGAAGCCCGGCCCCTGCAGGCGCTGCACCAGGCCGCCCTCCTGGTCGGTGGCGATCAGGATGCCGGCCTCACCGGCGAGCGCGTCCAGCTTCCCGGCCAGCTCGGCGACCTGGCGGGCCCCACCGGGCGTGCGACCCATCAGGATCACCGAGCCGAGCTGGTTCGTGCGGATCACCGAGCGCTGGGCTTCGCTCAGTCCGACATCGACGCCGACCATGACCAGCTGCCCGACCTGTGCGGCGAGGTCCATCGAGGTGGCCTCCGCGGTGCACGCCGGCCCGGTCGGGACCGGGGTGTCCGAGGGCGTCGGGTCCGGACTGGCCGAAGCGGTGGGGGACGCCGGGACGCTGCCCGTCGTGCCGTCCGGGGCCGGCGCCGCGCTGCATCCGGCCAGCAGGGCGCCGGCCAGGACCAGCGCGGCCGACCTCATCCGTCCCGTTCCACGGCGAGCAGGGCGTTCTCCACGACCTCGGCGAGCGCGGGATGGATCCAGTACTGGCCGCGGGCGATCGTGTGCGCGTCCTGCCCGAAGCTCATCGCCTGCACCAGCGGCTGGATCAGGTTCGGCGCGTCGGGCCCGATGATGTGGGCACCGAGCAGCGCACCGGTGGCCGGATCGGCGATCACCTTCGCGAAGTGGTCGGTGTCCTCCATGGCCCAGCCGTAGGCGACACCGCCGTAGTCGCGCACCCCGACCGTGTACCGCAGGCCGCGCGCCCGGCACTCTGCCTCGGTGAGCCCGACACAGGCGACCTGCGGCCCGCTGAACACCGCCTGCGGAATGAACCGGTGGTCGCTGGCGACCAGGTCTTCGGGGTGCAGCAGGTTGTGGCGGACCACCCGGGCCTCGTGGTTGGAGACGTGCTTGAGCTGCCACGGCGAGGACACGTCCCCGAGCGCCCAGATCCCGTCGGCCGTGGTGCGCTGGTACTCGTCCACGACGACCCGTCCGGCGTCGTCGATGGCCACCCCGGTGGCATCGAGGGAGAGGGTGTCGCCGTTGGGGATGCGTCCGGTGGCCACGAGCAACTGGTCGGCCTCGAAGAAGTACTCGATGCCGTCGTCGTCGGTCGTGCCGACCTCGATGCGTCCAGCGGCGTCGGCGACCGAGGCCAGGTGCTGGCCGAGCCGGAGCACGACCCGGCGGCTGATCAGGTCGGTGAACCGCTCGGAGATGGCCTCGTCCGCGAACCGCAGCAGCCGGGACCCGCGGTGCAGCAGGGTCACCTGGGTGCCGAAGGCGGCGAAGATGTGGGCGAACTCCGCGGCGACCAGCCCGCCGCCGACGATGATCAGCGACTTCGGCAGCGCGGGCAGCCGCATGATCGTGTCGGAGGTGTGGATGCGGTCGGCCAGCTCCGGGTCGTCCATGCCCGGCACCTCGGGGATCCGGGGACGGGAACCCGCGGCCAGCACGAACTGGTCGGCGGTGAACTGCTCCTCGCCCACCCGCAGCATCTTCGGGGCCACGAAGTGGGCCATCTCGCGGAAGAGTGCGACGTTGCCGCTGTCGCGGCGGTAGGCCTCGCCGTCCGCGGCGATCGGGTCGATCCGGCCGAACACGCGGTCGCGAATGTCGTTCCAGCGCACGCGCACCGGGCCGGCGTCCACCCCGAGCGCGGCGGCGTGCCGGGCGTCCTCGGCCAGGTCCGCCGGGTGGGCGAACATCTTGGTCGGGATGCAGCCCACGTTGAGGCAGGTGCCGCCGAACCACTTCTGGCCGTCGACCAGTGCGACCTTCCAGTCCCGGAACTGCTCGGTGAGGATCGTGTTCCCGGTGCCGGAGCCGATCACGCACAGGTCAAAGTGCCGCATGTGCCGATTGTGGCATGGCCTGTGGAACGACCGAGCCGGGGGCCGCACCTGCCGGGTCGCTGCGGGGCCCCACCCGGCGCGACTACTGCCCCATCGGCACCACGTCCAGGATCGTGAACCCTGCAACCAGGACCACCACGACGACGAACGGCAGCATGGCCGTCCGGACCCCCTCCACCCGGGCCCGCCACCCGTAGTGCCACGTCGGCCACAGCGGGATCGCGAACGCGAGCAGGGCGAGACCCGGTGGCGAGGGCCCTCCTGGCCGCCTCCAGGTGTTGGGCAGATGTTCATCTGGCTGTCGATCCGACCAGCGTTGATCGGCGTAGAAACAGCTCCATGAGAACACCCCGACGCGCTGCCGGCATCGCGGCAGCCACTGCGTTCTGCGTGGCCCTCGGCGGCCTTACCGCCGCAGCCCACGCCAACCCGCTGGCGTCCGGCACCGCCGACACAGCCTCCCGCCACAACTCGACGATCACCA
>DehalE1_100061_pt1 | contig 17314 bp, 16 predicted proteins | sample DehspE1_FD_43922 | JGI IMG/M metagenome (IMG submission 43922) | reverse complement strand
CGCGCTGCTCAGCGCCATCATCGCGGTGGGCGCGGCTGCTGCCTGGGGCGCCGCAGCCCTCGGCTGGCACCGTGCGGTGCCCTACGCGGACCCGGTCCTGGTACTGGTCGCGGTCGCGGTGCTCGCGCCCGTCCCGTGGCGGCTGTTGCGTTCGGGCGGACGCGAGATCCTCGAGGCCGCCCCTCCCCCGGCCGTCCGTGAGGCGATCGCGCAGGCAGCCGCCGCAGCCTCTGCGGAGTTCGGCCTGGGCGATCCGATCGTGCGTGCCACCAAGCTGGGGCGCCGGGTGTACGTCGAGATCGACTACATCGTCGCCGCCGGCCACTGGGATGTCGCCGACGAGGATCGCGTGCGACGCCGGCTGATCGGCGCGTTGGAGCCCCTGGGGTACGAGATCTGGGCCAATGTTGAGCTGACCACGGATCCCGAACTGGTGGAGTAGGAGGAGTCGTGCCCGGGAAGTCGAGTTGGTGGCTGAAGCGTCCGGCGCTGAACTGGCTGGAGCTGATTGGGCTCACGCTCGCCCTGGCCCTGATCGCGGGAGGGCTCGGCGCCTTCGCCGCCCTGAAGCTCTCCCCCGCGCCCGGGTCGTGCGACACCACGCGGGTCGCGACCGCGGCACTGCCGTCCGTGGTCACGGTCTTCGTCACCGGATCGGCCGGCTCGGGTTCCGGCAGCGGGGCCGTCATCCGTGCGGACGGGGTGATCCTCACCAACGACCACGTGATCGCCGCCGCGACCGACTCCGGCACGATCCAGGTGCTGCTGAACAACGGCGAGAAGCTCGACGCCCACCTCGTCGGGACGGATCCGATCACTGACCTCGCTGTGCTCAAGATCGACCGCAACAAGCTCCCGACGCTCCTGCTGTCCCCGCGCGAGCAGCTCACTGTCGGCCAGCCGGTGGTCGCGCTCGGGGCGCCGCTGGGACTGTCCGGCACCGTCACCAGTGGCATCGTGAGCGCCCTCGGGCGCAACGTGCCCGTTCCCAAGGCCGGCGGGGGCACGACGGTGCTGGCCGGCGCGATCCAGACTGATGCGTCCATCAACCCGGGCAACTCCGGTGGCCCGCTGGTCACCTGCGAGGGCCGCCTGGTCGGGGTGAACACCGCAATCTCAACGGTCCCGAACGCCGGCGGCGTGGCCGGTGGTGGCAGCGTGGGCATCGGCTTCGCTGTGCCGGCGAGCACGGCACAGCGGATCGTCGACGAGTTGCTGGCGAATGGGCGGGCCACCCACCCGTGGATCGGGGCCCAGACCGCGGAGATCAGCCAGGACACCGCCGACCGGTTCGGCACGAAGGCGGGACTGTTCGTCCAGGACGTCACCCCCGGCGGCCCCGCGGCCGCGGCGGGGCTCCAGGCCGGCGACGTGATCACCAGCATCAACGGCCAGGCGGCCACCGCTGTCTCGCTCGCCTGGCTGCTGGTCAGCGCGGGAATCGGCGAGGCGATCCCGGTGGAGTACTCCCGGGACGGCGCCGGTCACCAGGCCACGATCACTCTCGCCGAGCAGCCGTAGCCACTCCTCCACCCCGCGGACGGACGACACCGATCCGCACCTCGCCCGCCACCCGGCCGGAGCCGGTCAGGCCGCGACCAGACCGCGCCCCCGGGCCAGGCTGACCGCGACCAGGCGGTCGTGCACGCCGAGCTTGTCGTAGATGTTGCCCAGGTGCTTGTGCACGGTGCGCGGCGACAACGACAGCCGGGACGCGATGGACGTCGCCAGCAGCCCCTGGGCGAGGAGTTCGAGCACCTCCAGCTCACGGGTGGTGAGCCCGTACTCGCGCGCCGCGTCCTCCCCGGCGCGGGCACGTGCGCGCCGCTGTGTCGCCAGCACGGCATGCGGCAGCAGTGCCACCAGCGGTGGCACCGCCTCGTGCAGCAGGAGCAAGTGGTGGTCACCGAAGCCCTCCCGCTTGGCGAAAGCCAGGCCCCTGCGATCCTCGCCCTGGTCGGGCTCGAGCCCTGCCGGTGCCACGACCAGCACGTCGCCGAGCCGGCCGTGTTCGATCCGGACCGGAGTCTGGCCGCCGATCCCTGCCTCGAGCCGGTTGAGCATGCCCACCAACTCGGCCGCGGCATCGCGATCCGGGTGGCAGGTCAGCACCTTCTCCCCCGCGGTCGGGCCCGGGATGAAGCAGACTGCGACGTCCGCTTCGAGCCCTCGCGCGAGGTAGCGACAGATCACTTGCTCGACGTCCGCGTCGGCCTCCAGCGCCTCTGCGGCCTCGGCCAGCAGCCCGACAATCACGACTGCGCGCTGACCTCGATCCACGCCCAACCCCCTGTCTCGTCCATTGACCGGGTGGCAGTCTCTGCCTCAGCAGTTCTGAACACCGCGGATCATCCCGTCTATTCCGGACGGGAGAGAATTCATCGCTTCGCCGCGTCTGAGTCACGCCCGGGCGGTGCTGATACCCGTCCGGTGGGCAAGAATGATGGTGATCGTGAACCAGCCGTGACAGGAGCGAAATGTCAACGCGCAACACCCGTACCCCCGCCTGGCGCAGCCGGCCACAGGAAGCCCCGGAACTGATCAGTGATGAGACCGCGGAACTCATCGAAGGGTGGTGGCGGGCGGCGAACTACTTGTCGGTGGGCCAGATCTATCTGCTGGACAATCCGCTGTTGCGCCGTCCGCTGGATCGTGACGACGTGAAGCGTCGCCTGCTCGGGCACTGGGGCACGACGCCCGGTCTGAACTTCCTGTATGCCCATTTCAACCGGGCGATCGTGGAGCGCGACCTGAACGCGATCTACATCGCGGGGCCAGGCCATGGGGGTCCGGGGTTGGTGGCGAACGCGTACCTGGACCGGACCTACACCGAGGTCTATCCGAGCATCACCGGTGATGAAGCGGGTCTGGGCAGGTTGTTCAAGCAGTTCTCGTTCCCGGGTGGGATCCCCTCGCACGTGTCGCCGGAGTGCCCAGGATCGATCCACGAGGGCGGCGAGCTCGGGTACTCGTTGTCGCATGCGTATGGTTCGGTGTTCAACTCCCCCACCCAGTTGACGTTCTGCGTTGTCGGCGACGGCGAGGCGGAGACCGGGCCGTTGGCGACCGGCTGGCACGGGAACAAGTTCGTCAATCCGAAGACCGACGGTGTCGTCCTGCCGGTGCTGCACCTGAACGGCTACAAGATCGCCAACCCGACCGTGTTGGCCCGGATCCCGGACGACGAGCTCGCCGACCTGATGCGGGGCTACGGGCACGACCCGTACTTCTTCGAGGCGCAGCCCGGTGACGACCACTTCGAGGCGCACCGCCGGTTCGCCCGGCTGCTGGACGACGTGCTGGACCGGATCGTTGCGATCAAGACCGACGCCGAGTCCGTCGACGCCGACGCCGTCGAGCGGCCCCGCTGGCCGATGATCGTGTTCCGCACCCCGAAGGGCTGGACGGGACCGGCGAGCGTCGACGGCAAGCAGACCGAGGCCCACTGGCGCAGCCACCAGGTGCCCTTGGCCAACGCCCGGGACTCCGAGGAGCACCTGCAGGTGCTGGCCGACTGGCTGGCCAGCTACCGGCCCGAGGAGCTGTTCGACGAGCGCGGGGCCCTCGACGACCGGTTCGACGTGTTGCGTCCGGCCGGGGAGCGGCGGATGTCGGCCAACCCGGTCGCGAACGGGGGCCAGCTGCTGAAGGACCTGATCATGCCGGACTTCCGCGACTTCGCCGTCGAACCCGACAGCGACGGCCACGGTGGGCCCGTGGTCGAGTCGACCCGGCGCCTGGGTGAGTTCCTCGCCGAGGTGGCCCGCCGGAACCCCGACAACTTCCGCGTGTTCGGCCCGGACGAGACCGCGTCCAACCGGCTCCAGGCCGTCTACGAGGCCACGCCCAAGCAGTGGCTGGGTGACTATCTGCCCACCGACGCGCCCGACCCGATGCGGCGCCAGGGCCAGGTCATGGAGGTCCTCTCCGAGCACCAGTGCCAGGGCTGGCTGGAGGGCTACCTGCTCACCGGCCGGCACGGGATGATGTCCTCCTACGAGGCGTTCATCCACGTGGTCGACTCGATGTTCAACCAACACGCCAAGTGGATGGAATCCACCAACGAGATCGGCTGGCGGCGCCCCGTCGCGTCCCTGAACTACCTGCTCAGCTCACACGTGTGGCGCCAGGACCACAACGGCTTCAGCCACCAGGACCCCGGCTTCCTCGACGTGGTGATGAACAAGAGCCCCGAAGTGATCCGGGTCTACCTGCCCCCGGACGTGAACACCCTGCTGTCCACGTTCGACCACTGCCTGCGCAGCAAGCAGTACGTCAACGTCGTGGTCGCCGGCAAGCAACCCGAACCCGTCTTCCTGAACATGGAGGAGGCCATCGCGCACTGCACCCGCGGCCTGGGCATCTGGGAATGGGCCGGGACCGAGGTTCCAGGCTCTGAACCGGACGTCGTGCTCGCTTGCGCCGGCGACGTCCCCACCCTCGAAACCCTCGCCGCAGCCGACCTGCTCCGCCAGCACATCCCCGAGCTCACGGTGCGGGTGGTGAACGTGGTCGACCTGATGCGGTTGCAGGACGAGCGCGAGCACCCGCACGGGTTGTCCGACCGGGACTTCGACACGATCTTCACCGCCGACCGTCCGGTGATCTTCGCCTTCCATGGCTACCCCTGGCTGGTGCACCGGCTCGCCTACCGGCGCACGAACCACGCGAACATCCATGTGCGCGGGTTCAAGGAGAAGGGGTCGACCACCACCCCGTTCGACATGTGCATGCGCAACGACATCGACCGGTTCCACCTCGTGATCGACGTGATCGACCGCGTGCCGAGCCTCCGGGCGCGGTACGCGACCTTGCGCCAGCAGATGGTCGACCGCCGGATCGAGGCCAAGGCCTACGCCTACCAGTGGGGCACGGATATCCCCGAAGTGGCCGACTGGACCTGGCCGGACGCGGGCACGACGACAGCGGACGCCAAGGCCGCCGCGGGCGCAACCGGCGGGGACAACGAGTGACGCTCCTCTACCTGGTTCGCCACGGCCAGACCGAATGGAGCCGGTCAGGGCAGCACACATCGGTCACCGAACTCGACCTCACCGACGCCGGGATCGTGCAGGCGACCTCCCTGCGCGAGCGGCTGGACCCGGGCGACTTCGACCTCGTGCTGAGCAGCCCGCGGCTGCGGGCCCGACGGACGGCGGAACTGGCCGGGTTCACCGACTACGAGGTCGACGACGACCTGGCCGAGTGGTACTACGGCGACTTCGAGGGCATGACCAGCGCGCAGATCCGCGCGCACTTCCCGGGCTGGCGGATCTGGTTCAACGGCTGCCCGGGGGGCGAGTCCTCCGAGGAGGTCCGGGCACGGCTCACCCGCGTGGTGGCACGCGTGCGCGCCTCCGGCGTGGAACGGGCGATCTGCTTCGGCCACGGCCACGCGTCCCGGGTGCTGGCGCTGTGCTGGCTGGACTTCCCGATCATCTTCGGCCAGAGCTTCCCGCTCGAGGTGGGCAGCGTGTCCGTCCTCGGCAGGGAGAAGGAGTCGCCGGCAATTCTCCGCTGGAACAGCTGAGCCGGCCCCGAACGGCTCGAGCAGCGGGGAGGCGACCTCGCTGAGGCGTGGGAGCGATTGCAGCGCTGCCGTCCGACCTGCTTTGCTGATCCTGTGGCGACGGTGCGCAATCCCCTGCTGATCAGCCTGGTGAAGCTGCGGGGCAACGGACGGGCGTGCGTCTACACCGAGCCCATGTGGGGCCTTTCGATGATGCTCGTGCTCCCCTACGCGTCCGTCTTCATGCTGGCCCTCGGCGTCCACGACGTGCAGATCGGCCTGCTCGCAACCATCTCGATGCTGTCCCAGGTCGGGTTCGGCCTGCTCAGCGGCGTGATCACCGACAAGCTCGGACGCCGCCTCACCACCGCTGTCTTCGACGTGATCGCCTGGGCGATCCCCTGCCTGATCTGGGCCGTCGCCCAGAACTTCTGGTACTTCCTGGTCGCGTCTGTGGTGAACGGCGCCTGGCAGGTCACCCAGAACTCCTGGGACTGCCTGCTCGTCGAAGACGTCGACCGTGGCGAGATCACGAAGGTGTACTCGCTGGTGAAGGTGGCGGCCGAGTTCTCCGCACTGTTCGCCCCGATCGCCGCCGTCCTCGTCGCGCAGTTCGGACTGGTGCCGGCGGTGCGCATCCTCTACATCAATGCCTTCGTGATCATGACCGCGAAGATCCTCATCCTGTACCGCTGGTCGACCGAGACCGAGGTCGGGCGGCTGCGGATGGAGCTGACCAAGGACGTGAGCATCTGGCGCTCGCTGTCGGAGTACCGCGGCGTGCTGCCCCTGATCATCCACTCGAAGGGGACGATCTTCTCGCTGACGATCGCGGCCATCGTCGGGGCCGTCCAGCTCGTCAACGGCACGTTCTGGCAGGTGGTGATCAACCAGCGACTGGGCGTCCCTGACCCGCTGCTGCCGTTCTTCCCGATGGTGCGCTCGCTGCTGTCGGTGGTGCTGTTCTTCACGGTGATTCCGGCGCTCACCCACGGCAAGCACCTCAAGGCTCCCACGCTGTGGGGTTTTGGCGTCTACCTCGCCGGCCAGGCGTTGCTCGTGTCGATCCCGGCTCCGGACGGCGCGGCGAACGCCAGCACCTACGGCCTGCTCGCAGGCTGCCTGGTTCTGGACGCCTTCGGCGCAGGCATCCTCTACATGCTGGCCGAGTCGCTGGTCGCCCTGCACGTCGACCGTCACGAGCGCTCGCGGGTGATGGCCATCCAGCGGACGGTCGTGATGCTGGCCACGGCCCCCTTCGGCTGGATCTCCGGCTGGCTGTCGAGCATCGACCGCACCTGGCCGTTCATCCTCACCTCTGCCCTGCTCGCGCTGGGCGTCGTCGTGACCGCACGATTCTGGGTGACCACGCACACCGAGCCGGTCCCGGCGGCGTGACTTCCGCGCTCGAAGCGCAACGCCCTCTCGGGACTCCGCGCCAAACGGTCCGATCCTGACTAGGGTCTGCGCTGTGAACACCGTTGCCGGCACGCCGTACCGCTGGGTCGTCCTTGTGGTCTCGGTGCTGGTCAACATCACTATCCAGCTGCAGTGGATCTCGATGTCGCCGGTGAGCACGACCGCCGCCGAGTTCTACGGTGTCACCACCACCGAGATCGGCTGGTTCTCGATCATCTTCATGGTGGTGTTCATCCCCCTGTCCATCCCGGCCGCCTGGATGGTCGACCGGTACGGTCTGCGGATCGCCGTCGGCCTCGGTTCGGTCCTGGTCGCCGTCGGCGCCACCGTCCGGGCGCTGGCGGGACCCTCCTTCGGCTGGGCGCTGGCCGGGACGTTCCTGTCCGCGGTCGCGCAACCCCTGCTCTTCAACGCCTGGACCACCGTCGCCGGCAAGTGGTTCCCGCGCCATCAGCGGGCCACCGTGGTGTCGATCCTCACTCTCGCGATGATGGTCGGCGTCGCCGTCGGCACCGCGGTCACCCCGGCGCTGCTCGACGCGGGGCTGTCCATCGACGGCGTGCTGTGGGTCTACGCGGGTGCCGCCACCGTGACAGCGGTGCTCTACCTCGGGTTCGCCCGGGATGCCGACCGTGGCATCTCCGACGCGACCGACGCCCGTGCGCTCGAGTTGGGCGGCCTGCGCCACGCCCTGGCCCAGCGGCCGTTCCAGGTCTTCCTCGCCGCGCTGTTCGTGGCACTCGGGGTGTTCAACGGGCTGTCCACCTGGGCGCTCCAGATGGTGTCGGCGATCGGGTTGCCCGAGAGCGCAGCGGAAGTGCTCCTGGAGAGCCTGCTGGCCGGCGGCGTGATCGGTGCCCTGGCGCTCGGCGCTGCGTCCGACCGGAGCGGCAGGCGGGTGCCGTGGACGGCGATCCCGATGGTGATCGCGGCGCCGCTGATGGCGGCCTTCGTGCTCCCGGGGTTGTCGATGGTGGTTGTGGGTGTGTGCTCCTTCGTGGTGGGCTTCCTGCTCACCGGCGCTATGCCGGTGGGCATGCAGTACGCGTCCGAGATCGCCGCACCCACCCCGGAGGGAGCGTCGTCCGGCCTGTTCCAGCTGGTCGGTCAGGCTTCGTTCGTGGTCGTGCTGTTCATGGAGGCCGCCCGCACTCCCGAGGGCGGCTTCGTGTGGAGCTTCGCGATCCTGGGAGTTCTGCTCGCCGTGATCGGGTTGTGGATGTGGCGCCAGCCCGAGCCGACGCTGGACTCCCCCGTCCCGGGCGACCTGGAGACGGCGGACCCTTCCTGACCCCGCGGTCTCGCACGGGCGTTGCCACACTCGCCGCCCGCGGTTCGCCCTGATCAGCATCCGCCGTGATGGGCTCTCTGCGCCGTTCGGGCTATTCGCCGGTCATGCCGAGCGCTTGTGCGAGATCGGGGCCGACGATGATTCGGGGGCCGTCTTCGTCGAGTCTGGTGACCTGCTCCCACTGGCCGTCCTGGACCCAGAACACGTGTGGACTCAGGGGGCCCGCTCCGTCGTCGTAGCCAGCCATTGCGAACCCGAAGAGATTCTGAAGCCCTTGTGCGGCCTCGGGCCCGTCGACAACGCGGAACGCGACCTGGTGCCGAAACGGCACCGCCACGAACACCCCTTGACCGAGATCGGTCTGTGCGACGAACGACAACAGCTCGGGCAAGAACACGGCCATGGACGCGGTGTAGACGCTGTCGCCGATGAGAACGTCGAAACGGCCGCCCTCCCCGCGTCCGACAACTTCGTGGTCGCGTTTCTCGCTGCGCATCATGTGCCACAGGTTCGCCCGCCCCACCGCCCTCCACTCGTCGAGGTCGCCACGAGCGGCAAGCTCGCTCTCATTCGGCGTGATCACCGTGTTGGGAAAGTCCAGGACGAGCACCTGGCGCAGATCGCCCGCCAGCGTCGGCGCGGTGGGGAACCAGGACAAATCCGGCAGCCCGGAACTCTCGGCCAGGCGCAGCACCAACTGGGCACGCAACTGGGCGTCGGACAGGCTCTGGATCGTGGCACTTGGCGTGGCGAGCCGACTGACGTGGTCGCTGACCAACCCGGGCCACTTGCGATCCGGGGCGTCAGCCACCAGGACCGCCAGGTTCCATAGACCGAAGACGCCGCCGTCGGCATCGACGACATGGTCGGAGTGAACCGTCACCTCACGGCCCACACGTGCCCACGCCACGCGCACCAGCTCCCGCAATCGCTGCGCTTGCGTCACGCTCAACGGCAACTCCGGGTCACGAGCCGCGCTGGAATCATCCTTGGTCCGGAACCACCCCATGTCAGCGGAGCCTACCGACGTGACAGGTCCATCGTGGTCGGCAATCTCGCTCGTGTGCGGGGATCAGGCGGATCAGCGCGAGGCCCGCCAGGCACGCGACCAGGATCATGAGGTCTTCCTGATGGCTGCTGAGGCGAGGCGGTGGCGGCAGGTGCGGCAGCGCGACGTCGCCGAGCCCGGGCTGGTCGTCGACCTGCCTTGCGCGAGCTGGACGGCGTGTGGTGCGAGAGCCACGAGGAGAGCGAGGGCTGCGAACAGGTTGATGACCTCCATTCCGTCGGGTGCTGCGATCAGGAGGGAGCCGGCGAGCAACGTGACCGCCTGCCATGTCCGCCACTGTCCGGACCGGATCAGGCCGATCGCCTGCACGGCGACGCCAAGGGGCAGCAACACCATTCCCCAGACCAGGACCATCCAGCCCTGCTTGTCGAAGATGGCCGCCAGACCGGGCAGCATCGTGGTGAAGGTGGTGTCGTCGACGGTGTCGAGGGCGCTCATGGTGAGGCAGAGGGCACCTTTGTCGGCAGCGAGCAGGCAGGCTCCGAGCACGGCCATCCCGCCTCCAACCAAACCGGCCCACGCGCCACGACCGGCACGCAGCAGCGACTGCAGGTGCACCGCGACGACGACGAGGAGAGCGGTGTTGAGGGTCACGAGTGCGTGCCCGAACTGCAGGACGGGGTTGCCGCGCGCCCGCAGGATCAGGTCGGACGGCTCCAGCAGGTGGATGCTGCCGAGCCCTGGATGGGTGGCAAACGCGAACACGAAGATGGTGGGCATGGCGAGGAGCGCCGCGGCGGTGCCGAGTCGTCGGGCCCGCTCGATAGGATCGGGACGGTTCAATGTCCGTGGTGCGGTGGGCAGGGTCGTGGTGGTCATGGGTCCTCCTGACGATGGGCTTGTGATTCCACGATCCGGCACCCCGGCGACGTGCGCCACGACGAACCGCTTCAGTTCCGGACAGGAGCCGCGTATGTGTCCGACATCGGTGGATTCTCGGACGATCCGCACCCGGTACCGGCTCCGGGGTGCCTTGCTGGACCTGCTCCGGACCCGCGCCTGGGACGAGGTGACGGTGGCGGAGGTGGTGGCTCACGCCCGCTGCTCACGCTCGACGTTCTACGCACATTACGAGGACCTTGATGCCCTTCTGGCTGACGCTTTCCTGGGCGCTGCCGAGATCGTGCCAGCGACCGGGCAGGGTCACTGCCTCGCCTTCGTGCCCGGCCTGTTTGACCACCTCGCCCAGCATCGCGTCCTTGCCGAGCCCTACCTGCTGGCCGGACGCGGGGGGCCCATGGTGGCGGCGTTCAGGGAGCGGATCAACACCCACATCCGGGAACGACTGGACGCGACCGCGCCCAGTCTGACGGAACCGCAACGCGGGGAGGTCGCGGCCGCACTGGGTGGCGCGGTCTGGGCGGTCGTGATCTGGTGGCTCGACCATGGCCGGGACGTGACGCCCACCGACGCGGCCGCCACCGTGCTCACCCTCCTCGGCCCCGGGCTCAGCCGGGTGGCGCACGACTGAATCCGCCGCGGCGAAACGACGAACCCCTCCTTCCCTGACCCTGGGGAACGCCTATAGCCGAGTGGTCCGTATGGTCGCGAGGATCCGCTCGATTTCGGCGAGCTGAGCGGAATCCGAGGTCAAACCCTGTGCGTAATAGCCCGTCTCGGTCGTCGTTGCGGACCGTGCCTGCACGACGATGTAGACCGCCCCCGGCACAGCTCCGGTACCCAGCAGCACTCGCTCGCCGTTGACGGTCTCTTCAGAGACCTTGACGTCGCCGTACTTCTCCGCGATGAGGTCATGCAGCGTGGCTGCGTCGATGGGCTGGGTGTCAACGGTGATGCCCACTCCGGCACCTTTGGGGCCCTTCAGTTCCAGACCGCAATGCTCCATCGTCTGGCTGGTCCAGCCAGCGGGCGCGCTCACGCTGAAGCAGGCCCCCCCAGGTGCATCGGGCGGGGAGGACGCCGACGAGACCCGGCTCTGAACCGGAGTACTGGACACGCTCGTGGCCAGCGTGCAGCCACCTGTGACAAGGCTGATCAGGGCCGCGAGACAAAGGGAGACCCCTCTGGTTGATCGTGCCAGATGCATGGCGTCGACCCTATCGCCGGCGGCAGACACCCCATCCTCCATGGCGTCCTCAAGACCGGACAGCCCGACAACGAAACCCTCGCCTGAGACCACCAGACCCCCCTCCAGCAGATCGGAGCGTGGGACTTCGGGCTCTTCGAACGCCAGGACGACATCGCCACCACCGCCTACTGGTACCAGACGTTGCCCCACGTTGCTTTCCCCGCGCTTCCGTCTGCTCTCGAACGGCGGCCGCGCTGAGATGGCAACGCTGAACGAGCAGGTCCTATCGAGAAGCCCGGAGGTGTGACGCCGTTCGATCGTCAGGAAGGCTCGACGAGTTCGACGTGAGGCTTGCCGGCTCCCGGCACTCGGCTCCGAACGCGAGTTGAGGTCGATAGCCCCTGGTCTGCGGCCTGCGATGAGTCGCGTGGGCACCGCCCGATCCCACGTGGTCATCAAGTGACTCTGGCCTCCAATCCCCCAGCCCCCGAACCGCTCATCGGCACCTTCAGCCGCGAGCCGCGGTAGAAAGAGAATGTTCGGCGTGGTCAACGGTCTGCACTTCGGGCGCCGATCGGACTGGGCTGGATGGAGTTGGGCTGATCGTGTCGGCCCCGCGACGAGCATGGGCGTGGCCCAGATTCGGTGATCCTTCAGTAGGCTCGAGTGGGCCGGTCGAGGCGGCTTGCGCGTCCCAGGAGCCTGGAAGGTGAGCTGATGGACAGGGACGGCCCTGAGGTGGCCGAGGCGTGGCGGCCGAGATGGGCTGTCGCCCTCGCCATAGTCGGCGCGATTGCAGCGTTTAGCGGAGCACTGTGGGGGCTGTCGCTGGTCCTTCTTCCAGGCGGCCCCCGGATCATGGGCCTGGCAATGCGTCTTCCGGTGCTGGTGCCGCTCCTGATAGCTGGTCCGATGTTCATCTCCTTCGCACGCAACGGCGGCGGAGGAAGGCTGACTATCGCGCTCCTCCTGCTCGCCGCCGGGCTGCCCTACGGGTGGAACCTGTTCGGATAGCGGCAGGCCCGGGCGTTTTCGGCGTTGTTCCGCTGTTTCTGTATGCCGGTGCGTCTGGCGGAAGCTGGCTAGCCTGCTGGGTATGGGAGAGGCCGCTGGCGAGGTTGGGGTGCTGGCTCGGTTGTGGGATGAGGCAGTGATCGCGCATCTGGAGCCGGAAGAGGTGGGCACGATCGGATCTGTGCTGCGTCCGGGCGCTTCGGAGCGTGAGCTGGTGGCGCTGGAGGCGAGGATCGGCAGGTCGTTGCCGCCGTCGTTCCGGGCGTTTCTGGCGTTCTCGAATGGTGCGCGGTCCAAACCCGGCTGGAACGCGCCGTTGATCCCGGACGAGCACCATCCCGAGGCGGGGCTGCTCACTGCCGAGCAGGTGGGCTGGCTGATCGATCTGGACCCTCGTTTCGTCGAGATCTGGATGGACGCCGGGTGGGACCGGGTCGACGATCTGAGTGACGAGGTGTACTTCGACTACTCCCGCCCGGACCAGGACCCGTGCGAGATCCGGGTCCGGGACATGCCGCACCTGTTGATGGTGTCGTGTTTCGACTGGGGGTCGGCCGTCTTCCTCAACCCCACGGCCGTGTCGCCGGATGGCGAGTGGGAGGCGTGGGACTTCGCGAACAGCAACCCGGGCGCGTTCCGCTACCGCTCGTTCGCCGACCTGCTGCAGGCCCAACCGGGGATCATGGCCCGGGAGGACGCACAATCGGCTGAGATCGAAGCCCAACATTCCGGCAAGGACGGGCAAGCTGTCGATGCTGCGTTCGCCGCGCTCGAGTCCGGGGCGGACGCGGCCAACCCCGACCACCTCGAAACCCTGAACTGCCTGGACGATCCCGATGCTTGGTTCGACCGGATCGTCGGACTGCTCTCAAGTCCTCAAGTGCCGGTTGTGCAGGCGGCGTTGCGTGGGATCGCCAGGGTGGAGACCAGCGAGGCGCTCAAGGTCATCCTCGCGACAGTCGAGCACGACCCGTCGGCACCGATCGTGAGCGTCGTGATGCCTCGCCTGGTGAGCGACCCGGACCCGCGGGCCGTCCAGGCCGCGCTGCGGCTGCTCGAGACCCAGCCGCACGCCGCGTCTAGCTTGCCCTGGACCGACGAAGGCAAGGATCTGATCTGGCGAGCCTGGGAGAACACCGGCCAACCGTTCTGCCTGAAGGCCGCGGCCCAACGCTACGACATCAGGGCGGTCGATCCGCTCTGCGCCCTGCTGCCCGATGCGTCCTTGACTACAAGCGAGCGCGGCGACCTGGCGCAGGCCGCGACCAATCTGCACGACCCACGGCTGATTCCCGCGATGCTGGCCGCGGTCCGGCTGGGTGGCCCCCACCTCGTCAGCATCGTCGATTTCCTCATCAGCCTGGGTGCCCTCGACGAGGCCGAATCGCTGATCACCCCGGAAGCCCTGGCTAGCCCGGAGGTATTCCCGTCCAGGCTTGAACAGGCCCAGCGCGAGATCGTCCGACGCCGCAACGGCTACCGCCCAATCGGAACACCCATCCCGACCCCACCACAGCCATAGACCGCAGATCGCCGACCGCGCTCTGCGCGGCTACTAGTTGCATTGACCTCAGATCGGGTCTTGGCCGAGGCTCGGTTTAGGTGTCCGGGGTGGTCGCTCTCGTTCGCGGCTGTCCTGGCGGGCTGGTGGCCTGTGACTCTCAATTGGCGTGCGCTGCCCTGGGCACCGATTCGGGGCGGGAGAGGCTGAAGAAGGGAATGCTCTGCCAGTAGTAGCGGTGCCCTCCCGGCTCCATTCCAACGGAGCAACAGGAGGTGTCGCATGGGTGAGCATTCGCGGGTCGTGATCGGGATGGACCCGCACAAGCGGTCGGTCACCGTCGAGGTGATGGTGGCCGACGAGACGATCGTGGGTCATGGCCGGTTCGGCACCGACGTGGCCGGGTTCGCCCAACTGGTCGGGTTCGCCGCTCAGTGGCCCGACCGGGTGTGGGCGATCGAGGGCTGCGAGGGGATCGGACGGCACGTGGCCCAACGCCTCCTCGCCGCTGGTGAGCAGGTGGTGGATGTGCCGGCGAAGCTGTCGGCGCGGATGCGCATGTTCGCCACGGGCCAGGGCCGCAAGACCGACGACACTGACGCCCACTCGATCGCCCTGGTCGGGGTCCGGATCGCCGGCCTTCATCCAGTCGTCGCTGATGAGCAGTTGGACATGCTGCGGCTGCTGGTCGACCGGCGCCGGCGCCTGGGCGAGGACCACACCAGAATGACCTGTCAGCTCCACCAGCTGCTGTTGGAGCTTGTCCCGGGCGGCGCGAAGAAGAACCTGTCCGCCGCCCAGGCCCGCAAGATCCTCGCCGGCGTCCGACCCAGCGACGAGGTCGGCAAGCTTCGTAAGCGGGTCGCGCTCGAGCTCGTCGTGGACCTCGAGCGGATCTATCTGCGCAAGAAGCAAGCCAACAAAGAGCTCGTCGCCCTGCTCAAGAGCACCCGCACCGGGCTGCTCGACCTGCACGGCATCGGACCTTCCGGTGCGGCGCGGCTCCTGGTCGAGGTCGGTGACGTCACCCGGTTCCCCAACCGCGGCCACTTCGCGTCCTGGACCGGCACCGCGCCGATCGACGTGTCCTCCGGCGACAAGCAACACCACCGGCTCTCCCGCGGCGGGAACCGACAGATCAACCGGGTGCTGCACATCATGGCCGTCGTCCAGCTCCGCAACCCCACCGAGGGACGCGCCTACTACGACCGGAAGGTCGCGGCTGGGAAGAGTCCCAATGAAGCCATGCGCTGCCTCAAACGACGCCTCTCCGACATCGTGTACCGGGCCATGCTCGACGACTACGTGGCAACGAGAGCGACAGGCCCGGGAGGACACCGGGGAGCGTCACTTCAATCCAGCGCGGCCGGCTCACATCCCCACACCAGCACTTCGGATCAGTCACTTCCCGGACCCGTCACCAGAAAGCCTACGACCCGCCTGCCCAAGGCGTCTTGACACAGAAGGGTGCCATTTGAGGATGTTTCGGTGAACCGTCAGCATTGGTGCATGCTCCGCGATGAGATCTCCGCCTACGGCGAGGTTCAGTTCGCGCCACCAGCTTCTCAGGCCGATCTTGACCGGTGCTCTCGTCGCTTGGGTCACCCTCTTCCGCCGGTCCTTGTTGAGCTGCTCGGCCAGACCGATGGTCTCGAAGGTGAGTGGGGCTTGGGCCTCCTCTGGGACACGGCTCGGATCGAGCGCGACAACTCGCACTTTCGCAACGACGAAGTCTTTCGAGAGATCTACATGTCGTTCGACGACCTGGTGTTCTTCGCCGATGCCGGCAATGGTGACCAGTTCGGGATCTCCTTGCGCGGCCCGCAAGACGTCTTCGTCTGGAACCATGAGGACGACAGTCGTACCTGGGTCGCGTCGACGCCGACCGACTACCTCAAGAGATGGCTCTCCGGAGAACTCAAGGTGTAGCCAACTCGAGGCAGAAGCGCGCGATTCCGTAAGGCCCCTGTCTCCGTGAAGCTAGTGCCGACTTGACGGATGCCGGCGCTTCCTCTGCCATGCTGGGATGGTCCCGAGGTAACCGTGGGGAGGCATCATGAGGTGGGTCGGTCGCCTCGTGCGACTGGTGGCGGTTGCTGGACTCTTGGCGTGTGTGATCACGATCGTCCTGGCAGTGTTCGGCCAGATCGTCACCGTGCCGCCGCTGCTCTTGGCCGCGCTCGGCTTGTCCATCGCGGTGGTGTTCGTGGTCACCCTGCTCGGCCTCATGCTGTTTGGTGGTCTACGCAGCAAGAACATCCTCCGCTCGGCCGCATCGCTACTCAAGCGGCCTGAGGTCACTATCGCCGCTGGGCTCGCTGCCGGATTCTGGCTGGCGGCCGTCATGGGAATCTCGCGCTCGGGTGGGGGCCAGCCCTCCTCAACGCCGGACTGTCCCACGGCTCTCGACGACCACGGGACGATCACTTGCGTGTCCCCGGAGGTATTCCACCAGGCCCTCGTCGGACAACAGCTCATGATCGCCGCCGCCTTCGGGTTCTTCATCGTCCTCGAAATCCTCGGAAACCTCACTCTGAGCCGACTCCTCACCCCCGGCACCAACCCCGAGCCGGTCCGGGCACAGGCCAAGTCGCACTAGTCCGCAGCCCCGCAAGGACAAACCGACCGCGCGACCAGCGGCAAGAGCGGGCGTTTCCGCAACTGCGCGCAGGCTTCGGCCTAGCATCCCTGCATGCAGGATCCGCAGGTGAGGTCCATCAATGGCTTGGTGACTCAGCAAGCCCGTGAAGGAGAGCAACTCGACTTCAAGCTGAAGCCCCACTTGCCGGCGATGAGTCGCCAAGAATCCGGCTCGAATAGGGACATTGCATCTGGGCCAACGGGGCAGCGCCACGGCCACACAGGTTGGAAACCGGAGCAGGAGTGGGCGAAGGACGTCTGCCAGTTCGCCAATCACCGAGGCGGACTGCTCCTGATCGGCATCCGTGATGCGGATGACGTGGCGGTTGCAGCGAGACCGTTCCCTGATGATCCGGCCGCCCTGGAGCAGCGCCTACGCGTCGTTCTGGGCAACTACTCAGCCCCCACTCCAAGGATTGACGTCATCATCGTGCCCTCAGCGGCGGGCGGCAGCTACATGGCCGTTGTTGTGCCGCCAAGTGAGCTCGGCCCCCACGCGGTCACCGATGGGACAAGCGGGCGCCGACGGCCGCTCCACTTTCCTGTTCGACACGGTGCCGATACCAGGTGGATGGACGAAGCCGAGGTCGCCGATCGGTACCGGCGCCGCAGCCTTGCGCGGTACGGCCATGAGATCGCTCTGAAGGAAGCAGTGGAAGCCGGCGCGGATCAGTTGCGGCTTGCCTCGGGCCTTTGGCTCTATGTTGCGACGAACCCCGAGGCACCCGCGGGCGCTCGCCTGGACGGGGGGGTCTGCTGCACGGATAGGTGACAACTGATCTGCCTAGCCTTCGGGTTGGGCTGGGAGGATGTTGACCGTGTCCAAGAAGCCGTATCCCAAG
>DehalE1_100060_pt1 | contig 17425 bp, 17 predicted proteins | sample DehspE1_FD_43922 | JGI IMG/M metagenome (IMG submission 43922) | reverse complement strand
GGTCTGTGCACGAGGTGGGCAGCGCTCCAACCCCCCAACAGAGCGCCGCCCAGGTCTGGACGACCGGGAGGAGACTGCAGGTCCCTCCCACGGGCGCGAGGCTCGCGCCGGACGCCACCTCCGGCCCGAGCCCGCCAGGACCGGGCCGGAGGTGCCGGGCAGCTCCCGGGCGGATAGCGGTCCGTCCCCGTGGACTGTTTCCGGCGATCCGCTCGACGAAGGACGCCCGATGGCTGCAGGCCAGCCATTCATCCCGGACGCTCACCGGAGCCGGATCGGCTCGTGGCCGGAGGAGCCGGCCACGACAGATACTCAATCGGGCGTGGCTCTGGAACCGGTCAGCCAATCCTCAAGATTCGGTGAAGGCGCCCGCCCTGCCGTCCCGAGACCGCGTCCTTCCGACCGAGTCCGGCCCTGACGGGAACTGACGGGCACTGGGGGGCTCGGCGGGAGGATCAGCCGGGCGGCAGGGTGAGGGTGAACGTCGAGCCCTGCCCCGCGCCGCCGCTAGAGGCCGACAACGACCCACCGTGGGCCTCGGCGATCGCCGCGCTCACGGCCAGGCCGATCCCGGTACCGCCGGCGTCCCGCGTCCGGGCGGCGTCGGTACGGTAGAAGCGGTCGAAGACGTGCGAAAGGTGCTCGGGCTCGATGCCGTCCCCGGTGTCGGCGACGGTGATCCGGGTTCCCGCCGCGTCCGTCTCGGCGGCCAGCAGCACCCGCCCGCCGGCCGGGGTGTGCCGCAGCGCGTTCGAGAGCAGGTTCGCCAGCACCTGGCCGATCCGCTGCGGGTCCGCCGAGACCTGCCCCTGCGGCCGGCCCTCGATGCCCAGCTCGACGCCCGCGCGGGCGTAGTCCTCCGCCGCGGCGGCCCTCGCCTGCTCGAGCAGGTCGGCGACCTCGCACGGCATCGCGTGCACCGAGAGAGCACCCTCGGCGTCGGAGATGTCGCGCAGGTCGCCGGCGAGCCGGGTCAGGCGCCCGGCCTGCTCGGTCAGGGTCGCAAGGGTGGCCGGATCGGCGTCCAGCACGCCGTCCGCGAGCGCCTCGACGGTCACCGACAGCGACGCGATCGGCGTCCGCAGTTCGTGCGCGAGGTCGGCGAGCAACTGCCGCCGCGCCTGCTCGACCTCATCGAGCCGGGACGCCATCGCGTTGAGGTTCGCCGCCAGCAGGGAGACCTCCTCGCCGGCGTCAGGGCCGAGTTCGACCCTCCGGCTGAAGTCGCCGTTCTCGACCTGCCGTGCCGCACGGCTCAGCTCGCGGAGCTGGCGCCGCAGCGGACGCACCATCGCCAGCGCGATCGCCACCGCCACCGCCGCGGCAACCACCACCGCCACCAGGAGCGAGATCCACATGGCGGACCGGAAGGCGATCTCCGCGTGGTAGAGGTCGTCGGAGCTGTCCAGCGGGCCGTTCTCCACCAGGTAGTAGTCGAACAGCCCGGGCGCGACGCCGCCCATCACGGCGGCGACCGTGGCGAGGAGGACGAGGCCGACGACCACCTCGCCAATCAGCAGCCGCCCGTAGAAGGTGCGGGTGAACCGCTCCCCCGGCCTCAGCCTCGGCATGGTTCCCTCATCCGGAGCCCATCCGGTAGCCGACCCCGCGCACGGTGATGACGTAGCGCTGCCGCACCGGGTCGTCGCCCAGCTTGCGGCGCAGGTTCGCGACGTGCACGTCGACCAGGTGGTCGTCGCCGGTGCCCGGGTCACCCCAGATCGCCTCCAGCAGCTGCCGTCGGCTGTGGGCCAGGCGGGGACGTTCCGACAGCACGGCGAGCAGGTCGAATTCGGTCGGGGTCAGTTCGAGGACGGCTCCGTCCAGCCGGGCCTCCCGCGCGGAGGCGTCCACCTCCAGCGTCCCGAACCGTCGCACCGGGAGCGGCGCGCTCGTGCCGCCGGCCCGCGGCCGGCGCAGCATCACCTGGACGCGGGCAACCAGCTCGCGCGCACTGAACGGTTTGGTGACGTAGTCGTCGGCACCGACCGAGAGCCCGATCAGGACGTCCACCTCCTCGGTGCGGGCGGTGAGCATGATCACGTAGCAGTCGCTGAACGTGCGGATCTGCCGGCACACCTCCACGCCGTCGAGGCCGGGCAGCCCGAGGTCGAGGATGACCACGGTGGGGTCGAGCCGGCGGGCCAGGTCGACCGCCTCGAGCCCGTCGCCGGTGATCGTGGTGTCGAAGCCGGCGCGGTCGAGGTAGGACGCGACGACGCCCGCGAGCACCGCTTCGTCGTCGACGATCAGCACGTGGCCGAGCCTGGGAATCTGCATCCCACACCTCCGCGGCCAGCCTAACGGCGCGTCCAGCCGGTCGGACGGCAGAATTGCCGCATGCCGAGCACTGCATCCACCCCGGCGGCGAAGGTGACGCCCGCGCACTGGGTGCGGGCGGTGGGCAACGCCGTGAACCTCTCGACCGTGCTCGGCCTGGCCGTGGCGGCCGCCGGGCGCTCGAGCTTGCGCCGGGGACCGCAAGCGCTGGTGGTGGCGGAGGGCTACCAGCTGCCGCTGCCGCGGGCGGGTGCCTTCACCGTGGGGAATGTCGTGCTCGTACCGCACGGACCGCTGTCGGCGGTGGAACTGCGGCAGCCCGGCACGCTCGCGCACGAGGCCGCCCACAGCTGGCAGTACTTCTGGTGCCTGGGACTGCCCTTCCTGCCGCTCTACGCGGTCGCCTCCGGCTGGTCGTGGCTGCGCCGCGGCGACCCGGCGTCCGGCAACTGGTTCGAGCGCAATGCCGGCCTGGCGCGGGGCGGCTACGCCGAGCGTCCGGTCACCAACGCGGGCTTGCAGCGGATCGCCCGCGCGTTGCACCTCGCTGCCTGAGCGACCCTTGCCGGGACGGTCGGTGCCGGATCAGGATGGGGAGATGTTCCGCACTCCCCAGCTCGTGCTGTTCACCACGCACCTCGAGGCGACGGTGGCGTTCTACACCGCGGTCGGCTTCCGGAAGGTCGGCCGCTCTGCCGAGAGCCCTCCAACGCGCGTCGACCTCGAGCTGGACGGCTACCGGCTCGGCTTCGCCACCGCGATGTCGGCGCGCGAGGACCACTGGCTGGAGCCGGTGACGTCGGGCCAGCGTGCCGTGGTGGTCCTGTGGACGGACGACGTCGCGGCAGGCTTCGAGCGGCTGGTCGAACTCGGCGCCGAACCCGTCCACGAACCGCGTCCGTGGACGGACGGCCTTCTGATCGCGTGGGCCACCGACCCTGACGGCCACCTGATCCAGGTGGTGCAGCGAGCGAACTGACTAGACCTTCAGGTTCACGCCGAGACGCCGCGCCGTACGCTCCTTCTGCCGGGTGGCGCGCAGCCGACGCAGCCGCTTGACCAGCAGCGGGTCGTAGGCGAGCGCCTGCTCGGTGTCGATCAGGGCATTGATCAGCTGGTAGTAGCGGGTGGGCGAGATGTCGAACCGCTCCCGGATCTCCGACTCCTTCGACCCGGGCAACGACCACCACTGCTTCTCGAAGTCGAGCAGGCTCGCCTGCTGATCGCTGAGCGCCGCAGGGGTGACGGCCATGGGGTCGGACATGGCCCCAGAGTACCCCGCGAACCACATCGATGTCATTCGTCCTGGTGCACCGTCCGGGACACTCGCCGGGAGCGCATGAGGAGGTGCACGGCGGCCGCCACCACGACCAGCGCGGTGGTGGCGGGGGCGAACGCGCCCGGTTCCCTCAGAGGTCGCGCCGCCCATAGAGCCACGCCGAAGCCAGCGCCGACAACGCGAGCGCCACCAGCCCCGCAAGGGGGAACAGTGCCGGCAGCCAGGCCGTGGCCGCCAGGGCGGAGGCGACCCGGAGGAGGTTGAGTCCCGAGGGTCCGGCGAGCGCAACGATCGCCATGATGACCATGATCGGGGTGAACGCCACCCAACGGGCCCGGGCGTAGCCGACCCGGAACAGCACCGGCGTCTGGACGGCCAGGACCAGGGCGTTGATGGCGAGGCCCGCGGCCAGGACCAGGCCGGTCAGGCCGACGTCCAGCGGTTGTGCCTTGGCTGCGGCCGCAGCCACGGCCAGCAGGACGCCGACCGCAGCGAAGCTGACCTGGACTCCCAGCATGGTGAGGTAGCGCCCCCACACGACTTCGGCACGACCGACGGGGAGGACGGCGTAGAGCACGTCCAGCCGTCCGCGCTCGTCGGCGCGGAACGGCTCGACCGCCACGATCGCTGCGGCGAAGGTGAAGATCGCGACGATCATCGGAGGCAGCGGTGTCACCACCCAGGTGAGCACGGCCAGCAGGCCTGCCACGGCAAGGGTTGTGCGCAGGGTGGCCTGCTGCACCCGGATGTCCAGCCGCACGAAACGCAGCACCCCACTCATCGCGGGCTCCCCTCGGTCCGGCCGAGGTGGACGACGAGGTCGTCGATGCCGGCCGGTTCGATCAGCACCTCCGGCCCGAACAGGGCGGTGTGCCGGACGTTGATCAGGGCATCGAAGACACCGTTCACCTCGCGCAGCCCGTGGACGGCGGCGCGTGCCGGTGCCGACAGCGCCACGGACGGTCCGCGCACCATCGCGTAGCGCTCGAGTACCTCCGCCAGCGGTCCCGCCTCCACGAGCTGCCCTCCGGCGAGGACGCGCAGGTGGTCGGCGATCCGGTCCAGGTCACTGGTGATGTGGGTGGAGAACAGGATCGTGTGCCCTTCGTCGGCGGCCATGAACTCGGCGAAGACGTCGATCACGTCTCGTCGCGCGCTCGGGTCGAGGCCGCTGGTCGGTTCGTCCAGGATCAGCAGCCCTGGCCGCCGGGCCAGCGCGAGCGCGAGGGAGAGCTTGGTGCCCTCACCACGCGAGAGCGTGCCGATCCGGGCGTCGGAGGCGACGCGGAACCGTTCCAGCAGGTCGGCGAACAGCGTGGCGTCCCAGCGCGGGCAGAACGGGGCGATCGCCGCTGCGGCTCCGCGCGCGGTCCACTCGGGGATCACCGTGAGCTGGTCGAAGACCACCCCCGTCCCGGCCAGGTCGATCCCGGGACGGACCCGGCCGTCCCGGCCCTGTCGCACCGAGCCCGCGTCGGGCCGGACGAGCCCGAGCACGGACTTCAGCAGGGTGGTCTTGCCGGCGCCGTTGGCACCCACCAGTCCGGTGACGTAGCCGGCGGGCAGGTCGAGGTCGATCGGACCGAGCCGGAAGCGGCCGTAGTCCTTGCGGAGGCCGCGGATCTCGATCGCGGCCGGTTCAGTGATCGTGTTGTTCATTCCAGGCCTCATCCAGGAGCAGGTGCAGGGCGGTGGGCTCGATGCCCGCGGTGACAGCGGTGCCGACGGCCCGGCCGAGCTGGTCACGCAGGGCGCGGGTCGCCTCGGCCCGTGCCGCCTCCCGGTCGACCGCCAGCACGTAGCTGCCCCTGCCGGGCACGTTGGCGATCAGCCCGGACGCGGCCAGGTCGTTGTAGGCCCGCGTGGTCGTGATCAGGCTCACCCTCAGGTCGCGGGCCAGTTGCCGCAACGAGGTCAGCTGGGTGCCCTCGGCCAGTTCTCCCCGCAGGATGGCGGCCCGCAATTGCTCGGTGATCTGCTCGTACAGCGGGGTCCCCGAGGTCTGGGAAAGGATGACCTGCACCACAACCTCCTTAGTGTCTATATCCAGTATAGACAGTTATCGGAACGCGTGACACGACGGCTCTGACCTCGGGATAGAGTGGACGACGGCCTGCGGGCAGACCATGACGTCGATGAAGTGAGGATGCTCGATGCAGTTGCTGCACGGCACGGTCCAGCACTACGCGTGGGGTACCACCGATGCGATCCCCGATCTGCTGGGCGTCCCTGCGGACGGCCGACCCTTCGCCGAGTACTGGCTGGGCGCACATCCGCTCTCCCCGTCCGAACTCGGAGGGGTCTCGCTGGACGCGGTGGTCCGCGAGCACCCCGAGGTGATCGGCCAGCCCAGCCGGGACGGCTTCGGCGACCAGCTGCCGTACCTGATGAAGGTGCTCTCGGCGCGGCACGCCCTGTCGCTGCAGGTGCACCCGTCCCGCGACCAGGCCCAGGAGGGCTTCGCCCGCGAGAACGAGGCAGGCCTCGCCCTGGATGCACCCGAGCGCACCTACCGCGACGACTGGCCCAAGCCCGAACTGCTGATCGCGCTGGAGGAGTTCCACACCCTGTCCGGATTCCGCGATCCGCGGCGTACCGCAGCGTTGTTCGACGGCCTCGGCGTGGCCGAGGAGCTGGCGTCCGTGATCGGGCCGCTCACCGAGCGCAAGGGCCCGGCAGCGCTCGCCGAGGTGTTCCTCGATGTGCTCAGCCTGGACGGCGAGCGCGCGAAGCTGTCCGAACTCGTCTGCGCCGCGGCCATGCGGCACAAGGACGACGACGGCGAGCTCGGCGAATTCGCCCGCACCGTGCTCGAGCTGGACGAGGTCTTCCCCACCGACCCCGGGATCCTGGCCGCCCTGCTGATGAACCGGGTGGTTCTGCAGCCGGGCGAGGCGGTGTTCGTGCCCGCCGGCCACATGCATGCGCACCTGCGCGGCACGGGCATCGAGGTGATGGCCAACTCCGACAACGTGATCCGCGGCGGCCTCACCCCCAAGCACGTCGACGTGAGCGAGTTGATCAAGGTCGTCGACTTCTCCTCCGGCGATCCGGAGGTGACCCGTCCCGAGCGGATCGCGGACGGCGTCGACCGCTACCCGACCCCGTGCCCCGAGTTCGACGTGTGGCGGGTGTCCGCTTCCGGTGACGCGGTGGTCAGCCTTCCCGGCGCGGGGTCAGCCCGGATCCTGCTGGTCACCGCCGGCTCGGCCGAGCTGACCGCGGGCGGAGAGTCGCTGCACCTGTCCCGGGGCGAGTCCGCCTTCCTTGCGGCCGCCGATCTCACCGTGACGCTGTCCGGCGACGCGCGGGGTTTCGTGGCGGCGTCCGGCCTGCGCTGACATGAACGCAGGGCTCGCCGCCGCGCTGGAGCGGCTGGTCGAGACCGACACCCGTCCCGTCCTGCTGATCGACGGCGGCGCGGGCTCGGGCAAGACCACCCTCGCCGAATCGCTGGCCGCGTCCTGGCCGGGCGGTGGGCCGGTGCAGGTGGTGGGGCTGGACGAGCTCTACCCCGGCTGGGGCGGGCTGGCCGCCGGATCGGAGGCCGTACCGGCGCTGATCACCGGCACGGGGTTCCGCACCTGGGACTGGGCAGCCGGCCGCCCCGGAGCCTGGCGGTCGCTGGACCCGTCCGCACCCCTGGTCGTGGAGGGCTGCGGAGCACTCACCCCGGCCAGCCGCGCGCTCGCCGGCCTGGCTCTCTGGCTCGAGGTGGACCAGACCACCCGACGGCGGCGCGCGCTGGCCAGGGACGGCGCGCTGTTCGCCGCCCACTGGGACGACTGGGCGGCCCAGGAGGCTGTGCACTGGCTCACCGACCATCCCCGCGACCTCGCCGATCTGGTCCTGCGTCCCTGAGCCCGGACGCGAGCCCGACTCTTTGGCACAATGGTGCGCCGGGCGTGAGTCCGCGCCTCCGTAGCTCAGCTGGCAGAGCTCCCGCCTTGTAAGCGGACGGTCACCGGTTCGAATCCGGTCGGAGGCTCGTGAACCCCCTGCAGGAAACCTGGCCGGACCGGATCGCCCGCGATCCCGGGCACTCCGCCCGCTACGCCGAACGCTTCCGGCTCCTCGCCGCACAGGGCCGGGACCTCCACGGCGAGGCCCGGCTGATCGACGCGATGGTCGGACGCGGCGCCGCGATCCTCGACGCGGGCTGCGGCCCCGGCCGCCACACCGGCTACCTGCACGCCGCCGGTCACCGGGTGGTCGGCGTCGACATCGACCCCACGCTGATCGCCGTCGCCGAGGCGGAGGCGCCCGGCCCGCTCTACGTGCTGGGCGACCTCGTCGACTACGCGCTCCCCGAAGCTGCCCCGAGCGCGTTCGACGCGATCCTGAGTGCGGGCAACGTGGTCACCTTCCTGCACCCGGACACCCGGGTCCGGGTGCTGGAGGGGTTCGCGTCCCGGCTCGCCCCGGACGGGCGGGCGGTGGTCGGGTTCGGCGCCGGGCGCGGGTACCGGTTCGACGAGTTCGTCGCGGACGCGGCCACTGCCGGGCTGGCGCTGCAGGCCCGCTTCGCCACCTGGGACCTGCGTCCGTTCACTGCGGAGGCACAGTTCCTCGTCGCGGTGCTCTCCCTCGCCGGCTGACGACCGCTCAGACGCGGTTAGTTGCCTGCTTGCGCTGCTTCCACCAGATGCTGGCCACGGTCACGACGAGGATCGCCACCGACAGCCACACCAGGTATTGCCCGTAGACCTCCATCACCCGGACGGCGGGCTCACCGATCCAGTAGCCCAGCGCGAGGTAGGCACCGCTGGTGATGAACGAACAGACCACCGAGACGGTCAGGAACTTGCGCAGGCTGGTGCCGGCCTCACCGAGGACAACGAGGATCACCCCCCGCGGGATCGGGATGGGGAGGAAGCCGACCGCGATCGCCAGCACGTCGTACTTGCGGGCGAACCGCTCGGCCCGCTCGTTCGCGCGCCGTACGCGGGGTGAGCGGCTCGACCAGACGTCGATCAGTTCGCGTCCCCACAGCCGTCCGGCCCACCAGTAGATCCAGTCGAACTTGATCAGGCCAAGGGTGGCGAGGAACCACACCAGCGGCCACCAGGGGTCGCCGACGGCTGCGCGCGCACCCACCAGCACGAGACCGGTCCACGAGCCGAGGCTGGCCAGCACGTGCGGGGCGAGGCCGGCGAGGGTGGGACGGGCGATGCTGATCACGATCGAGTAGACGGCGATGACGCTCAGCCAGGTGAAGCAGGCGATGTCGGACCTGGTGGGCTGGTGCCGCCAGGGCAGGGACGGGTCGTCCCACCACGGCCGTTCGGCCGCTTCGGACTCCGCGGACGGCTCGTCGCGGGCGTCCTCGGCCTCGGTATCGCTCACCCGGCGAGCCTACCCGAGCCGGCCGGCACGGGCGCCGGACCTCACCGCACCCCTAGTCAGGGAGCCGGTGTCACCCGTAAGGGGGATTGAATCGAGACTATGGCGACCCGGCGCCGCCCCGTGCGAAGATGGCGGGGTGCCGTACCCGCGGCGCGTCTCTTCCACTACGGATCGTCGGGCACGTACCTGCCCGTGGAAAGGTGTATTTGGCATGGCTACTGTCAGTTTCCTCGATGCGACCCGGGTATATCCCGGCGCTGACCATCCCGCCGTCGACAAGCTCAACCTTGAGATCGGCGACGGCGAATTCATGGTGCTCGTCGGCCCCTCCGGTTGCGGCAAGTCCACCTCGCTGCGCATGCTCGCGGGCCTCGAGGAGGTCAACGCCGGCAAGATCACCATCGGTGACCGCGACGTCACGGATCTGCCGCCGAAGGATCGCGACATCGCGATGGTCTTCCAGAACTACGCGCTGTACCCGCACATGACCGTCGCCGACAACATGGGCTTCGCGCTGAAGATGGCCGGCGTCCCCAAGGCAGAGCGCGACCAGCGCGTCCTCGAGGCCGCCCACCTGCTCGGGCTGGAGACGTTCCTCGCCCGCAAGCCGAAGGCCCTCTCCGGTGGCCAGCGCCAGCGCGTCGCCATGGGCCGGGCCATCGTGCGCCAGCCGCAGGTCTTCCTGATGGACGAGCCGCTGTCCAACCTGGACGCCAAGCTGCGCGTCTCGACGCGCACCCAGATCGCCGCCCTGCAGACCCGTCTGGGCGTCACCACTGTCTACGTCACTCACGACCAGGTCGAGGCCATGACGATGGGCGACCGGGTGGCCGTGATGAAGGACGGCCTCCTGCAGCAGGTGGACAACCCGCTCACCCTGTACGACAAGCCGGCCAACCTCTTTGTCGCGGGCTTCATCGGATCTCCGGCAATGAACCTGATCACCGGTGAGATCGTCGAGGGCGGCGTGAAGGTCGGCGACTACGTCGTGCCGGTGGCCCGGGACATCCTGTCCAAGGTCACCGACGAGAAGACGCTCGTGCTGGGCATCCGTCCGGAGAACTTCAAGATCGCCACCGACGGCATCGCCGTCGACATCGACGTGGTCGAGGAACTGGGCGCCGACGGCTACCTCTACGGCACCCTCGCGGGTCTCGACGAGGACGAGAAGCTGAACGCGACCCAGATCGTCGCCCGCGTGTCGGCCCGGACGCCACCGCAGCGCGGTACCACCGTCAAGCTCACCACCGACCCGGCGATCATGCACGTCTTCTCCGAGAAGACGCAGGAGCGACTGAGCGACTGAGCAGCGCTCACGAGGGCCGGCCGGGGCAACCCGGCCGGCCCGTTCGTTTGACGGGCATGGTGTACAAAGGACGCGTGCCCCGGTTCCTTTCCTCGCGCCCGGACTCCCGGCTGATCCCCCTGCCGTGGGAGGTGCCGCTCACGGAGTGGCCGATCGAGCACCTGGTGGCCCTCCCCCGCGGCATTTCGCGCCACGTCGTCCGCTTCATCAAGGTGGGCTCGTCGGTGTATGCGGCCAAGGAGGTGATCGAGAGCCTCGCCATCCACGAGTACCGGATGCTGACCGACCTGCACCGCACCGACACCCCCGCGGTCGAGCCGTTGGCTGTGGTTACCGGACGGGTTGACCCGAATGGGGTGCCGCTCGACCCCGTCCTGATCACCCGGCACCTGGAGTTCTCCCTGCCGTACCGCTCGCTGTTCGCCCAGGGCGTGCGCCCGGACACCGTCGGACGGCTGCTGGACGCCATGGTCGTGCTGCTGGCCCGGCTGCACCTGGTCGGCTTCCTGTGGGGCGACGTGTCGTTGTCGAACATCCTGTTCCGCCGTGACGCGGGGGAATTCGCCGCGTACCTGGTGGACGCCGAGACCGCGGAGATGCACGAGACGCTGACCAACGGGCAGCGCGAGCACGACCTGACCATCGCCACCACCAACCTCTACGGCGAGTTCAGCGACCTCGAGGCCGGGCAGATGCTCGACGCGTCCCTCGACCCGCAGAAGCTGGTCGAGTCGATCCTCACCCGGTATCGCGAGCTGTGGGCCGAGCTGACCGGAGCGGAGGAGTTCTCCGGCCAGGAGGTGTTCCGGATCGAGAACCGGGTGCGGCGGCTGAACGCGCTCGGCTTCGACGTGGCCGAACTCGCCATCGACACCTCCTCGGACGGCTCGAAGATCCGCATCCAGCCGAAGGTCGTGGACGCCGGCCACCACACCCGGCGCCTGTTGCGCCTGACCGGGCTCGACGTCGAGGAGCACCAGGCCCGCCGGCTGCTGAACGACCTGGACACCTTCCGTGCCCGCACCAACCAGGGCCATGTGGATGAGCCCGTCGTCGCCCACCAGTGGCTGACCGAGTGCTTCCAGCCGGTGGTCACCGCCGTGCCGCCGGAGCTGCGCGGCAAGCGCGAATCCGCGCAGATCTATCACGAGGTGCTCGACTACCGCTGGTACGCCTCCCAGCGGGAGCAGCGCGAGGTGCCGCTGCTGGACGCCACCCACGGCTACATCCACGACGTACTCCAGAGGCTTCCCGACGAGGCGATGACCGACACGAAGGACATCGACGAGCGCCAGCTGGCGAACCCGTACGACCCGTCCCAGGGCTTCGTCGACGACGAGGGGCCGATGCCGGCGGACCCGTGGGAGACCGCGGCCGATGACGAGCCCGCCAGTGCCCCCGGTTTCCTGGACATCGATGCGCTCCGCGCCCGTCGGCGCTGACCGGGACGGCTGGATAGACTGCCGCGGTGAGTTTCCGCCTGTACGACAGCGCCCGGCGCGCCGTGGTCGAGTTCCAGCCGTTGCGTCCCGGCGAGGTCTCGATCTACTGCTGCGGTGCCACGGTGCAGTCGGCGCCGCACCTGGGCCACGTGCGCAAGGAGGTCAACTTCGACGTCCTGCGACGCTGGCTCGAGTACTCGGGCCTCCGGGTCACGATGCTCAGCAACATCACCGACATCGACGACAAGATCCTGGCCAAGTCGGCCGAGGCCGGGCAGCCCTGGTGGGCGCACGCCTTCCGCTTCGAGGGAGCGTTCCACGAGGCGTTCCGGGCGCTCGGCGTCCGGCGTCCGACCTATGAGCCGCGCGCCACGGGCCATGTGCCGGAGATGATCGAACTGATGCGGGTGCTGATCGAGCGCGGCAACGCCTATCCGGCGGCGGACGGCTCGGGAGACGTCTACTTCGACGTCAAGAGCTGGCCCGCCTACGGCGAGCTGTCGGGCATGAAGGTCGACGAGATGGCCCCGGCCGAGGACGCCGATCCCCGCGGCAAGCGCGACCCGCGCGACTTCGCGCTGTGGAAGGGCCACAAGGACGGCGACCCCGAGTCCGCGTCGTGGGAGACGCCGTGGGGACGCGGCCGGCCCGGTTGGCACCTGGAGTGCTCCGCGATGGCCGGAAAGTACCTCGGTGACGCGTTCGACATCCACGGCGGCGGCATCGACCTGCGCTTCCCGCACCACGAGAACGAGCTCGCGCAGTCCCGGGCCGCCGGACGGCCGTTCGCCTCCTACTGGATGCACAACGCCTGGGTCACCATGGCCGGGGAGAAGATGAGCAAGTCGCTGGGCAACACCGCGGACGTGCTCTCCGCGGTCGAGCGCTTCGGCGGGCGCGCCGTCCGGCTGTACCTGGCCGGACCGCACTACCGATCGGCGATCGAGCTGTCCGACGCAGCCCTGGTCGAGGCCGCCGCCCAGCTGGCCCGGATCGACTCGTTCCTGGACCGGGCGTCGGCGCTCACCCCCGGGTGGCAGGCCTGGTCGCCGAAGGAGGTCATCCCCGCAGCCTTCGCCGAGGCGATGGATGACGACCTGGGCACCCCTGCGGCGCTCGCCGTACTGTTCACCACGATCAAGGAGGGCAACATCGCCCTCGACGCCGGCGACGACCCCGCCGCGCTCCGGGCCTACGCCGCGGCCCGGTCGATGCTGGACGTCCTCGGGCTCGACCCGTCCGCCCCCGAGTGGGCCGGCAGTGCCGGCGCGGCCGACGACCTCAAGCCCGTTGTCGACGGGCTGGTCACGGCACTGCTGGAACAGCGGCAGCAGGCCAGGGCGCGCAAGGACTGGCCGGCGGCGGACGCGATCCGCGACCGGCTGGCCGAACTCGGCCTGAAGGTCGAGGACACCGCCAGCGGTCCCCGTTGGTCGATCGAGAAGTAGGAGCGCCATGCCAGGGAACAGCCAGCGCAAGGGAGCCGTGCGCAAGAAGGGCAAGACCACGCCGGCCGGCTCGGGCGGACGCGTCCGCCGCGGCCTCGAGGGCAAGGGCCCCACGCCGCGGGCCGAGGACCGGCCCTACCACAAGGCCTACCGCAAGCGCGGGCCGGACGAGCCCGGCAGGACCGCTGGCAGCAAGCCCAAGGGTTCCCGGGCGGGTGGCCGCTCTGCGAAGGCCGGAGGCACCGCCACCGCAGGCGCCGACTGGGTGATCGGACGAAACCCCGTGCTGGAGGCGCTGCAGGCCGGGTTGCCGGTGCGGCGCGCCTACGTTGCCGACGGGGTCGAACGGGACGACCGGCTGCGCGACATCCTGAAGTTCGCCGCAGACCACGGCGTCCCCCTGCTGCAGACCACCCGTTCCGAGCTCGACCGGCTCACCGGCGGCGGGGTGCACCAGGGCGTGGCGCTGCAACTGCCGGCCTTCGAGTACGCGGACGCCGAGGACGTGCTGGCCGACGCCCTGGACGCACCCACGCCCGGGCTGGTCGTGGCCTGCGACTCGATCACCGACCCGCGCAACCTCGGTGCAATCGTGCGCAGTGCCGCCGCCTTCGGCGCGCACGGCGTGATCATCCCCGAGCGTCGCTCCGCCCAGATGAGTGCCGCGGCCTGGAAGACCTCGGCGGGGGCTGCGGCGCGCGTCCCCGTGGCCCGGGTGACGAACCTCAACCGCACCCTGAAGACCTGGGCGGACGCAGGCTTCACCGTGGTCGGGCTGGCCGGTGAGGCCGAGACCGATGTCGCGGGCTTCCCCGGCATCGACGGGCCCGTCCTGCTCGTCGTCGGCTCGGAGGGTGAAGGACTGGCCCGCCTGGTTCGCGACAACTGCGACGTGCTCGTCAACATCCCGATCCAGTCGGGGGTGGAGTCGCTGAATGCGTCCGTTGCCGCCGCGATCGCCCTGTACGAGGTTGCGCGCTCCCGCGCGTAACGCTCTCCTCGAGCACTCGCAAGCGAGTGCGGTACGACGAGGTTGCGCGAGAGTGTGCGACTTCCGGTGGCGCTCTGGGGAAACCGGGTCTCGGCGGCAACAGTTGAGCAGACGCGGAGCCCCTTCCGGTGGCCGGGGCATCCGGCGTCGCCGGTCGTGTCCTTCGCGTTCGCTGCCGGCGTTACCCCACCCGCGGCCACCTCCCAGAAGGGAGCCACTGTGCACCTGTCCCAACGGGGGAGATCCCCGATCACCCGACTCGCCGCCGGGTTCGCCGCCACCGCCCTCGGTGTCGGCCTGAGCCTCACCGGCACTCCCCTTGCCCAGGCCGCCGGGAGCTCCTTCTGCTCCGACGGCACCCAGCCCTACGCCTCCGTCGCCGACGTGGAGGCGTTCGCCGCCGGCACCGCCGTAACCGGCCTCTCGGTCACCAGCGGCACCACCCCGTCGCCGTTCACCGGCACCTACATCGGCTACATCGCCGACGCACTCGGCAAGAACAAGGACCTGCTGCTGTTCCGGCTGCACAGCGATGTGATCGATGGCACCGGGTCCGACGCGCTGAAGCCCGCCGGCATCTGGGCGGGCATGTCCGGATCGCCCCTGTACACCACGGACGGCAAGCTGATCGGCGCGGTCGCCTACAGCCTCAACGCCGACAACCTGCCGGTGGCGGGCGTCACCCCGGCCGAGTACATGAGGTCCATCGGCACCACCGCGCTCGGCACCGCTGCCAGGGTGAAGGTCACCTCGTCGAACCTCAACGTGTCCGCTGAGGGGGCGAAGGTGGCCGGGACGAGCCTCACCGGCGCCAGCCTGTCGCAGGTGAAGACCGTGAACGTCGCCGGCCCCGCCGGGGCCAGTGCGAACGCCTTCACCAACCGCGTCCTCGCGCGCACCCCGAAGTCGGCGAAGGGCTCCAGCTTCCTGCGCAGCCGGAGCTTCCTGCCCGCGGCTGCGGAGAGGTCGATCTCGGCGCCGCTCGTTGCCGGCGGCTCGATCGCGGCGCTGTACACCAGCGGCGACCTGACGCTCGGTGCCATCGGCACCGTCACCGCGGTCTGCGGCGACAGCGTGTACGCCTTCGGTCACCCGATGAACTTCCTGGGCAGGACCTCGCTGGGCATGGCAAACGCCTCCACCGCCCTGATCGTGCCCGACGCCACCGGCAGCTTGGGCTCCTACAAGCAGGTCTCCGTGATCGGGACCCCGATCGGTATGGTCACCCAGGACCGGTCGGTGGGCATCCGCGGCACCATCGGCGCGGTCACGTCCTACGGCATCGACGTCGAGGTGCGGGATGCGTCCGGGGCCCCGGTCGGCAGCTACCATGCCGACGTCGCGTTCCCCGACGCGGGACCGAGTTCGGTCGCCGACCTCGCCGGGCAGGCAGCCTACGAGCAGCTGGACGCTGACTGGGGCGGCACAGGGAGGGTCGACTGGACGATCGGGTTCACCCGGGCGGACGGCACCGCGCAGAGCCTCAGCAACAGCCAGGCTGTCGCCGACCCGGAGTGGTTCCCCGAAGTCGCCGGCGACTATCCCGCCGAGGACCTGTACGCCATCTCGAGCAACCCGTTCGAGGACGTGACGATCACCCACGTCGCCGTCACGATCACGCTGCTCAGCGCCGACAGCCTCACCTATGAGCCCTCCGGCGTGCAGCTGAAGCGATCCAGCGGCGAGTGGTCATCACTGGACGGCGTCAAGCTGAAGGCCGGCAAGACGTACTCGGTCCGTCCGGAGTACACGCTGGTGAAGAACGGCAAGCCGACCGCCACCACCAGCACCGGCGAACCGGTCAGCGTCAAGCTGTCCAAGAAGGCGCGCAAGGCCGGTTGGTTCTCGGTCTCCTCCGCCTCCGACGGGGCCGACCTGTGCGACCCCGACACCGATGTGTGCGACGACATCTCCGACGAGGGTGGGTACTCCAGCTTCGACGACCTGCTCTCCAGCCTGCAGGACGCGCAGTCCGCCAGCGGGGTGGTCGGCGAGCTGCACTACCGGCTCACCAGGGGTTCGTCCGATCGCAGCTACAGCTGGGACGGGCCAGGTGTGGTGACCGGCACGACGGAGGCCGACTTCAGCATCAGGAAGTAGGCCCCACCGCCCCACCGGCCCGTGATCGCAGCCCGCGTTCACGGGCCGGTGACCGCCCGGGCTCGGCCGCGTTCAGCCGCACGCTGTCAGCGCGACAGCTTCCGTTCACCGCCACCGCCTAGCCTCGCCGTAGTCCTGACGGAAGGAGACCGGGTGGCCCGGCAGGTGTTGCTGGTGGCTGCGTACGACTCGCAGCTGAAGTGGGTGATGACGCTCGCCGACGAGTTCGCCGCCCAGGGTTGGCGCTACACGGTGGTCGTGCCGACGGACGTGCGGCACTCGCTCTCGGCCGACCAGATCGCCGCCGCGGCCGGCGGCGTCGGGATCGAGCGGCTCCGCTGGGCCGAGCTGCTGCGACGCTCACGCCTCGCCGACTGCGTGGTGCTGGCCCTTCAGGGCACGCTGGTGGCGCGCTTCACCGACGAGCTCGAACTGCTCCGCCGGGAGTCACCGAGCGACCACGAGCCCGTGGTGGTCACCGGGTGGGTCGGGATCATCATCGAGAAGCTCGTGGCCGGGTACCTCGACCGGGCGGGCTCCGACGTGATCGCGGTCAACTCCGCCGACAACCTGCGCGAGTTCACCGAGGCCGGACGCCGCCTCGGCATCCCGCCCGACAACCTCCTGCTCAGCGGCCTGCCGCTGCTGCCGGACCGTCCGCCGCCACCTCGCACCGGACGGATCCGGACCGTGGTCTTCGCCGACCAGCCCACCGTTCCGGAGGCGCGCTGGGACCGCGCGTACGTGTACCAGCGCCTGCTCGACCACGCGGCGGCGCACCCCGACCGGGAGGTGCTGCTCAAGCCGCGGCACCGGCCCGGCGAAGGCACCTTCCACGTGATGCGGGACGCCCCGGAGTCCATCGTGCAGCGCCTGGGCCCGACGCCGCCGAACTTCTCGATCACCCACGAACGGATCACCGACCTGCTGGCCGGTACCGACCTGCTGCTCACGGTGTCGTCGACCGCAGGGCTCGAGGCGATCGGACGCGGCGTCCGGACGGCATTCGTCGCCGACCTGGGCGTCCATGAGAAGCACGGCAACCAGGTGCTGGTGCGGTCCGGGCTGCTGGCGACCTTCGACGACATCGACGCCGACCGGATCCCCGTCGCGGACCCCGCCTGGCTGGACGACGTGTTCGTCGGCGGCGGCGTGCGCCCGGTCGCGCGGATCGTCAACCGGGTCACCGAACTCACGGCGGTGGCGCCGCCTGCGCGGCCGGCTCGCCGGGTG
>DehalE1_100057_pt1 | contig 18187 bp, 18 predicted proteins | sample DehspE1_FD_43922 | JGI IMG/M metagenome (IMG submission 43922) | reverse complement strand
GCGTCACCGATGTCACCGGGGCCGGCGACGCGATGACCGCCGGATTCGTGCACGGGCTGCTCGCGGGCGAGGAGCCCGCGGCCGCCGCACGGGACGGGCACCTCGCCGCCGCGCTCACCGTGGCCAGTGGACACACCGTCCCCCCAGACCTGGGTGTCGCCTTCGCCGCGGCGCTCGCCGATTACCCAGCCCAACCCGAAGGAGCCAGACCATGACCGCACCGCACCCGATGCTCGCCGTCACCGAGGAGGTGCGCGAGGCGCTCGCGTCCGGGAAGCCGGTGGTGGCGCTGGAGTCGACGATCATCAGCCACGGCATGCCGTACCCGAAGAACGTGCAGACCGCCCGCGAGGTCGAGCAGATCATCCGCGACGGCGGCGCAGTGCCGGCAACGATCGCCGTGCTGCACGGAGTGCCGCGGATCGGCCTGGACGACGCGGAGCTCAACCTGTTGGGCTCGGACGAGCACGTGCGGAAGGTGAGCATTCGCGACCTGCCCTACGTGGTCGCCCGCGGCGAGCACGGCGCGACCACGGTCGCCTCCACGATGCGGCTGGCCGCGCTGGCCGGGATCCGGGTGTTCGTCACCGGCGGCCTCGGCGGCGTGCACCGGGGTGCCGAGCGTTCGATGGACATCTCCGCCGACCTCACCGAGCTGAGCCTCACCAACGTCGCCGTGGTCAGCGCCGGGGTGAAGTCGCTGCTGGACATCGGCCGAACGCTGGAGGTGCTGGAGACGCTCGGGGTTCCGGTGATCACCGTGGGGTCGGACGACTTCCCGTCCTTCTACTCGCGCTCGAGCGGCTTCGGTTCGCCGCTGCGGATGGACGGTGCGGACGAGGTGGCGCGCGCGATGAAGGCGAAATGGGAGCTCGGCCTGGCCGGTGGGCTGGTGATCGCGAACCCGATCCCGGAGGCTGAGGAGATCCCCGAGGCCGAGATCGGCGCCCTGATCGCCACGGCCGTCGCGGAGGCGGACGTGAAGGGCATCACGGGTGCGGCGATCACGCCCTACCTGCTGGGCCGGATCGTCGAGCTCTCCGGAGGCGAGTCGCTGCGGGCCAACATCGCCCTGGTGAAGAACAACGCGCGGCTGGGCGCAGCGATCGCCACGGAGTTCGCCGGACTCTGATCCGGTCTGGGCGTCGTTCCGGGCCCGATAGCCTGCGCTGGCCGAGGACCGGACCCACCCGTCCGGCGGATCAGTCGTCGTCGACCAGCAGGTCGACCTCTTCCTCCAGCACCTCGGCCTCGGCGACGGCGTGCCCTGCGCCGCGCGGGCGCCCGGCACGCACCCATGACCAGTACAACCCGGCCGCAGCGAGAGCGGTCGCCGCGAGCGAGCCGATCGCCGCGGGACGGGCCAGGTTGGCGACCAGGGTGAAGGCCACCACGAGGGCTGCGGCCACGTTGAGGACGACCCACCAGGGCTTGTGGTCGTGGAGCGAGAACCGTGCCATGGCGAGCAGGCCGGTCAGGAAGCTGACGAACACCGCGACCGCGTAGAACAGCACGAGTTCCTGGTCGCGGGCACCGGCGGCGAGCACCACGACCATGGAGATGATCGCGAACACGACGACGCCGATCACCGGCACGTGGTGGACGTTCGTGCGGCCCAGCACCGCGGGGAGCACGCCGCGCTCGGTGCCGTCGGCGACCTTCTTGCGGGCGAGCGCCTTGAGCAGCCCCGGCCCGGCCTGGAAGGAGGAGGACGCCGCGGAGAGGAGCAGCAGGGCCGTGGTGGCCTGGAAGGCGGCGAACACGCCCGGTCCGACGGCGGCGCGGGCGAGCTCTGCGACCATGGTGGAGTCGTCGTGAGGCACGGTGATGCCGAGGTGGACGACGGCTGCGGTGATCGAGAGGGTGAGCACGCCGACGATGCCGAGGGTCAGCCACAACGCCCAGCGGCCGAAGGCCCGGCGTCCGTCGTTGTCGAGTTGCGCGAGTTGTGCGATCGCCGAGGAGGGGGCCTCGACTCCGGTGGCCAGGGCCATCGCCACGGGGAACGCGAGCGCGACCGAAAGGGGCGCCGAGGCGACTGGGTGCACGGGCAGGACGGCGGACGGCGCGCCGGGCACCGGCAGCAGCACCAGGACCGCGGTGACGATGAAGGCGATGGTGAGCAGCGCGAAGACGGCGCGTCCGAGGTGTCCGAACCACATCAGGCCCGCGACCAGCACCAGCAGGCCGAGCGCGAGCACGATCCGCCACGGGGCCAGGCCGGGCAGGTAGGAGATGATCGCCGACGCGCCGGCGGAGACCGAGATCGAGATGGTGAGCACGAAGTCGACGATGAGTGCGCCCATCGGGATGAACGCGAAGCCCTCACCGAACGCCGCACCGGCCGCGGCGGCCGAGCCGCCGCCCTCGGGGAAACGCGCGACCAGCTGGTGGTAGCTGGCCACGACCAGCGCCACCACGACGACGACCGCGATCATGGCGGGCATCAGCAGGGCGAGGTTTCCGTCCAGCGCGCGCAGTGCCGCCTCGATGGCGTAGGCCACGGACGACACGGGGTCGGCCATCACCGAGAACGCGAACGCAACGAGCAGTGCGGTGCGGCCATGGACCAGCCGGACCAGTGCGCGTTGCTGCGGCGGGGTTGTCTGCGGGGACGCCATGCGGTGGCACCGCCTTTCGTGCGGCGCTTCACGTCGCGTCGGGAGCAATCCGGTCCAGACTACGACCCCTGCGTTCCGGACCCGGACCGGATCAGCTCGCGGAAAGGCCGCCGCACGCGGGCCCAAACCAAAAGGGCCCCGCAACAGCGGGGCCCGAGAAGGTCTGATCCGGTGTCCGAGAGAGGACTTGATCCTCGATTTCGGGCATTCCACAATTTAGGCATTTGCCCTAGTAAAACCGCCTCTGACTAGGTAAAATGATGTCAGATATGGCTTGGCACAAGTGGTCAGAAGTGGGCAGAAATAGGCTCTCGTGGGCCTCTATGTTGTGCATATGTTGTGCAAGATCCGGGCCTGCGGCACCGCTAGCTGGCGGCTCGAAGGGTGGAGGTGGTGGTCGTGGTCCAACGGAGAAGAGGGTTCGGACGGGTACGCCGGGAACGATCCGGCAGGTTCAGCGCAGCCTATGTCGGGCCTGACCTGCAACTGCACCGGGCGGCCGAAACCTTCCAGGCCCGAATCGATGCCGAAGGCTGGCTCGCAGTCGAGCGGCGCTCTATCGACCTGGACCAGTGGCTACCCCCGGGCCAGCGTCGGCGTCGCTCTGTGGCACCCCAACGCGCACCGAAGCCTGGCGGGCCGACGGTGGGGTCGTATGCGACCGGCTGGCTGGACGACCGGTGCGAGCGTGACCCGCACGACCCGCAAGCACTTCGGCCCTCGTCGGTGAAGGACTACCGGTCGTTGCTGGCCAACCACATCATTCCGGGCCTTGGGCGCATCCCGTTGGCGGAGCTGAAGGCTGCCGACGTCGACGCCTGGTACCGAAAATTGGGGGCCCGCCGCATCCCCAGGGCTCGGGCGAAGGCGTACGGCTTGCTGCGCACGATCCTGAACTCGGCCAAGAACGACCCTGACGTGCCGCTGACGGAGAACCCGGCCCACATCAAGGGCGCCGGCCGGGTGCCGCGCTCCACCCAGATCCACCCCGCTACCCTTGCAGAACTCGCAGTCATCACCGAGGCCATGCCCGACGAATTGCGGCTCGCCGTCCAGCTCGGCGCCTGGTGCGCTCTGCGCTATGGGGAGGTGTTCGAGTTGCGCCGCAAGGACCTCGACGCCGCCGCTGGGGTGGTGCTCATCCGACGCGCCGTGGTGTGGACCAAAGGCCAGGTCACAAACGACCGACCCAAGACCAGCGCTGGCGTCCGGGACGTCGCCATTCCGCCCCACCTGATGCCGATGGTCGTGGACCACCTCGAGCTCCACGTCGAGAAGCGCCAGGATGCCCTGCTGTTCTCGAACCGGCAGGGGCGGAACCTGCGCCCGTCAGAGTTCCAGCCTGCCTGGCATGCTGCTCGCGCCGCAGCCGGGCGGGACGACCTGAAGTTCCACCATCTGCGCCACACGGGCGCCGTCCTCGCTGCCCAATCGGGTGCGACGTTGGCCGACCTGATGGGTCGGCTTGGTCACACCACTCCCGCCATGGCGATGATCTACCAACACACCGCCGCCGACCGAGACCGCCTCATCGCCGACAGGCTTTCCCAAATCGCCCTTGGCTCTCAGCCCTCGACGTCCCACAGGGGGTCTGAATCTAGGGCGACCTCGCGAAGGACGGCTCACAAGCTGGAGCAGCCAAGCCTTCTGGACGCCTGACCACCCCGGGAGGCTGGAACATCACTCTCATGCCGAATTGAGGATGTGGCCGCGGTCCGCGCTGACGCGCCATGAGTGAGCTGAAGTGCGACAGCTCCCCGTCGTTTAGGACCAGCCAGGTTGGACGCCGAGCCTGGCCATTGAACACGTTCAAGATTGGAGCTACTCTGTTCGTTGAACACGTTCAAGTATTGGGGGCATCTCATGCGCAAAGTTGCAGTCTTCTGCCTGTCGCTCGCCGGCCTCTGGACGGTCCTGCTCTTCATCGGGGCGGCCACGGTTCCCGTCTACTCGGGCTCCTCCACGACGGTGACCGGTAACGGCAGCGAGTGGACGACGAACACGTCGGCGACTGCATTGCAAGTGAACGGCATCTGGGTGATCGTCCTGCTGGCGGTTCCCGCAGTCGCCGTGCTTCTCACGGCCGGGCTGCTGTTCATCGAACCGCGCCATCGCTGGGCAGGCTGGGCGGCCTGGGGGCCCGTTGGTCTGGTCAGCATCCTCACGCTCCTCGGCATGCTCACCATCGGAGTCTTCCTCCTCCCAGTCGGTGTACTGCTGGGAGTTGCGGTGCTGACCGTCACCCTCGGTCGCGTCCGCCCCTCCGAGCCATCGCCCCCAGTGCTCCCTCCAAGCACCCCGCTTCGGTGACGCCCATGGCCACCGAAATGCCGTCAGCGGCCACCAAAAACCCGCAGGGACGGCGCGAGACAACAAGGGCAGCCATCGTGGCCGCGGCAGAGGAACTCCTCCGGGAACGCGGCTACGACGGGATGACGATGCGCGAAGTGGCCCAACGCGCAGGAGTCTCCCTGGGCAACGCCTACTACTACTTCAGCTCCAAGGAAGACCTCGTCCACGGCTTCTACGAGCGCCTGCAGCGTGACCACGCGCGAGCCGCAGAAGAAGCTTGCCTTGGCCTCACAACGCTCCACGAGCGTGTCCGAGCTGTCCTGCATGCCTGGCTCGACGAAGCCGCCCCCCTCCACGACTTCCTCGGCTCCTACGTCAGCCTCGCCGCTGCCCCCCACAGCCCGCTTTCGCCGTTCAGCCCACAGTCAACGCCAGCCCGAGAAGCCGCCCTCGCGATGTGGACACAGGTCGTCGATGGGGCATCGGCGCGCACCTCAACGAGACTGCGTGCCGAACTGCCCCGGCTCCTCTGGCTCAGTCACCTCGCCATCGTGATGTTCTGGGTCAGCGACACCACCCCGGGGCAGCAACGCACCCGCGACCTCGTCGACAAGTCCACACCGATCATCGGCCGACTCGTCCGCCTCACCTCGCTGCCCGGAATGGCCCGTGCCGCCGACGACCTCGCCACTCTGGTCCAATCAATCGCACCGTGACCAACGATCGCTCATGCCGCTGCGTGGTCGATCCACCATGGACCCTGGATGCTCCTCAGGTTAGGTTTGTTTGGCCGATATCCGGAGCGGAGCGTGGTCCGTAGGTTCTGGTCTCCAACTCGCAGCGATGTCGGGCGAACGGAGAGAGGATGAGGCCAGGCGACAACCGTGTCGGGATCTGTAGAACGCGCGCAGTGCAGGCCAGGCTCACGGGCCGGGTGCGCCGGCGACTACTGCCCATCGTCGCGCTCGCGCTCCCATTGATTGCCGCCTGCACGACGACAACGTCCCCAGCACTGCCCACGAGCTTGGTGACGTCTGCTGCCCCGCCGACCACAAGCGTTGCTACGTCCCCGGCCGCTCGGCCGGGCGAGCTGTCCTGTGTCGACGCTTACACCAAGGAACCGCGGGGATCGGAACCGGTAGCGTTCACCGCCGCGGGCGTGGGGTTCGAGGCGCTGAGCACGGCAGGCTTCGATCCGATACCCGCGAAGAGCGGCAGTCTGCCGTGGGAGGCATCTGGCGGCTACTTTTCGAAGGCACCGGTCTACCTCGACCAAGGGGTGTCCTGGGCCGAAGTCACGGCCATTCGCGGCGACATGACTTTCGCTTGGGTGCCCGCTGGCGTATGGATGGGATTGTCGACAGGGTCCGGGGCCAGCTATGAGGCCTCAGTTGCCCGCTTTGAATCCTGCGACCGTTCCTACACCGGCTTCCTGGGCGGCATCCTCACTCCGACCGCTCATGCCTGCATCACCCTAGGCATCCGCAGCGACCTCCACCCCGAGGTGGAACCGATGCGTGTAGCCATAGGCAAGGGCTCCTGCCGCTAAACCCCTCGAAGCGAGGGCGCCATGCACGGCGTGCCTCCTCTCGTGCCGCCGCTGAAACGCACTACTCTGCCGCGGTGGGCATGGTCGAGCTTGCGACCGCGGACGCTTGCTGGGCTCGAGACAAAGCGCGTGGAATATCGACCTCTGGCAAGAGCGCCGCTTCGCCGCCCAGCCTTGACATCTTGTATCAGCAACTTGACACAGCGCCGCGGATCCGTTCTACTTGTGCCGCATGGTTGACACAAGGAGGTTTCGGTGACCCTGTTCTCCCTGATTCTTGTTGTGCCAATCGTCTTGGCTGCGCTAATCATCGGGTGGGCGGTGAGATTCGGACGCCGCCGCGCGCGCTTGCTGCGGATTGACGAGTCGGCCTATCCAGGCTTGGTTCGGCTGCGCTCGACCACCCTCGTCGCTCGCCGTCTGGGGCTGGCACTTGGCGTCCTCGCGTGTCTCGCGGTGGTGCCGGCGGGTTATCTGGGCAGGTTCGCGCTCACCGGGCCCGCAGTGGCCAGCATGGTGACCATCCTCGCGCTGCTGGTCGGCCAGTACTCGGTTCAGCGAGCAGCGACTAATCCCGGGGTGGCCGGACTCGAACGACGGTCATGGACGAACTACCCAGACCGGCGATCCGTCTCGATGGTCGTCGCAATGGTCGGCCTGGTCGCACTGGCCGCCGGGTACACGACGTACGCTGCGTCTCCCGATGATCTTGGGCGTACCGGACGTGCACTCAGGACTGTGTGCTCGACGACGGTATGGGTCGAGGGCACCACCACCCAAGAGTTCTCCGAGCGCAGCTCGACCCCGTTCCCTGGCTCGTTCTACACGGTCCCCATGGCGTTTGCGATGGCCATGCTTGCACTCACTGTCATCGCGGCCTTGGTCATGGTCGGGCGCCGCCCCCGGGACGGGTCGGACGCCGAACTGGTTCGTGTCGATGACGCGTTGCGCCGCATCACAGCCGAAGGCATCGTGGCCTCGGCCGGACTCGGTGTGGCTGGCTCAATTGTGCTCGTGGCTGGAAGCGCCTACCCCCAGTTCGGCAACGCTGCCTGCACCTCTGCGAACGTGGCGGCCAGCTACGTCTTGGCGCTCATCGCGCTGGGCGGCCTCCTGTTCTGCTTGCGGTGTCTTGTCACCGTCATCGTGCCGGGCGACGGGACCCCGCTGTGACGCTCCAAGTCCGGGTGAACGCCGACGACCCGACACCCCCTTACGAACAGCTGCGGCGCCAGATCGCCAACGCTGTTACAGCCGGTGTGCTCCAACCGGCTGCACGACTGCCCACAGTTCGCCAGCTCGCTGCCGACCTCGGCATCGCCCCCGGGACCGTGATGCGCGCCTACAGCGAACTCGAGGCCACCGGCTATATTCTCACTCGCCGCGGTGCCGGCACCATCGTCAACGACCGACCCCCGAAAACCCAACCCGCAAGACTCAACGCCTTGGCCCAATCCTTCGTGGACCAGGCACGACTCGCGGGAGCATCCCCCGAGGAAATCCTCACCGCCATCCAGCACCTACTTCAGGACGGCTAGAACCAGGCCAAGGAACCTCGCGAAGTGCGATCCAACTAACAAGCGACTGGCCCAACCGGAGTGGAGAACCAAAGAACTCATCCGCTTCTGCCGCACCCCGCGCGGTCGATCCTGCCGATGTGCGAGCGAGCCGCACATGGACCCTGAGCTCGTTCATGGGGCGCCGGCGGTCCCACCACCCCGACCCCAGCTAAGGCGTCGTCAATCTAGGCGGCTGGTAGACCCCCGCGAACATGCCGCCGACGACGGCGACCACGATGCTCCCATTCCCGACAGCCCAGACCACAGCCCAATCGAACGATGACACGTCGTAGAGGGTTTGCCACAGTCACCAAATGGACAGTCCCCCCGACCAGCCCGCAGATCGCCACCCGGCCCCAGCGGGGTGCGCGGAACATCACCGCCGCCGTCAAGGCGATGGCGGCCACAACCCAGAATGAAGAGAGCACCAGGTTGATCGACCAGGAGTCGACGGCGCGGTACCAGACGGGGATCAGAGTCAGCACCACACCGGTGGCAAGCAGCGCGGTCACTGACAGCAGCCCCTGGAGCAGACGCGCGCGCTTCGGCCCGACCACCATGCGCCCGACGCTACCCGTCGGCGCAGATCGGCATGCAGAAACGCACGGGCATCAGCCAGGTGCGCGGGCGATTCTGCCGCACCCGTCGTCGCCGACACCGACCATCCGCCCTCGCCGCGAAGCCTCGCCTCGTCCGAGCCGCCAGCCTCCGACAGCAGCACCGCTGAACGTCAGCTCTCATCGACCCTTGGGCACGAAGGACATCTTCGTCACACCCGGTGCATCTCGGCTGGAGAGATCGTTGTGACGAAATGGCTGGTAAGGCGAGCGCGGCGCGAATGCCTATCTCTGGCCTGAGTATGGCGCCAACGGCAGAATCGGACCATGCCTGCTGAGCGCGACCAGCGAACCGAGCTGCGGGTGCTCCTCGCCGAGGGTGACTCGGAGCGTCTGCTCGACGTCTTGGCCGATGACTGGCCAGGCGACGCGCTGCAGCTGGTCGGGGACGCAGTGGGGCGCGGTGCCATCGTCGGGTCTGTCCATTGGGCCGACTTGGCTCGGCGATGCGCCGCTGAGTTGCGCTCCCGTGATTGGGAAGGCGACGCCGAACTCGCCGCGGCGCTTGAGGGGAGGCTGGGGATTGGGCCGGTTCTGCTGCTGCGTCCGGTCGCTGTCGACCTGGAGGAGTTGGCGATGGTGCTCGAGGGAGATCCGGTCCAGGGTGGTGGCCGGATCGATCTGAGTACGGGGGAGGTGTGGCCGGCGGCCGCGATCGAGTACGCCCAGGACAGCGGCGACCTCGACGAAGATGACGACGAGGACGACGACCACAGGTGGCTGTGGGTCCCCTGCGAGGGCTCGCGCGATGGCCACCGGGACATGGAGTTGTTCGCTGCTCTCGTCGAGGACCGGGACCTGGCCGCCCGACTCGAACGCGCACTCACCGGTCGTGGTGTGTTCCGCAGGTTCAAGGACGTCCTGGCCGAATCGCCGACCGAACTCCAGCAGTGGTACTCGTTCAGCGACGAACGTCAACGCGGTCGGGCTCGCGCCTGGCTCGCGGCAGAGGGCTACGCCACCACCGCCTGAGCAGAGACGCCCGACCCCGCCCGTTCACCGATGTCCCCGACCACGATTCCGCAAGCCACCAAAGCACGCCGCCGACACTCAGCTCCACCCGGGCTCTCGTCTTGGCCACCGTCAGCCCGTTCCGCCACGGGTCACCTCCAAGCCGCATATACACAATGGGCATTTCCGGCAAGGGACGCTCCCAGACTTCTTCGCCAGCATGGCCGGTCTGTCGGATCGCAGCGTTCTCAAGTCGAACAGACCTCATGCATCCTGGCTCGCCTAATTCGTTGTGACGAAAATCAGCCTCATCCGACCGAGGGCAACTCGGTCGTGTAGGCGGTCGGGCGACTCGGTCTACTGCGCGCCCGTCGACGAGCATCCGGCACGTTCTCGTCGACGCCCGCACAGCCCTCGCCACCCCCGCTCTCACCCTCGCCCACCCCCGCCTCTCGCTCCGCACTTGCCGACCATCCGTCCTTCCCAATCGCCTCCGCCCCGCTGCAACTCGTGCCTTCCCGACAATTACGTCCTTCAAGCTCCACACACCTTCGGCACTCTGATCTGGACATATCGTTGTGACGATGAAAAGGCCGCGAGCTGAAAGGGTCTGAACGATGCAAAGCGAGCCGCTGAAGACGCCGCGTCCCGCCGCGTCCCACCGCCGGCCGGACCAGCTCGTGGCCTGCGGCTGGTGCGGCAAAGCCGTGCTCGTGCCGTCGCGCGGACGCGTCCCGAAGTGGTGCTCAGCCACCTGCCGGAACAAGGCTTGGCAGGCCAATCACGCACCCACTGAAGGCCCGGTCCGTGTCGTCCAGCAGCACGTCGAAGTTCCAACGCCGGCTGAGCCAAGAAACGTGGGGGAGTGGGTTGAGCTGCTTGAACTCCTCACCACGCGACTCGCTCAGGGCCGCATCTACAAGCGGGACCTGCCCGCCCTGGTGCCGGCAATCAACCATCTCCTCGACGTCACCGACCGGCGCATCCGCGAGCGATGATCCGCCCAGAAGGTTGATCTTCCTTTAGGTGGAAGATATATTCCATCTATGAGAAGTGAGGCGCCGGCACTCCTGCCGATCTTCCGCAGCCAGGCACAGGCGGAGATCCTGGCCCTGCTCCTGCTGCACCCGGACAAGGAGTTCAGTCTCACCGACCTGTCGCGGCGCACCAAGGCTCCGCTGACCTCGATCCACAGGGAAGTCGAGCGACTGGTGGAGGCGGAGATCATCGCCGAACGGCACGTGGGTCGCAACCGCATGGTTCACGCGAACGTGGATCACCCGGCCAGTGAGCCTCTCATCAGACTGCTCGAACTGAGCTTCGGTCCCCAGCACGTCGTGGCCGACGAGTTCGCAAAGATCCCTGGAGCCAGTGAGGTCATCATCTTCGGGTCGTGGGCGGCCCGTCATGCCGGCGAGGCCGGCGCCACCCCCCATGACATCGACGTCCTCGTAGTTGGCGAGGGTGTTGCGAGGGCAGACGTCTACGAAGCCGGCGATCGGGCACAGGCCAGACTCGGCCTGCCCGTGAACCCGACGATCCGATCCAGCGCCCAATGGGCTGACCCCAACGATCCACTCAGCTCCCAGATCCGTTCGTCGCCTACGCTGACCGTGATTAGTGAGGGGGACGTCGATGGCACGCTGGCCGCGAGGTGAGGCCGAGATCGAGCGGCTGCTCAGCCTGAAACATCTGCAGGCAGTCACTGGCGCCGCCGCGAATGGGCGACCGCTGCTGGACAAGGCCCACCGAACGCTGCGGACGGCAGCTTCCATCGCAAGCACCGATCCCGACAGCGCGTTCGTCCTCGCCTACGACGCCGCCCGCTACGCGGCAACGGCCCTCCTGACCCAACAGGGACTGCGCCCCACCACGGCCGGCGGCCACGTCGCCGTCGAGTCGGCTATCCGTGCCCAGTTCGGCGACGGCTTCCGCAACTTCGGCTTCCTGCGTCGACGGCGCAACGAACTCGAGTACCCGAGCGCCGCCACCACGACCTCTGACGTCGAAGAGGCGACCGAGGCCGTTGCCCAATCCCGCAGCATCATCGAAGCGGCAGACCAGCTCCTGCCGAACCTCAGCTTCTTCGGCTGATGCGTCCTGCCCACTCCTGCCCACACCTGCCCACACCTGCCCATCAGGGCCCAATCTGCGGTCCGAGATGTTGTGCATATGTTGTGCAAGAGTCCGGGAACGACAGCGGCTCTGACTATTTACCCTAGTCAGAGCCACTTTCACGTTGTGTCCGAGAGAGGACTTGAACCTCCACGCCCGATAAAGGGCACTAGCACCTCAAGCTAGCGCGTCTACCTATTCCGCCACCCGGACAGGGTGTGTCCGAGGATCGCCCGGACAGCCAGAGCACTATACCCAATCGGCGCGCCGGTTGGCGAAACGACGGACGGGTTGGCGTCCGCGCCAGTGGCAGGATGGCCCCATGAGCGCCGTCCCCACCGCGGCCGACGAGGTCGCCGGCCTGTGCAGCGAATTGATCCGGTTCGACACGTCCAACTTCGGGCCCGACGGCTCGAAGGGGGAGCGGGAGGCCACCGAGTACGTGGCCGCGCGGCTCGACGAGGTGGGGATCAGCAGTACCGTGCTGGAGTCCGAGCCGCGGCGCACCTCGCTGGTCGCCGAATGGGCGCCGGAAGGGTGCGACACCTCGCTGCCCCCGCTGCTCATCCACGGCCACACCGACGTGGTGCCTGCGGTCGCGTCCGACTGGCAGGTGGACCCGTTCGCCGGGGAGGTCATCGACGACTACGTCTGGGGCCGCGGTGCGGTCGACATGAAGGACTTCGACGCGATCATCCTCGCGGTGGTCCGCGAGCGGATGCGCACCGGCCGGCCCCCGCGGCGTCCGGTCCGCCTGGTTTTCACCGCGGACGAGGAGGCCGGCGGTCCGCGGGGTTCCGGCTGGCTCACCGAGAACCACCCCGACCTGCTCGCCGACTGCACCGAGGCGATCGGCGAGGTGGGGGGCTTCTCACTCACCGTGAACGACCGGCGGCTGTACCTCGTGCAGACAGCGGAGAAGGGCATCGCCTGGCTGAAGCTGATCGCGGACGGCACCGCCGGGCACGGCTCGATGCGCAACGACGACAACGCGATCACCCACCTCGCGCAGGCAGTGAGCCGGGTCGGGTCCTACTCCTGGCCGGCCCGGATCCGGCCCGCGCAGCAGCAGTTCCTCGACGCGGTGGAGGACGCGCTCGGCGTCCGGATCACCGCGGACGACGCCGAGCAGACCCTGGCCCGGCTCGGGACGATCGCACGGATGGTCGGTGCGACCATGTCGAACACGGCCAATCCGTCGATGCTGGGCGGTGGCTACAAGGTGAACGTGATCCCCGGCCAGGCGAGTGCCGGCATCGACGGGCGATTCATCCCCGGCTTCGAGCAGGAGTTCTACGACACGATCACCGAACTGATCGGTGAGCACGTGCGCTACGAGGTGGTCAATGGCGATGTGGCGGTCGAGACCAGCTTCGACGGCGACCTGGTGGGCGCCATGACCGCGAGCCTGCAGGCCGCCGACCCCGGCTCGCTCGCCGTGCCGTTCATGATGAGCGCCGGCACGGACGCCAAGGCGTGGTCGAAGCTGGGGATCCGCTGCTTCGGGTTCGCCCCGCTCCGGCTGCCGCCCGAACTGGACTTCGTCGCGCTCTTCCACGGTGTGGACGAGCGGGTGCCGATCGAGTCCCTGAGGTTCGGCGCTCGGGTGCTGGACGACTTCCTCGACCGGGCCTGAGATGACCGGGGACGTCCGGGCCACCTCCTTCGGCGCCGACGTGGCCGCCTACGAGCAGGGCCGTCCCGAGTACGTGGACGAGCACGTCAGCTGGTTGCTCGAGGGCGTGACCGGTCGTGTCCTCGACCTGGCGGCCGGGTCGGGCAAGCTGACCCGCGCGGTCAGGCGGCTCGGGTTCGACGTGGTCGCGGTTGACCCGGACGCCCAGATGCTGGCCCGCAACACCGGCGTGGAGACCCACCTGGGCAGTGCGGAGGCGATCCCCCTTCCGGCAGCGAGTGTGACAGCGGTGACGGTCGGGCAGGCCTGGCACTGGTTCGATCCGGCGCACGCCGGGCCGGAGATCGCGCGCGTGCTCGTGCCGGGCGGACGGCTCGGGCTGGTCTGGAACACCCGCGACGACCAGCACCCGTTCGTCGCGGAGCTGGCCGCAGTGATGGGACCCTCGCCCGCGGAGCTGATGGTCGACGCGGAAGCCGTGGCACAGGTGCCCGGCTTCGGAGCCTTCGAACGGCGCCGGTGGGACCGCAATCGCCTGATGACCCCCGGCGAACTGATCTCGATGGTGACCTCGCGCAGCCACTACCTGCTGGCCACGCCGCAGACCCGGACCCGGATCGTGGCCGGCGTCCGCGAGTTGCTGGCCGCACACCCGCACACCGCTGGCCGGGAGCGCTTCGAGTATCCGTTGCACAGCACCTGCTACCGCGCGAACGCGCTGGCCTGAGCCGCGCGTCGCACCGCTCGGCGGGCGCGCCCGCCACGGCAGCCGCCAGGCCCATGCTGCAACGGGGGCCGGAGCGCAGGCGTGGAGTGGATATGACCGGGTCAGCATCCGATGGGCGGTGGCTGGCGGTGGCGGTGGCTTTCTCGGGTGCCGCCCTCGCCCTCGCAGCCTGCACCCCCGCGCCGAGTGTCCCTTCGACAGCTACGCCGACCGGCCACGTCTCCGGTACGGTCCTTGCCCGAGGAGGGCCGATGGCGCCGGGAACGCGGCGACCGAACCCGCCCAGGCCGGTGCAGGCGACGGTCACCGCTGTCCGCCTCGGCGCGGGTCACTCCCCGTCGTACTCGGTCGCCACGACGAGCGATGGCTCGTTCCGTCTCGACCTGCCCCCGGGCACCTATGAGTTGGCCGGCACCTTGACCGGCCCGAACGACGGAGACCGGATCAGTCCCGACGAGGTGAGCGTCTCGGCGGGGGGAACGACCACGGTCGAGCTCTTCGTGAACTACCCGTGAGAGCGCCCGGCGGCTGCGTCCCGGCACAGGAGTCGTTCAGGTCGGACGCTCGCCGCGGGCGGCGATCGCGGCCAGCCTCGCGATCCGGGACGCCTTGGTCTCCTCGCGCTTCGCCAGCGCGATCGAGGCCAGCGCCTGCTTCTTCAGCGACGGTGGGTAGGAATCCCAGGTGGCGCGGGCGCGCGGGTCGGCGTCCAGCGCGGCGATGAGCGCCGGGGGCTCCTGCAGCGCCTCCACGGAGTCGTAGACAGTCCACATTCCGTTCGCCTTCGCACGCTCGATCTCGGCGATGCCGGCCGGCCGCAGGCGTCCCTCGCGCTCGAGGTCGGCCACCCGGGCCTTGTTGGTCGCCGACCACGGGCTGCCCGGACGGCGGTGGGTCATCCACAGCATCGAGCGCCGCTCGTCCAGCGGCCTGGCCTGCCCGTCGATCCAGCCCCAGCACAGCGCCTCGCGGATCAACTCGTCGTAGCTCAGCTGCACGCCGCCCGCCCCGGGCCGCCACAGCACCACCCAGACTCCCTCCGAGCGCCGGTGGTTCACGTCCAGCCAGTCGTGCCAGGCGGCGAGGCTGTCCGGCTGGAACCGCTCGGCGTCGGCCATGCCCATGGTCAGCTCGGGGTGATCGTCGGCTCGTAACCCTCGCGCATCACGTTCGGGCCGCCGGAGACGTCGTCCAGGGCCGCCATGATCTCGGCGGGCAACTCCAGTTCCTCCATCGCGAGGTAGGGCTCCAGCTGGGCCACCGTCCGGGCGCCGAGCAGGGGAGCTGTCACCCCGGGTGCGTCGCGTACCCACATCAGCGCGACCTGGCCGGGGGCGAGGTCGAGGCCGTCCGCAGCGGTCGACACGGCGTCCACCACCGCGCGCGAGCGGGCCTCAAGGTACGGTTCCACGAACCAGGCGAAGTGTGCGGACGCGCCCCGCGAGCCGCGGGGGCGCCCCGTCCGGTACTTGCCGGTGAGCACGCCCCGACCCAACGGCGACCACGGGAACAGGCCCATTCCGAACGCCCGGGCCGCCGGGATGATCTCGACCTCGGCACGGCGGGCGAGCAGTGAGTACTCCACCTGCGCGGAGGTGATCGGCGCGCGGCCAGGAAATGCGGCCTGCCAGGTGGCCGCCTGAGCCGTCTGCCAGCCGACGAAGTTGCACACGCCGGCGTAGCGGACGTCGCCGGCGGCGACAGCGGTGTCGATCGCGGCCAGCGACTCCTCCAGCGGCGCCTGCCCCCAGGCGTGCAGCTGCCACAGGTCCACGTACTCGGTGCCGAGCCGGCGCAGCGAGCTGTGCAGGTCCGACAGCAGGCTCGTCCGCGAGGTGTCCACGACGCGCTGGCCGTCCCGGATACCGAAGCCGGCCTTGGTGGCCAGGACGAGGTCCTCACGGGCCACGTCTCCGGCGCGCAGCATCCGTCCGATCATCCGCTCGGCGTCGCCGGCCGCGTAGGCGGCAGCGGTGTCGACCAGCGAGCCGCCGGCAGCGACGAACGCCCGCAGCAGCGGTCGCGCATCCTCGAGCCGGGTCTCCCTGCCCCAGGTCAGGGTGCCCAGGCCGAGCCGCGACACGCTCAGCCCGCTGCTGCCCACCGCCCTGCGCTGCATCGAATCAGACTACGGCTGGAGCACGCCGCTCACCAGCAGCCCCGCCACGAGGGCGGCCAGGGCCAGCCGGTACCAGACGAAGATCGAGAAGGTGTGCCTGCTGACGTACCGGAGCAGCCAGTGGATCACGGCCAGCCCGATCACGAAGGCGATCACGGTGGCGACGATCACCGGGCCCCAGCTGACCTCGGTGCCCGGGATGTCCTTCAGCTTGTACAGGCCGGAGATGAACACGGCCGGGATGGCCAGCAGGAACGCGTACCGGGTCGCGGCTTCGCGCTTGTAGCCGAGGAACAGGCCGCCGGCGATCGTGGCGCCGGAGCGGGACACACCGGGAATCAGCGCCAGCGCCTGCGCGAAGCCGAACGCGATGCCGTCCACCCAGGTGAGCTGGGAGAGGTCGTAGGTGTTGCGAGCCACGCGGTCGGCCACCCAGAGCACGATGCCGAAGCCGGCCAGCATCGCCACGGTGATCCACAGGTTGCGCAGGCTGCTGTCGATGGCGTCCTGGAACAGCAGGCCGAGCACGCCGATCGGGATGGAGCCGATGATCACCAGCCAGCCCATCCGGGCCTCCGGGTCATCACGGGGCACCCGGCCGACGAGCGAGCGTGCCCAGTGGCTGATGATCCGCCCGATGTCCTTCGCGAAATACAGGACCACGGCTGATTCGGTGCCGAGCTGGGTCACGGCGGTGAATGCCGCACCCGGGTCGTGGCCGCCGAAGAAGAGCTGGCCGACGATCGATTGGTGCGCGCTGGAGGAGACCGGCAGGAACTCGGTGAGGCCCTGGACGATGCCCAGCACGATCGCTTCCAACCAACCCATCAGGTTCCCCTCTCGGCTCGGGCACACCCTAGCCGTTGCCCGGTAGCATGCCGCTCATGCGTGCCTGGATGAGCCCCGACGTGCCACAGCTGCCCGGTTCGGGGAGTGGACGGGTGCTGGTGCACGACACCCTGACCGGTCGGCTCCAGCCTGCCGGACCCGAGACCGGCGAGGCCCGTCTCTATGCCTGCGGGATCACCCCCTACGACGCGACGCACCTCGGCCACGCAGCCACCTACGTTGCGGTCGACCTGCTGCTGCGGGCCTGGCTGGACGCGGGGCTCGGCGTCCGGTACGCCCAGAACGTCACCGACGTGGACGACCCGCTGCTGGAACGCGCGGAGGCCACTGGTGTGGACTGGGCTGAGCTGGCCGCGGAGCAGGTGGAGCTGTACCGCTCCGACATGACCGCGCTGCGGGTGCTCCCGCCGCACCGGCTGACCGGAGTGGTGGAGAGCCTGGAGGTCGTCACCGACCTGATCGGGGTGCTTCGCGACGAGCAGGCCGTCTACCAGGTGCCCGACCCGGCCTACCCGGACTGGTACTTCGCCGTGACCAAGGCCAGCAACCTGATGGTCGGCACCGGCATCTCCCTGCTCGAGGCAGAGCAGGTCTTCGCCCAGCGCGGCGGCGACCCGGATCGCCCGGGCAAGCGGCACCGCCTCGACTGCCTGGTCTGGCGGCAGGCCCGCCCGGGCGAGCCGTCGTGGGACTCCTGGCTGGGTCGGGGTCGCCCGGGCTGGCACATCGAGTGCACCGCGATCTCGCTGGCCGAACTCGGCGAGGAGTTCGACGTGCAGGCGGGCGGACGTGACCTCGCCTTCCCGCACCACCCGATGTGCGCTGCCGAGGCCAGGATCGCCACGGGGCGGCCGATGGCGAAGCTGTTCCTGCACTCGGGCATGGTCGGGCTCGACGGGGAGAAGATGAGCAAGTCGCTGGGCAACCTGGTCTTCGTCAGCCGGCTGCTCGCCGACGGCGTGGACCCGATGGCGATCCGGCTGGTGCTGCTTGCGCACCACTACCGCGGCGACTGGGAGTACACAGAGGCTGCACTCGCGCAGGCGCAGGCCCGGCTGGACGCGTGGCGGGCCGCGGTGTCGCGTCCGTCCGGCCCGGACGCGACGGCCACGCGTGACGAGGTGCGGACGGCACTGCGCACCGATCTGGACG
>DehalE1_100056_pt1 | contig 18481 bp, 20 predicted proteins | sample DehspE1_FD_43922 | JGI IMG/M metagenome (IMG submission 43922) | reverse complement strand
CGCGGCGCGCCACCCGCCCGAGCCGGGCCTCCATCGACCGCCGCCTGGCCAACAAGCGGCGGCGCGCCGAGACCAAGCGCGGACGGGCCCGTCCGCCGGAGCTGTAGCTAGAGCTTCTCCATCGGGGCGTGCTTGAGCGAGAGCCGCTTCAGCCCGACCGAGCCGAAGTCGACGTCCGCTTTCGCCGTGTCCCCGGCCCCCGAGGTGGCGATCACCGTGCCCATGCCGAAGGTGGTGTGCAACACGCGGTCGCCGACGTCCACCGAGGGCACCGTCTTGATCGCCGGTCGCGCCCCGAAGCCGACTGTCGCGCGCCAGGACTGCTGGGTACGGGACGCCGCGGAGGAGGCGTACGTGCTGCGAGCGGTTCCGAGCCGGCGCCAGTCGATCAGGTGATCCGGGATCTCCTCGGTGAACCGGCTCGCGGGGTTGTACTGGGGCGATCCCCACTGCGAGCGAACAGTCGCGCGGGTCAGGTAGAGACGCTGCCTGGCCCGGGTGATGCCCACGTAGGCCAGCCGGCGCTCCTCCTCCAGTTCCGCCTTGTCACTCATCGCCCGCTGGTGCGGGAAGATCCCGTCCTCGAAGCCGGTCAGGAAGACCGTGTTGAACTCCAGCCCCTTCGCGGTGTGCAGCGTCATCAGGGTGACCACGCCGGCGGCATCAGGGTCGTTGTCGGGGATCTGGTCGGAGTCCGCCACGAGTGCGATCCGCTCCAGGAATGCGGGCAGCGAGTCATCCGGCTCCGGCGCGGCGGCGGCGAGCTCACCCTCCTCGGCGGGGAGGTCGACGGCATGGGCGGCGGCAACGAACTCCCCGGCCACGCTGACCAGTTCGACCAGGTTCTCCAGCCGGCTCTCGTCCTGCGGGTCGCTCGAGGCGCTGAGCTCGTCCAGGTAGCCGGAGTCCTTCAGGATCCCGGCCAGGATCTCGTCCGCCGGCACCCCGTCGGCCACCTTCTGCCGGTAGCCCGCCAGCAGCCTGGCGAACGCCTCGACCTGGTTCAGCGACCGGGTGGCCAGGCCCGGCGCCTCCTTCGCCCGGTCCAGCGCCGCGCCGAAGGAGATCTGCGCGGACGCGGCGAACGCCTCGACCATCGCCTCCGCGCGGTCGCCGATGCCGCGCCGGGGCACGTTCAGGACGCGGCGCACCGACACGTCGTCATCGATGTTCGCGATGGCCCGCAGGTAGGAGATCGCGTCCCGCACCTCACGGCGCTCGTAGAACCTGACGCCGCCGACCACCCGGTACGGCAGCCCGACCCGGATGAACACCTCCTCGAAGGCCCTCGACTGGGCGTTGGTCCGGTAGAACACCGCCACCTCGCCGGGTTTCGTGGTGCCGGCATCGCCCAGCCGGTCGATCTCCTCTGCCACGAACTGGGCCTCGTCGTGCTCGGTGTCGGCCACGTAGCCCACCAGCTTCTCGCCGTCACCGGCGTCCGACCAGAGCCGCTTCTGCGGGCGTCCGGCATTGCGGGTGATCACCGCGTTGGCAGCACTCAGGATGTTCTGGGTGGAGCGGTAGTTCTGCTCGAGCACGATCGTCCGCGCGCCCGGGAAGTCGGACTCGAAGTCGAGGATGTTGCGGATCGTGGCCCCGCGGAAGGCGTAGATGGACTGGTCGGAGTCGCCCACCACCATCAGCTCAGGCGGGTCAGCCTCCGGCCCGCCGGCCGCTCCGGCCGGGTGCACCCCACACAGCTCCCTGACCAGCGCGTACTGGGCGTGGTTGGTGTCCTGGTACTCGTCCACCAGCACGTGCCGGAAGCGCCTGCGGTACTGCTCACGCAGATCCGGGAACGCCTGCAGCAGGTGCACGGTGGTCATGATCAGGTCGTCGAAGTCGAGCGCGTTCGCCGCCTTCAGCCGGCGCTGGTACTCCGCGTAGGCGTCGGCGTAGGTCTCCTCGGCCGTCCCCTCGGTGGCCCGGCTGCGCGCGGACTCGTGATCGACCAGCTCGTTCTTGCAGTTCGACACCCAGTTCAGCACCGCCCGGACGGGGAACCGCTTGGGATCGAGGTCGAGGTCGCGCAGCACGAGCTGCATCAACCGCTTGGAGTCGGTGTCGTCGTAGATCGAGAAGGTGCGGCTGATCCCGAACCGGGACACGTCGCCGCGCAGGATCCGCACACACGCCGAATGGAACGTCGAGACCCACATCAGCTTCGCCCGGTTACCGACCAGCTCCACCACCCGGTGCCGCATCTCGGCAGCGGCCTTGTTCGTGAACGTGATCGCGAGGATCGAGCCCGGGTGCACGTTGCGCTGGCTGACCAGATGGGCGATCCGCCGGGTGAGCACCCTGGTCTTGCCCGAGCCGGCACCCGCCACGACCAGGACCGGGCTGCCCTCGTGCACGACCGCGTCCCGCTGCGGCGGGTTCAGGTCGACGAGCAGCTCTTCCTCGGTGATCCGGTGCCGCTTCGCGGGCTCGGCAGGGCCACCGGCGCCCTCCGGGGCGGCCGGTGCAGGAGTGGCGAACAGGTCTCCGAACAGGGTGTCAGTCATGGCTGAACAAAGCCTAGGCGCTCCCACCCCCACCGGCTGCCACCCCGGCGGGCACGCCGCGACCCTTGGGCGGCGCAGGTACCGTGGGCACATGGCATTCGTCGCGTGGGTCATCATGGGCGTGGTCGCCGCAGCCATAGCCAAGTCCGTGCTGGGCTTCGAGGCCGGCTGGCCCGCCACCGTGATCCTGGCCGTCGCCGGCTCCACCGTTGGCGGCTGGATGGCGGCCCTGCTCACCGGCAACAGCGACCTGCCGTTCTTCTCGCTGCCGTCCTGGATCCTCGCCATCCTCGGTTGCATGCTCGTGCTCTGGGTGTTCAAGAAGTTCACCGACGCCCGTCGCTGAACCATCGCGCCGTCCGGCGCCGAGGGCCCGACTCCCGCGTGGAACTCCCACCCGTGCCGGCCCCTGACTGCCGCCGCCGACACCAGGTCATCCGGGATCCCGACCGGGGACGGCTCAGGGACGCTCCCGATGGGGTGGCCGGTTCCATCGACCTAGCGTTGAGGCATGGGTTTCATTGCATGGATTCTGATGGGCCTGATCGCCGGCGCTATCGCGAAGGCGATCCTGAAGGCCCGCGGTGGCTGGCTGTCCAGCCTGATCACGGGCCTCGTGGGCGGCGTGGTCGGCGGCTGGATCGGCAGCGCGGTGTTCGACCACGGCGTGACCAGCTTCTTCTCGCCCTGGTCGTGGCTGCTCGCGATCGGCGGCTCGGTGCTCGTGCTGTGGCTCTACGGCCTGGTCGTCGGACGCCGCCGCTAGCGAGCCCGACCGGCTCCTAGACGAGCTTGCGGTCGGTCGCCCAGCGAGTCAGCTGGTGCCGGTTCGAAAGCTGGAGCTTGCGCAGGACGCTGCTCACGTGGGTTTCCACGGTCTTGATCGAGATGAACAGCTCCCGCGCAATCTCCTTGTAGGCGTAGCCGCGGGCGATCAGGCGCAGCACCTCGCGTTCGCGGACGCTGAGCCGGTCGAGGTCCTCGTCGATGCTCGCCACGTCGATCGCACCACTGAACGCGTCCAGCACGAAGCCGGCCAGGCGCGGACTGAACACCGCATCACCGGTGGCGACGCGTCCGATGGCCTCGACGAGCTCGTCGGCAGAGATCGACTTCGTCACGTAGCCCCGTGCGCCCGCCCGGATCACGCCGATCACGTCCTCCGCGGCGTCGGAGACCGACAGCGCGAGGAACTTCACTTCTGGCTCCTTCGCTGCGACCTGCTTGATCACCTCGATCCCGCCGCCTCCGGGCAGGTGCACGTCGAGCAGCACCACGTCGGGAAGCGCGGCCAGGATCGCTGCCACCGCCGTCGGCACGTCCTCGCCCTCGCCGACCAGCTGGACGCGGCTGCCGATGTCGTGCTTCACGCCGCTACGGAACATCGCGTGGTCGTCCACCACCACCACACGCCATGCCGCAGGGGTCGGACGGTCTTCGGTCTCGCTCATCGTGGCAACTCCAGTCTCACCTCGGTGCCCTCACCGGGCGCTGTCCTGATTATCGCCCGCCCGCCGGCGCGCTTCACCCTCTCGATGATCGACCCCCGCACGCCCATCCGGTCATCATCCATCCTGGCCAGGTCGAATCCCTGGCCCCGGTCGCGGACGTACACCGACACCAGTTCGGGGTCGACCTCGGCGTAGACATCGATCCGCTCCGCGCCGGAGTGCTTGGCGGCGTTCACCATCGCCTCCCGCGCAGCCCGCACCACGGACACCACCTCGGGGGTCAGGTCGCAGTCGCCGACGGTGACCAGCTCCACGTCCACCCCGTGGCGGTCCTCCACGTCGATGATCTCCCCCGACAGCGCCTCGGCCAGGGTTGCCGACCCGAGGCTCTCCCCGTACAGCCACTGGCGCAGCTCGCGCTCCTGCCGTCGGGCCAGCGCGGTCACGGCCTTCGGGTCGCCCGCCTGCCGCTGGATCAGTGCCAGGGTCTGCAGGACGGAGTCGTGCAGGTGCGCGGCCATGTCCGCCCGGGCGTCCGCCACCAGCGCGTCATCACGCGCCTGGGCAAGTGCTTGACGCACCCGGAGCAGCCACGGGAGGGCGGCCAGCAGCAGGCCCCCGACCGCCAGGCCCAGCAGGGCAAGGGTGCGGGCGACCTCCCCCAGCCCGGTCAGCACGGAGGCGACCAGCACCGCCACGGACGCGGAGAGCGCGAGCAGGCCGGCGATCACCGCGACCACGGTGGTCCAGTGGGCCAGCAGCGGTGCGAACACGCGGCCCCAGCCCGAACCGGTGCGCAGTTCCCTGGTGGACACGTGGTCGGCCTGCCACCAGATCAGGCCCAGGCCCGCGCCCGCGAGCACGCCGGCCAGTAGTGCGGGCAGCGGCAGTCCCCAGCCGGACGCCTGGACGAGCCACAGCGCGCCCACCCCGAGCAGGGCGAGGGCGCCGGCCACTCCGAGGTCGACCGGTGTGAGTACCGTCGTGCCACCCGGGCGCAGTCCCTTGCGTGCCCCGGCCTCCAGCCCAGGGGCGGACCGCTGCCCGACCTGTCGCGGCATCACCAGCCAGAGGGCAAGGTAGAGCGCGACCCCGGTCAGGCCGAGCGCGCCGAGCACCACGAACAGCACCCGCAGCACGAGCGCCGACCAGCCCAGGTGATCGGCGAGGCCCGCACAGACTCCGCCGATCCAGGCATCACTGATCGGCCGCGTCGAACGCGGCTGCAACCCGGTCCCGGGAGCCGGGGCGACCTCACCGGCAGCATCAGCGGCCGCGGACGGATGCACCCGGTCGCCGTCCGGGCCCTGCGGGTCGTCGCGCTGGCTCATGCCGAGCCGCGCACCACCAGCCGGCTCGGCTTGAGACTCATAGGACTCTGGGGGATGCCGCCGGCGAGGAGTTCGATCAACATCTCCGCGGCCAGCCGGGTGTGTTCCGCTGCCGGGTTGGTCATGGTGGTCAGCTGGGGAGAGCACTGCTGCGCGATCGCCGCATCGTCGAAGCCGACGATCTTCACGTCCTCGGGCACGCGGCGTCCGGCTTGCTGTACGACGGACATCGCCCGGACCGCCATCAGGTCGTTGGCAACGAACAGGCCGTCCAGGTCGGGATGCTCGGCGAGCAGCCGCTCGGCCACCGCGCCGCTCTCGGCGGTGTAGCCGCCCTCTGCGACGATGGAGCCGTCCAGCCCGGCTTCGGCCATGGCCTGCTGGAAGCCATCCAGCCGCGCCTTGGCCGAGCCCATGTCGAGGGGGCCGGTGATCGTCCCGATCGTGCGCGCACCGCGCGCGATCAGGTGTCGGGTGGCCACCCGCGCCGCCTCCCTGTTGTCGAGGTCGACGTAGCAGACGCCGGGCGCCTCGGGGTCGCCGACGAACACGACCGGCTGCCACGACTTCGCCAGGGCGACGGCGAGGGCCGGCCCGTGGTGGGAGACGATGATCGCGCCGTCGATGTGGCCCGACTCGAGGTAGCGCACCATCCGGTCCGTGGTGTCGCCCGGCTGAGCCATGGCCAGCACCACCTGCACGTCGGAGTCGGCGAACGCCTGCAGGGCACCGTGGTAGGCCTGCGGGAAGAACGGGTCGGTGAAGACCCGCTCGTCGGTCTCGGGGACGATCACCGCGATCACCCCGGTGCGTCGGGTGACCAGCGCTCGGGCCGCCCGGTTGGGGTGGTAGCCCAGTTCGTTGATGGCTTCACGCACCGCCTCGGTGGTCTTCGCGGCGACGAGCGTGCCGCCGTTCACCACCCGGGAGACGGTCGCCCGGGAGACGCCGGCCACGCGGGCGACGTCCTCCAGTGTTGGCGCCGAGTGTGCCACGTCAATCCTGGCCACGGGGTGCCCTCCTGTCTCACCCGCCGGGGTGATCGGACGCGTGGACTGCTCCGTCCACGGGTCGTCGCTGGGGACCCCGGCCTGCCTACCTGCCGAACGCTATCAGTCTTGATGGCGTCGTTACTTGAAAGCGCTCTCAATCGTAGCCCCATTTTGCTCACCCTGCGCGGCTTTGCCGGGAGCCATCAGGGTCAACCCTTATGGTCCGGATCCCCGGCCCGGCGTTGAATGGAGACGTGCCCGACAACAACCTCCCCGTGATCACCCGTCCTCGTACGGGCGCCATGGTGGGTGGTGTCTGCGCGGGCCTCGCCCGGCGCTGGCAGGTCGATCCGAACCTGCTGCGGATCGCGGTCGTCGTTCTCGCCTTCTTCGGCGGCATCGGGCTGATCGCCTACGGTACCGGGCTGCTGCTCATGCCGCGCGAGGGCAGCGCCGAACCCCTGGTGCGCCGCCTGTTCCCGTTCACGCGGCGCTGGTCGAGCGGCACGGTCGTGATCGTCACGATCACCGTCGCTGCACTCCTGGTCGCAGTGGTCGGCACCCAGGGCATCGGCATCGGCCCCCTGGCCGTGATCTTCGCGATCTGGTTCTTTGGCTTCCGCGGACGCAGCTCCCGCAGGTCGCCGGCACCGCCGGCCGAGCCCACCCCGTTCGAGCGGGCCGCCGACACCTGGCGACAGCGGCTGGCCGAGCAGCAGACGCCCGGCTATGAACAGGTCGCGCTCCCCGCACCCGAACGGCCGCGCTGGACCCAGCCCTACACCGATCCGGCCACCGACCTCGCCGTCCGCGACGACGACCCGGTACCGGTCGTGAAGCCGCGCACGCGCCGCCGCTGGCGGGCGTGGTGGCTCGCGTTCTCCCTGGTCGGGCTCGGCGTCCTCGCGGTCAGCCTGTTGGGAGTGCTCGGCCTGCCCGCGACACCGCTCGCCTACGCCGCGGCCGTCCTGGGAGGCCTCGGCCTTGCCCTGCTGGCCGGCGTCCGCGGCGGCCGTGCTCCCCTGCTGCTGCCGGCCACCCTGATCGCCGCGCTCGTCGCTGGCAGCCTGATGGTGCACGCGCACGGCGTTGTCGTCCCCGAGCTGGGCGAGCAGCACCACGTCTACACCACGGGCGCCGAACTGCCGCCGTCCGTCACGCTGCAGGCCGGCGAGCTGACCCTCGACCTGAGCAAGCTCCAGCTGTCGGCGGACCAGGACCTCACCGTCCACGTCGGCACCGGGCAGCTGAACCTGCGCCTGCCCGGCGACGTCGCCTCCGACGTCACCTGGAAGGTCGGCACCGGCGAGTACAGCGCCAGCGGCGGCAGCTACGGCGAGAGCCACGACGGCTTCGACATCTCCGGCTCGACGTCGTACCCGGCGGATTCCGGCGGGACCACCCCGACGCTGCACGTGCGGGTAAGCGTCGACCTCGGCGAAGTGGACGTGACGCGATGAGACGTGACCGTGCCGCCTTCGCCTTCGGAGTCCTCGCCCTCGCCCTGGCCGGACTCGCGTTCTGGACCGCCTACGGGCACGTCAACTGGAGGCTGGTCAGCCTCCTCGCCCCCGCCGCGATGGTCGTGGTGGGGATCGGAGTCCTGCTGCTCTCGCGCAGGCACAACTGAGTTTCCAAGAAAGGAACACCAATGAAGCAACCACTCACCCGGTCCGCGTCGGACAAGTTCATCGCCGGCGTCTGCGGCGGTGTGGCCCGCTCCCTGGGCATCGACTCCGGGCTGGTCCGGATCATCACCGTCGTCCTGGCCTTCTTCTGGGGCCTGATCGTCCCGGTCTACCTCGCGCTGTGGCTCGTGCTGCCTCTCGAGGAGGGCGGGTCGACCGGCTTCGAGGACCTCAAGAAGATGTTCGGCGGCGGCAACTCCGGCAACTCCGGCAACAGCGGCGACTACCGCTGAACCGTCATTCCCACTCGATGGTGCCGGGTGGCTTGCTGGTCACGTCCAGCACCACCCGGTTCACCTCGGGGACCTCGTTGGTGATCCGGGTACTGATCCGCTCCAGCAGGTCGTAGGGCAGCCGGCTCCAGTCGGCGGTCATCGCGTCCTCGCTGGACACCGGACGCAGCACGATCGGGTGGCCGTAACTGCGTCCGTCCCCCTGCACCCCGACCGAGCGGACGTCGGCCAGCAGCACCACCGGGAACTGCCAGATCGCGCCGTCCAGGCCCGCGGCCGTCGTCTCGGCCCGGACGATCGCGTCCGCAGCCCGCAGAATGCGCAGTCGTTCGGCGTCCACCGCCCCGACGATCCGGATCCCGAGACCCGGGCCAGGGAACGGGTGCCGGGCCACGATGTGCTCTGGCAGGCCCAACTGCCGTCCCACCTCCCGCACCTCGTCCTTGAACAGCGTGCGCAGTGGCTCGATCAGTGAGAACTGAAGGTCGTCGGGCAGCCCGCCCACGTTGTGGTGGCTCTTGATGTTGGCCGCACCCTCGCCGCCGCCGGACTCCACCACGTCGGGGTACAGGGTGCCCTGCACGAGGTAGTCGATCGGACCGTCGGCGTTGATCTTGCGGGCCTCGTCCTCGAATGTGCGGATGAACTCGCGGCCGATGATCTTGCGCTTGGTCTCGGGGTCGCTCACCCCGGCCAGCGCGGACAGGAACCGCTCCTGCTCGTTCGCCACGACCAGCCGCACCCCGGTGGACGCCACGAAATCGCGCTCCACACGCTCGGCCTCACCCTCGCGGAGCAGGCCGTGGTCGACGAACACGCAGGTCAGCTGGTCGCCGATGGCCCGCTGCACGATCGCCGCGGCCACCGCGGAGTCGACGCCACCGGACAGCGCACACAGCACCCGGGCGTCCCCCACCTCGTCACGGACGCGCTGCACCTGCTCCTCTGCGATGTTGGACGACGTCCAGGTCGGACGACAGCCAGCGATGTCGAGCAGGAAGTGTTCCAGCACCTCCTGGCCGTGCTCGGAGTGCAGCACCTCGGGGTGCCACTGGACGCCGGCGAGCTGCCGTCCGGCGTCTTCGAAGGCTGCCACGGTTGCCCTCGGCGAGCGCGCATTCACCGTGAACCCCTCCGGGGCGGCGGTCACCTCGTCGCCGTGCGACATCCAGGAGGTGAGCGAGCCCGGCAGGCCGCTGAGCAGGCGCCCCGGCTCGAGCACCTCGACGGTCGTGCGCCCGTACTCCCGCTGGCCGGTCCTGGCGACGGTGCCGCCGAGCGCCTGGGCCATCGCCATGAAGCCGTAGCAGATGCCGAACACCGGCACGCCCGCCTCGAGCAGGGCAACGTCGAGCTGCGGGGCGCCGGGTTCGTAGACCGAACTCGGGCCGCCGGAGAGCACCACGGCCTTCGGGTTGCGCGCAAGCAGCTCGGCGACCGGCATCGTGTGCGGCACGATCTCGGAGTAGACCCTCGCCTCGCGCACTCGGCGTGCGATGAGTTGGGCGTACTGGGCGCCGTAGTCGACGACCAGCACGAGATCGTGTTCGGGGCTCATGACGGCTGAGTTTATGGGCAAACCGGGGTCTGCCCGCACGGTGGCCACCGCACCGGAGTGACCGCATACCAAGATGCTGTTGACCGTTCAACGGACACCCCACTAGCCTGCGGCCATGTCCTCGACGAGCCCCGCGACCATGTGTTGCTGCTGCGCGCCGTCGATGGCCTGTTGTCGAATGCGCTGAAACACCGCGCCAACGAACCGACACCAGCCCCATCAGATCCCTCGCGGATCGCCCATCCATGCCCCACGGACGCCCATCAGGCCCGTCCGGCCAACTCATACCGCAGCACAATCAGGAGCACCATGTCCCAGCATCCCGACACCCTCACCGTCCACGCCGGCCAGGAGGAGGCCGATCCGGCCACCAACTCCCGCGCGGTGCCGATCTACCAGACGACCAGCTACGTCTTCGACGACACCCAGCACGCCGCTGACCTGTTCGCCCTGAAGGTGCCCGGCAACATCTACACCCGGATCATGAACCCCACCCAGAGCGTGTTCGAGACCCGGGTGAACGCCCTCGAGGGCGGCGTCGGGGCGCTCGCCACGGCGTCCGGGTCGGCGGCAATCACCTACGCCGTGCTCAACCTGACCTACGCCGGTGACAACATCGTGGCGCTGTCCACCCTGTACGGCGGCACCTACGCCCTGTTCGCACACACGCTCGCCCAGTACGGCATCGAGGCCCGCTTCGTCGACCCGGAGAAGCCCGAGGAACTCGCCCAGCACGTCGACGCGAAGACGAAGCTGGTCTTCGGCGAGACCATCGGCAACCCGGCGATCAACGTGATCGACCTGGACGCCTGGTCGTCCGCAGCCCACGCGCTCGGGCTGCCGTTCATCGTGGACAACACCGTGCCCACGCCCCTGCTGGCCCACGTCTTCGACCACGGGGTCGACGTCGCCGTGCACTCGGCCACCAAGTACATCGGCGGCCACGGCACCTCGATCGGCGGCGTGATCGTCGACTCCGGCAACTTCGACTGGACCGCTCACGCCGACCGGTTCCCCGGGCTGACCGGCCCCGACCCCGCCTACCACGGTGTGGTCTGGACGGACGCGGTCGGCCCGGCGGCCTACATCATCCGGGCCCGGACCGTGCTGCTGCGCAACACCGGCGCCGCGATCTCCCCGTTCAACTCCTGGCAGCTGTTGCAGGGCCTGGAGACCCTGCACCTGCGGATCGAGCGTCACTCGCAGAACGCCCTCGCCGTAGCGAAGTACCTGGAAGGACACGACAAGGTCGCCTGGGTGAACTATCCGGGCCTGGACTCGTCCCCAGCGAAGGCGATCGCCGACCGGGTGCTCACCGGACGCGGCTACGGCGGCATCCTCGCCTTCGGGCTCAAGGCCGGTCGCGAGGGTGGCTCGACCTTCATCGAGGCCCTACAGCTGTTCTCCCACCTCGCGAACATCGGGGACGCCAAGTCGCTGGCCATCCACAGTGCGACAACCACCCATTCCCAGCTGACCGAGGAGGAGCTGGTCGCCGCCGGCGTCGCTCCGGAGATGGTCCGGCTCAGCGTGGGGATCGAGCACATCGACGACCTGATCGCCGACCTGGACCAGGCACTGGCCCAGCTCTGACCGAACGAACGACACGAGACAGGACGAACGAACATGGCGTACTTCCAGGACGCGACCAAGCTGATCGGCCGCACCCCGCTGGTGAGGATCAACCGGCTCTACGGCGACTCACAGGCGATCGTGCTGGCCAAGCTGGAGTTCTACAACCCGGCGAACTCGGTGAAGGACCGGATCGGCGTAGCGATCATCGATGCCGCCGAGGCGTCCGGTGAGCTGAAGCCGGGCGGCACGATCGTCGAGGGCACGTCCGGCAATACCGGGATCGCGCTGGCCTTCGTCGGCGCCGCCCGCGGCTACAGGGTGATCCTCACGATGCCCGAAACGATGAGCAAGGAGCGTCGCGCCCTGCTCCGCGCGTTCGGCGCCGAGCTCGTCCTCACCCCGGGCGCTGAGGGCATGAAGGGCGCGGTGACCCGGGCCGAGCAGATCGCGGCCGAGACGCCGGGCGCGATCCTGGCCCGCCAGTTCGCCAACCCCGCCAACCCCGACATCCACCGCAAGACCACAGCGCTGGAGATCTGGGCGGACACCGAGGGCAAGGTCGACTACGTGGTGGCCGGCGTCGGCACCGGCGGCACCATCACCGGGGTCGGGCAGGTGCTCAAGCAGCACAAGCCGGGGGTGAAGATCGTGGCGGTCGAGCCGGCCGAGTCGCCGCTGCTCTCCGGCGGCCAGCCCGGGCCGCACAAGATCCAGGGCATCGGGGCCAACTTCATCCCCGACATCCTCGACCGGTCGGTGATCGACGAGGTGCTGCCGCAGAGCAGCGACACCGCCGTCGAGTGGGCCCGCAGGGCCGCCCGCGAGGAGGGCCTGCTGGTCGGCATCAGCTCCGGCGCTGCGCTCGCAGCCGCCGGCGAACTGGCCGCGCGCGAGGAGAACGCCGGCAAGACGATCGTCGTGATCATCCCGTCGTTCGGGGAGAGGTACTTGTCCACGGTGCTCTACGCCGATCTACTGGACTAGTGCAAGCGAACCTGCTCCGGCGTGCGTGGGCGCGCATCAAGGAAGACCTCGACACCGCGATGCGGGAGGACCCCGCAGCGACGTCGAAGGTGCTGGTCGCGCTCACCTACCCGGGCATCCACGCGGTCTGGATTCACCGGCTGTGCCACCGGATGTGGACGACCAGCCCGGCGCTGCGGCCACTGGCGAGGATCTTCTCGCAGTGGTCGCGAGGGCTCACCGGGATCGAGATCCACCCAGGCGCGGTGATCGGACGTCGGTTCTTCATCGACCACGGCATGGGCGTGGTGATCGGGGAGACCGCCGAGATCGGCAACGACGTGCTGATGTACCACCAGGTCACCCTCGGCGGCCGCAGCCGGGGCAGGTTCAAGCGACACCCCACCATCGGCAACAACGTCCTGCTCGGCGCGGGAGCGAAGATCATCGGCCCGATCACGATCGGCGACGGCACCAGGATCGGGGCGAACGCCCTGGTGGTGAAGGACGTGCCGCCGGCGTCCGTCGTGACCGGTATCCCCGCCAACACCACGCCGGGAGACGTGATCGCCTGACCGGTGCGGGGAACGGGACGCAACCTTCCGCACCGGCCCACGGCGAGCCCGGAGCCTCCTAGAGTGGCGCCGTGAGCCAGACGTCGAACGACCTGCACCCCCCATCGGGCGGACCGGAGGCGACACTGGGCATCGCCGGCCTCGCGGTGGGACTGATCTCCGGGTTCGTCCAGCCCGTCTACGCCGGGATCGCGGGAGGTATCGGGCTCGCGCTCGCCGTCGGCTTCCAGCTCCTGCCCGCCAGGCCCTGGTCCCGGGTTCTGGTGCGACTGGGCATCGGCCTGGTCATCGGCGCCGTCTTCTTCTTCGGGCTGACGGCCACCGGCCTGGTGCCGACCAGGCACGGCTGAGCTCGGGACGGGCGAGGTCCACCCCGGTTAGGCTGTGCGCGTGCAGAGCGACCCCGAACTCGAGCGCCTCCGCGGCTCCATCGACAACCTGGACGCCGCGATCATCTGCCTGCTCGCCGAACGGTTCAAGATCACCCAGCAGGTCGGGAGACTCAAGCGCACGAAGGGACTCGCTCCGGCGGACCCCGAACGCGAGGACCAGCAGATCGGCCGGCTGCGCCGGCTCGCCGAGCAGGCCAACCTCGATCCCGAGTTCGCGGAGAAGTGGCTGAACTTCGTGGTCGCGGAGGTCGTCCGGCACCACGAGGCGATCGCCGCGGAGTAGGCCACTCAGCCCTCGGCCGGAGCGCCCAGTTCCCGCATCGTCGCCATCAGGGTGGTGTAGACGGCGCTGGGCTCACGGTGGTGCCAGTCGGTGCTGCTAGTACCCCCCGATGGACGGGGGTCCGCCGCGGGGGCGTAGAGCCACCACAGGTTGTGCCAGGGATCCAGGAACCGCGCGAGGTCGAAGCCGCCGTAGAACGGCGACACCGGAGTGACCACCGACCCACCCCGGTCCGAGGCGCGGGCGAGCACCTCGTCCGCGTCCTCGACGTAGACCTGGAGCAACGCAGGAGTGAAGGGCCAGTCGGCCTTCCGGTCGGCCAGCATCAGCGTCGAATCGCCGAGGACCACCTCGGCGTGGATCAGGGTGCCGTCACGATCGGGGGTTCGGACCGCGGTCACCTCGGTGGCGCCGAAGACCGCGGTGACGAAGTCGATGAAGGCTGCTGCGCCGGGCACGATCACGAACGGGTTCACCGTGTGATGGCCGGCGGGTCGGGTGGCTTCGTGGTTCATAAAGACATATTTTATGTCTATGTCGTCGATGGTCAAGTATCGCCGTGGCGCTGGCTTCCTGCTCGCGGTCCTCGGCCGCAGGGCAGAGGCCTCGTGGGCCTCCTTCCTGCGTGACCGCGCCGTGACCACTGCCGAGTTCACAGCGATGGCCGTGCTGGCCGAGGGCGCAGCGAGCCAGCGCTCCGTGGCTGAAGGGATGGGCATCGACCCGCGCAACGCCGGCGCGACCATCCGGCGGCTCGTCGACCGCGGGTGGGTGGAGTCCGCGCCGGTGGCGCACGACCGCAGGGCCAAGCGGCTCTCGATGACCGAATCGGGTAGCCGCTGGTGGGCGGGGCTCTCCGCGGAGCTCGCCGGCGCGCGATCGGGGTTCTTCGACGCATTGTCCGAGCGCGAGCTCGGCGAACTCGAGAGATTGCTGCGGAAGCTCGAGGCCGGGGTCAGCGCTCCGCCCCGGTGACCAGCCACACGTCCCCTCGGACCCGGTGCCACAGGAAGCCCCACCGGATGCCCATGAAGACCATGAACACCGCCCACAGCACTGCCACGGCCACCGGGTCGCCGAGCCCGGCCAGGACCGGCGTCTGCCAGCGGACGGCGAGCACGAACGGCAGGTAGAGCGCGAGTGTCGCCGCCATCGCACCGGCGAGCCAGCGCCCGTCGCCCGCACCGATCAGAACCCCGTCCACCACGAAGACCAGTCCGGACAGCCACCCCGTGGCGCCGATCACGAGCAGGGCCGCGGCGAGCGCGGCACGCACGGCCGGGTCCGCGGTGAAGACCACAGGGAGAACTCCGGACCCGGCCGCCAGCAACAGGCCGAGCCCGAGACCGGCCCACGCCCCCCAACGGATCATCGTGGTCGTGGCCGCGCGTACCGCCGCCGCATCGCCCGCACCGAGCGCCTTGCCGGTGAGTGCCTGCGCGGCGATGGCGAGCGCGTCGAGCGCGAACGCCTGGAACGTCCAGATCGTCCCCGCCACCTGGTGGGCCGCCAACGGGACCTCACCCAGGCCCGCGGCCACCCAGGTCGTGACCAGCAGGATCGCACGCAGGGCGAGCGTGCGCACCAGCAGGGGCACACCTGTCGCCGCGGCCCGCACCACCCGTCCCGGCTCGGGACGCAACGGCGCGTGCACCTGCAGCGCGCGGCGCACCACGACCGCCACCAGGCCGAGCGCCATCGCGCTCTGCGCGAGGACGGTGCCCCACGCCGAGCCGGCGATCCCCCAGCCCAGGCCCAGCACGAACCACAGGTTGAGCACGAGGTTGCCGCCGAAGCCGAGCACGGAGGCGACCAGCGGGGTGCGGGTGTCCTGCAGGCCGCGCAACGCCCCGGTGGCGGCGAGCACCACCAGCATTGCCGGAATGCCCGCAGCCGAGATGGCGAGGTAGATGGTCGCCTGGCCGAGCACGTCCGCGGATGCCCCGAACAGCCCCGACAGCGGGGCCGCACCCAGACCGACCCCCACGGCGGTCGGCACCCCCAGGATCAGGGCGAGCCAGATCCCGTCCAGTCCGGACGCGAGCGCGGCCCGCTCGTGGCCCGCGCCCACCTGCCGCGCGACGATCGAGGTGGTGCCGTAAGCGAGGAACACGAACACCCCGGCGGCGGTGACCAGGATCGCGCTGGCCACGCCCAGGCCGGCCAGCTGGGCGGTACCGAGGTGCCCGACGATCGCCGTGTCCGCGAGCAGGAAGAGCGGCTCGGCGACAAGAGCGAGGAAAGCGGGCAGGGCCAGCGCGAGGATCTCCCTGCTCTGGCTGTTCGGCGTCCGCACCGGGTCACGGTATCCCGCCGGCAGCGCCGCTCGAGCCGAACGGCCACCGCCGACCGCGAGGCGTTCCTGCCTCCGATGCCCGGGCCAGGGCCAAGGCCGGCGATCCGGAGCACACGGCGGCAGGACCCTCCGTTTCGCCGGCCCGGATCCGCCGCGGCAGCAGGCCGCGCCCGCCCTACACTGGGGAGTCGACCCCATCCTTCGCAGGAGCCCACATGACCGTCCGACCGGCCGCGGCCCTGCGCTCGCACGGGGTCTGGGCGGGCTTCGCTGGCACCGTGCTGGTGGCGTGGGGCAGCTGCCACCCCGAGTTCTCCTTCTCGCCCGACGGCTGGCCCGCGAACTGGGTGAACGCGATCGGGCTCTCCGCCTCGATGCCCTGGAACCGCGTGGTGCTCGTCGTTGGGGTCGTGGCGCTGGTCTGGGGATGGTGGCATATCCGGCCCACCCGGGAGCGTCCCGCCGTCCACGCGGGTACGGCCCTCGCCCTGTGGAGCCTCCCGCTGCTGGTGGTGCCGCCCGTGCTCAGCCCGGACGCCGTGCTCTACGCCGACCTGGGCTGGACGCTGTCGGTCGGCGAGAACCCCTACCACGTGGGACTCGCCACGTCGGGAGGGCCGTTCGCCTACCTGGTCGACCCGTTGTGGGCCGGCAGCGGGGTCGCCTACCCGCCGCTGACCCTGCGGCTCAACGAGCTGGTCGTAGTCGCGACCGGTGCCCAGTCCTACTGGTCGGTCGTCGCGATGCGGATCCCCGCGGTGCTCGCCGTTGCGGCCATGCTCGTCCTGGTGCCCCGGATCGCCACCCTGCTCGGCCGGCCGAAACGTGGCGCGGTCTGGCTCGGCGTCCTCAACCCGCTGCTCGTGCTGCACTTCATCGGGGCCGCGCACAACGACGCGCCGATGGTCGCCACCACCCTCGCCGCGATCTGGGTGGTGCTGCGCTGGCCACGCTGGTGGTCCACCTTCCTCGCCGGACCCCTCCTCGTCGCGGTCGCGATGGCCTTCAAGCAGCAGGGCGGACTCGCCATCGTCGCGGTGGCCGGCCTGCCGGTCGCAGCCACTCTCGCCGCGCTCCCGCTCGGCCGGCGACTCTGGCTACTCGGCTGGCGGACGGTCGTTGCCACCGCCGTGGCGCTGGTCGGCTTCGTTGCCATCAGCGCCGCCTCCGGCCTCGGCTTCGGCTGGGTGGAGTGGCTCGACCTGATGGGCCTGGCCGGGACGCCGGCACCGCTGGCCCTGCTGGCCAAGGCGGGCGCGATCCTGTGGGCGAACGGTGGCGGCTCCTACACGGGCTTCCTGATCGTCGCCGGGCGAATCGGCACCCTCGTCCTGCTCCTGGTACTGGTGTGGATCGGCGTCCGCTTCAGCGACCGTCCGCTCAGCCTCGTGGCGTGGGGCTCGCTGGCGGTCGCCGTCCTCGGCCAGGCCCTGCACCCCTGGTACCTGCCGTGGAGCCTCGCACTGCTCGGGCTGGTGCCGCTCACCCGCAAGCAGCGGTACGCGGTCTTCGGATTCGCGATCGCCTTCTGCGTCTGGAACGCCTTCCAGACCGTGATCTGGCACGGCCAGAACTGAACCCTGCCCGGGCCTGGGCCAGCCCTGGCGCCCAGAGCTCGACCCGAGGACGGGGCGCCCGCCGCGGCGGCCGGCCCGATCCGGTGAGGCTTGCCACGCGTGGCAGGATCGTGACATGCGCGTGGCGATCGGCGGCAGCACCGGACTGCTCGGCACCGCACTGTCCCGCCACCTGGTTCAGGCCGGGCACGACGTGGTCCGGCTGGTCCGCGGATCGGTGACCGCGTCCGGCCAGCGCCGGTGGGACCCGGACGCCGGTCGGATCGAGACCCCCGGCCTCGACGACGTGGACGCCGTGGTGAACCTGGCCGGAACCCCGATCGCCGGCGGGCGCTGGACGAAGGACCGCAGGACCGAGATCCGTCGGTCCCGGATCACCTCGACCTTGACCATCGTGACCAGCCTCACCCCGGACGGCCGCTGCCAGCGCTTGCTCAACGGCTCGGCGATCGGCTTCTACGGCGACACCGGGCTGGAGGTCGTGGACGAGTCCATGCCCGCAGGACGCGGCTTCCTCGCCCAGGTCGTCGCCGACTGGGAGGCTGCGGCGGGACACTCACCCGTGCCCACCGCTGTCCTTCGCACCGGCCACGTGCTCGCCCGCGAAGGCGGCTACCTCGCCATGCAGCGACCCCTGTTCGCGATCGGCCTGGGCGGACGCGTCGGCAGCGGACGCCAGTTCCTGTCCTGGATCAGCCTCACCGACCACGTCCGCGCGATGGCCTTCCTGCTCGAGCACGACCTGACCGGCCCGGTGAACCTCGTCGCCCCGAACCCGGTGAGCAACGCCGAGTTCACCCGCAGCTTCGGCCGCCACCTGCACCGGCCCACACCGCTGCCGTTGCCGTTGACCGCCGTCGGAGCGATCTTCGGCCGCGAGTTCGTCAACGAGGCGCTGCTCCCGGGCCAGCGGGTTCGCCCCGCGCGCCTGATCGAGGCCGGCTTCAGCTTCGAGCAGCCCGTCCTCGACCAGGCCCTCGCCGCCATCGGCTGACCCGCTCCGGCGGGACCGGCGCCCTCCGTCCCGGCCGGCCGGACCCTCCCGAACCGGCGGGCG
>DehalE1_100054_pt1 | contig 18568 bp, 19 predicted proteins | sample DehspE1_FD_43922 | JGI IMG/M metagenome (IMG submission 43922) | reverse complement strand
GCCTGGCGCGGACCGCCGCGGCAGCCACGGTGGCCGTCGCACTGGGCGAAGGGGACGCCGACGGGCTGGCCCCGGTGGCGACCGGAGCAGGTGCCGGGCCGGTCGACACCGGCGCTCCTGCGGTGGCTGAGGTACAGCCGGCCAGCAGCACGGCAGTGAGCAGTGGAGCCAGCAGCTGCGCGATGGCCCGCGGCAGTACGGTGCCGGATGGCCGCCGCCTTGATCGGTCGGCAGCTCGCGATAGGCTCGGCTCACACATCGGGTATCCATCATGACAGAGAGGCTCAGATGACTCCGACGGACAGGCCAACGTTCGCGCGCCCCAAGATCCAGCCGAGCCTGCATTTCGATGTCACCATCGAGATCCCGAAGGGCACCAAGAACAAGTACGAGATGGACCACCACACCGGCCGGATCCGGCTCGACCGGACGTTGTTCACCTCCACCCAGTACCCCAACGACTACGGCTTCATCGAAGGCACTCTGGGCCAGGACGGCGACCCGCTCGACGCCATGGTGCTCGTCCCCGAAGCCACCTTCCCCGGCGCCCTGATCGAGTGCCGCGCGATCGGCATGTTCCGGATGAAGGACGAGATGGGCGCCGACGACAAGGTGCTGTGCATCCCGGTCGCCGACCAGCGCCAGATGGACCTGAAGGAACTCACCGACCTGCCCAACCTCACCCTGCTGGAGATCGAGCACTTCTTCAGCGTCTACAAGGACCTCGAGCCCGGCAAGTCCGTCGAGGGCGCCGTCTGGGTCGGCCACGCCGAGGCCGAACACGAGATCAGGAACAGCTGGGCACGCGCCAGGGGCACCTCGTACGAGAGCGAGTTCACGCGCGACTGACGCCCCGCACGGGGCGTGACCCGAAGGACGTAGATGGCGACCCGCGGTGAACCCAAGGCCCACCGGCTCTACCTCCTGCGCCATGCCGAGGCGGCTCACACCGGCGCGGACTGGCGCGACATCACCCGGGAGTTGACTCCGAAGGGTCGCCGCCAGGCCCGCGAGGTCGGCGAGATCCTCGCCCACCAGCGGATCGAGTTGGTGCTCTGCTCCTCGGCCACGCGCGCCCGCCAGACCGCGGAGCTGCTCCGGTTGCAGGCACCCGTCCGCTACCTGGACCGGCTGTACAACGCCGGCACCCGCCAGCTGCTGGCCGAGCTCTCCGGCATCGAGGATCGGCTCCACACCGTGCTGGTCGTCGGGCACGCGCCGGGCATCCCCGCGCTCGCGGAGAACATCGCCGACCGCCAGCACTCCAGCGCGGACGCGCTCGCGCTGATCCGGTACAACTTCCCGCCGGCCACGCTGGTCGGCCTGGAGTTCTTCGACGGCTGGTCGGCCCTCGCCGAGGCCCGCCTGTTCACTGCCCGCCACGGCTGACCGGCGAGAGCTCTCGGCGACAACGCTGGCTCTCGGCGTAGTTTTGGGGACGTGCGAACCGCCGAGTACCCGCGTCCGGCGCATCTGCTGGCGCACTTCAGCGACACCCACCTTCGCCACCCGGACGACCCGCTCGTGGGTGGCGTCCTGGATGCCCGACCGAACCTGGTCGCCGCGCTCGAGGCTGCGTCCGCCCACTCCCCCGAGGCGCTGGTGTTCACCGGTGACCTGTCCGACGACGGGACGCCCGAGTCGTACGCCGAGCTCCGCAGGATCGTGCAGCCGGTCGCGACGCGGCTCGGGGCCGCGGTGATCTGGGTGAACGGCAACCACGACGAGCGCGCGGCCTTCGACGCCGCACTGCTGGGTGGGACGGGGCGCACCGACCCGCTGAACCAGGAGCACCGGATCGGCGGCCTGCGGGTGCTCTGCCTGGACAGCACCGTGCCGGGCCTGGACCACGGCTCGGTCGCGCCGGACTCACTGATTTGGCTGGCCGACCAGCTGGCCGAGCCCGCGCCGGAGGGGACGATCCTGGCGATGCACCACGCACCGCTGCCGGTCGTTCAGGATCTCGCCGCGAGCTGGGAGCTCGTCGGGCAGCCGGAACTCGCCGGGGTGCTCGCCGGCTCGGACGTCCGCGCGATCCTGGCCGGGCACTTCCACCAGGCCGGCTTCGGGGTGTTCGCCGGCATCGGCGTCCACGCCGCCACCTCGCTGTGCTACAGCCAGGACCTCTTCACCGGGCGCGGCATCCGCGGCCAGGACGGCGCCCAGGCGTGGCAGCTGATCAGCGTGCACGCCGCGACGATCAGCTCCACGGTCGCACCGATCGGCCACTACCCCACCGTGGTCGCGCTCCACGAGGCCGCCGACGCCCCCGCCGAACTGGCGGCTCGCGGCGTCCGCTTCCCCGGAGCCTGACCGGGTGGACCGAGTTCGGAACCGTCCCCGATTCGGACCGAGTTCGGAACCGTCCCCGATTCGGTCCAGGAGGCGATCGGCGAGTCCGGCGAACCACCTGCGGGCCCGCACTCGCCGGGCTAGCGTGAAATCTGGGGAGCGCGTCCCTGGGTCGACGCGCGCGCCGGATACCCCCTAGGGTATAGTGGTTGATCGGCGATGCTGCCGACAGAAGGAGAAGCACATGGCAGAGGTCCTCATCCTCGGAGCGGGTGTATCCGGCCACACCGCCGCACTGCACCTGCGGCGACTGCTGGGGAGCCAGCACAAGGTGACCGTCGTGTCGCCGAACTCCCAGTGGAACTGGATCCCCTCGAACATCTGGGTGGGCGTGGGCGAGATGGCAAAGAAGGATGTGGTCTTCCCGCTGGCCCCCGTCTACGCGCGCAAGAAGATCGGCTTCCACCAGGCGAAGGCCGTCGCGATCCGGCCGAAGGGCGACGCCGACGACTCCCGGGGCGCGGTGGACATCGAGTACACCCTGCCCGAGAAGGCCGGCACCACCGAGAGGTTGCGCTACGACTACCTGATCAATGCCACCGGTCCGAAGCTGAAGTTCGAGGCCACCGAGGGCATGGGTCCGGGCGGACACACCGAATCGGTCTGCACCGCCGACCACGCCGTGGAGGCGAACCACAAGCTCCGCGAGGTGATCGAGGTGCTCAAGACCGGCAAGCCGCAGACGTTGGTGGTGGGCACCGGCCACGGCACCTGCACCTGCGAGGGCGCGGCGTTCGAGTACGTCTTCAACGTCGACCACGAACTGCGCCAGGCCGGCGTCCGCGACCTGGCCCGGGTGGTCTACCTCACCAACGAGGCGGCACTGGGCGACTTCGGCGTGGACGGCATGGTCTTCGACCAGCAGGGCTTCCAGACCACCAGCGAACTGTGGACGGGCTCGCTGTTCCGCGAGCGCGGCGTCGAGGCGGTCGTCGGGACGCACGTGCATCGGGTCGAGGAGCGCACGATCCACTACGAGACCCTGGACGGCACCACCCACACGCTCGAGTTCGACTTCGCCATGCTGATCCCGCCGTTCGGCGGTGTGCCGCTGCAGGCCTACGACGCCGAGGGCAACGACATCACCAGCGAACTGTTCGCCCCGTCCGGCTTCATGAAGGTGGACGCCGACTACACGCCCAAGCCGTACGAGGAGTGGCGGGCCGAGGACTGGCCGACCACCTACGCGGCCCCGGGCTACGACAACATCTGGGCCGTCGGAATCGCGTTCGCGCCGCCGCACCAGATCTCGAAGCCGCGCAAGTCCCCCAACGGGACCGTGATCGCTCCGTCTCCGCCACGCACGGGCATGCCGTCCGGCGTGATGGGCAAGACGGTGGCCATGACCATCGCCGACCGGATCAAGCACGGCACCAGCGCCGCGCCGCACACGGCGTCCATGGCCCGGATGGGTGCGGCCTGTGTCGCGTCCGCCGGCACGGGCCTGACCAAGGGCTCGGCGGCCGCGATGACCATGCTCCCGGTGGTGCCGGACTACCAGCGCTTCACCACCGGACGCGACGAGCGGGAGACCCGTGGGGAGCTGGGCCTGCACGGCCACTGGGTGAAGCTGATGCTCCACTACCTGTTCCTGTACAAGGCCAAGGCCCGCCCGGGCTGGCAGATGATTCCGGAGTGAGAAATGACACAACTCTCCATGCATGAGCCGGCCGGCGGCGGGAATCCCGTCCTCGACCTGTCCAAGGCCCCGCTGCCCACCGCGAAGACGCTGGGCGCCCGCCGCAACCTGTGGCTGCAGTTCTGGCGCTTCGTGGCCTTCGATCTGCGGATCATGCGGATGGTGATCAAGGGCCACCACTGACCCGTCCACCTCCGCCTTTCGCCGGACCCGTTGAGGCCGCTGCCGAGTACCGGCAGCGGCCTCAATCATCGATGGTCACGCGGGGCAGGTCGCGGCGTTGGGGAAAAGGTCGAGGGCGCTACACGATCAGGTGTAGCGCCCTCGATGTGAGTGCGGTGGCCCGATCAGGCCAGGGAGAGGAAGAGCTTCTCCAGCGACGCGGTGTCCACGCCGCCCTGGCCTTCGGGATCCTCGGTGATGCACTGCTTGAGGCCGGCGGCGATCACGGCGAAGCCCGCCCGGTCGAGCGCCTTCGAGACCGCGGCGAGCTGCGTGACGATGTCCTTGCAGTCGCGGCCCTCCTCGATCATCCGGATGATTCCGCCGATCTGGCCCTGGGCGCGCTTGAGGCGTTTGAGCACTGCGCCCAGATCATCGGTGTCGAGTTGCATGGTGGCCGCTCCCTCAGCGTTACGGATGAGGGAGATCATACCTGCCGGCGTATGGGGCGAGGGGCTCATGACGCGCCCGCCGGGTCGAGGACCGGGCCCTCGTCGGAGCCGGCCTCGGCCGCCTCCTGCTCGGCGAGTTCGGCGCGCACGGCGTCCATGTCGGCCGCGCGGACGGCGGCGATCAGCTCCTCGAGGGGCTGGGCCGGCATCGCACCGGGCTGGGCGTAGACGAGGATGCCCTCGCGGAAGACCATCAGGGTGGGGATCGACATGATCCGTGCAGCGGCGGCCAGCTCGCGCTCGGCCTCGGTGTCCACCTTGCCGAAAACGAGGTCGGCGTGCTTCTCGGACGCCGCCTCGTAGACCGGGGCGAACATCCGGCAGGGCCCGCACCAGGCGGCCCAGAAGTCAACGAGGACGATGTCGTTCTCGGTCACGGTCTGCTCGAACGTGGCGGCAGTCAGATTCTGCGTGGCCATTCGGAACTCCTTTTCCAGATACCCCCTAGGGTATCACGCACGCGCGGGAACTGTCCCATCGAAGCCGGTCAGCTCCAGCCAGAATGTCGAGCCCTGCCCCGGGACGGAGTCGACGCCGTACCGGCCACCGTGGGCCGAGACTATCGCGGCGACGATCGCCAGGCCGAGCCCGGATCCCTTCGGTGTCGCCGGCGCCGGACCACCGACGGCCGCGGCGGACCGCGCCCGGTAGAACCGGTCGAACACCCGGGGCAGCTCCTCGACCGGGATGCCGCGACCGCGATCGGTCACTCGCGCCCGCACCATCGGGCCGAGTCGCTGTGCGCCGAGCACGATCGGGGAGCCGTCCGGGGAGTACTTCACCGCATTGGCCACCAGCGCCGTCAGTGCCTGCCGGATCCGGTCGGGGTCGGCCAGGACGATGGTCGCACCGGTCCGCTCCACGACCACGGCACGATCGGGGTTGCGGACCCGCAGGTCCGCGGCCAGCTCCTCGACCACCGTGCCGAGGTCGAGCGGACGCAGCTCGAGCGCCGCACTGTCGGTGAGCGCGGTCAGGTCGAGCAGATCGTCGACGATCCGGCCCATCCGGGTCGCCTCGGCATTGATCCGGCCCATCGCGTCGGCCACCTGCTCGGTGGAAGCCAACCCGCCGGCGGCGTACAGCGAGGAGTAGCCGCGCAGCGTCGTCAGCGGGGTGCGCAGCTCATGGCTGGCGTCCGCCACGAAGCGGCGCAGCTCCTCCTGCCCCGCGGCTGTGGTCGCGACCATGGCGTTGAAGGCGTGGCCCAGGCGCCCCGCCTCGGTCTGCGGATCGGCGGTCTCGACCTGCACCGGCGCGCGTCCGCCCGAGGCCGTGACATGCTCGGCCGCGGACGTGAGCCGGGCGATCGGACGCAGCCCGAGCCGGTCCACCCAGTACGCGACGAGGCCGATGACGGCGGCGACGCCGAGCCAGGCCAGGCCGAGCGCAAGGAGCAGCCGCCGGAAGGCCGCCTCGACACCAGCGATGGACAGCGCAACCACGGCATACCGGCCCCCGTTGAGCGGCACCTCGACCAGCCGGACGCGCTCCCCGCCGCCCACGATCGCACGGGTGAGCGGCCCCGCGTCCCGCTCGTTGCCGAGCAGCACCGGAACCAGGCCGGGATCCGCGTTGGGCGTGAGCACCGTGACCAGGGCGCCGTTCGCGCGCAGGACGCCGATGTACACGTCGGTGAGCAGGCCGGCCGCGGCGCCGTTGCCCGCGTCCGCCCGGTTGGCGATGGCGAGCAGGGCGCGGCCGTCCGTGGTCAGGGTGCTGAGCCGTTCGTCGAGCTGGGCGATCAGGTAGGCGCGCTGGGAGAGCGCGACCCCGACGAACGCGAGCGCGGTCACCACCAGCAACGTGGTGATCGCTACGGCCAGCCGCCGGCGCAGCGTCATCACGGCTCCCGCACGGAGTAGCCGACGCCGCGCACGGTGTGGATCAGCCGGGGCTCGGTGGCGTCCACCTTCTTGCGCAGGCTGGAGATGAACGACTCGATGATCGCCGACTCGCCGCCGAAGTCGTACTGCCAGACCTCATCGAGGATCCGGTCCCGGGTGACGACGCGCCCGGCGTTCGCGATCAGGCACGCGAGCAGCTTGAACTCGGTCGCGGACAGGGTGACCTCCCCCCCGCCGCGCCAGACCCGGTGCGCATCGGCGTCCAGGACCAGATCGGCCACCTGCCAGCGGTGGACCGGCTCCGGCGCCTCGCCGCGCCGCCGCAACGCCACCTGCACCCGGGCGACCAGCTCCTCGAGTGCGAACGGCTTCACCACGTAGTCGTCCCCACCAGAGGTCAGGCCGCGAACCCGGTCGCCGGTGGTGCCACGGGCGGTGAGGAAGATCACCGCGGCCCGGCTCCCGGCGGCACGCATGCGGCGCAGCACCTCGTAGCCGTCGAAGTCGGGCAGCTGGATGTCGAGCACCACCACCTGCGGGTCGAAGGCTGCGGCTGCGGCCACCGCGGCGGCGCCGGTGCCGGCTGTCTCGACCTGATGGCCCTGCAGGCGCAGCGCGGAGCCGACGAGGAACGAGATGTTCTCCTCGTCGTCGACCACGAGCACGCGCGGGCTTTCCTGCACGCGTACAAGATGCCAGCTACCCCGGCCCCGGATCGAGGCGCCGACCCGGCTTCCAGCAGATCTCCAGCTTTCGTTGACGCCGTCTCCAGCCGGGCGGCGGAGTATCGAGGGCAGGAACCACCAGGAGGGGATTCATGAAGCTCACCACGTCCATCGCTGCCGGTACCGCGGTGTTGGCACTCGCCGGCGGCCTGTTCGCCGTCCAGGCGTCCGCCGAACCGACCACGCCCGCGCCCAGTCCGACCGCCACCACGAAGGCGGCCGGCGGCACCGGCGTCGCCTGGTTCTACCGCGCCCTGACCGACGCGCAGCGGCAGTGCCTGGCCGATGCGAACCTGCAGCGCCCCAAGGGCAAGCTCACCGACGCCCAGGTGAAGGAGCTCCAGCAGCAGGTGCAGGCGGCGCTGAAGGCCTGCGACGTCACGGTGCCCGCGAAGGTTGCCGCCCGTCCGCGGCTCGGCTTCCGCTTCGCCGCGCTCACCGCCGCGCAGCAGCAGTGCCTGGCGGAGGCACGCCTCACCCGTCCGCTCGGCAAGCTCACGGATGCGCAGAAGGCGGCGGTACGTCAGTCGGTCGTCGATACGGTGAAGGCCTGCGTGGGCTGAGCCCTACCCCACGTCGCCGGGGTCACACCCGGGACGCGACCCGGTCCGGACGGCCCACCCCTGAACCGTCCGGACCGCCAGTCAGCCGGCCACCGCGGGCGCGCCCGCGGGTCAGGGTCGCCGGTCTGTACGGTCGGCCCGGACGCGGACCGGAACGAGCTCGGCACTCCCGCTGCCCCGCCGGTGCCCACCCCAGTGGGCCACGGCGAACGCAACGGCGCCGATGGCAACCAGGAACGACCCCTCCCAGACGATCAGTTCCGTCATCACCACTGCTCCGTCTCCGGCCCTGCGTGCCGGGCCATGAACCGAGCGTGGCTCGCTTTCCTGTGCCGAACCTGTGAACAGGCACTGAGCTGCACGGGGAGACCGGTCCGACCCGGGCTCCACTGGTGCTGGAGGCCCGAATCGAACCGGTCTCCCACGGATCCACGGCTCACCGGCCGGGTACCGCGGTGTGCCCTACAGGTCCACGTCCCCGATCAGCGGGCGCAGGGTGCCGTAGGCGATCCGCAGGCCCTCGACGACCTTCTCCGGCGTGCCGCCCCACAGCGGGTCCTCGTGCTCGACCGAGAGAGTGCCGGTGAATCCCACCTCATAGAGGCGGTCGACGACCTTCGGCCAGTCGACACTGCCCCGGCCGGGTACCCGGAATCGCCACCAGCCCATCTCCCAGGGGTTGCCGCCCTTGTCGACGACCCCGAAGAAGCCGTACTGGTTCCGCTTCTGGGGGAAGAGCTCGAGGTCCTTGGCCTGGGCGTGGACGATGTACTTGGCGAACGGGCGGATGGTCTCCACCGGGTCGATGCCGATCCAGGTCAGGTGGGACGGGTCCCAGTTCAGGTACAGCCCGAGCTTCGTGGTCAGCCACTCCCACAGTTCCGGGGAGTAGGCGAGGTTGGCCGGGTAGCCGTCGGGGTGCCAGCCCTCCATCACACAGTTCTCGATGATGATCTTGACGCCACGCTCGCCGGCGTAGTCGACCAGCTCGGGGAAGATCCGCTCGGCCTCGGCCATGTTGTCGACCACCGACTTCGTGACGTCGCGTCCGATGAACGTGCCGACCGTCTCGACCCCGAGCGACTGGGCGGCGTCGATGCACGCCTTCACGTGGGTGCGGATCTCCTCGCGCCGCGCGAGATCGCCGATCAGGTTGTTCTCGTAGTAGGCGAGCGAGGAGATCTCCAGCCCGGTGCGCTCCAGCAGCGCCTGCGTCGCCTCGACGTCGGCTCCGCTCCAGCGCGCGACCGGCAGGTGTGACGCCTCGAACGGCCGCCCCGGCCCGCCGGGCCAGCAGGCCACCTCAAGGCACTGGTAGCCCTGCCCCGAGGCGTACTCGGCGATCTGCTCCAGCGACCAGGACGGCAGGCAAGCGGTGAGCATTCCCAGCTTCATGGTGTTCCTCTCGTGGTAGTTCTCTGATGGTGGGTCTCGCGGCTCGGCGGGCGGGCGCCTCGACCGGCCACGAAGGGTGGTTCAGGGTTGGGTCACCAGCGGGCTCCAGCCCGACGGTAGCGGTTCGGGGACCGGCGGGACGGAGGTGACCTCGACCGGAGCGCCGGAATCGATCGACTCGGTGATCGCGAACATGATGTCGAGCACGTGGTAGGCCAGCTCACCACTGGCGCGCGGGGGCGCACCCGTCGCCAGCGAGCGGGCCATGTCGACCACCCCGATCCCCCGACCGGTGCCCGCGTCGGGGACCTCGACCTCGTCGGCCACCGTGCCGCCGACGTGCCTGATCACCGTGCCGCCGAAGCGGTTCGGGTCGGGTGCGACGATCGTGCCGGAGGCACCCTGGAACTCCAGCACGCCCGTGCGCGCCAGCCCGGAGTCGAACGAGAACAGCGCCACCGAGGACGGCCCGGACGCGTGCCGCAGCAGCACGTTCGCCGTGGTCGGCACGGTCACCGGGAAGTCGGCGCCGGCGCGCGGCCCCGCCAGGACCGTGCGGAGGTCCCGGGCCCGGCCGCCCGCGGCGACGACGGAGGTCACCGGCCCGAACGCGAGCACGAGCGCGGTGAGGTAGTAGGGGCCCATGTCGAGCACGGGGCCGCCGCCGGCGGAGAAGAAGAACTCCGGGCTCGGGTGCCAGGCGTCGGGGCCAGGGTTCTGCATGATCGCCAGGCCGGCGAGCGGGCGTCCGACCGTCCCGTCCGCGAGCGACCGCAGGGCCGCCTGCAGACCCGGTCCGAGCACGGTGTCCGGGGCGCAGCCGACCTGCAGTCCCCGGGCCGCCGCCTCGTCCAGCAGGGCGCGCGCGGACGCCCGGTCGAGGCCGAGCGGCTTCTCGCTCCAGACGTGCTTTCCCGCGCGGACGGCCCGGGTGGAGACCTCCGCGTGCGCCGCCGGGATGGTGAGGTTCACCACCAGGTCGACGTCGGGGTGGTCGAGCACCGCGTTCGGACCGCCCGAGGCAGGAACACCGAAGGCCTTCGCCTGCCCGGCGGCCCGCGCCTCGTCGAGGTCGCCCAGGGCGACCACCCGCACGTCGGGGTACGTGCCGAGGTGGGTCAGGTACTGCGTGGAGATGTTGCCGGCGCCGACAAGGCCGACACCGACCGGCATCAGCGAGCCTTGAGGTACGCCACGCTCTGCCGAACCTCGTCGACCGGATCGATCGCGGCGAAGTCGAACTCGACCACCCAGGTGCGATTGGCCGAGGCCTCCAGAATCGGCGTGAGGTCCATCAGGCCGGTGCCGAGGACCACGTTGGCCGCGCCGCTGCGGGAGGGCTGCAGGGGGCCGTCCTTCACGTGCAGGTGGGTGATCCGGTCGCCGTAGGTGTCCAGGAGCGCCGGCACGTCGCGTCCGCCGGCCGCGGCCCAGTAGGTGTCGACCTCGAGCACGATCCGGGGATCGAGCAGCGAGACCAGGAAGTCGTAGGCGGGCACGCCGTCGACGTCGGGTGCGGTGAACTCGAAGTCGTGGTTGTGGTAGCCGATCGCGATACCCGCGGCAGCGAAGCTGTCGACGACGCCGTTGAGCGCCGTCGCGAGCTCGCGGATGCCTGCCTCGTCCTGCCACTTCTCGGGATCCCAGAACGGCTGGAAGATGGTCTTCACGCCGAGCGCCTGCGCGGCGGCGAGCACCTTCTCCGGTTCGCTGATCAGGCCGGCGTGGGCGCTGCCGGCCTTCAGGCCGTGAGCGGCGAGCGCCTCGGCGAGCCAGGCGAAGTTCTCGATACCGAAGGGTTCCACCTCGTCCAGGCCCATCGTCGCGAGGGCGGCGAGGGTCGCGTCCCGGTCGGACGTGAGCTGGTCGCGAAGGGTGTAGAGCTGCAAGCTGAGTGTGGCCACAATGCCTCCTGTTGCGGGAAATGATCGCGCTCTCAGCATAGGGCAGATAGGATGAACGCGCTCTCACCTGTGCTGAACCGGTCGAGGGCCCGCCGATTACGAAGGAGTGATTGTGAGCAAGTTCCGGGTAGGCATCATCGGTGTCGGGTTCATCGGGACCCTGAAACACCTGGAGGGCCTGGCTGCCAACTCCGACCTGTGCGAGATCGTGGGGATCTGCGATCTCCTCCCCGAGCGGGCGGAGAAGGCGAAGGCGAACTTCGCCCCTGACGCCTACACCACCACCGACTACCACGAGATCGTCAACGACCCGAACATCGATGTGGTCTACGTGTGCACCTGGAATGTCAGCCACTGCGAGATCACCTGCGCCGCCCTCGAGGCCGGCAAGCACGTGATGTGCGAGAAGCCGATGGCCATCTCCGGCGCAGAGGCCCGCCAGATGGTGGAGACCGCGAGGCGCACCGGCAAGAAGTTGACCATCGGCTACCAGAACCGGTTCCGTCAGGACACCCAGTTCCTGCGCGGCGCGGTGGACGCCGGCGAACTCGGCGAGATCTACGTGGCGAAGGCCCACGCCGTCCGGCGCCGCGGGGTGCCGACCTGGGGCGTGTTCACCGACAAGGAGAAGCAGGGCGGCGGGCCGCTGATCGACATCGGCACCCACGCCCTCGACCTGGCCTTGTGGTACCTAGGCGACTACGAGGTGGAGTCGGTGACCGGCTCGGTGTACACCAAGCTGCGCGACAAGCCGCAGGGCAACCCCGGCGGCGGCTGGGACCCGGCCACCTTCAGCGTCGAGGACTCCGCGTTCGGCTACGTGAAGCTGAAGAACGGCGCCACGATCTTCCTCGAGGCCGCCTGGGCGCTCAACGACAAGAACCCCCGCGAGGCCGCGGTCACGCTGATGGGAACCGAGGGTGGCGCCGAGATCGAGCGCTCCGCCGCGGGCTACGAGGTCAGCCTGAACACGGTGCTGGCGGACCGCATGATCATCTCCGAGCCGAACGCCAGCACTCCTGGCTCGGACGGCTTCACCACGCTCGGCACGCTGGAGACGAAGCAGTGGCTGGAGGCGATCCGGGACGACCACGACCCGCTGGTGCTGCCCGAGCAGGCAGCCGTGGTGACCGAGGTGCTCGAGGCGATCTACGCGTCCGCCGCCTCCGGAGAGACCATCCGCTTCTGACTGGCGGCAGACCCAACAGGGGCCGGATCCGTACGGATCCGGCCCCTGCGGGTTGTTCGACGATCAGCCCTTGGTCAGCGGGCCGAGGGTCTTGTCGTTGGCGTACACCTCGGCGGCGTTGTCCTTGGTCACGATCACCGGGGCGATCAGGTAGGACGGGACGACCTTGACACCGTTGTCGTAGGACTTGGTGTCGTTGACCTCGGGGGTGCCACCCTGCTGCAGCGCCTGAACCATCTTGATCGACTGCGCAACCAGCAGGTTGGTGTCCTTGAAGATGGTCGAGTACTGCTTGCCGGCCATGATCGACTTCACGGACTCGACCTCGGAGTCCTGGCCGGTGACCACCGGGAGCGGCTTGCCTGCGGCGTCCACCGAAGCCATGGCCGCGCGAGCCAGGGTGTCGTTCGGGGACAGGATGCCGTCGAGATCGGCCTTCTGGTAGAAGCCGGACAGGATGGTGTCGAACCGCTTCTGCGCGTTCTCGGCCTTCCAGCCCTGGGTGACGACCTGCTCGAAGCTGGTCTGCTTCGACAGCACGGTCAGGGTGCCGTCGTCGATCTTCGGCTGCAGCACGCTCATGGCGCCGTCGAAGAAGACCTTGGCGTTGTTGTCATCCGGCGAACCCGCCATCAGCTCGATGTTCCACTTGGACTTGTCGCCCTTGCGCGCCTTGAGGCCGTCCAGCAGCGCCGTACCCTGCAGCACGCCGACCTTGTAGTTGTCGAAGGCCACGTAGTAGTCGACGTCCGGGGTGTTGGTGAGCAGCCGGTCGTAGGCGATCACGGTGATCCCGGCCTGCTTGGCCGCCGCGAGCTGGGTGCCCAGCTGCGAACCGTCGATGGCGCCGACGATCAGGACCTTGGCGCCCTTCTCGATCATCGCCTGGATCTGGTTCTGCTGCTCGGTCACGCCACCGTTGGCGAACTGCACCGACGGCTGGAAGCCGGCCGCGGTGAGCTGGTCGTTGAACAGCTGCTCTGCGAGCACCCAGTTCTCCGACGTCTTCTGCGGCATCGCGACACCGATCACGGCGTTGGCCTCGAAGCCTGCGGCAGCGCCAGAGGCGGAGCCGCTGGTCGTGGCTTCGGTACGCCCGCCCCCACAACCGGTGAGGGCCAGAGCCCCCGCGGCGGCCAGCACAATGGCGGCCTTTGCGAACTTCTTCATCCCTACCTCTTTCTTGTTCCGGGTCGCCGCCCTGGCTGTCCCGGTCCCGCCCGGCCGCCCCTGCGCGGCCGGGAAGTCTGGGACGGACCGCTTCAGCGCAGGTCCGTCGGGTTGACCATGCCGGCCTGCTCCTCCAGCAGGTCGGTTTCGGTCGGGGTCGCTGCCGCGACCTCCTTGTTGCGGCCGAACAGTCCGGTGATGGACGCCTTGCCCTGCCGCTTCTGCCACACGTCGAGGGCGACCGCGGCCAGCAGGACCAGGCCCTTGATCATCTGGGTCACGTCAGAGCCGGCGCTCATCAGCTGCAGGCCGTTGTTCAGCACGGCCATGACCAGGCCACCGATGATCGACCCGATCACGGTGCCGACACCGCCGGAGACCGCGGCACCGCCGATGAACACGGCCGCGATCGCGTCCAGCTCCCAGCCCACGCCGTCGAAGGGGCCGGACGCGGTCGAGCGGCCCACGAACATCAGGCCGGCGGCCGCCGAGAGCACAGCCATGTTGAGCATGACCAGGAAGTACGTCCTGCGCGTATTGACGCCGGACAGCTCGGCGGCGAGTCGGTTGCCGCCGACCGCGTAGATGTGACGTCCGGTGACCGTGCGTCCGGTGATGAAGCTGTAGACGATGACGAGCGCCGCCAGGATCAGACCGGGCACCGGGAACGAGGTGCCGGGACGGCCGGTGCCGAACATCCAGGTCAGCCAGCCGACCACGACGGCCAGCAGCACGATCCGGGTGATCGTCACCCAGAACGGCGGCACCTCGGCGTTGACCTTGATCAGCGCCTGCCGGCTGCGCAGCTGCATCCAGGCCAAGGCTGCGATGGTGAGCAGGCCGAGCAGAAGGGTGGAGTTGTTCATGCCGGTGTTCGGGCCCCACTCGGGCAGGTAGCCCGCCCCGATGAACTGGAAGTCCTTGGGCACCGGCACGGTGAGACTCTTGCCGACGAACTGGTTGGCACCGCGGAAGAACATGTAGCCGGCCAGGGTGACGATGAAGCCCGGGATGCCCATGTAGGCCACCCAGAAGCCCTGCCACGCGCCACAGATGGCGCCGATGACCAGGCCAAGCAGGATGCCGGCCCACCAGGGCAGGCCCCAGTCGCGCATCGCGATCGCGACCACGATGCCCACGAACGCTGCCACCGAACCGACCGACAGGTCGATGTGGCCGATCACGATCACCATGACCATGCCGATCGCCAGCACCAACACGTAGCTGTTGCCGTTGATCAGGTTCATCAGGTTGGTCGGCGTGATCACCAGGCCGCCGGTCATGATGTGGAAGAACAGGGCGAGCGCGACCAGCACGAACAGCATGCCGAACTGGCGAAGGCTGCCACCGAACAGTTTCTTGAGTGCATCCATCGTTGTCTTCCCCCTGGCCTCAGGCCGCGTTCTTGGTGGTGGTTGGGATCAGCGTCATCAGGCGCATCAGGTTCTCCTGCGTGGCGTCGGCCACGTCCAGGCAGCCGGTGATGGTGCCACTACTGACGGTGTAGATGCGGTCGCAGGTGCCCAGCAGCTCGGGGAGCTCCGAGGAGATCATCATGATCGCCTTGCCCTGCTGGGCGAGGGCATTCATGATCCCGTACATCTCGTACTTGGCACCCACGTCGATGCCGCGGGTGGGCTCATCCAGGATCAGCACCTCAGGCTCGGTGAACAGCCATTTCGCGACCACAACCTTCTGCTGGTTGCCCCCGGAGAGCTTGACCACGCCCTCGTTCACGTTCGGGGTCTTGATCCGCAGCTCCTGGCGGTACTTCTCCGCGGCGACGTACTCGGCGTTGCGGTCCACCACGCCCCGGGGCGAGATCAGGTCGAGTTCGGCCGAGACCACCGTGGTGCGAATGGAGTCGAGCAGGTTCAGGCCGAGCACCTTGCGATCCTCGGTGACGTAGGCCAGACCGAGCTCGATCGCCTGCTCGACGTTCTTCGGCTCGATCTCCTTGCCGTCGAGGAAGATCTTGCCCTTCACGTAGGTGCCGTAGGAGCGCCCGAACAGCGAGCGGGCCAGCTCGGTGCGCCCGGCGCCCATCAGGCCGGCGAAGCCGACGATCTCGCCGCGGCGGATGTTGAAGGTCGAGCCCTTGCAGACCAGCCGATCGTCGATCTCCGGGTGAGCGATCGTCCAGCCCTTCACCTCGAACATCACCTCGCCGATGTTCGGGGTGCGCTCGGGATAGCGGGAGGTCAGCTCGCGACCCACCATCCCCCGGATCAGACGATCCTCATCGACCCTCTCCCCGGGCGGGACGTCGATGGTCTCCACGCTCTTGCCGTCCCGGATGATCGTGATCGAGTCGGCCACGGCCGCGATCTCGTTCAGCTTGTGGCTGATCATGATGCAGGTGATGCCGTGGCTCTTGAACTCGCGGATCAAGTCCAGCAGGTGCGCCGAGTCGTTCTCATTCAGCGCCGCCGTCGGCTCGTCCAGGATCAGCAGCTTCACGTCCTTGCTGATCGCCTTCGCGATCTCGACCAGCTGCTGCTTGCCCACGCCGATGCTCTTGATCTGCGTGTCCGGGTCGTCCTGCAGGCCCACGTGCGCCATCAGTTCCCGCGCCTTCTGTCGTGCTGCGACCCAGTCGATCCCGAACCGGCCGCGCACCTCGTTGCCGAGGAAGATGTTCTCTGCGATCGACAGCTCCGGGATCAGCGCGAGCTCCTGATGGATGATCACGATCCCCGCGTGCTCGCTGGAGCGGATGTTCGCGAAGGTGGCTTCCTTGCCGTCGTAGATGATCTCGCCGGTGTAGGTGCCGTGCGGGTGCACACCGGAGAGCACCTTCATCAGCGTCGACTTACCCGCGCCGTTCTCGCCGCAGATCGCGTGGATCTCGCCACGCTGAACCCGCAGCGACACCCCGTCCAGGGCCTTCACGCCCGGGAACTCCTTGGAGATGTGCCGCATCTCCAGAATCAGATCGGACTCACCGGGCAACTGGTCCCCTCCTGGATCTCAGACGACCTCATGGGCCATCGATCGACGACACTGTGCGATGAGCGGGTTTGACCAGCCAATGTCATGAACCTGCTCGATCTGCACACTAGGTAGCCTGTTTTACACTGTCAACGGTCATATCCGGGTCGTTATCGAATCGTTTTCTTTCGACGATGGTTGAAAAGAGGGCGTTGGCTGGCCTATGCTCCTGCCATGTCGCCGACGACAGGACGCCCGTCACTGCGGGACCGAACCCGGGACGAGGTGTTCGCCCTGATCCGGGACTCGCGCGACCTCACCCGCTCGGCGCTGGTCGAACTCACCGGCCTCCCCAGCAGCACCATCGGCCACGCCGTCTCCCGGCTGCTCGCCGAGGGACGCGTCACCGAGTCGGCCCCACCGGCGAAGGGCCCTGGCTCGGGCAGCGGGCGTCCGGGTTCGATCCTGAACGCCGTGGCCACCACCACCCGCACGGGCGCCATCGACTTCGGCCACCGCCACTTCCGGGTCGCGCTCGGCGACGACGCGGGCAACGTGATCGACGAGGAGATCGTCCAGCTCAACGTCGACCAGTCGCCGGTGCGGGGTCTGGACGCGGCTGCAGCGAGCCTGCGCGCGCTCAGCGCGAGGAACTCGGTGTCGGCGCTGACCTGTGTCGCGGCCGGCGTCCCCGGGCCGATCGAGGTGGACACCGGTCTGGTCTGCTCGACCACCACCCTGTCGAACTGGGCCGGCATCTACCCGGCGCGAGAACTCGAGAAGCGGCTCGGCGTGCCCGCACTGGTCAGCAACGACGCGAGCGCCGGGGCCCTCGGCGAGCTGCACCACGGCGCCGGGCGGGGGCACCGGGACTTCCTCTACATCAAGGCCTCGCACGGCATCGGGGCCGGGATGGTGGTCCGCGGTGAGCTCTTCGAGGGCGGAACCGGGTTCGCCGGCGAGATCGGGCACATCATCATCTCCGGGCGACCCGAGCTGTGCCGGTGCGGCAACCGCGGCTGCCTCGAGGCCGTGGTCTCCGTGCCCTCGGTCAAGGAACAGCTGAGCCACACCCACCCTCACCTCGACGTGGACGCGGTCGACCTGTCCACCCTCAACGACCCGGTCACGGCGCGGATCCTGAACGAGAGCGGACGCACGATGGGCACCGTCCTGGCCGGGCTGTGCGACCTGCTGAACCCGACCCTGCTGATCATCGGCGGCGAACTCGGCGCGTCCGGGCAACCGCTGATCGACGGCGTGCGGGCCTCGGTGAACCGCTTCGCCCAGCCATCCACCTCGAGCGCGATCCAGGTGGTGGCGGCAGGCCTGGGCCAGCGAGCCGAACTCGTCGGAACCGTGCAGCTCGCCGCCGCACTCGCCCGCGCCTGACTAGGCCGCACCGTCCAGCGTGACGAAGCGGTAGCCGTGACTCCGGTACCACTCGATCACCCGGGGCAGGGCCACGACGGTGTTGCCGCGGTATGAGCTGACCAGGCTCTCGGGCTCGTGGCTCGCCTTCGTCGAGTGCATCAGGACGATGGGGTGTGCCTGCCCGTCGGCGGCAGTGGCGTTGGCGACGATCCGGTTGGTCGCCGCAGCCGTGGTGCGGGGCGGCTGCTTCCAGTCCTCACTGTCGACCGACCACAGCGCCGCGGTCATCCGCAGGCCCGACGCCGCGGCCAGGACGTTGGTCCGGAAACCGCCCGGCGGGCGGACGAAGCAGACCGGTCTCCCGGTCAGGGCGGCCAGCTCTGCGTTCGTCCGGCGGAACTGGTCGCGCAGGTACGCCAGGCTCCAGCCTCCCCTGACCTGCGTCGGGTAGTCGTGCGACCAGCTGTGGTCGGCGATCAGCTCGCCGTGTGAGGCCAGCAGCCGGACGATGTCCGGGCTCGTCTTGGCGTGCGCCCCGGTCTCGAAGAAGGTCGCGTGGATGCCGTAGTGATCGAGGATCCCGACGTAGTCGCGATCCGCCGGGCCGGGGCCGTCGTCGAAGGTGAGCGCGACGGTCTTCCCCTTGCCCGGCGCGTGGGTCACGAAACCGCTCGCCGGCTTCGGGCAGGCGGCGGGTGTGGCTGTCCCCGTCCGCGTCGGGGTCGGGGCGGACGTGGCGGGGACGGTGGTCGACGGGGTGGCCGCCGTCGGGCGGGCGTGTGCGGACGCGATGGTCGCGGGCGGG
>DehalE1_100053_pt1 | contig 19326 bp, 10 predicted proteins | sample DehspE1_FD_43922 | JGI IMG/M metagenome (IMG submission 43922) | reverse complement strand
GGCGGGGCGGCGTGAGGCCGTGCGGGTCGACGCCGCGGGGCTGGCAGACGGCGACCCGCTCGTCCGCGAACACGGCCGCCATCCGGGAGAGCACGTCCTCACGGGGCAGGAACGCGTCGTCGTCGTAGAAGAAGATCAGCTCGCCGGTGGTCAGTGCCGCGCCGATGTTGCGACCCTCCGGGATGCCGACGTTCTCCGCCAGGTGGTGGGTGCGGACCCAGTCCGGCACGCCCTCGGGCGCCCAGCCGTTGCCCACCAGTACCGTGTCCAGCTGGACTCCGGACTGGGTGTGCAGGGTCTCCAGCGCCTTCGCCAACTCGACCGGCCGGTTGCCCATCGAGAGGACGACGACACCGATGTTCGGAAGAGCTTCGGCGTCCTTCATTCCCGGCAGGCTAGTCCCTGTCCGGGTCGCGAGGCCTCCTCGACACCGCGGCGGACGAAAATCGGTTCGCCGAGGCGGTCAGGCGAGCTTCGCCGCCAGGTTCTCGTCGAGCGCGGCCAGGAACTCCTCCGTGGTCAGCCAGGGCTGATCGGGCCCGACCAGCAGGGCGAGATCCTTGGTCATCTTGCCCGACTCCACGGTCTCGATGCAGACCTGCTCGAGCGCCTCAGCGAAGCCGGTCACCTCGGGGGTGCCGTCGAGCTTGCCGCGGTGCTTGAGGCCACCGGTCCAGGCGAAGATCGAGGCGATCGGGTTGGTGGACGTCGGCTTGCCCTGCTGGTGCATCCGGTAGTGCCGGGTGACCGTGCCGTGGGCGGCCTCGGCCTCGACGGTCTTCCCGTCCGGAGTCATCAGCACCGAGGTCATCAGGCCCAGCGAGCCGAAACCCTGCGCCACGGTGTCGGACTGGACGTCGCCGTCGTAGTTCTTGCACGCCCAGACGTAGCCGCCCTCCCACTTCATCGCGGACGCGACCATATCGTCGATCAACCGGTGCTCGTAGGTCAGCCCGCGCGCGGCGTACTCCGCGGCGAACTCGGCCTCGAACACCTCGGCGAAGAGGTCCTTGAACGCGCCGTCGTAGGCCTTCAGGATCGTGTTCTTCGTGGACAGGTAGACCGGGTAGTCCCGCATCAGCCCGTAGCTGAAGGACGCCCGGGCGAAGTCGCGGATGGACTGGTTGAAGTTGTACATGCCCATCGCGACACCGCCGTCGTCGCCATAGTTGGCGACCACGTGCTGGATCGGCTCGGAGCCGTCGGACGGGGTGAACGTGATGGTCAGCTGGCCGGCGCCGGGCACCTTGAAGTTGGTGGCCTTGTACTGGTCGCCGTGGGCGTGGCGGCCGATCACGATCGGCTTGGTCCAGCCGGGGACCAGCCGCGGGATGTTCGAGATGATGATCGGCTCGCGGAACACCACCCCGCCGAGGATGTTGCGGATGGTGCCGTTCGGGGACACCCACATCTTCTTCAGCCCGAACTCGCTCACCCGGGCCTCGTCCGGGGTGATCGTCGCGCACTTCACGCCGACGCCCTCACGCTTGATCGCGTTCGCCGCGTCCACGGTGACCTGGTCGTCGGTGGCGTCGCGGTGCTCGATGCTCAGGTCGTAGTAGTCGAGGTTCACGTCGAGGTGGGCCGTGATCAGGCGGTCCTTGATGAACTGCCAGATGATCCGGGTCATCTCGTCCCCGTCCAGCTCCACCACCGTGCCGACGACCTTGATCTTCGCCATCCCCTGACCTTCCTGCTCGCGACGTTGCCCAAAACATACCGTGGCGGGACGCTACCCTTTCAGCCGTGATCGACTCGACCCACTGGCTGCTCACCCTGTCCTGCCCGGACCGTCCCGGGATCGTGCACCAGGTGACCGGCGCCATCGTGGAGGCGCGCGGCAACATCACCGAGCTCCAGCAGTTCACCTCCACCGAGTCGGGCCGGTTCTTCATGCGGGTCCAGGTGCAGTCCGGGTTCGACCGGTCGCACTTCGAGCGCGACTTCGCCGCGATCGCCGATGGCCTGGGCGCGCACTGGGTGCTCGACTACGTCGGACGCCGCCGGCGCACGCTGGTCCTGGCCAGCAAGGCCGGCCACTGCCTGAACGACCTGCTGTTCCGGAACCGCTCGGGCTACCTGCCGATCACGATCCCGAAGATCATCGCCAACCACCCCGACCTGTCCGACCTGGCCAGCTTCTACGGCATCCCGTTCGAGCACCACGAGGTGACGCCCGAGACGAAGGCGGACATCGAACGGCACATCCTGGACGTGGTCGCCGAGCACGACATCGAACTGGTCGTGCTGGCCCGCTACATGCAGATCCTTTCCCCCTCACTGTGCGAGGAACTCGCCGGCAGGGCGATCAACATCCACCACTCGTTCCTGCCCGGCTTCAAGGGCGCCAACCCCTACCGGCAGGCCCACTCGCGCGGGGTGAAGCTGATCGGAGCCACCGCGCACTTCGTCACCTCCGACCTCGACGAGGGCCCGATCATCGAGCAGAACGTGCGCCGGGTGGACCACACCATGGAGGTGTCCCAGCTCGTCGCGATGGGCCAGGAGCAGGAGAGCCGGACGCTGACCGAGGCGGTCAAGCTGTTCGCCGAGCACCGCGTGCTGCTGGACGGCGCGCGGACGGTCATCTTCCGCTGACCCCTCCCCCAGGGAGGATTCAGCTGTCGTCGCCGGGGCCCGGGTCGCCCTGCTCGGCGTCCTCGGGCATCCACCAGGTGCGAACGCCGTCCAGTTCGAACAGCTGCCAACCGGCCTCAGGGGTGCCGTCGACGATGATGATCCCGGTGTTGTCCAGGTGCCCCTTGCCGAGCGCCTCCACGAACCCGGGCACGCGGGCGGTCGCCCACGTGCGCAGCGCCGCACCGTGGCTGACCACCATCGCGACCCGGTGGCCGCCGGCTGCGACCTCGGCGATGGCCGCGTCGTAGCGTGCGAAGAACTCGGCGGCGTCCTCACCGCCGGGGATCCGGGCCGCGAGATCGCCGGAGTGCCACTTGAGCAGGGTTCCGATGTAGCGCGCTGCGTCGGGGGACATCTCGTCCTCACCCGCAGGGATCTCCCGCAGCCCGGGCAGCACCGTGAACTCCAGCGCCCGGGCCCGAGCGAACGGCGCTGCGGTCTGCTGGGTGCGGACCAGGTCGGAGGTGAAGATCGCCTCGACCGGGAACGCGGCGAGCCGCTCGACCAGCGCCTCCGCCTGGGCCCGGCCGGCCTCGTCCAGGTCAGCCCCGGGTACCGCCGTGTCGAGCACCAGGCCCACGTTCGAGGTGGTTCTGCCGTGGCGAACGAGGATCAGGCGCATGGCTGCCAGACTAACCGGTGGGGCGGCGCTTCCCGCGCGCTGTCTGGATCCACTCCTCAGTCGCCCTGCACCACGGCGTCGGTGGGATCGCTCAGGGTGGTCTGGGTCGAGTATCCGGAGCGGGTAGCCGTGACCTTCACCTTCAGGGCGTGGCCGAGGTCGGCGCTCGCAGTCCGGTACGTCGCCCGGGTCGCCCCGGCGATCGGCACGTCGCCGGCATCGGTGACGCGGTACCACTGATAGGCCAGCGACGGCTGGACCGGCTCGCCGGCAGCGTCCCGGTACGTGCCGGCGTCCGCGCCGAGCGTGTGACCCACCTCCGGTGCACCGGTGACCACCGGCGTCGGGACGGTCTGGTAGCTGCCCGCGAGCACCGCGGCGGAGGTCGCGGAACTGACCGACACGGAGGTGTAGCCGGGCCGTGTGACCGTCAGGACGACCTTCAGCCGCAGGCCCACCACGGAGCCGGACGGGCGGTACGCCGCCGCCGTGGCCTTCGGGATCGCCTTCGAGCTGCCCTTCTGGTCCACCCGGTACCACTGGTAGGCCAGCTTCACCGGATCGGGTCCCCACCCGTCCGTGGTCACCGCGAACGGCACGTCCACCTGGGGGGCATCGGCACCGAGGACTGCGCCACCCTTGGTGAGGGCGGCCCTGCCGACCCTGGCGGTCGACCGGGAGTACTTCGAACTCGCCAGGTAGCGCAGCGATGCGGGGAACGAGACCTTCACCTTGACCTTGTGACCGACATCGGCAGGCTGCACGATGTAGGCCTGCGCCCTGGCTCCCTTGATCGCCTTGCTGTCCCGGTACCACTGGTAGGCGGGGACGGCGCCGTCCGGCTGGGTGCCGGGGGTCGCGGTCAGGGTGGTGTCGGTGACCGGGCTGGCCACGTCGATGGTCGGCGCGGCCTGCGCGAGGGCGACCCTCCGGTTCGAGATGGTGACGGTGCCGCTGACGTCGGCCGCCAGGTCGAGCGCCCGCAGTTCGTCGAAGCCCTCCAGGTGCCAGTCCCAGGTACCGGGAGCGGCGGGCGTGCCGTCGCTGATCTCCCCGTTCCAGGCGATCCGGAGCGAGCCGCTCGGCGACGCCTCCACCGGGATCGTGACCTTCGGGGAGTCACCCGGACCGTCCTGCTGGATGACCAGCGATCCACCGGACATCGCCCTGGTCGCGTCCACCGACACGACGAACGGCGAGGTCGGGCCGCCGAAGGAGTTGAACGTCCGCGGCGCGGACGACCACAGGGCCCGCGGCGCCGACCTGCCGGCGTCGGAGACCTGGTGCACGACGAGTCTGGTGTCAGTGGCATAGAGCACCCGGGCCGCGTCGTCGAACACAGGCACTGCGGCACCCGAGTCCCCGGGCAGGCCCTCGACCTCCATCGTGGTGAGGTTGAGCACCTGGATGGAGCCGTCCTCGTGCCAGAGCAGGACCGCGCCGTCGGACGCGCCGAACGCCTGGGCCGCGTCGGAGAAGGACAGCTGACCCAGTTCGTTGCCGTCGATCCACTCCAGCGCCCTGACCTCGGTACCGCCGTCGGCGAGCCAGCCGGTGACCACGATGTCGTCGCCCCACAGGGTGACGTCGGCGCTCTCGTAGTTGTCGTCCAGCGGCAGCCTCGTCGCCTGGACGGGCTTCCCGGAGGCAACGTTGTAGACGATCACGTTCCAGCCCCAGGTGTCCACCACCGCCACCAGGCTGCCGAAGATGGAGGAGGGATAGTCGTACTTGCGGAAGGCGATCTTCTTGCCCGCGGCCAGCACGGTCAACTTGGTGTCCTTCGACTTCGCCTTTCCGAGGAGATAGGGCCCGCTCAGCTGCTGGACTCCGGCCCACCCGGCAAGCTTGGTGACCTGCTTGTTGTGGTTCAGCAGGGTCAGCCCACTCGCCGCGTTGACCGCCGTCCAGCCGGCGGAGACGTGCGCGCTGCGCGCCTTGGTCCACACCGCGTCGTCGACGCCGGGATCGGCGAGTTCGCGCCGCCACGCCGTCCCTGAGCCCCTCGCGTCCGCCCCGGCCACTCGGGTCGCAGACAGCGACAGCTGCGTCGGCGACACGGTGCCGGACGGCCACTCGGCGAACCGGGTGAGGGACCCGTCGGCCCCGACCTTGGCCAGGTAGCCGACCATCGTGTCCGCGCTGTAGGTGGTGTACGCCGCGACCAGCGGGCGGTCGAGGTCGCTCAGCGGTCGCTGGAGAAGGACCTGCTTCACCGCCCCGGATGCCTTCAGCTTCACCGACTTCGGCGTGCTCGTGGACCAGTCGGCCAGGTAGGCACCGGCGTAGCTGTCGTCGCCGTAGACGACGCTGAACGCCGCCCAGTCCGGCCCGGCGACGAGGGTGCCCTCGGCGAGCGTGCGGTAGTCGCCGGCGACGGCCTGCAGGCAGGAGACCGCCTGCCAGGCCTCCGGGCTGGCGAGCGAACGTCGACAGGCCCGGACGCCCGCGCTGTCCGCAGTCAGGTAGCTGACCACGTCACCGCGGATCTCCGCGCTGACCAGTCCCGGGACGCTCGCCGCCGGGTAGCCCGCCGCACCGCCGGTGAGCTGGACGACATCGAGGTAACCGGTCGTTGCGCGCTGCCGCGAATCCCGCCCGGTGCTGACCGCCACACCGAGAGTGCCCTGGCCCGCCAGCAGGCGAAGCCGGTTCCGCTCGCGGGAAGGCACGACGATCGTGTTGGCGAGGGAAGGGTCGCCGACCGGCGCGGCGGCGGCCTCCTCATCCTCGGTCGCGTTGGTGCCGTACACCGCGTACTCACTTCCGACGGCGACGATCCGGTCGGTCGGGAAGACAACCGGGCCGCTGCTGGTGCCGGAGGCGAGGTCCCAGCTGTAGAGGCTGACCTTGCCGTCCCCGTCGACGTGGTAGCGCACCGTGCCGTCGGCCACGTAGTCGGCGCGGTTGAGCGGCGCGGACACCTCGGTCCAGTGCGCGCCACGGTCGTTGCTCACCGCCACGGTGTCCTGGTCGTTCAGCGACTGGAAGTCGACCAGGGAGTCTCCGGACGCTGCGACCAGATACGGCTCGATCGGGGCCTTGGGCAGCGGAACGAGCAGGTCCGCGTCCACCGCGCCGGCGGCAGGAGCCGAGACGAGTCCTGCCCCCACGAACAGGCTGAGGCCGGCCAGCGCGCCAGCGAATCCACGCGCCCGGCGGCGCCAGCCCCGCATCGTCATTGCACTCCAACTTCCCGCACACGACTGGGCGACACCGACCAGCGACGCCGACGCTAGCAGCGAGTCGGGTGCGCCACAGCGAGTCGACAGGAGTCGTACAGTCAGGGCCGGTCTCCCGGTCTGGGAGGGACGCAGCGGCTACCGTTGAGGCGGCCCGGGCGCCCGGACCGGGCCGCGGGAGGGACAGTGAAGACTCGCGTCGCCGCGCTCGTCGTGGTGTGCCTGGTGCCGCTCGCGGCGTGTACCTCGCCGGCCCCCTCCCCGACGTCCACGCCGCCGACGACGGTCCCGTCCGGCAGCGCCGCCACGACGACCACGACTCCGGGCAACTCGCCGACACCCTCGGCGTCGCCGACCTCGGGCGGCAAGCCGTCGGCACTCCCCGCCGTGGTGGTCCTCAGCGGCACCGCCATCGGCAACCTCCCCCTCGGCAAGGCGCCGGCCACCGTCGTCGACCCGCTGGTCGTGGCGCGACTGGGCAAGGCGAAGGTCGGCCAGCCCGAACTGTGTCGCTCCACGACCGACCGGACGGCCCTGGCGACGGTCGAGCACAGCTGGCCCGGCTTCGCGGTGCGCTACGGCAGCAGCGGCAGCGCAGCGGTCGCGATCGGCTGGACCGTCGATCTCACCGACGTCCCGGACGGGTTCGAGCTGGACGCCCGGCTGCCGTGGCGGCCGACGTTCTCCGCCCTCAAACACCTGGACGGGGTCGAGTTCAGCACCGAGTCGGGCGTCCAGTACGCCGAACTCCCCCGCGAGCGGATCACCTGGTCCGGCCCGGTCGCCGCGGCCCGGCCGGACACCCTCGAGGGCGGCACCCGGCTGACCTGCGGGTGATCGGTCCTAGGCGCTGGCGGCGGCCCGGGTCCAGGCCGACCCACGGGTCGCCGGGTCGTAGCCGTCCCGCTGGGCGGTGACCACGACCCGCAGCCTCGCCCCCGCGTCGGCGGGCTGAACCTGGTAGCTCGCGCCCGCGTCGCCACTGCCGCTCGCCACCACGGTCGCGCCCGCGTACCAGGTGTAGGAAAGGGTCGCGTCGGCAGGACGCACCCGCGCGGCCACCGTGAGGAGCTGGCCCACCTGCGGCGTGGTGTCGGAGACCCGGACGCTGCCGAGCTTCGCCCGGCCGAGCCGGTGCTGGGTGACCGTGACGGTACCGCCGGGGAGCTGGGTCCCGTCGATCGCCCGCAGCGCGCCGGAGCCGTCCGAGGCTGCGGCGGAGAGCTGCCAGGTGTATGTACCGGCGGGGGCGTAGCTGCCGTCGTCGAGCTTCCCGTCCCAGGTCACACCGCGCAACGACCCGTCCGTCGCGGCGGGCGTCGCCAGCGCGCGGGAGTGGCCCGCGGCGTCCCTGATCACCAGCTGGCCACGCACGAACGCCTTCGTGGCGTCCACCTGCAGCGACCAGGAGCAGGCCCAGGCGTTGCAGCCGGCCGGAGCGACCGAACCGAGCACGCGGGGCGCGGAGGTGCCCGTCCCTGCGATCTCGCGCACCACCAGATCGGTGTCGGTGGCGTAGGCGATCCGTCCGGAATCCACGGCCGGGTAGCTGTACCGCGCGGCCCCGGGCAGACCGGACAGCTCACCGGTGGCCAGGTTCCAGGCTCGCGCGGTGTAGGTGTCGGACTCGATGTCGCAGACGACGGCGAGGCCGTCACCCAGGTCGGCGAGCATTCCGGTGACCGGCGTGCTCCAGGCGGGCGCGGACCCGATCCGGGCCACGCGCGCGGACAGCGAGACGTCGAACTCCTCGCCCGAGATCCGGTAGGTCAGGAAGGTCACGCCGAGCCAGTCGCCCCAGAGCTGGGCCGAGACCGGCACCGTGTTCGCGCCCAGGTCGTCGGGCAGCGGTACGTCGAGGCGGTACCCCTGCTCGGCCAGGTCGGTGATCACCAGCGCGGACCTGTCCGGTGCGAGCGACAACAGCCGGGTACCGAAGTTGTCGGTCACCGCGCCGGACAGCTTCTTCAGCGACGCGAGCGGCGCCCCGATCCAGGTGGAGGTGGTCGCGAGCACGAGCGGGTGCGGTCCGCTGAGGCTGGCCAGCGTGCCCGCCCTGCGCACCCGGGACGACTTCTGCCCGTCGTCGTAGAGCACCAGGCCGGAGCGCCCACTGGTCGCCACCCGGGCTGCCGAGGCTGCGACGTCGGTGACCTCGGTGCCGAGCAGGGTCTCCGGGCCGATCCCGGACGGGGTCAGCGGCCGCTGCCAGGCGGTGAAGCCCGCCCCTGACGAACGGGCGTCCGTTCCGACGACCCGGTCCGCGGCCAGGCCGAGCATGCCCGGAACCGCAGGAGCGGTCAGTGCGGTCGACCGGAGTACCAGCCGGTGCTCCGCGCTCACCGAGTACAGCGGGCCGCCGCCCGAGACACCGAGGGAGAGCAGTGGTTCGACCGGATCGCCGATCGGATGGGACGTGCTGACCACGGAGAGACGCCCGGGCAGGCGAACCCGGCCCGGCGCGCAGGCCGTGTCGTCCGCACACGTGTACACGCGCGCACCGACGGTGACGACGAGCGCGCCACCCATCCGTTCGGCGTACACCCGGGTGTTGCGTCCGGTCGAGACGAGCTTTCGGCACGACGAGGTGGACGTCGCGAGGTCACGGACGCAGCGGTTCACCGAGGCGGCGGTCCGGTAGGCGTACTCGAGGCTTGCGGAGCCCAGCGGGCGCACGAAGAGCAGGTCGCCGGGCACGCGGAATGCCGCCGGACCGGCGCTGCCGTCCAGGCCGACCGGGTCGACGTCGGTGGCCAGCCCGACCCAGCCGCTGCCGCCATAGGAGCGCAGGTGGTAGGCGAAGCCGGCGTCCATCGCCCAACGGTCGGTTGTGGACCGGGTGCGGGACGGCGCGGCGGGCAGGTCGGCCCAGTCGGGCAGGGTGGTCGCCGTCGCGACCAGGCCGGCGTCGAGGGCGCCGAGAACGGCCCGGCCGGAGTCCTGCAACAGCACGTGGGTGTCGGTCAGGGCAAGCAGTTCCTCGTCGGCGTCCCTGGGCACCCGGGAAAGGTCGACGTCGCGGGACGCGCCGGAGCCGAGGTCGACCACGACCCCGCGACCGGACCACACGCGGAAGGCGGCGACACCGTTCGCGACGTAGTCGGGGTGATCGACGCCGGAGGCGCCGCTCAGGGCGGGCCCGACCGTCCGCCAGGTGGCACCGAAGTCGGTGGAGAGCCGGTAGGTGGTGCCGGCGAAGGTGAGGATCGAACGTCCGGACGCGGCGACCAGGTCGGTCTGCACGGTCGTCTCGGCGAGCGGCGTACTCCAGTCGTGGAGGATGGCCGCGGCGGCCGGGGACGCCGGAAGAAGGCCCGTGCACAGCACGGCCACGCCCGTGGCCGCCACCGCACGGTGGTACGCGAAAGCTCGCATCGTCGCTCCTCGATCGGCCCGGGATCTGGACCGGTTGTCGGATTTCGCGGCGTGCGATTCCCCCCGCGTGTGAGGGTACCGGCCGGGAACTCGCCTGCCACAGTCCCCGGAAGGGCTACTGCGGGGCGGGTGGGCTCAGGGTCTGGGTACCGCGGCGGTCGGCTTCGAGTACTTCCAGGCCGTGTTGTAGCCGTCCTTGGTACCGGTGACCTTCACCTTCAGCTGGTAGCCCGCGTCGCCGGGCTGCACCGTGTAGGTCGGGTCGGTGCGGGTCGAGGTCACCGCATAGGACTTCGACTTCTTCACCTTGTACCAGCGATAGGTGAAGCCGACCGGGGCGGGTTCCCAGGTTCGCGGGGTCGCGGTGAGCGTGTCACCGACCTCGGGGGTGGGGTCGTCGATCATGGGCGTGGGCTTCTGGGTGAAGGACGCCTTCTTCACCGTGTACGTCGCCCGGGACGTCTTGGTGGTGTCCTTCCAGCCGTCGTAGCTGCCGGTCGCGGTCACGCTCAGCTTCGCGCCCACATCGGCCGGATCCACCTTGTAACGGCACTCCGTCGCGCCGGAGATGTTCACGGTGCCCTTGCTGGTGGTGCGCCGCCACTGGCAGGCCACGGTCGCGCCCGAGGGCGACCAGGTGCCGGTCTTCGCGGTCAGGGTCTGGGCCACCGTCGGGGTGGTGTCGGAGATCGTCGGGGTGGAGCCGCTGACCGTGCCGAGGAAGGCCTTGATCACGGCGAAGGTGCCCGAGACCCCGTCGGTGCCGTCGGCCGGTTCGCCGAAGTCGGAACTGCCGTCCACGCGGGTCACGTTGCCGCTGCCGTCCTGCGCGGAGGCGACCAGCTTCCAGGTGTAGGTGCCGGTCGCGACGTCGTTGCCGGACTCGTCCGTGCCGTCCCAGGCGAGGCCCCGTACCGACCCGTCGTCGCTGGCCGCGACGGTGAAGGTCCGGACGACGTCACCGGCGGCGTTGTTGATCGTGAGGGTGCCCCCGGCGAGCGGCTTGGTGGTGTCGATCTCCGGCACCCAGGAGCGGGTGCTGGTGATCAGGTTCAGGCTGCTGGGCGCGAGGATGCCGAGCATGCGTGGGGCGGACGTGGGCGCCACCGTGAGCGGACGGACCACGAGCTCGGTTGCGGTGGAGTAGGCCAGCCGAGCCGTCCCGTCGGTGACCACGGCGTCCCAGTCGACGTCCGGGACGCTCTCGGTCGCCTGGGTGGCCGGGTTCCACACCTCCAGCCGGAGCGCGTCGTTGTCGTCGTAGTACTGGATGGCGACGAAGCTGTCGCCGTAGTCGACGGGCAGGCCGTAACGCTCGTAGACCTGATCGGTGCGGTAGTTGATCGCCAGGGTGTAGGGGATGTAGTGCGAGTCGAAGGTGTAGCCGAACACCCAGTCACCCCACAGCCCGGCGAGGCTGAACCCCTGCAGCCGGTACTTCACCGGCACGTTCACCCGCGCGGACTGCTTCGTGACCAGGTCGTACACGTCGTAGCGACCCAGGGATGCGTTGGTGCGCATCAGGATCAGCGAGCCGAACATGCCCCGGATGGTCGCCTGCTTGAGCGCCTTTCCGTCGACCTGCATCGCCTGGATGTAGGACAGCGTGTACGCCGGGTAATAAGGACCGCTGATCAACCCGGGCAGCGAGCCGTACTTGCTCTTCGAGAGCGTGCGGACGAGGTCGCCCCGGTCGTACAGCCGCAGCTTGCTTCCGTCGTCGAGGAGGGTCCTGGCCCCGGAGGTGCCCACGTCCTCCGCCCGCGGGAACGGGGTCTCCTCCTCGCCGATCGCGGTGGCGGAGACGGGGCGCTGCCACGCCTGGAAGTCGGACCCGCCCACCTCGGGGCGCTCGTCGAGACCGGTGACCCGGTCGGGCGTGAGTTCGAGGACGTCGACCTTGGTCGCGACGTCCGGGTAGCCGTAGAGCTTGCTGATCCGGCCGTCCTCGTCCACGGCACCCACGTAGCCGGCCTGGCCCGTACCGACCGTGGCGAGCAGGCGGGTGGCGTCGCCGGCCGGGTACAGCGTCGTGGCGTCGTCGGTCTTCACCCTGGTCGGCGTCCCGGGCGTGTCGGTGCCCGGGACCAGGTACTCGTCGGTGCCAGAGCCCGACGACACCGACCAGTACAGCCAGCCGGCCCCGGAGTGGATCTCGGTCCAGGCGTCGCGCTGGTCGCCACCACCGGGCGCCTTGACCGTGGTGCAGTTGCTGGACGAGAGCCAGGAGTCATTGTCCGCGAGGGAGCGGAAGCACAGGTGGAGGTAGCTGCTGTCGGCCCAGGTGTAGACCACCTGGCCCTCGCGCAGGATCGCGTCCATCAGGCCGGCGACGGGCACCCGGGACAGCGTGGCCGGGTCGCCGTTCAACGGCACCACGTCGAGGTAGCCGGTGCCCGGGCGTCCGCTCGAGGTGGTGGTGAGCGCGGCGAAGAGTGCGACGTCCTGGCCGGCCAGGCGGACCTGCACGTACGGGCTGCCGGACGTCGGCGCCGCGTACTCCAGATCGTGGGTCGTCGCCGAGGCGAGGTCCTCCGCGTGGTAGCCGCCGTCGTCGCTGTAGACCGCGGTCTGCGGGTCGGCGGCTTCGAGGCCGCTGCCGGGCAGCCGGACCGGATCGGCGGTCTCCCCGCTGGCGAGGTCGGTGCGGTACACGTTGGTGAAGTCGCCGCTGTTGTCGTAGCCGCTCGAGGAGGCGACGAGCGTCCCGCCACGGGCGTCCGCGATGGTGCCGTCGGCCAGCCACGGCACAGCCAGCGGAGTGAAGGCTCCGGTCGCGTCGGCCACGACCAGCTCGGGCAGCGCGCTGGTGCTCACGTCGAGCACGGTCAGGTCACCGGACGCGGCGGCAACCGTCGGCGTCGAGATGGTCCTGGGCAGCGGCACCCGCAGCTCGGAATCCTCCGCGGCAGCGGGCGGGACGGCGAGTGTGAACGTGGTCGCGACCAGCGCGAGCGTGGCCAGCACGGCGGCTGCGCGTCGACTCCCGTGCCTCGTTGCCGGACGTCCGGCTCGCAGCATCGCAGCTCCTGTTGTCGCGTCTGACCGGAACGCCCACCAGCGGGCCGCAGGCCCGAGCGCTCCCCCGCTCCCGCAAGGATAGCGGTTGGGCTCCGGATCGTCGGGCAGGATCCCGGGCGGGGCCCGGTCCCGTGCACCAATTCCCGCGGCCCGCGGGCAGGCTCTGGAAGCGGTGCCTCAATGGTCGGGCCAACTGCTAGCGTCGGAGCGGACACTCACCAGCCACACATCTCACCGAGGAGCACATCGTGAGCCAGACCCCCGTCAAGGTAGCGGTCACCGGCGCAGCCGGCCAGATCTGCTACAGCCTGCTGTTCCGGATCGCCAGCGGCGCGCTGCTGGGCCCCGACCAGCCCGTCGAACTGCGCCTGCTGGAGATCACCCCGGCGCTGAAGGCGCTCGAGGGCGTCGTCATGGAACTGGACGACTGCGCCTTCCCGCTGCTGAGCAAGGTCGAGATCGGCGATGACGCCACCAAGGTGTTCGACGGCGTGAACCTCGCCATGCTGGTGGGCGCCCGTCCCCGCACCGCGGGCATGGAGCGGGCCGACCTGCTGAGCGCGAACGGCGCCATCTTCACCGCGCAGGGCAAGGCCCTCAACGAGGTCGCGGCGAGCGACATCAAGGTGCTGATCACCGGCAACCCGGCGAACACCAACGCGCTGATCGCCATGAGCAACGCCCCCGACATCCCCAACAACCGGTTCAACGCCCTCACCCGGCTCGATCACAACCGTGCGATCACCCAGGTGGCGCAGAAGGCCGGCGTGCCGGTGACCTCGGTGAAGCACATGACCATCTGGGGCAACCACTCGGCGAGCCAGTACCCCGACCTGTTCCACGCCGAGATCGACGGCAGGAACGCCGCAGAGGTGATCAACGACCAGGCCTGGCTCGAGAGCGACTTCATCCCGACCGTCGCCAAGCGGGGCGCGGCGATCATCGCGGCTCGCGGGTCCTCCTCAGCCGCGTCGGCGGCCAACGCGACCGTCGAGCACATGCACGACTGGGTGCTGGGCTCGGCCGAGGGCGACTGGATCTCCATGTCGGTGCCCTCCGACGGCTCCTACGGCGTCCCGGAGGGACTGATCTCTTCCTTCCCGTGCGTGGTGAAGAACGGCACGTACGAGATCGTCCAGGGCCTGCAGATCAACGAATTCAGCCGTGCGAAGATCGATGCCTCCGTTGCGGAACTGGTCGACGAGCGCGCCGCCGTCACCGAACTCGGCCTGATCTGATCCTCACGGTTCGTCCCACGGCGGGGGCGCGGGGCTGGTCCCCGCGCCCCCGCTGCGTCGCCGGACCTGTATGGACTTGCCCAGATGGGCCCGGACCACTCGCCACGGCGCTATCGTGCCGGATGTCCACATGCTCTCGGGGGGAGCGGACGCCTATATCCGCCTGACCACCAGGAGACTGAGAGCATGCGCACGCGCACCCGGTCGACTCTGCGCGGCGTCGCCGCCGGAGCCGTCCTCACCGCCCTGATCGGCACCAGCCTGGCCGTGCCGGCCGGCGCCGCACCGATCGACACCCAGGCCAAGTTCAAGGTGGCCGGCCTCACCGACCAGTCCCGGGTGATCAAGGGCCATTACCTGGTCCAGCTCCAGGGCAAGCCACTGGCCCGTGGCGGCAGCAAGACCCTGAACAGGGCCAGCGCCGACACCGCCCGGACGGCGGCGGCCAGCGCCGGAATCACCGTGAAGTCCAGCTTCTCCTCGCTGTGGAACGGGCTGAGCGTGACGGCGTCCGACAGCCAGATCAGGAAGCTCGCCCAGTCGTCCGTGGTGACCGCCGTGTACCCCGTGCTCAAGGTGTCGCTGCCGAAGGACGTGACGAGCAGGGCGGACGCCGCAGCGGCCGTCAGCGAGGTCGCCGCGACCGACACCGGCTTCACCGGTGAGGGAATCAAGGTCGGGGTGATCGACACCGGCATCGACTACAACAACCTCGACCTCGGTGGCTCCGGGACCCAGGGCAACGACGCGGACTTCGGCTCCAGCGCGCCGCGGGTGAAGTACGGCTACGACTTCGTCGGCGACAACTACGACTCCACCGGTGAGTACGGCTCCGCCAACCCCGTGCCCGACGCCTACCCCGATGACTGCTACGGCCACGGAACCCACGTCGCCGGCATCATCGGAGCCGACGGCACCGGCGCCGCTGACAGCGTCACCGGCGTCGCACCGAAGGTCACCTTCGGCGCCTACCGGGTGTTCGGCTGCGAGGGCAGCACCGGTACCGACATCCTGCTCCAGGCCATGTCCCGCGCGCTGAGCGACGGCATGGACGTCGTGAACATGTCCATTGGCAGCGACTTCGGCTCCTGGCCCGACTACCCGGACGCGGTCGCGGCCGCGAACCTGGTCGACGCGGGCGTCGTCGTTGTCGCCGCCGCGGGCAACAGCGGTGACACCGGGTTGTTCTCCGCCGGCAGCCCCGGCGTCGGCGCGGGCGTGATCTCGGTGGCCTCGTACGAGTCCGAGACGATCCGCGCGAAGGCGCTCGCGGTCGGCGAGAACAAGATCGTGTACGCCGCGGTCGAGGGCACGCCCGATGCGCCCGCGGACAACACGACCAGCCTGAGCCTGGTGAACGCCTCCAGCAGCACCGCCTGCAAGACGCTGACCAGCGTCGCGCCGGGCACCGCGATCCTGGTCAAGCGGGGAACCTGCGCGATCGGCACCAAGGTGAAGTACGCCGAGATCGCAGGCGCTGCAGCAATGGTGCTCTACGACACCGCGTCCGGGCTGTCCGGCTACAGCACGGGGGCGGACACCTACGACATCCCTGCGGTGAGCATCAGCGGCAGCCAGGGTTCCGCCCTCGCGGCGTTGATCAAGAAGTCCGGCCCCCAGACCATGACCTGGCTGGACGTACAGTCCGATCTCGCGAACCCGAACGGCGGCAAGCTCTCGACCTTCAGCTCCGCCGGGCTCGCCGCGGACCTGGGCCTGGTACCGACGATCTCGGCCCCGGGCGGGAACTCTACTCCACCCTTCCGATCGAGCTCGGCAGTCACGGCAACATGTCGGGAACCTCGATGGCCGCCCCGTACGTCGCCGGTTCCGCAGCCCTGCTGCTGCAGGCGAAGCCAGCCCTGAAGGGACACCCGGCCGAGGCGGCCCAGTTGCTGTACAACTCGGCCGTCCCGGTGGCGAAGTCCACCGAGTCGGGAGTCACCAAGTACCCCGAGGCCGTGTTCCGGCAGGGGGCAGGGCTGGTGAAGGCCGCCAACGCGATCGCAGCGGCCGACGGCGTGACCGCATCGCCCTCCGTCCTCGAACTGGGCGAGGGGAACTCCCACACCGTGACCATCACGCTCACCAACAGCACCGGGTCCGACCAGACCTACACCCCGAAGCGGGTTTCCGGAGTCAGCGCCGCGGCCAGCACCGGCTCGGCCACCTACGTCGGGACCACCACTCCGAAGTACGGCTTCGGCGACGTCGGGTTCCGCGCGTCGGTGAAGTCCGTGGTCGTTCCGGCGGGCGGCTCCGCCCAGGTGACGGTGAAACTCAGCGCGCCGAGCAAGGTACTCAAGGGCAAGGCCGGCCTGCTCTACGGGGGCTGGATTCAGTTCACCACCACGGGTGACGGCAACGCGGTCTCTGTGCCGTTCGCCGGAATGCGTGGCGACTACCAGTCGGTGAAGGTCCTGAACGGATACCGGTTGGTCGACACCAACGGGAAGAAGTGGTCGCTGCCGCGACTGGGTGTCGAGGTGTACGACGACGGGGTCTACTTCCTCTCGTCCACGAAGTCGAACAAGTACGCCTTCGACCTGTCCGATTACTTCCCGTCGGTGATCTACCACCTCGACTACCCCGCGTCCGACGTGCGGATGAAGGTGATCAACGTGAAGACGAAGAAGTCCTACTACGCGCTGATCAACCCCGAGGCCGGCGACCCCGTCGACGCGACCCACCTCGGTGAGATGCCCAGGGACGTCAACCTGCAGTCCGTCACGTTCTTCGGGGAGTACCTGACCACCGACAACGGCATCGGCTACGTCCCGGACGGGAACTACCAGCTGCAGTTGAAGGTGCTCAAGCCGCTGGGCAGCGCGTCCAGTAGCAAGCACTGGGAGACCTACACCTCGCCGAAGTTCTTCATCGAGCAGTAGCGACCTCGTGGTGCGGCCGGCCCGGCTCGGGCCGGCCGCACCGCTGTTCCCGGGTTGTGGCCACTAGTTACGGTTCCGTAGCCGTAGGACTACGCTGTCCGGGTCCCTCCCGAAAGCGAGCCAACAATGGTGTTCCTCGGCCGCCAGGCCACTCCCGCCACCCGGGCCGTCCGAGAGGCCCGCGACTTCCTGCTCGCCCACGGCGAGGACTACGCCGGCGCCGTCGCAGGATTCCGCTGGCCGGAACTGGACGAGTTCAACTTCGCCACCGAATGGTTCGACGTGGTCGCCGGAGAGCATCCCGACCGTGCCGCCGTCACGATCGTCTCCGCCGACCTGAGCGCGCAGTCGTGGACCTACGCCGAGTTGTCGCAGCGCTCTGACCAGGTGGCCCGCTGGTTGCGTGGACTCGGCATCGGCGCCGGCGACCGCGTGATCGTGATGCTGAACAACACCGTCGAACTGTGGGAGCTGCTGCTCGCCCTGCTGAAGATCCGGGCCGTGGCGATCCCGACCTCGACGCTGCTGTCCGCAGCCGACCTCGGCTACCGGGTCGAGCATGGTGGCGCGAGCGCAGTGGTCGCGCCGACCAGCCTGCACGCCCGCCTCGAGGACCTGCCGCGCTCGGTGCTGCGGATCGGCGTCGGCGAGGGCACCCCGTCCGGCTGGATCTCGATGACCGAGTCCCACAAGGCACCGGCGACCTACCTGCCCAGTGCGCCAACGAAGGCGTCCGACCTCAGCCTGCTCTACTTCACCTCCGGCACCACCGCCCGGCCCAAGCTGGTGGCCCACACCCACGTGTCCTACCCGGTCGGGCACCTGTCGACGATGTGGTGGCTGGGCGTCCGTCCCGGGGACGTACACCTGAACATCTCCTCCCCCGGCTGGGGCAAGCACGCCTGGAGCAACTTCTTCTCCCCGTTCCTCGCCCAGGCGGCGGTCTTCGTGTTCAACTACGACCGTTTCGACGCCGCGGCGCTGATGCAGGTGATGGAGACCCACGAGGTGACCACATTCTGCGCCCCACCGACGGTGTGGCGGATGTTGATCCAGGCCGACCTGACCCAGCTGACCCGGCCGCCGCGTGAGCTGCTCGGCGCGGGCGAGCCGCTCAACCCCGAGGTGATCACGCAGGTGCGCAAGGCCTGGGGCGCGACCATCCGGGACGGCTTCGGCCAGACCGAGATGACCTGTTGTATCGGCAACTCCCCCGGCCAGGTCGTCAAGGACGGCTCGATGGGACGCCCGATGCCGGGATACCCCGTGGTGCTGCTCGACCCGGCGTCCGGCGAGCCGACCACGGACGGGGGCGAGATCTGCCTGGACCTGTCCCAGCCGATCCTCGGCCTGATGGCCGGCTACCACGCCGACGACGAGATGACGGCTGAGGCCACCCGCGGCGGGTTCTACCACACCGGTGACATCGCCTCGATGGACGCCGAGGGCTACCTCACCTACGTCGGCCGCGCCGACGACGTGTTCAAGGCGTCGGACTACAAGATCTCGCCGTTCGAGCTGGAGTCGATCCTGCTCGAGCACCCCTACGTCACCGAGGTGGCGATCGTGCCGAGCCCCGACCCGGTGCGTGCGGCCGTGCCGAAGGCGTTCATCTGCCTCGTCCAGGACCTCGCCGCCAGGCCGCAGGAGGCGGCCGAGGAGATCTTCGCCCACGCCCGCGAGCGGCTGTCGGCCTACCAGCGGGTGCGGATCGTGGAATTCGTCACCGAGCTACCCAAGACCATCTCCGGCAAGATCCGCCGGGTGGAGCTCCGCGAGCGCGAGGCGTCCCGGGTCGCGACGGACGCCTCCGAGGGCCAGTTCCTGGAGCGCGACTTCCGCTGAGGCGATCCACCGACGCTCCCGAACGGGCCGTTCGCTCCCGCCATTTCTGGAGCAAATGGCCCATTCGGGAGCGTTCGTCGGTGGCGGGGTTGCCCGATCGGCCAGACTCGAACCGTGCAGTGGACACCGGAACGGGAGCGGGGGGCGTGGCTGCGTCCGCGCCGGAGCGGCCTCGGGACGGTGAACGGCACCGTACCGGGCGGGTTCGAGGCCTACGCCCGGATCCTGCACCCGTTCCGGGCCGACCGTGAGCAGGTCACACAGTTGTGGACGTGGGCCGAGCTCGCCCGGCGCACCGGACGCATCCTGCACCCCCTCGCCCAGGCGGCGAACCTGCTCGGCTCCTTCGAGGATGCCGATGTCGACGGTTGGCGCATCGGGTTCCCCGACCAGGGTCGCCTCGACCCGAGGGCACTCGCGGCGCTCGTCGACCACCTGGACGCGGCGACGACCCGTCCGGACGACGTCACGATCGGGATCTGGGTCGGCTGGGGCGAACTGCATCCGTCCGCCAC